>ENA-OQDA01000343-OQDA01000343.1-human-gut-metagenome-genome-assembly--contig:-NODE-343-length-19857-cov-2.766042_pt1 | contig 19857 bp, 7 predicted proteins | sample MGYA00242771_ERZ504603 | MGnify/ENA primary metagenome ERZ504603 (study PRJEB26092, sample SAMD00036328) | human gut metagenome | host: Homo sapiens | study: EMG produced TPA metagenomics assembly of...
CAAGGCTTCCAATAATTCCATGGCATTGACTCCTCCATAGTAAAATCACAGTTTGACACTCTCCCCGCAGGGGGTAGGCCAATATTTGATCGGGTATTCGCACGCAGGCACGGATGCCGCCTTATATCCCTACAGCTAAAGCAGAGGGTTTTATGGCGGCATAGATAAGTCTAGTCAACTGTCCCAACCTATAAAGGGTACGAGGCTTGCTAAGGGTCCTAACCCTATACAAATCCTGGGGCTTGTAGCTCATCGCATTTGGTACTAGGGTCACTCCCGAGGGAGTAACCCCGAGCGCCACTTTTGCGCGCGGCATTTGCGGTACAATCGACCTATGGCTACATCACCGAGTGGTTGACGACACACGCTTTTCGGTCCCGCCAGGATGTACCCGGCGGGAATATTTAGTTAGCGTGATACGGTCGGTAGCTGCAGAGCGATGAATCCGATGCCGACTAAGATACAGGCAAAGATATCAAGCTAATACAGCAGTTTGCGCATGAGCTTAGATCCCTCCAATCATGTCCAAAAACTCCTGCTCCGTCAACACCGGCACTCCCAGAGACTGGGCCTTCGCCATGTTTGCTGCCGGCGCCAGGCCCGGCAATGACATAATCGGTCTTCTTGGACACCGAAGAACCAGCCTTGGCACCCAGCTCCTCCAGCTTCTTGTTGATGCCATCGCGGGTGAAGTGCTGCAGAGAGCCGGTAGCCACCACCGTCTTGCCATTGAAGGGGTTGTTCGTGGCAGCCGCTTTGGGGGCTGCCTTGAACCGTACCTCCTTGGCCACATCCAGAACCTCCTGGCGGCTCTCAGGATCCTTCAGCCAGGCGACCAGGTTGGCAGCCTTCTTGGGCCCCATGCCCTCCAAAGAGGCAAAGTCGAAGCCATTGTCCACAGCCTGGAGCAGCGCATCCAGGGTGCCAAACTGTTTCTCCAGCAGCTTGCCGATATGGCGGCCGATGAGCGGCGCACCGAAAGCAGCCAGGAAGGAAGAAAAGGCCGCGTCGCGGCTGACCTCCACACCCTCCTGAATCTTCTCGTAGGAGCGCTTGCCGAACCCGTCCAGGGCAATGATCTGGTCCTTATAGCGGTCCAGATGGTAGATGTCGGCGAAGGTCTTGATGAAACCCTCATCCACCAGTGCTTCCAGAGTGGCGCCGGCCATATTGGGTACCTCCATGTAGGTCCGGGCGCAGAAATGCTCGAACTGGCGGACGCGCTTGGCCGAGCACCGGGGGTTGGTGCAAACCAGATAGTTAGTCTCTCCACGCTGCTCCACTACGGTCTTGCCGCCGCAGCAGGGGCAGGTGTCAGGCAGCTTGTAGGTACCAGACTTTGTGTTGTTCTTGGCCACAGCTGGGATGATCATGTTGGCTTTGTAGACCTCCAGCTCATCGCCGACGCCCAGCTGCAGCTTGCGGAAGATGTCCACATTGTGCAGGGTGGCCTTCTGAACCTTGGAGCCGTCGATCATGACCGGCGTAAACAGGGCCGTTAGGCTCAGGATGCCGCTGCGGGTCGGCCGAATGCGCACACCCAGGAACTTGGTCTTATGGGTGGCGTCCTCCCATTTGAAGGCGATGCGGCAGTTCTCATGGTGGCCGGTGGCCCCCAGACTCTTGCCGAAGACCTTGTCGTTGTATTCAACGATTAGCCCGTCAGCGGGGAGTGGAAAGGTCTTGACATCAAAGAGCTTATCATCGATCACCTGGCCGGGCGTCTTGGTGAGCAAGTGCGGAACGACCGAGAACCCCTGCTCAGCCAGGAAAGCATAGCTGTTCTCAACTGTGCTCAGGAAGGGCTGCACCAGCTCAAAGGCCACAAACTGCAGCTCGCGGGGAGCCGACTCACGCTGGTTTAGCAGCCGGACAGAGCCGGCAGCCAGGCCGCGTGGATGGGCATAGGGCTCATCCACATGCTTATTGACCTCATCAAAACCAGCCCAAGAGACGACGCACTCGCCACGAACCTCCACATCGCCCATGCAGGGGATGTGCTGGGGGATGCCCAGGATGGAGGCGCAGTTGTGGGTCACATCCTCGCCAATATTGCCGTCGCCGCGGGTGATGACACGCTCCAGATTGCCGTTGGCGTAGCGGATGACCAGGGTGAGTCCGTCCAATTTCCAACTGACCATGCAATCACCAGGACCCTTGCCTGCAAACTTATCGATGTCCTCAGTGCTCTTTGTCTTGGCCGCCGACAGCATCGGCTTGGAGTGGATGACTTTAGGCAGGCTGGGCAGGATGCCTCCGCCAACTTTTTGGGTAGGGGAGGAGGCATAGATGATGCCAGTCTCCTTCTCCAGGGCAGCCAGCTCGTCGAATTGGGAGTCCCACTCCCGGTCGCTGACGATCGGATCGTCATTGAGGTAGTAGGCCAACTCCTCTTTCTTCATGATGGACAACAGTTCCTTCATGCGATTGATCTTGTTCCCCATACGTGTTGTTTCTTGTCCCTCATGTATTTATTGTTATGCCAAAATCGGGTGGCTAATTAGAATATATGCAAGGAAGCAGAAGGCCATTCTGGGATGGGGGAACGGATGGTCAAGTCTTTTTTAATCGAAGAAAAATCGGCAGAGGGATACTTTGTACTGCCTAAAACTTTAGCATCACGAGCTTCCAGGGGAGCTCGTGTATGGTGTTCAGAGCACTCACGGACCACAGGCAAAGTGACTCCGCCTGTTGGAAAAAACATGAAATTCTTAGTGAAAGACACAAAACCTAAAAACATACATGGAAACCGCCGCCCCAATATCGGGACGGCGGTTCTTTTGTGTTACCCGCAATTTGATGCGGGCAGCGCAACCAGCTGTGGTGGAAGGGACCTGGCCACATCCTCAAAAGATTGGGTACTCTGTGAGTGGAACTATCTTTGCAACCGGTGTTTTTTGCGTGACTGGCACAGCTTGGCAAAGGTCAAACAAGAGCAGCCGGTGAGAGGAATAGAATACGCCTTTCACCTTCATCGCTGGAAGGCCTTCCCAGCCCATCGTCATCCGTACTGAGTCGGCAAGAGCTTTGTTCCCCAAGGAAATGCGCTTCTGGGGCCGGCTGCTGTCCCGCTCATAGAAGGGGAGGGACAACTCCTGTACGGTCCGAAGTTCCGCCTCGGAGAAAGCCTTGAGGACGATTTGCTGCCCATCGTAGGTAGAGCATAGACAGACATGGGTTGGGTAGTTGAGTTCGATGATTGCGGCCTGGTTAAAGGACAATCTCCTGGAGAAGATACGCAACTCAGAGGTAGAGTAGGAGATCAGCTTCGGGTTCAAGACCCTGAACTGGCTCGGATCAAAGTCAGGAAGGAACGATGGATTTCGATGCAGCATATCTATGTTTTCCTCCAATCTCGACTGGATACACCCGCAAATTTGGCTCGATTGTGATGCTGTAGTCGGTCCGCAGGAAGCCTGTCCATACGGTAGAAAACAGGATGCGCTGGACTTCAATCCAGTCGGTTTCTGACACGAGTTTTGGATGATAGTCTATGATTTCGTATTTGGGGAGCTGCCCCCTGTTTTTAACCGATTTGTGGGAAAACAGATCCTGGACGAAAGTCTTTTGCATGGTCACATTCCCTGCATACCGCTCGTTGGATAGGATATAGAGGATTGTTGCATGAGACCAGAATTCCTTCCCCTGTGGAGAGGGGATATGGTATATATGGAGCAAATCTCGAATCTCAGAAATCGAATAGCGCATCAGTACCCATCCATATATCATCCGCACAACATGGCTGGTGACCGGGTCTTCGGCCAAATCCCGCCCTTCCCGCAAGTATCCGTATAAATCCACGATGCGAGGAATGCCGCGGGCAAACCGTTTCCGGATTCCCCATTTTACTGCCAGCGATTTGGTCTCAGACTCAGACTGGGCCAGCGTGGACAGCAGGTTGAGCTGCAGCTCGCTGTTCGATGCCAGCGTATGCAGGCCATCCGCTTCGAACAGTACTCCCACAGGTGGGTTCAGGTTTTTCAGCATCCGACAGGTGGAAACGCAGTCTACCGTGTTGCGGGCGAAGCGGGTAACCGACTTGGTGAGTACTAATGAGACCCTCCCGGTCTTACAGTCCCCAATTAGCCGGTTGAAGTCTTTGCGTTTCTTCATGGAAGTAGCCGAGATCCCCTCATCAGCATAGACATCCACCAGTGTCCAGTGCTTGTTCTGCGCAATCTTGTCCTCATATTCCTGCCGCTGCAGGTCGTAGCTCTCGACTTGATCGTCGGACATCGTGGAGACCCGGCAGTAGGCACCAACCAGCTCGTCCTTCTCACGAATATCAATGCAGTACTCTTCCTTCGCCGGAATCACCCGCACCTCATGAGCGTCCAGATCCTCATGGAACCGCCTGCGCCGTTCTTCCCTGGAACTGCCCAACCTAAATCACCTCCAGGCCACCGTCTGCCGGAGGAATATCTACACGGCCCATTTCCAGCCTAAGTTGTTCGATCGCCCGCCGTTCCTGCCATCGAGGGAAGAAAAAGGCTGGTGTGAACCAGACATTCGAACCTTGCTTTTGCAGTAGAGGAGACACGCTGGAGAGCGGCTGTGTCAAACTGTTGTCCACAACAATGTAGCCTGGACAGCCGAGAAGGCTAAGTTGGATATAGCACATGCAGGCCGCCAGCCGGTCTACATCCTGGGCGGCAAACAAAACGCTGGTTTGGAAGTTGATACTCGGCTTCTGTGTCCGGCAGGCATTGGCAAAGGCGACCAGCAAGGCGCCAGCACCGCAGGCTGGATCATATACAGAAATCCAGCCGTTTGCCTCGATTTTTTCCTTCAACCTATCCGAAAGAGTCATTTCAGCCATCATCTTCGCAATGTCGTAGGGCGTGAAGAACTGTCCCTTCCAATGGTTGTTCAGTCCCAGACTCATGAACACTGTCCCCAAAAGATCCTGCTGCGGATCTGTCTCCAGCCCAAGTACTACCTGCGAAAAAGCCTCCACAAACAACCCAAATTCATCCGCTGTGTATTTCGCTGAGATGGAAGTGTACAGTTGCTCTCGCTCTGCTTGGGCAGATCCAAAATCTACGCTGTTGGCAATCGAGATTGCCGACATCAGGATGAAATCCTCCCAGATCTCCCATATGGAGAGCTTCCCGGCTCCGAGCTGTTCCAGTAGCCGCACAATCTGTTCCTGGTGACGGTTTTCAGCACATTCTGCTTCTGCTCATAATTTCCTCCCCTGGCGCATTTCGTCCCCTATCAGCATGGCACATGCCGCTTTTGGCCCCATGATAGCATGGCACCATGCCAAATGTCTAACCTTTTCGTTTTGTGATATTGCCGAAAATTGTTTCCCCGTGGTATAATTAGACCCAAATTTTGTGTGTAGAAAGGGGATGGTTGGCATGGCTGCGAGCGAGAAAAAAAGAAAAAGCATAGGAGATATCTTGAGAAATGCGATTTAATCACACTAAAACCACGAATAGAACGCGGGCGACTGATCAGATTGGCCGCATCAGAATCTGGACAAAGTCTGCAGGGGTACATATTAGAGGCGACTGAGCAGCGGATGGAGCGGGAGGGAAAACCGGTCTGGTCAGCAGGAGATGAGCCTGGCGAGCGGTAACCTATCGGACGAAATATATTAACAGGGCGGCTGGGAAGGCCGCCCTTTCTTTGTTAGGGAGGTTTGATTAAGTCTTTTTTAACGAAGAAAACTGCTGTGGGCCGCTTCGTTCTGATAGAGCTCTCGCGGCACGAGCTTCTTCTGGAAGCCCGTGTATGGCATGCAGGGCAGCCCGGCGAAACGGTTTCAGTTGTGACAACGGCCAACTCACGGATCCGATGCGAAGCGGATTGCCATCGCAGCACTCCCAGATGGAGGCTGCGGAAGGCAAATGACAATTTCCTGCTGCATTTTTTCTTAAAAAAGATTCATTCACACGAAAAGACGGGCCGCCAAAATGGCGACCCGTCCTTGTATTTTGTTAAGCTATCAGCCCAACTTCGTCCACTTTTCAATCCCATCCTGGGCATCATGGCGGTGCGTATTGGCAGCCTCGATGATATCCCAATAGAACCAATCAGTTTCCTTGATGTCGGAGAAGGTTTTATAGCCAGGAATGACAGACTTGGCAGAAGCATTGCGGCCCAGGATCCGGTTGATCATCACGACCGTCTCGGCGCGGGTGATCTTGTTGTCAGGTCTGAATGTGCCATTACCGTAGCCCTGCACCAGCCCGGCCGCAGCGGCCGTGTTGATGTTCTGGCGGGCCCAGTGTGTGGCAATATCGGTGAAGTGGTCGCCGCCAGTGGAGTCCTTGGCATCGCAGAAGCGGGCCAGGATGGTCGCCAGTTGAGCACGGGTGATATGGTCGTTGGGGCCAAACTTGCTGTTGTCATAGCCAGCCAGGATACCGGCATTGGACAGCGTGGCAATGGCCGTGCGGTTCCAGGCATCGGGCGCCACATCCTTGAAGGTGCAGACGCTGGTCTCGAACTGGAGTTTGGCCTCATCGGACAACAGCCGATAGATGATCATGGCAACCTCACCGCGGGTAATGTTGGCCATGGGAGCCGCCTTATCGGCAGTCCGGCCAGCAATATATGCGATGTGGTCTTCCTTATTCAGCATCCAGGACTTGTCGTTCTGGGCAGGAGGAACAGGCTTCACGGGTTGCTCAACGGCTTCCTTCTCCCACTTGGCGTAGAGAGTGAAACTCTTCTTCACGGGCTCGGAGAAATCATACTCATTCTTCAGAGCCTTATCAGTGTACCAGCCCTTGAAGACATAGCCCTTTCTGGCGGGTTCCTTCGGCTCGCGGACCGTTTCGTTGCGCTCAACAGTCTTGGAAGCCACAGAAGATCCGCCATTGCTGTCGAACCGGACCGTGTAGTCGTAGGAGGAACTGCTACTGCCGCCGCCGCCACCACCGCTGCTGGGCACACGGCCCTGAACAATGGTCACAGTCTGAACCAGGCTGGCCATATTGTCAGCAGTGTGGCTGTACCGGATCTCATAGGTGCCGGAAGCCAGGCCGGTGACGGAGGTTCCATCAATCTTGGTCCACTCGCCGCCAGAGAGGCGATATTCCATATTGACGGTGGTGTTGGTCAGGGAACCGTCGTTCCGCCCGCGCACGCTCTCGTCCGTGTGGCCTACAGTGGGAGCCGCAGGACGGGAGGGAATGTGGATGGTTTGATGGTCGCTGCCTAGGTGGTCCTCATCGCCGGGGACGCGGATGATGATGTCCTGCCCAGTCATGCCGGAAACATCCATGGGCTCCGTTGCTGGCTTCCAGGTTTTGCCGCCATCGGTGGAATACTCCATGTTGCCGGTGGTGTTGATGGTTTCCTTATCTGTATCCAGGATCACGCTGGGAGTCGGGTGCTTTTCGGGGATGTGGATAGTCGTCTCCTCGCCGGGCAGCTCAGTACCGGTGGCCGGCTCACGAATGATGATGTCCTTACCGCCCATGTCAGAGACATCGAAAGGATCAGGGCAGGGCTTCCAGGTCTCACCGCCGTCATCACTGTACTCCAAATCTTTGGAGGGAGAGATGATGCCGGTATTGGGATCCAGAGTCACCTCAGGAGCAGGCTTTTTCTCGGGAATGGTCACAGTCACTTCGCTGCTGGCCGGTTTGTCGTCCTCAGCGGGATAGCGGACGATGATATTCTTGCCGTCCAGGTCAGACACATCCAGGGGTTCAGTCGCAGGGTTCCAGGTCTCACCGCCGTCGGTGGAATACTCCATATCCTCGGTGGTGTTGATGGTCTGGTTCTCGGTGTCCAGCTCCACGATCGGGCCATCGGGCCGTGCAGGAACGATGATGGTTGTCTCGGCGCTGCAACATCATCCTCGGTAGAGGGCAGCCAATCAGGATCGTCTCGCCGGTGTGGTCGGAGACCTTCAGGGGCTCAGTGGCCTGCGTCCAAGTCTCGCCGCCGTCCTGTGGAGTACTCCATGGTCAGTGGTTGTGTTGATGGTCTCATCGTGGTTGTTGATCTCGACCTCAGGCTTGGGCCGGCGACCAGGGATTACGATGGCGACCGGCTCGCTGGGAAACTCATCATCATCGCCGTGGTTGCGAATGTAGATAGTAGTCCCAGCCTGGTTGGACACATTTAGGGGCTCGGTGGCTTGAGCCCAGGTTTTGCCATCAGAGGAGACATCCATGCTGGTGGTGGTATTGATGGTCTCATCGTCCATATCCAGCTTGACATCAGGCTGCTTGGCATAGCTGAAAATCTCGATGCTCACAGGGTTGCTGGCGAAGGTAGTCTCCGTATGGGCGGTGCGGACGATGATCGTCTGTCCGGCCATATTGGAAACATCCAGGGCGCCGCCCTCGATTTTGGTCCAGCTCCCGCCGCCATTGATCGAATACTCAGCGTTGGTCAACCCAGTGACCTGGATCTTTTCCTTGTCAATAGACCAGGTGGGAGCCGCCTCGCGCAGAGGCGCAGTAACCATCTCAGGCAGGCTGGCAAAGTGTTCAGTGTCGTGTTTGGCGCGGACTGTCAGGCCCTGGCCGCACTTATCAGAGACATCATAGCCGTCGCCAACATCTGTCCAGGCTTTGCCGTCCAGGACTTGACCCAGGGCCGAATCGGCCTCCAGGGTTTCGGCATCCATGTCAAAGCAGAAGTTGGGCAGAATGTTACGGGTAGGAATGATGACATCAGAGGTGTTGCTGGCCGGATCAGTGCCGTTGCAGCTGTACCGAACCTGGATGTTTTCACCAACCAGGTTGGAGACAGACATGTTGTCCAGGCAGGGGCTCCAGCTCTCGCCATCAAAATACTCCATGGCGGTAGTGCTGTTCATGGTCTCGGCCTCATTGTTGACCGCGATCACAGGAGCAACGCCGCGAGTGGGAACATGGACTGTGCAGGGGTCGCTGTGGAAGGACGAGTCCTCGATGGCCTCGATGCGAACCAGGATATCCTGGCCCTGGAGGTTTTCCACATCCATGTCATCGGTGCAGGAGTTCCATGTGCCGCCATTGTCCGTGGAATACTCCATGGCATCGGTGGTGTTCATGGTGTAGTCGTAGGGGTTGACGGGTCACATTGGGGGCAGCAGGCCGCTCGGGTAGAGTCTCGATGGTAACAGCGCCAGGCTTGCCGGTGCCATCGTCATGAGCCCACCATAATGATGCTGCCAGGCTTCACAGAGGAGCCATCGTCCAGCTTATCGGTCATCGAATAGTCGTTGCCGGCCTGGACAACTTCACCGTTGAAGTGGATGGTCTCATCCTTGTAGTTGATCTCATATTCGAGGCCAGTATCCGCAATGGTGCGGGTCTTAGTCGAGGTCTCATTGGACGCCTTGTGGTTGTCAGTCTCAGCCAAGCGCATGGTCACTGTATAGTCGGTGTCCGGGATCAAACCAGAGAACTTGGGGGTCGACTGCCAATTCAGGCCGCTGTCAATGCTGTATTCAGCACCTGGGACTGGGTTGACAGCGATGGTAGTCGTGGTACGGTTGGCAATGCTAGGATCAGCGTCGAGGGTCTGCGCCGCACGATCGATGGTCATGTTCGCTTCGACCGTATCAGATTCCAGCTCATAGTTGGTTTCTGGGGCCAGGTAGAAGCGAACCGTGTAGGTGCCGGCATTCACAGGCGCTTCAGCGCTGGAGTAGGGAGAATTGTTGGTGAGAGTACCAAAGTACATCACGCTCACAGATTTCACGCCATCTAGTTCAGCCAGGGTGCTGGTGTACGGATAGGGCTGTCCAATGCCAGTATAGGTTGTGGCGTAGTCCTTCATCTCGGGGATATCCACCTGATGCTTGCTGGTAGAGCCGACGACAGGCCTGGAAGCAGACTGCTCATGGTTGTCGTCTCCCTTCATGCGCACCAGGATCGTATAGCTGGTGCAGGGGTTCAGGTCCTCAAAGACATTGCTATCCTGCCAGTCGATGCCGCCATTGATGCTGTACTCGGCACCAGGGATGGCGGAGGCAGTCAGGGAGGTGGCTCCGGCTTTCTCCAGGGAGGCCACAGGGGCTTCCTGAGGGGCCTTCTTGATGATCAGCTTGGCCGTGTAGGGGCCGGGAGCGACTGTGTAGCCATCCTCGGCGGTAAACTCGGCCGTCACCTGATACTCGCCCGCATTGGTGGGCGGGGTCGTGGAGGGCTCATAGTCCTTGCCCACATAGGTGATGGTCACAGAGGTGATGCCAGGGATACCGTCAGCGCCATGGTAGGCCTGAATCTGCCCATTGTAGGTGGTCGACTCATCCTTCAGGACAGGCGCCAGAGGCTTGCTGTTCTGGATGATGTGCATGGTGGGAGAGGGCAGCTCCTCGGAAAGCTGATAACCGTCGGCGGGGGTGAACTCGATAGTTACCTTGTAGTCTCCGGGAGCGGAGGGAGCTGAGCTGAGGCTGCCGTATCTGGTGATTTGCATGTCAGAGATGCCGGTGATAGACTTGGGCAGCATAAAGGTCTTGGCCGTACCATCGAACTCATAGGTCTGGTCTGCGATGTCAGGGAACCGGACAGTGGTTTTTTCAGTCCGCTGCTCGGTGGCAGAACCAGTATGTTCCTTGTAGAACTTGGTCTCCACAGCCTTGGGGATGATGCTGTACACTGTATCGCGGTTCAGGCCGGTGAAAACACCGGTGGTCTGCCAGCTGCGGCCACCGTCGATGCTGTAGCTTACGCCCTCAGTCGTCTCGATGGTGATGCTGGAGTCGGTCACGGAAGTGACCACAGGTGCCAGAGGCGCGGCCTGCTCAGCCTTGTTGATGGTGAGATTGGCGTATTGAGGCTGGATTTGGTCGTAGCCGACATCCATCTTGTAGGTGACAGCCACCTTGTAGGTGCCAGGATCGGTGGGAGCCTCAGTGCTGGGACCATACACGGTATCGTTGATGCCGGTGAAGGTCTGAACCACTTCCGTGCAGCCGGTCGGCTGATTGGCAACCAGGCGCTTGCCAGTCCCGTCGTAGGTATAAACCGCGGACTGGACTGTATCGGCAGTGGCAGTCTGATTGGCCGTCCGGATGGTGGCGGAGGACTCAGGGCTTTCATCGTGGTTTTCGTCAGCTGGGTATTTCACCTTGACTGTGTATTCGGTGTTGGGGGTCAGCCCCTCAAACAGGGTGCTGAGTTGATACTTGCTGTCATTGATACCATCAATAGCATAGACGCGCCCGGGATGGTCGTGATCGAGATACTGTTGGTACCAACATTGCTGGCCGTGGGGACGGGCGGAGCCTGCCGCTTGGCCTTGTTAATGGTCAGGGTCGTTTCGACCGGATCGATGGGAGCATAGCCGGAATTCATCTCGAAGGTGACTTTCACCTGATAGATGCCGGCATTGGTGGGGGCAGCGGCCGTCCACTGGTCGTCCACATAGTACTGAACGGTGCTCTTTACAACGCCAGAGATGGGAGCTACGCGGTAGGAGATGGGGCTGCCCGTGTAATCAGCCGACTGAGGTTGCAGGTCAGTGGACCCGGCCTGCTGCTGTTCGGTGGAAAACTTGGCGGAGGAAGGTTTAGATTCCGCATAGTTCTTGTCCTCGGACTCCAGCAACTTCTGGTAGAAGGTGTACTCGGTGCCAGGGTCCAGGTGCTCGAACACAGGGCTCTCCTGCCAGATGATACCGTCCCGGCTGTATTCGGCGCTCTCGATTGTATTCAGAGTGACACTGGTCGTCGTGCAGGACAGCATGGTAGGAGCGGGGCAGGTGCGGGACGCCTGGTTGATAGTATAGCTGACCCGGGCAGGCGCGAGCTGCTCAAAGCCGGGCACCATGGTAAACTCGACAATAGCTGTGTAGGTGCCGGCATTCACCGGAGGTGAGTTGGACTGATACTTATTGTTGTTCAAATCATCGCCTGTATAGCGCACAGACATGGACTGGATACCCTCTGTGGTGCCAGGCAAAGGGAAGGGGGTGGCTTGCCATCATAGACCTTACTGAACGCGGTGAAGCTGGGAGCAGTGGCGGAGCCCTTGGAAAGGCTTGGAATTCTGCGCCTGCGCCACAACATTGCCGCTGTTATTCAGCTCCGGGTGATGACTCAAATCTAGGGTGCCGGCGAGAGTCTGAGTGACAGATTGGTCATTGTAGCTGTTGCTGTTCCAGGTCACCGGCACGGTGGCCTCATAGCCGCCGTCGCCCTCAGCGTCGATGGTGACAGTAGCTGGCAGACCCAGCTCGTCAAATGGGGTGCCGACCGGCTTATTGATGACAGGATTATTCTTGATAGTGAGGACCTGGCGGCTCTTAACCTCGACATCGAGGCCGGAGACAGACAAGCTAATGCCGTTCCAACTACCATCCTTACGGCTGATCAGAACTGTAGTCTTGGTATTGCCGGCCTTGCTGGAATCGAAACTGGCCTGACCAGGATACACATTGAAGGTGTACAGGTCAGACTCTGCGTTGAGCAGCTTAATGTCCGACTCTTTGTCGCCGACAAAAACCGCCTCAGTCTTAGGGAGGATGTAGCAGATGAGCGTGTACCTGGAATAAATATTGCCAGTATCGTCATCCACATCCCAACAGTAGTTCTTGTCCTCAATAGTAAAGGTTACAGCGTAGGCGCCGGCTGCGGCAGGATCAGACAATGGAATCGATTCGTCTGCCTCCGGGCTAGTGCCCTTCAAAGCTACGGCATGAACGGTCATGGGAACCGTGATCTGCTGGCCTTTCACATTCTGATAGCTGAACAACTTACCATCCAGCAAGCTCGTGCCATCATAATCTTATTCTGGAAAAGGTCAGTACCGGGAGGGGTCACAGGCTTTGGACGAACTGTAAGCTCGTCTGTGCCGTGCAGCTCGACATTATCATAGCAGGCATTGTCAATGGTAATAATTACACTATATCGGCCAGTCTCGGTGATCCTGACATTGTTGGTCAGATTGGCGCCGACAAACCGGCGGAAATTTGGGGCAACCTCATAGACGATAGTATGTTCATCACCGTTGTAGACAATGCCATTCTGGATGTCGTTTTTGGACTCTTCGGTCAGGGTGAAAGCATCCAGTGTCAGTTTGGGAATCGTCAGTTCGGCCGTCGACCCGCACTTGTCGCAGCGGTACTTGATGTAGCCAGCCTCGGTATCGGTAGCCTGTTTAGACTCGTTGACAAGGGAAGGCCCCCTGCTCGCATCTGTGGGCCGCCTTGATGGTAGCCCCCCGATCATCAGGGTGCTCAAAGTCGACAAAAAGATGAACTTTTTCTTTGCCTTGAGTTGTGTTGTATACAACGCCCTGGGTGGCTACCGACGGCCACAGGTTGGGGTCATCATCGACCTCGCTGCCGGCGGCCAGTACAGTCGCGCCATCGGCGTTATTGGCCAGCATGGCGACATTGGAGGGTTCAACAACGCCCATTTCGATATCGGCGTTGAATAGCCGGTTCTGGATTTGGACGATATTGCTGCCGTCCAAGACGGTGGAGGGGAATGGATCAGAGCCAAGCCAGCGCTCCCATTCGGAACCATTGGCCTGGAGCCCGGTGCTGTCGTCAGGAACAAGGGCATCATCGCCCAACTGGGGAATCTCCACCTCAGCTGAGGCGTTGCAGTGGCTGCAGACATAGGAGATCAGACCATTATTTTCCTGGGTGGCAGGAGTGATGTAGGGGTCGCTCACATGCGGGTCAGAGCAAGTATGCACAGAGTAAATCTGTTCATTGCCTCCGGACATATCGATGCTGACATAGATGTTCAAATCTTCGTCCGGCCCCATCAGCTCGTCCTGGCCAGGTACCTGGTTCTTGTAGACGGTCGCCTGGTAGTTGTGGGTATCAGGTGCATCGGCAAGGGCTGCGGCCGGGAGCATCCCAGCCATCATGGCCCCCGCCAGCAGCACGCTGACCCCACGCTTGATAGGATCATTCGCCAATGTAAACACTTCCTTTCTAAAACAGCCGGCGGCGCCGGCAGAGGAGAGGAGGAAGCTCCGCTCCCGCTGCCAGCTGTTGCCAGCCTGGGTCGTTGTCAAGTTTTGGGTTCTGAATCAGAACTCATACTCAACCGTATAGGTGATATTGCTCTTGCCATACATACAATCGTGGTTGGTGTAATAATAGAACCTCATCTCCGTGTAGGTGCCGCTGGGAAGCGTGCCGGAGAGGGTCACGCCATTGCTGACCTCTTTATACGCAACCTGCTCCCACTGCTTAGTGAGGATATTGTAGGCCTCAACTTTGCCCCAGTCGTTGCCGCCATGGCCACTCACCGCGGGAACATTGAAGGAATACTTGGTGATGTAGCCATAGATAGTCTCACCGTTGTCGGTGAAGCTGATGCCAGGTTCCTCAAGATAGGAGTTTGCGCCAGTCAGTTCCATGCCGCCGCCAGTATTGTCGGCAACAAAGAAGACGATAGCCGACCACTTGGAGGTTGCGCCGAACTCGTCGACGGCCCGGCACTTGATCAGATGTTTGCCGTACTCATAGGTGGAAGACTCAGATTTCCGGCCTTCCCACTCATAGGTGATATTGTCTCCATCAGGGTCGGTAGCGGAGGCGGTGATGGTCACCGTCTGGCTGGGCCGGACGACGCCGTCAGAGGGCGTCTTATTGATCACAGGAGCGGAGGGAGCCTGGTTGATAAACTCCATGGTCTTTTCACTCCACTCGGAGGCTGCGCCATACTCATCGACAGCTCGGACACGGATCCTGTGGACTTTGCCGCGCTCGTAGAGGCCGTCGCTGCGGTAGTCGCCGTCCCACTCCAGAGTCACGCTGTCGCCGTCCGGGTCAGTGGCCTTGGCGGAAACATTGCCGACAAACTTGCCGTTCTGGAGCTGCCGGGTCGGTTCGACTGTAAAGGAAGTGATGACGGGCGGGTCATTGATAAACTCAATTTCACGGGAGACCCACTCGGAGGCAGCGCCCCACTCGTCCACAGCCCGCACACGGATTGTGTGAGTGCCGATTGAGTAGTAGCCGTCTTCCTGGTACTCGTCATCCCACTCCAGATGGACTTCATCGCCATCCGGGTCAGAGCAGGTGGCGTTCAGGTCTGCATAATAGAGGCCGCCCACAACATTACGGGTGGCTTCGGCGGTAAAGGAGTCGATCCGGGGCGCCATGTTGGTCACATCCACGGTGGCAAACGCCGTGTGCGGGTTGCGCATCATCGACCGTAGTGGCCGTGATCGTGTAGGTGCCAACATTGAACAGGGTCAGTTGTCCAGCGGTGCCGGTCAGAGATCCAGTATTGCCGTCCAGTTCGACGGGCACATTGCCCGATCTTCACGCCCCCACCTTGACATTTAGAGCGCCGCTGCCGGAGAGGCTCACATCGAAGGGTTGTCCAACATGGATCTGGGAGGGAGCATTCACGGACAGGTCAGCCTTGTAGATGACCTGGATGTTCCGCTTTGCCACAGAGGGCGTTCCGCTCCCGTCGTCCAGGGTGGCGATCAGGGTATAGCTGCCAACCTCGGGGAATACGACCTTGCCGCCGTCATTGTCCAATCCGGACAGGTCCATGGCGTAGGTGGCGCCGTCCTTTTCCACAGACCACTGGATATTGGCGCCGGTGGGATTGACCAGAGAGTCCATGATGACAGGGACCTCATTGCCCACATACTCCATACCAGAGATGCTGAAGGACAAGCCGCCCACAGGCAGTACCCGGATCGTATCGGAGGCGCTGAACTGGCGGCCAAGGCCGTCCGTCATTGTCCCGATCAGCTCGTAGGTACCGGCTTCCGTGAACTGGATGCATCCGCCGTAGTTGTTCAAATCGCCGGAGACATACCGGTTAATGTCCACGCTCTGTCCATCCTTCTTCAGGGACCAGTTAATGGGGAGCGTATTGTTGTTGCCCAGCGTCAGGACTTCAGCCTCGTGGCCCACATAGACTTCCGTCTCGGTGATGGACACACTGAGCTCCTGCTCAGCCAGAACTTCAATGCTGGGTCCATCGAAGGAGAACACCCGGCCGGTGGCATCTGTGACCTCGCAGCCGATCGTATAGGTACCAGCATGCTTGATGCGGATGTCGCCAGGCTCGGCGGTCAGACCGCCAGCCACATAAGTGCTCCAGGCCTGCCGCACGCCGTAGGTGTCGGCGATGAACCAGCTGATGGAGGTACCTTCAATGCCAGAAACATTGGAGGACTTCACAGGCACCAAAAACTCAGTGTCCGTATGGGCGTAGCTGGGAAGCGTCCAGTTGACTTGCGGGATCGGGTAGACGGTGAATTCCTGCTCATAGGAGTAGGCTCGGCCGCCGCCGTCCGTGAAGACAGCCTTCAGCTTGTAGTCGCCCGTCTGCCGGAACTGGAGCTTGCTGCCCTCGGCGCTCAGGTCGCCGGACATCACCGTGGAGGGCTGGATGACCTCGCCGTTGCGAGTCAGCGTCCAGTACAGCGCGTTGCTACCCAGTTCCCTGAAATCAGTGGTCAGGTCGACCTCAGTGTCCGTGTGGAACGAAGCAGGCAGATAGAAACCAGCCTGGCCCACCGGGTAGACCTGGATACTGCTGGAGGCGGTCGTCTCACGGCCCAGTTCGTCAGTGGTCTTTGCGATAAAGGTATAGAGGCCCGGTTCGGTAACGAATCCGTGTCCGCCATCGGCTTCCAACTCAAACTTAGGTGCCACTTCCTTGCCATCCTTCAGGACAGTCCAATAAATGTTCTGCCCATCCCAGTTGGACTTGTCCAGAGTGACATCCAGAGCCTCATCCGCGTGGCCAGTGGCCTCAGTAGTGACCGTCAGTCCGATTACCGGGTAAATCTGCACCGTTTGAGAGCAGCTGTACTCGCGGCCCAGCTCATCCTCAGCCGTGGCAGTCAGCATGTAAGAGCCGACATCCGTAAACCGGATATTGCCGCCCTTGTTGTTCAGGGAGCCAAACACATAGTCCTTCATCTCGGCAGAGACGCCATCCTTGGATAAGGTCCAAGTAACATTCTGATCCGCCAAATCGGAGGACAGCAGGTCCACAGGAATACCAGAGTCAGTCCAGGCAGTCGTCGGGAGCGTGAAGCTCAGTCCGGCAATCGGATAAACCTTGACAGACTTGGTCGCCGAGGTGAACACCCGCCCGGTGGCGTCCTTCACGGAAGCCGTGATGTCATAGACACCGGCCTGGTCGATCTGGATGGAGCCTCCGCTGCCAGTCAGGCTGCCAGTATAGCTGGTGTCCGTATCCGGGTCGTTGGAGGGCGTAACCTTCCAGGTGACAGGCTGGTCAGTGTTGGCGCTCAGGGTAACTTCTGCGTATTCGTCCGTATGGACGGCCGCCGTGGCATTCAGGTCCAGAGTCAGAACCGGAAACACTTGAATGGCTTGGTCGTATGTGAAGGTGCGGCCCAGCTCGTCGGTCACGGTAGCCGTGAGGACATTGACACCAGGCTTGGTGAACTTCACGCTACCGCCGTCATTGGTCAGGGCCCCATCCACGCCAGAAGCCAGCGGGGTAGGTTCCCCATCCACAGTCAGGGACCAGACGATCTGGTTCTTACGCAGATTTTCGGATGTCATCTTGACCACGACCGTCTCATCCGGGTGAGAGAACTCAGGCAGCTTGAAGGACAACTGGACTGTATTCCAGACCAGAATGTTGGTCCTGGCAAAGAACTCGCGTCCAAGCTCATCCGTCACAGAAGCGGAAATAAAATGGGTGCCGGGTTCGGTGAAATTCAGGACGCCGCCGTCATTTCCGAGCATATTGGGAACCTCCGCGCCCGTCTCCGATATCACGGACCACTTCACCGTCAGGCCGCCCAGGTCCGGTGCGTCCAGACCAATTGTCGCAGCCTGGTCGAAGTGGATGTTCTGAGGGGCGTCGATGCTCAATGTGATGACCGGGTAGACCTTGAGTGAAACACTCTCTGTGTACTCACGGCCCAGTTCATCGGTCACGGTGGCGGTCAGCGTATAGTCGCCGTCGCCCATCTCGTCGAAATCAAGCTCGCCACCGTCATCGTTGAGCACTACTGGAACCTCGACTCCATCGCGCTCCAGTTTCCAGGAGACGCTTGCAGGGGCACCATTCCCAACTGTCAGGGTGATTTTGGCATCCTCATCCTCGTGGAGTCTGGTCACTTCGATAAGAGCATCTGCCGCATCTGGCTCATCAATCCGGTCTGCTGAGAGGGATAGATCCAGGTCTTCGATGACGCGGACCAAGACTTCCTCGGACTCATACTCGCGGCCAGCCTTGTCGCTGGTCTTGGCAATGAAGGAGTACTCGCCATTTTCAATGAAGCTGATCTCCGAGAGGTTCGACAGGTCGAGCCCTTCATACACGGCCTCATCCTTCTTGACTTCCCAGGTGATGGCCTGGTCTTTGGTGGCATTCTTGGTATCCAGGCTCAGGTTCAGCTTTTCGTCCAGGTGGAGACCAGCCTTGTCAGCCGAAGCAGTGAGCTCGATGACGGGCAGAACCTCGACGGAAGCCTGTTCGGTGAACTCCCGGCCCAGCCGGTCGGTCACCGTTGCCTGAATATTGTAGACTCCAGGGATGTCGATCTGGATATTGCCACCGTCATCGTTCAGGTTCCCCCGATAGGTAACAACACCCTGCTCATTGGTCACTTCCCAGGAGACAGGGTAGGAATCATAACCAGCCATCTCTACAAGGAACGCCTGGTCGGTCCAGCCGTACTGAGCAACGATCAGGCTGGGATCCAGCAGGCCTTCGATGGTGATTGACTCCACATTAGAGATGAAGACGCGGCCAGAAGCGTCGGTAACCGACGCTTGTAGCTGGTACTGTCCAACAGTAGGGATCAGCAGCTCGCCGCCAGTAGCGCCAAGCTGACTGTTTGTCACAGAGTCCCAAACCAGCTCGCTGCCGTCCTGGGACAGTGTCCACTGGACGGGCAGGCCTGCATCGTTGGCGGTGACAGTGGCGGCCACATCAATGTGCGTCTCGCCGGGGTCAATGCTAATGTCCAGAGAGATGACCGGCAGGATGGTAATTGTCTGGGTCTCCTTATAGATCTTCCCGGCTGCATCCGTATAGGAGGCAGTCAGGGTATAGGTCCCAGTTTCGGGGAGGGCCAGAGAGCCGCCCTCATTGTTGAAGCCGTCCGGCATCTCATAGGGCTGATCGTCCTTCGTCATGCTCCAGCTGACATTCCCTCCCTCACCATTCTCGAACAGCAGTTTCACTGGAGTCGTCGAATCAGTGTGGGCATATTGGGGGAGGGAGAAACCAAGATCGGCCACCGGGATGACCTTGACGGTCTGTTCGCAGGTATCCGTGTTGCTCCCGTTCTTGGCCACCCCCTTGAGAATATAGGTGCCAGACTCCAAGAATGACAGCTCGCCGCCATCCTTGGTGAAGCCAGGCAGCTCCTTGGCAGTCCCATTCAGGGTCAGAGACCATTCCACCGAGTCTGTGTTGGTCAGGGTCGTCTTTACAGTGGTGGTATCCCCGACATAGAGGATGCTGGGGAGGGTGAATTCAATGTCGGGTTGCTTCACAACGATGGGCCGGCTGCCGCCGCCTCCTCCGCCTCCTCCGGTAGGCCTGTTGGGGGTTGTGGGCTTCTTGTTCGTCCATATGACCTCATTGTTGGGGTTCATCGAACCAGGGTAGGTGACCTGGCAGTCCTTTTTGGAGATCTCAGTCGCCTTCTCATCGAAGATGACCTGTACATCTCCATCGTTTCGGGGCGTGACAACGCCCGCAATATCGGACTTGCCTTCCACATGGATCTTAGACCCACCCCAGACGACCAGGTTGCCCTTGACCGTCACATCCTCCAAGGTCAGCTCCTGCTCAGCAAGGCTGTTGGCGATGATGAGGTCGCCATTGAACACGGCATCGCGGATATCCACATCGCCGCGGACCAGTACAATGTCGTCGTACTCGCCCGTCAGAGTGCCCCGCTCATGGATATGACCGAAGATCCTGGCAAGGATCTGCGCCATCTGAGCACGGGTGATGTTGTCCTT
>ENA-OQDA01000344-OQDA01000344.1-human-gut-metagenome-genome-assembly--contig:-NODE-344-length-19852-cov-2.907731_pt1 | contig 19852 bp, 18 predicted proteins | sample MGYA00242771_ERZ504603 | MGnify/ENA primary metagenome ERZ504603 (study PRJEB26092, sample SAMD00036328) | human gut metagenome | host: Homo sapiens | study: EMG produced TPA metagenomics assembly of...
ATGGGTTATTGGGTCAATATGGACGACCCCTACATCACTTACGACAACAAATACATCGAAACCCTCTGGTGGCTTCTGAAACAGCTCTTCGACAAGGGGCTACTCTACAAAGGGTTACACCATCCAGCCCTACTCGCCGGCCGCCGGCACGGGACTTTCGACCCACGAGCTGAACCAGCCGGGCTGCTACCGCGACGTGAAGGATACCACCTGCACGGCGCAGTTCAAAATCATCCGCGACGAGCGGAGCGAAAAACTCTTCGACGGAGCCGAAGGCGATCTCTACTTCCTGGCTTGGACCACCACGCCCTGGACACTGCCGTCGAATACCGCGCTGGCCGTAGGCCCCGAAATCGAATACGTGCGCGTCAAATGCCGCAATCCCTATACGGATGCCCCCCAGACTGTCATCCTGGCCAAAGAACTGCTGGGGTCGTATTTTACCCCCAAGATGGAGGGCAAGTTCGAAATCTCTCCGGTCACCTACAAGGGTCCGGACTTCGAAGGCATCCGCTACGAACAGCTCATCCCCTGGGTGAAGCCTGCGGGCGATGCGTTCCGCGTCATCCTGGGCGACTACGTGACCACCTCCGACGGTACGGGTATCGTGCATATCGCCCCGACGTTCGGTGCGGACGACGACCGCGTGGCCCGCGCCGCAGGCATCGCCCCGCTGTTTATGGTCGATAAGGCGGGCAAGAATCAGCCGATGGTCGATCGCAAGGGACGGTTCTTCCTGCTCGAAGAGCTCGACCCGACCTTCATACGCGACAACGTCGATACAGCGGCCTATTCCCAATGGGCGGGCCGTTACGTGAAAAACGCCTACGACGATTCGCTCGCCGCCGACGCGCCGACGCTCGACGTCGATCTCTCAGTGATGCTCAAGGCCGAGAACAAGGTTTTCAAGATCGAAAAGCACACCCACTCCTACCCCCACTGCTGGCGTACGGACAAACCGGTGCTCTACTACCCGCTCGACTCCTGGTTCATCCGAACTACGGCGCTGCGCGACCGGATGATCGAACTCAACAAGACGATCCGCTGGAAGCCGGAATCGACCGGAACGGGACGCTTCGGCAAGTGGCTCGAAGGTCTGGTGGACTGGAACCTCTCGCGCTCGCGCTTCTGGGGCACGCCGCTGCCGATCTGGGCTACGGAGGATTACTCGGAAATGAAGTGCATCGGCTCGGTCGAAGAGCTCGTCGCCGAAATCGAAAAATCCGTCGCGGCAAGTCTGATGAAGGAGAATCCCTACAAGAACTTCAAGCCGGGCGACCTCTCCAAAGAGAACTACTCGACCGACCGGATCGACCTGCACCGTCCTTACGTGGACAATATCGTGCTGGTTTCGTCCAAAGGCGAACCGATGCGGCGCGAACCGGATCTGATCGACGTGTGGTTCGACTCGGGCGCCATGCCTTATGCCCAGCTACACTACCCCTTCGAGCACGGCGGCGACTACTTCAAGAGCGTCTATCCGGCCGATTTCATCGCCGAAGGCGTCGACCAGACGCGCGGCTGGTTCTTCACGCTGCATGCCATCGCCACGATGCTCTTCGACTCGGTGGCCTTCAAGAACATCATTTCGAACGGCCTGGTGCTCGACAAGAACGGCAACAAAATGTCCAAGCGCCTAGGTAATGCCGTGGATCCCTTCGAAATACTTTCGACCTACGGCGCCGACGCGACGCGTTGGTACATGATCTCCAACTCGCAGCCGTGGGACAACCTCAAGTTCGACCGGGACGGCGTGGACGAAGTGCGCCGCAAGTTCTTCGGCACGCTCTACAATACCTACTCGTTCTTCGCCCTCTACGCCAATGTGGACGGTTTTACGGGACAGGAGCCGGAAGTTCCGATGAGCGAACGCCCGGAGATCGACCGCTGGATCATCTCCCTGCTCAATACGCTGGTCCGGAACGTCACCGAATCGCTCGAGAATTACGATCCGACGCCGGCGGCCCGTATGATCCAGGAATTCGTATGCGAAAACCTGTCGAACTGGTACGTGCGCCTCAACCGCAAGCGGTTCTGGGGCGGCGGTCTGACACGCGACAAACTGGCGGCCTACCAGACGCTCTACACCTGTCTGGAAACCGTTTCGATGCTCTCCGCACCGTTCGCGCCGTTCATCTCCGACCGTATCTTCCGCGATCTGAACGCCGTAAGCGGTCGCCACACGGACGAGTCGGTACATCTTTCGACCTTCCCCGTCTGCGACTCCTCGCTCATCGACGGTGAATTGGAGCAGATGATGTCTATGGCCCAACAGGTTTCGTCGATGGTACTGGCCCTGCGCCGCAAGGTGAACATCAAAGTCCGCCAGCCGCTCACGAAGATACTCATTCCGGTCCTCGACGCCGACACCGCACGCCGCATCGAAGCCGTCAAGGGGCTCATTATGAGCGAAGTGAATGTCAAGGAAATAGAACTGATCGAAAATACGACGGGACTCATCACCAAGCGCATCAAGCCCAACTTCAAGACCCTCGGTCCCAAATACGGCAAACAGATGAAGCAGATCGCAGCTCTCGTAGCCGGGTTCTCACAGGATCAGATAGCCGCGATCGAAGCATCGGCGGAAACCCTGCTGGACGTGGACGGCGAAAAAATCACCGTCACCCCTGCCGATTTCGAAATCACCTCGGAAGATATGCCGGGCTGGCTCGTAGCTACGGAGGGCAAGCTGACCGTAGCCCTCGATATCACGATCACCGACGACCTGCGTGCCGAAGGTATCGCCCGCGAGTTGATCAACCGTATCCAGAACATCCGCAAGGATTCGGGCTTCGAGGTGACGGACAAAATCCGTGTGGAGATCGAACAGCAGGAGTTCGTCCTTCCCGCGCTCAAATCCTTCGCCGACTACATCGCCTCGCAAACGCTGGCTGTCGAAATCGAAGGAGTGCCTTCTCCCAGCGGCGAATTCGTCGTGGAGTCGGAGGTAGATGAGCAACCGGTCCGTATCGCGGTGACCAAAATTTGACAAAAAAGGAGAACCTTCACGTTTCCGGCAAAAAATTTGGAAGTAACGGGAATATTGTTTAATTTAGTATAACATTATTACAAATAAAATATTGAAACTATGGCAGAAGCAGAAAAAACCCGATACAGTGACGCCGAATTGGAAGAGTTCAAACAGCTCATTCTCAAAAAACTGGAAACAGCACGTGCGGATTACGAACTCCTGCGCGCCACGATAACCCACACCGCATCGAACGATACGGAGGATACCTCGCCGACGTTCAAGGTGCTGGAGGAGGGAGCCACTACGCTCTCCAAAGAGGAGAGCGGCCGCTTGGCAGCCCATCAAATGAAATTCATCCGCAACCTCGAAATGGCACTCGTACGCATCGAGAACAAGACATACGGCATCTGCAAAACCACCGGCAAGCTGATCCCCAAGGAGCGGCTGATGAAAGTGCCTCACGCAACCGAGTGCATCGAGGCCAAAGAAGGACGGATTCACTAAAGGATTCACCCTCCGAACGAATGTTCTTTTCGTATGGCATGAAAAGACTCCGTCCGCCACGACCAGAGATAAAAATAGGAGCGTCCCCTTGAACGGACGCTCCTATTTTTATAAAAAAACATCCTGCAGACGTTATTACTGCAGGATGTTTCCCTTTCAGGATATTAACGCTTATTGATAGGAGTTTTTCTATTCATTGTCAGCGTGTGCCGCTTTACGGCGCTGCGCTTCGATTTTTTTCGTCTTCTTCCGGCCTTCCTTTGTTACGAACCGGATCATACCGTCATACCCCTGCTCTCCGTATTGTTCAACCAACTCCGCACTCGGTTGAACAATTTGGACAGTCGCCACAGCATCGGCATCAATGTCATCCAAGTAAGAGAGATCGACCAATTCCCCGTCAACCATCACCAATGGACGCGTACCGTCTTGAGGGCTAATGGAAAACCCAAATCCCGTATCTTTGATCCGCCAAAGTCCCGGCCCGATCTTATAAGAACTTCCATTTATAAATGCGCAACCGATGCGTTTGAACTTTCGTTCCTCCGACTTTTTCGTCGTGATCTCGATCACCCCTTCCGTTCCCTTCTCGCCATAACGTTCGACCGCCTGCTCTCCTTTCAATACCGTCATCGCGTCAATTCGGGAGGGATCCAGTTGCGAAAGGCGATCGGCAGAAATTTCCTCGCCATCCAATACTATTAAACCGACCTGCTTCAGAGAACGACCGTTATCAACAACTGAAACCGAATCCGAATCCGCTCCGGTCGTATAGGTCAACGTAACGGTTTCCTCCAAAGGCTGCGCCGACATGGCAATCGATTTAGACACGGAAATCGACTTTGACACAGAAGTGCGCCCCGAGGAGGCGCCGGAAGGCTCCCTGACGACTGTCATCTTATTAGGCGTTTTGCCCGACGCATTCGACGAATAAACCGCCAAAGTCGTACGTTCTCCGGATTCATTCGTCGTAAACTCGATCACACCGTCCCGCGCCCGCTCGCCATAACGGTCCAGCAATTCGCAACCGGTTGCAGAATCCGAACCCACAGAACCTTCCCCGCATCGATCGACTTCAAATAGTCATCATCAACCTGCCGGCCGTTAATCAACACAAGCGGTCGGGCTCCATTGAGCGGACGGATCGCAAATCCGTTTCCCGTATCCTCGATCCGATAAAGACCGGGACCTTCCTGGAAAGAGTTCCCACGCTCGAAACTACACTCCAGACGGTCGAACTGCCGGGCGCCTGCGGTCGTCGTCACATAAACCACGCCATCCGCCGCCGCCTCGCCGTAACGTCCGACAGCCCATTCGTCCTTCAAGACCGACATCGATTCGATCTCCGCTTCATTCAAAGCCTTTACCTCGGCAGCTGCGACCTTTCTGCCATCGAGCAGGAAGAGCATCGAACTCAAATCGCGACCGGAAACCACGAGCGAATCGTTCGGTGCAGCAACTTCGGAAATCCGCACCTTGACCTGCCCGTCCACCGAAGTATTACCGGTCTGAACCGTACCGGACGACGGTCCCTCCGCTACGGATGCGACGACAGATTCACCCGCACCGGACTTCCGGGCCTCTTTTTCGGCCTGTTTCGCAGCATCGCGAGTCGTCACAAGAATCGCTCCGACACGGGCGGCATCCCCGTAACGCTCGACTAATGCCGGGTTACGGAATACATCCTCCCAGGAGAAAATCTGTATGGTTTCGATCTTGCGGGCAGGAATCTTCTCCAGATCGGTGATATAACCCACACGCCCGTCCACAGCTACCAACGGCAGCATTCCGGGACGTACTCCCTGCACGTTCCGCAATTTCAATCCGCTCACCTTATAGGTATTTTTACCATCTACCGATCGGAAACTACCCTTCAGATAACGCATCGGATTGTTGTATTTATCATAAACGGTCACCTCGAAATCATCCTCGCGTGAAGCCGTTTTGGAAACGACCTCGATCACCCCGTTCCGGGCCGATACGCCGTATCTGGCGACCGTCGCTTCGTCCGGCTCGGTTACGATCCGAACGGTTTCTATATCGCGAACGATACCGGGAGTCCTGAAAAGGAAGATATTCGACACCTTGCCATTCCATAGTACCAACGGCCGGAATTCGAACGGCATCGAATTGCTCAACTCGATCCGCCGCACCCGGTAAGTATCGGGCACACCCGTCGGTTCGAAATCGCCCGTAATATAGTGATACAAATCGGAAGGCTTCTGTTTCTCTTCGATTGTCACACGTTCCGACTCCGGACGACTCGTATAGACGATCGCACCGTAACGACCCCGATCGCCGTCAGCGTCCTGCGTGCCTCGCCGGAGGTCATTTGGGTCGCCGTGGCGATACTCGAAGGGGACATCGCGCCCAACTGTCTGTAATCGATCTCCTCACCGTCAAGCAGATACAAGCCCTCGTCCGACAGATCAATCCAGAAAGGAATGAGGGCAGCCCCATCGCTCACCTCGACAGTCACCCACTCTTCCGCACCATCGACCGATTTATACCCGAGTCGTTCGAGTTTCCCCGCATCAGCAGTCAGCAACTTGGCAAACTCCTCTTTCATGTACGCATCGCGGCGGGCGACAAACTGTTCTGGCAACTCATCCCCTTCCCACACCAGATAAAGCTCCAAATCCTCCGGATCCCACAGCGATGGATCGGCCGGACTCCAAGACTCCGTATAAGGATAGGTCTGAACCCTGATTGACAACACTCCGTTCGCCGCCCGCGTACCGTATCCCTTCAGTGCCTCCGGCCCTTTGACCATCCAGGCACCAATCATCTTCTGTTCCGGCAGCCCCAAATAAGTATCCAGCGTTTCAGCCGACAATTCGTCGATCCCGTCCATTATCAGAGGCGGATGTTTCGGATCGAAGCGGAAATCTGCCGGATCGCCATAAACCGCATACACTACCGGTTCATCGGATACGGGCAGGTGGGTCAGAGCAAGCGACTCTTTCAAATGAAATTCCAAGGCAATGTCCGTTTCCATCGGAATTCCGAAGCGGCTACCGACTGATTTTACTTTCTGATCCGTATCCCCTCCAACAAGGTAACAAACGATCGGCTTCTCCGTAACGATCGTAAAGCGGCCCTCCGCGTCGGTCACAACCCGCCGGCCGCCGCTGCAAATAAACTCATAACCGGCCCAAGGCTTATCGTCCCGGCCAAATACGCGTCCGGTAAAGGTGTGCGCCCCCGATTCTGCCGTTTGCTTTTCAAGAGCGGTACGCTCGAGATTAGCCAGCAATTCGGCCATGGAGCCTTCGACCGGTGGCATTCCCCCTTCCGGTGTACCGACCATACGGCCGTCCGCACCAGCAGGAAGAGGCATTTCACCGTTTCCGGAATTTTTTCGTAGTTTTTGTCCTCCGGAAGGACATAGGAGGTCTGTGCGAAAGTGCCGAGCGCAGGCACGCAAGCGGCAGGACATAGAGCGCCTTGGCCCTGGCCCACCTCGATGATCGTTTACGCAACATCATGGTAATTCGGTTTTTAAGGTTACTATGATTAAGGCTGTTGGCAATTGAGTACCACCTCCCGCCAACGGCCTTTTTTATCAACAGCATCTGATAATCTTTCGCATCGACCCCGCAGCGGAGCACCTGCTCGTCGGCCTCGTACTCGTGCACGGCACGCAGTTCCACACGCAACAGCCACATCGCGGGGTTGAACCACTGCAAACACCCCAGCAAATCGACCAGCAGCAGGTCCCACGAATGGCCCAACCGCTGATGCGCCTGTTCATGCACGAGGATCGTTCCTCCGCCGCAGGCATAATCCTCCTCGGACATCACCACGTATTTCATCCAACTGAACGGAGCTCGAATCCGGTTCGACAACACCAATACGCTCCCGTTTCCGAGCGGTATGCGCCGGCCGCGGCGCGTCATTCGCACAACCCGCACGATGTTGCATACGGTCCATCCCAACGTCGCAAACATCCCTGCAAAATAGATGATTCCGAGCAAAAAGCCCCAGTCGAACGGTTCGGGAGCAGGCTCCGGCTCCTCTATTATCATCAGGTCCCGGGTATCGTCGGGGATTCGGTTTTCGAATATCCATGTCCCGCCGGAAATAACATTTCCGGAATCACGTCGATCCCAGCGGTGGATACCCCGGGCAACTCCTTCTCGACGGTAATTACGCACAAAGGCAGCAAAAACGACAGCAGACAACACCTCCGACACAACCAACACCCTGTTCCATCCGATGCAGCGTATACAGCGGCTCACAACAAACTTGTAAACAGGTAAAAACCGCCAGGCATCCCGCAGCCTTCAGACTGTAAAGCAGAAAGGTCGGCATAGGACTATCGTTTTCGGTTTGACTTTCGATTTGCCGGATCAGGTCGCGCAGATCGTCCACGGAGATTTTCTCCTCCCGTACGAGCGACGAAACCACCCCGAGGTAGGAATTGTCGAAATACTTGCTCACCACGCCCTTCAGCGTCTTGCGGCTGAACTCCTCCTCGCTGACGAGCGGATAATACTGGTAGGTGCCGCCATAGGCTTTGTGTCCGACGTACCCTTTCGCCTCGAGGCCACGCACCATCGTCGATAACGTATTGAAATGAGGTTTCGGTTCGGGCCAGAGCGCAACCAGTTCGCGCACGAACAACGGGCCCCGCGTCCAGAAACAACGCATCAGCTCCTCTTCTCTGGGTGTCAGCTTTTCCATAGTCGATGTCGGTTAAAGTCGAACGAAACAGGACCTGCACAAACGGCAGCACAGCTCCGCATTGCCGGCTCCTGCATAAAAATCTTCTGAAACAAAGATAACTAAAAAAAGTTTCACATACAACTATTTTTTATAGTTTTCAAACTAAAAAATTTTAGTTTTGCAGGAGAAACAGAGAGCAACCCGCTGTAAAACAACAAAAAAAGTAATAGACAAGATAAAAAAATTCTTGTCTATTATCAGGATTAAGATATGGAAAAATCTTCCTATTCCTCGTCGCGGTGCAGCTTCTCTACGTAAATGGCATGCTGCATGGCGATACGCTTCGCAACCGAAGGTTTGGTGAAATACTGGCGGCGGCGAAGCTCCTTCAGGACACCCGTACGCTCGTATTTACGTTTGAATTTCTTGAGGGCCTTCTCGATGTTCTCGCCCTCTTTTACCGGCATGATAATCATAATTCGTTGCTTTTTTTATTGTTTTTTACTCTATTTTCCAATGGATCGTGTCTTGTATCGGGGCGGGACTCCATCCGGACGTCGCCGACTCCCCGTTCGGTATGTCTTTCGAGGCTTCTCGTACCGTAAACCGAAGATACGGGGCCAATCGCTCGGCCTCACGCGGGGTTAATATGTGCTCTTCAACCAACTCTTCGACGGTACTCCAACCTCCTTTCAATTGTCTTTTACTAAATAACTTCCTGAATACGGCGGGCGGCAAATAAGGATGCCCCTTGAGCGTACTCGGAGGTGCAAAGTTAATATCAATTTTTCGAATTTTGAAACTATCGCAATAAATTTGTTTCACGATCCGCTCGAAATTGGACTCCGTGACCTGCGGAACCTCGGCCAACTGATCCACGCTGTAAAATCCGCCGAGCCGCTCCCTGTATCGGATAATGGCCATGACGCTCTTCTCACCGATCCCGACCACCGAGCGTAAGGTCGCCGAATCGGCCCCGTTGAGTTCGATCAATCCGGAACGAACGGGCTCCGGTTCCGGAAAAGTTAACATAAGGCAGCAAGAGATCGGCCACCGAATCGGCGATCATATAGCAAGCCCGAAAACCCGCTTCGTCCCGAAGACCTTCGTAAAGATCCCGATAACGGACAATAGCCTCGGCCTGACGGACGGAAAAAACCGAGCGACGCGAGGTAGGATGCGGACACCGTATCGATCCTGAATCGTTCGCGGGGCACGATCCTCCTCGGCTTCCGCGGGAGATACTCCCGATATTCCCGACGCGGAGAAGGTGTCAGCGCATACTCGCGCCCAATCCGAATATAGGGTTCCAGAATGAAATAAACTGAATCGGTCATGCCGTAGCAGGTAGCCACATCCTCGGGGATCCGAAACACTTTGCCCGCTGCGCGGTACTTCAGCAGGCTGACCGCCATGCGGGAGGTGAGCCCCAGCCGCCGCAGATCGGCATACTCCACCGTATTGGGATCGAACTGCGAACAGCCTCACGGAGTCCGCCGCAACCGTCGCTTCCATCTCCGCCTCCACCCGGTCGGCGGATACCGCGCTCTCCCGCCGTTCGGCCAGAAGCAGCCCGGCAACGAACACTCCCGCCAGCAGGAGAAACACCACGAGCGCCCGGCGCTCACGCATCTGGAAAAATCCGGCCATCCTCTACCACGCAGCTTTGTCGGACAACAACAACGCCCGGTAACGGTCAGAAGGCGATTCGAGCCGCTCACCCAAACCATACTCCGCCCAACGTTCGTCCACCTTCCGAACGACCTCGGGCAGCGAAGTCACCACATTGGGAAAACGCGAAGGGTTGCCCGCAATGCATGGCCGCTTGCTCCGGGCATCCGCGCACAGCACACCGTCGCGGCACTCCACATCCCGCCGGGGATCGGTATTGGCCGCAGCGAGCCACAAAAGTTCGGCAGCCGTGAGTTCCTCCGCCGCCGGGTCGAACACAGCGAGGTATTTCACCCCCGGCGGAACCGGCACTTCGGCATCCGGCGCGGCGAAAGCGACCGCCACACCCCATTTTTCGAGCAAGTCAGTGCGGTAGCCGGCCGGAAGGAGGGGCTGCCCGCCGTCACCCTGCCCGGCACAAGCCCCGGATATTGCGCCATCCGCTGCGGGACGCACGCCCTCACCACCCCGCACGGAATCGGAGAGCACATGCGTGGCAGACTCCTGCGGATTCACACTCCCGCCCCCGGTACCGCAGGCCGTAGCATCCAATGCAATTTTTCCGCCGAAGCCCGGCGTTGCCGTCGCGTGGTCGAGGACATCGAGAATCCCCTCGCTGCGGACTATGTCGCGCAGCGGGTCGAGGTTGCGCACGAGCCGCGCCAATGCATCCGTATCGCGCACGTCGGTCGCGGCCGGAACGACGAGCATGTATTTGTTGAACATCATCTGCCCGGCGCCCCACAGCGCCTGGGCGACCTTCATGGCCTGTCCGGCATAGCGGCTGTCGATCGAAACGACGGCGATGTTATGCGCCGTTCCGGCCTCGGGCATCGTCATGTCGCGGATTTCGGGCTGCAGGGCCATGCGTATCGGCGCCAGGAATATCCGCTCCGTTGCCTGCGCGATACAGGCGTCCTCCTGCGGGGGAATCCCCACGACCGTGGCCGGGTATACCGCATCCCGTCGCCGCGTGAGGGCCGTGACGTGGAAAAGCGGATAACGGTCTTCGAGCGAATAGAACCCCGTATGGTCGCCGAAGGGGCCTTCGACAGCCTTTTCCTCGGCAGGGTCAACATAACCCTCGATCACGAAATCGCAGTCGGCCGGAACATAAATATCGTTGGTGATACATTTCACCAGTTTCACCGGGCGCCGCGCAGGAACCCTGCCAGCAGGTATTCGTCCATGTTGTCCGGCATCGGAGCCGTAGCAGCATACGTATAAGCCGGATCGCCGCCCAACGCTACCGACACGGGCATTCGCCGCCCGGCACGCCTGTAACCTTCGTAATGACGGGCTCCGGTCTTGTGCAGGTGCCAGTGCATGCCCGTCGTGCGGGCATCGAACAGTTGCAGCCGGTACATACCCACGTTGCGGATTCCCGTTTCGGGATCGAGGGTGTGCACCAGCGGCAGCGTCACGAAGCGTCCGCCGTCGCACGGCCAGCACTTGAGCACCGGCAGCGCATCGAGCGACGCCTCCTCCCCCTGCAGCACGACCTGCTGACATTCGCCCCGCGACGACGAGGTACGCGGCAGCCAGCGCGACATCTCGGCCAGCAAAGGCAGCATCCGCAATTTATCCAGGAGCGAATTTTTCGGCGTGACGGCCTGCTGCAACAAATCATCGAGCCGTCGCGTCAGTTCGTCGAGCGACTCCACGCCGAGCGCCATCGCCATCCGACGGTCGGAACCCATCATATTGGTCAGCACGGGAAACGGCGTCCCCGTCTGCTCGAACAACAGCGCCTTGCCGCCGTCCGGCTGCTTGGACATGCGGTCGGTAATCTCGGCGATCTCATACACCGGATCCACCGGCACGCTCACGCGCTGCAATTCGCCTTCCCGCTCCAGGCGGGCGATAAATTCACTCAGGTTGCGATACATAAATCCTTACATTGATTCTGCTCCGAAGTTTTCGAGGCATACAAAGTTAAAAAAATAATCCGGCGAATCCGCCGGATTATCCCGATTATCGTTCCCGCCCGCAGAAGCGGCAAGCCGAAGCAACTACCGCAGGAACAGCAGCTCCCGGTACTTGGGCAGCGGCCACATCTGGTCGTCCACGATCTCCTCCAGGCGATCCACGTGTTTGCGGATCTGGTCGAAATAGACCGCCACCGTATCGTGGTACGCGAGCGCCTTCTCCCGCTGATCCTCGATCTTGTTGGCCACCTTGCGGGCTTCGATCATATCGTGGGTCAGTTGCTGGATCAGAGCCGTATGCTGCTGAATACGTTTGATGAGTTCGACATCGGCCGAAGCGTCGAGCCCCTGTCCGATTTGCGAAATCTTATAGACCTTATCCAGCAGCAGAGCTTCGTAACGCGAAGCGATCGGCACGATGTGGTTCATCGTCAGGTCGCCCAACACGCGGCCTTCGATCTGAATCTTTTTGGTATAGGTTTCCCACTTCACTTCGGTTCGGGCTTCGAGCTCCACCTTCGAGAGTACGCCCATGCGGGCGAACATCTCGACCGACGAAGGATCGAGGTAGCGGTCGAATACACGCGGCGCACAGGTTTCGCAATCGAGCCCCCGGCGTGCCGCTTCGGCCCGCCACTCCTCCGAATAGCCGTTGCCGTCGAAACGGATCGCCCGCGAAGAGCGGATCATACTCTTGAGCTCCTCGTAAATCGCCTTTTCCTTCCTGACTCCGGCCTCGATACGCGCATCCACGCGCTCGCGGAACGCCGTAAACTCGTCCGCCACTGCGGTATTGAGCACGATCATCGCCTCGGCGCAATTGTCCGAAGAACCGACGGCACGCAACTCGAAACGGTTGCCGGTAAACGCGAAAGCCGAAGTGCGGTTGCGGTCGGTATTGTCCCGCAACAAAGCCGGAATATGCGAAATGCCGCTCATCTTGAAGACGTTCTTGGCATTGAAGCGGATCGCCGAATCGCTGCGGCTGGCCTCGAGTTTATCCAGCACGGCCGAAACCTGCGTACCGAGGAAGGTCGAAATAATCGCCGGAGGCGCTTCGTTGGCCCCCAGGCGGTGGGAGTTGGTGGCGCTCATGATAGCCGCCTTCAGCAGGCCGTTATGCTTGTGCACGGCCGAAATCACATTCACCAGGAAGGTAATGAACTGCAAATTCTCCGATGCGGTTTTACCCGGACTGAGCAGATTGACGCCCGTATCGGTTCCCAGCGACCAGTTGTTGTGTTTGCCCGAACCGTTGATTCCCTTGAAAGGTTTTTCATGCAGCAACACCCGGAAATTATGACGGCGGGCAATCTTGTCCATGATGGTCATCAACAACTGGTTGTGGTCGTTGGCCAGGTTGCACTCCTCGTACACCGGAGCCAGCTCGAACTGATTGGGAGCCACCTCGTTGTGACGGGTCTTGACCGGAATGCCCAGCTTCAGGCATTCGTATTCGAGATCGGCCATGAAAGCGATGACCCGCGTGGGGATCGCGCCGAAATAGTGATCTTCCAACTGCTGGTTCTTGGCCGATTCATGCCCCATGAGCGTACGGCCCGTCAGCATCAGGTCGGGACGCACGGCCCAAAGACTTTCGTCCACCAGGAAATATTCCTGCTCCCAACCCAAATACTGAATCACCCGGTTCACCTCCTTGTCGAAATAGCGGCACACCTCGGTCGCAGCCTTGTTCACGGCCGAAATCGACCGCAGCAGAGGCACTTTATAATCGAGCGCCTCGCCCGTATAGGCAATGAAGACGGTCGGAATACAGAGCGTACCGCCCACGATGAAGGCCGGCGAGGTAGGGTCCCACGCCGAATAACCGCGTGCCTCGAACGTATTGCGGATACCGCCGTTCGGAAACGACGAAGCGTCGGGCTCCTGCTGGACAAGTACCTTGCCGGAAAATTCGTCGAGCACACCCCCGCAGCCGTCCGGCTCGGCAAAGGCGTCGTGCTTCTCGGCCGTACCGCCCGTGAGAGGCTGAAACCAATGCGTATAGTGGTCGGCACCGTGGTCGAGCGCCACTGGCGCATTCCGGCAGCCACGCCGTCGGCGACTTCGAGCGTCAGCGGCGTCCCCCGCGCATCGTATCGAGCAGTTGGGCATTGAAAACCGTCTTGTTGAGATACCGGCGCATGGCCTCGCGGCCGAATACCTTCGTACCGAAATACTCGGAAGGACTTCCCTCGGGAGCCTTCACTTCGACGGCTTTGTGATTGATGGCCGCCTCCACCATTTTGAATCGGAGCAATGACATGGAATCAATTCGAATTATGAACTCGGAATACCGTAAAACCCGTACATTTCCGCCCGGATGACGGACGGCATCCTTTCTGCGTACAAAGATAAATATTCGACACGACAAAAACGTACAAAAAACCGCATCTCCCAGAAAAAAATCGAATATTTTTCGAAAAAACTAATAAAAAAACAACTTTTCCCGAAAAAACAGCCTGAAAATTCGTCATACCGGTCGATTTCAGACATTATTTTCCGGAAAATAGCATTTTTTCGAAAAATCGTCCCATTCATGATCCGGGCATTTTCAAAACCTCCGCCGGAAAGAGCCTTCGTTGGTACAAACCGGCTATTTTCCGCATTTCTTGCTTACAATCCGGCAATTATTTTATATCTTTACGGGCAGTTTAAAAGCAATTGAACATATTTCAATACTAATCTCTAATTTATTATGGCAACTACCAAACGTGAAAAGTTGTTTACCGAATTTCCGCCGGTTTCGACCGAGCAGTGGGAGGAGGTAATCAAGGCCGACCTCAAAGGTGCGGACTACGAGCGTAAATTGGTGTGGAAAACGCCGGAAGGTTTCAACGTCCGTCCCTACTACCGGGCTGAAAACCTCGCCGGACTGAAGTTCCTCGGCTCCGAAGCCGGGGCTTTTCCCCTACGTGCGGGGTACCCGCGCCCACAACCGCTGGAAGATCCACCAGACGGTCATCGTCAATTGCCCCAAGGAGGCGAACGCCATCGCGCTCAAGATCCTCAATGCGGGCGTCGATTCGATCGAATTCCAGATCGTTCCGGAGACCTTCTCTGCAGAAGATCTGAATACGCTGCTCAAGGATATTCACATCCCTGCAGTCGAAATTACCTTCAGCGGCAGTAAAACCGCCCATGTGGCAGAGTTGGTGATCGCAAAGATCGAAAAGGAACAACTGCCTGCGGAAGAGGTGCACATCAATTTCTGCATCGACCCGCTGGTCAAGAAACTGACTTCGAAAGGCAGCTTCTGTTCGGAGACGGTGCCAAATGTTTCGAAAAGATCGCCGACCTGGTTCGGAAAACCAAAACCTACAAAGGTATCCGCGTAATCACGGTATCGGGCGAAATCTTCAGCAACGCCGGCTCGACGATCGTAGAGGCGCTCGCCTTCTCGCTCGCTGCCGGTCACGACTATCTGGTACGCCTGATGGATATGGGCTTCACGATCGAAGAGGCCGCTAAAAAGATCCGTTTCTCGCAGGCCATCACCTCGAACTACTTCATGGAAATCGCCAAATTGCGTGCAGGCCGTATGTTGTGGGCCAACATCGTGAAAGCCTATAACCCCGCGAAGAACTGTCCCTGCAAGATGTTCACGCACGCCGTGACCTCGACGTGGAACCAGACGGCATACGACCCCTACGTCAATATGCTGCGCGGCACGACCGAAGCGATGTCGGCATCGATCGCCGGCGTACACTCGCTCGAGGTGACTCCCTTCAACAAGGCATACGAAGATCCCAACGAATTTTCGATGCGCATCGCCCGCAACGTCGAACTGTTGCTCAAACACGAGTCGCACTTCGATCAGGTCGTCGATCCGGCCGGCGGTTCGTACTACATCGAAAACCTCACCGACTCGATCGCCAACGAGGCGTGGAAACTCTTCCGCGAAATCGAGGAGAAGGGCGGCTACACCGCAGCCTATGAAAGCGGCTTCATCGTAGAGCGCGTCAAGGCATCGGCCGCAGCCAAGGACAAGAACATCGCAACGCGCCGCGAAATCCTGCTGGGCGCCAACCAATACCCCAACTTTACGGAGGTCGCCGGCAAGGAGCTGACCGAAGCCGCCGTAACCCGCCCCGTGAGCGAAGGCAACACGCTGGCTCCCTATCGTGGCTCCATGGCATTCGAAGCCATGCGTCTGCACGTGGATCGCAGCGGCAAGGCGCCCAAGGCGTTCATGCTGACCTGCGGCAGCTTGGCTATGGCCCGTGCCCGTGCCCAGTTCTCCTGCAACTTCTTCGCATGCGCCGGCATCAAAGTAATCGACAACACGTTCTTCAAGTCGATCGAAGAGGGCGTCAAGGCCGCTCTGGAATCGAAAGCCGAGATCGTCGTAGTCTGCGCATCGGACGACGACTACGCGAGAGGCGGCTCCTAAAGTGAAAGAGCTGCTCGGCGACAAGCGATCTCGTGGTGCGGCGCTCCGGCATGTATGCCCGAACTGGAAGCCCAGGGCATCAAGAATTTCATCAACGTCAAGAGCAACGTACTCGAAACACTGAAGTTCTACCTCAAAGAAATGGGTATCTAAAAAGCAAAAGTCATGAGAGCAAAATTTTCAGATTTAACATATGACGGAGGCGAGCAGAAGAGCTGCTGCGCTTCGAAAGGCTGCGGCCAAACCGAACCGTGGCTGACTGCCGAGCAGATACCTGTCAAGGGCTCCTACTCGGCAAAGGATCTGGAGGAGATGGAGCACCTGAACTATGCGGCAGGTATCGCACCGTTCCTCCGCGGCCCCTACTCGACGATGTACGTGATGCGTCCCTGGACCATCCGCCAATACGCCGGTTTCTCGACGGCCGAAGAGTCCAACGCATTCTATCGCCGCAACCTGGCTGCCGGACAGAAGGGTCTGTCGGTGGCATTCGACCTGGCGACACACCGCGGCTACGACGCCGATCACCCGCGCGTAGTGGGCGACGTCGGTAAGGCCGGCGTGTCAATCTGCTCGGTAGAGGATATGAAGGTGCTCTTCAACGGTATTCCGCTGGATCGGATGTCGGTGTCGATGACCATGAACGGCGCCGTGCTGCCGATCCTGGCGTTCTACATCGTGACCGGTCTGGAGCAGGGATGCACCCTCGATCAACTGTCGGGTACGATCCAGAACGACATCCTCAAGGAGTTCATGGTGCGCAATACCTATATTTATCCGCCGAAATTCTCGATGAAGATCATCGCCGACATCTTCGAATACACCTCGAAGAACATGCCGAAGTTCAACTCGATTTCGATCTCCGGCTACCATATGCAGGAGGCAGGCGCCACGGCCGACATCGAGTTGGCCTACACGCTGGCCGACGGTCTGGAGTACCTGCGTGCGGGCGTTGCAGCCGGTATGTCGGTGGATGCTTTCGCACCCCGTCTGTCGTTCTTCTGGGCGATCGGTATGAACCACTTCATGGAGATCGCCAAGATGCGTGCGGCACGTATGCTCTGGGCGAAAATCGTCAAAAAATTCAACCCCAAGAACCCGAAATCGTTGGCCCTGCGTACGCATAGCCAGACCTCGGGCTGGTCGCTCACCGAGCAGGATCCGTTCAACAACGTAGCCCGCACGGCTATCGAGGCGATGGGTGCCGCTCTGGGCCACACCCAGTCGCTGCACACCAACGCACTGGACGAGGCGATCGCCTTGCCGACGGACTTCTCGGCACGTATCGCCCGTAACACCCAGATCTACATTCAGGAGGAAACCAACGTCTGCCGCGAAGTGGATCCCTGGGCAGGTTCCTATTACATCGAAACCCTCACCAACGAGATCGCCCACAAAGCTTGGGAGCGTATCGAGGAGGTCGAGAAGCTGGGCGGCATGGCCAAGGCCATCGAAACCGGTATTCCGAAGATGCGTATCGAGGAGGCGGCAGCCCGCAAGCAGGCCCGCATCGACTCGGGCATCGAGAAGATCATCGGCGTAAACGAATACCGTCTGGATCACGAAGCTCCGATCGATATTCTGGCTGTGGACAACACGGCCGTACGCGAGAGCCAGATCAAGCGTCTGAAGGAGTTGCGTGCAAACCGCGACGAAGCAGCCGTGAAGAAGGCGCTCGAGGCCATCACCGAATGCGTCAAGACCGGCAAGGGCAACCTGCTGGAACTCGCTATCGAGGCCGCCAAGGTACGCGCTTCGCTGGGCGAGATTTCGGATGCCTGCGAGGTGGTCGTAGGACGTTACAAAGCAGTTATTCGTTCCATTTCAGGTGTATATAGTTCAGAAGTGAAATCAGATCCCGCATTCGAACACGCGAAGGAACTGGTTGCCAAATTCGCGAAGAAGGAGGGCCGCCAGCCGCGCATCATGATCGCCAAACTCGGTCAGGACGGACACGATCGTGGCGCCAAAGTCGTTGCGACCGGTTACGCCGACATCGGCTTCGATGTCGATATGGGTCCGTTGTTCCAGACTCCCGAGGAGGCAGCCAAACAGGCTGTCGAGAACGATGTTCACGTAGTGGGCGTATCGTCGCTGGCCGCCGGCCACCTGACGCTCGTTCCGCAGATCATCGCCGAACTCAAGAAACTGGGCCGCGAGGATATCATCGTCATCGTCGGCGGTGTGATCCCGGCACAGGATTACGATGAGCTGTATCGTGACGGTGCCGCCGCCATCTTCGGCCCCGGTACCCCGATTGCGACCGCAGCGATCAAGATCATGGAGATCCTGCTCGACGAGCAGAAATAATCCGGATCACTCCTCTGTTATTATCAAAGCCCCGCATCAAAAGATGCGGGGCTTTTTAATGGGGTAAGCGAACCGGCCGACCGAAAAAGAACTTTGCCATCGACCTTCATAATTCCATCGCCGGCCTCACCTCCAGAGTCCGCGCAAATACAGCGGCGGATCTCAAACAACGACCGAATACATGCTGTCACAGTGCCATTTCCACAAACCCTACAAATTATGTTTGTAGGCCATATTTCCCGTTAGACAGACAGCGAATATCCTCCCTCCCCGACTCTCGAAAACAGCCGATTTCATACCGCAAACACCTATCCGGAAAGAAACTCGACTGCCGAGACCGTCGTTCTCCTCCCCCAGCCCCAAAGACTTCCGGAATATACGATAAAATCACGGACATTTCGAAGATGCGGAAAAAGAGAATGGCGGATTGGCCGGACTACCACTCCGAGCACCTCACAGAAGAGAATTCAGGAAACCGGCTCTTATCGCTTTTAAGAAGAGAAGTCATCCCCCTATGCCATCGCAATAACGACAATAAAAAAGAGGAATGTATAAGCTACATCCCTCTTTTTCGGCCGGAACTATTCCGGAAAAAATCTACCGGTAACGGTTAAAAATACTTGCCGCGCAAGTCCTCCACATTCGACATCTGCTCCAGGAAATCGAACAGACGACGCTGAATCATCCCCTGCGACGACGCCTCGGCACGTACCTTTTCAGCTTCGATACTCTGCGGAGTTTCCGCCTCCTGAATATCCGTCACCACGAAAACATAAGCACCTACATTTCCCTTGACCGGCTCGGACAGCGTATTCGTCTGCTCCGTTGCGGTAATCGCTCCGATCACACGAGGCTCGACACCCATGTTACGGATAAAGAACGATCCGTAACGGACATCTTCGAAAGGAACGACTTCGGTACCAAGGTTTTGGGCGACCTCTTCGATAGTCGAACCCTTCATTTCGCTGACGATCTTTTCAAACTTCTTATCGGTTATAAGCGTCTGGCGAATATTGTTCGCTACTTTCTCCGATCAGGCGTATAATCCTCATTGTCGATCTCAGTTACCACTGCGACCACATAGTCATCACCCACAGGGAAAATCTCGGAAATCGCGCCCACCTTGGCATCGTATGCCCAGCGCACCAATTCACGCGAATCAGCCAGTCCCTGCAGCAGACGGTCACCCTGCGTGAGTTTCGCTTCACGAGGAGTGAGGTTTCCCTTATTCGCTGCCTCGTTGAACGCATCGACAGAACCCTTGCCCTCGACAGAGAAAAACCGGCGTATGGAATGTGACCAACAAAAGCTATACAGGCGGCAACATTAAAGCCACAGTGACCTACGGCACACAGCGCGCCAACTTCTACCATATCTTGGAGGAAAGCCTGAACCTGCGGGATGTGC
>ENA-OQDA01000348-OQDA01000348.1-human-gut-metagenome-genome-assembly--contig:-NODE-348-length-19674-cov-6.506676_pt1 | contig 19674 bp, 19 predicted proteins | sample MGYA00242771_ERZ504603 | MGnify/ENA primary metagenome ERZ504603 (study PRJEB26092, sample SAMD00036328) | human gut metagenome | host: Homo sapiens | study: EMG produced TPA metagenomics assembly of...
GTAGGGGTTACCTGGGTTGACGCCATAGTATCACTCCTTTCTATACTTTATATATTGGACGCCATGCTGGCTCGAATCCGCATGGCTTACTGCTTACCATAATACTCGTCCAAGAACTTATCATCAATTCGTTTCAACTCTGATCTTGGCAGCATAGACAACAGCTTCCATCCGATCTCCAGTGTCTCTTCAATCGGTCTGTCGGTATCGTATCCTTGTGATACATATTCTTTTTCAAATGCATCTGCGAATTTCGCATATACCAGGTCAATATCGGTAAGAGCTGCCTCTCCTAAGATAGTCATTAATTCTTTCGCATCTTTTCCTCGCGCATATGCCGCAAATAACTGGTTCATGGTATTTGCATGATCGGCTCTTGTCTTACCTTCTCCGATTCCCTTATCTTTCAGACGGGACAGGGATGGCAATACATCGATCGGCGGTTTGATACCTTTACGGTACAAATCACGGCTTAAGATGATCTGGCCTTCGGTGATGTATCCGGTAAGATCCGGGATTGGATGCGTCTTGTCATCTTCCGGCATGGTCAGGATCGGAATCAGTGTGATACTTCCCTTCTTGCCATTCTGTCTTCCGGCTCTTTCATATAACGTTGCAAGGTCGGTGTACATATATCCAGGATATCCACGGCGTCCCGGTACTTCCTTACGTGCGGCAGATACTTCTCGGAGCGCATCTGCATAGTTGGTAATATCTGTCATAATTACCAGTACATGCATGTCTTTTTCGAATGCAAGATACTCGGCTGCTGTCAGTGCCATACGAGGTGTGGAAATACGCTCGATTGCCGGGTCATTTGCCAGGTTGACAAACAGTACCGTTCTGTCGATGGCTCCTGTCTCTTTGAAAGATTCTACGAAGAAGTTCGACTCTTCGAATGTGATACCCATAGCGGCAAATACTACGGCGAATTTCTCATTGCTTCCGCGTACCTTTGCCTGCTTTGCAATCTGTGCTGCCAGGTTAGCATGTGGAAGTCCGGATGCCGAGAAGATCGGAAGTTTCTGCCCACGAACCAATGTGTTCAGTCCGTCAATAGCCGATACACCCGTCTGGATAAACTCTTCCGGATAGCTTCTTGCCGCCGGGTTCATAGGCAGACCGTTGATATCACGTCTTTCATCCGGCAGGATCTCCGGTCCCCCGTCGATCGGGCGGCCCAGTCCGTCGAAGACACGTCCAAGCATATCTTCCGATACACCAAGCTCCATGCTTCGTCCCAGAAAACGTACTTTACTGTTACTTAAGTTGATACCTGTGGCACTTTCGAACAACTGCACCAGTGCATCATTTCCATTGATCTCCAGAACCTTACAGCGGCGCTTCTCACCGCTTGCAAGTTCGATCTCACCTAATTCATCATAAGCTACATTTTCAACGCCGCGTACCAGCATCAGAGGTCCGGCAACTTCCTGTATGGTTCTATATTCTTTTGGCATAATTTAGAAGTCCTCCTTCCCGAATGCAGCCGCAACTTCCTTGTCCAGTTCTTCTTCTACATTCTTATATTCACTTTCGATATCGGCGTCTGTTGTATATTTATAACGGCCAATCTTTTCTCTTACCGGCATGGCGATCAGTGCATTCATGTCCGCACCCTTGTTCAGTGCATCGACAGATTTTTCATAAAATGCCAGTACCAGTTTCATCATCAGATACTGCTTGCGAAGCGGTGTGTAAGTGTCAATCTCATGGAAGGAGTTCTGATGTAAGAAATCCTCACGAATCGATCTTGCCGCTTCCATCTTCAAACGGTCAGTCGGTGACAGGGCATCCATACCTACCATCTGTACGATCTCATTTAACTCGGCTTCTTCCTGAAGGATCGTCATCATCTTCTGACGGTCTTCCATCCAGTCTGCTGCCACTTCCTCATTGAACCAGTTTGCCATATTGTCAACATACAGTGAATAACTGGTCAGCCAGTTGATGGCTGGGAAATGTCTCTTATACGCAAGTGCGGAATCCAGTCCCCAGAATACCTTTACAATACGAAGGGTTGCCTGTGATACCGGTTCGGAGATATCACCACCCGGAGGAGATACCGCTCCGATAACGGAAAGTGCACCTTCTCTTCCTTCTTTACCAAGGGATACCACATGTCCGGCTCTTTCATAGAACTGCGCCAGACGGGAACCTAAGTATGCCGGGTAACCTTCTTCACCAGGCATTTCTTCCAGACGTCCCGACATCTCTCGAAGTGCCTCTGCCCAACGGGATGTAGAATCTGCCATCAGCGCTACAGAATATCCCATATCACGGAAATATTCTGCGATCGTGATTCCGGTATAGATGGAAGCCTCACGGGCTGCAACCGGCATATCCGATGTATTTGCGATCAGTACGGTTCTTTCCATCAGGGACTGTCCGGTCTTCGGGTCTTTCAGTTCCGGAAATTCGTTCAGAACATCTGTCATCTCATTACCACGTTCTCCGCATCCGATATAAACCACGATATCTGCCTCTGCCCACTTAGCCAACTGGTGTTGGATAACTGTCTTACCGCTTCCGAAAGGTCCCGGAACGGCTGCCACACCACCTTTGGCGATTGGGAAGAATGTATCGATTACACGCTGTCCGGTTACCAGTGGTTTTACCGGCGGCAGCTTCTTCTGATACGGACGGCCTTTTCGAACCGGCCATCTCTGCATCATCGTCAGTTCTTCGTCACCTTTTTCGGTAGCGATCACTGCTACCACTTCTTCTACGGTAAATGCTCCGGCTTTGATCTCTTTGACGGTTCCCTTTACTCCGTAAGGAACCATGATCTTCTGCTGTACAACGATGGTTTCCTGTACAGTTCCGAGTACGTCACCTGCTTCTACCTCATCGCCGACTTTTGCGACCGGTACAAATTCCCATTTCTTATCACGCTTTAACGATGCGACTTCCACGCCTCGTTTTAAGTTATTTCCGGAAATCTTCATAATGTCATCCAGTGGTCTCTGGATTCCATCGTATATACTTGTGATCAGTCCGGGACCAAGTTCTACTGACATTGGTACTCCCATAGACTCTACCGGCTCTCCAGGTCCAAGTCCCGATGTCTCTTCGTATACCTGGATGGATGCCTCATCTCCGTGAATCTCTATGATCTCTCCGATCAGACGCTGGCTGCTTACACGTACCACATCAAACATGTTGGCGTCACGCATACCTTCTGCAATGACCAGCGGTCCTGCTACTTTTTTAATCGTTCCTGTACTCATACGGACGAATCAACCTCCTTTAGCTGCCAAATATAATATCGGAACCGACAGCCTGCTCTACCGATTTCTTCACACCTGCAACTCCGGCGCCTGTATTTCCGGCGATACCCGGAATCTGAATGATCGCCGGTGTGACCTGTTCCTGATATTTTTCTATCTCATGCGTTAACTCAGCGGCAAGTTTCTCTGTGATATAGATAATTCCATATCCACCCTGTGCCAGCTGATGTAATTTCTCTGCGGCTTCCTCACGGGTCTGGACGGCAAATGTATCAAGGCCCAGTGCTGCGAATCCGAAGATGCTGTCATAATCACCCACTACTGCGATCTTATACATACATTTCCCTTACCCTTTCCCGGATTGAATCATCCGGCAGTTCATTCTGCTTTCCGGATAAAATGATTCGTACCGTTTTAATCTCATTCTGCCTTGCAATTACGTAGGCAATTACCGGTCCTATCGTAAATGCATGATATTTCTCCGGGCTGATGGTCTGAATGATCCGGTTGTCACACCATCTTTCAAATGCCGACGGCGACTCTGCCAGTGCATCCGCACCTTCTGCATAAGCCGTTCCTCTTAAGTATTCGCAGATGGCGTCCATACCGCTAAGTGCCGCTTTCGAGAGTTGGCTGACACTTAAGGAATCACATTCCGCCATTGCCCGTTTCATAAAGTCTGTTGATTTTGCGGTCTTCTGTGACCGGACAGCAATCTTGATATCCGCCACTGCCACTGTGGATTCTGCATAATCCTGTATGATCTTATCCGGTGACTCTTTCCCGGCCTGATAGATGGCATCCAGTGCCGCCCGGTCTATGATCACATCACAGAGCTGCCCGTCTCCTGTATGAAGAAGTGTCTCGTATGCTTCTTCTCCTGCGATCCGCATACTGTCCGGAAGCTTTCCGAAATCTCTGTCTTCAACAATCTTCCGCATCTCTTCTCCGGAGAACCGCACATCTTCATAATAGATATGCCGGTTCTTATCTCCGGTGCAGACTTCCTTGACCGCTGCCTTTAAATTATGAAAAAGCTTCGGATAAGAAAGCACATCGAAATGTTCCATTCCGATCGACAGCTCTTTGACCACTTCCCATGTCTTTTCTTCTTCTCTCGTCAGGATCTTTTCCGCATCCCCGCTGCTTTCGGTATCTCCCCAGCCTTTCTCTTCTAAAAACTGCAATGCCTGATCATAACTCTGGCACGCGATCAGCTGGTCGATGGTACTGTCAGAGAACAGGGATACTTCCAGGGCACGGATTCTTGCGACCGCATAGGTATATTGTTCACTCATGTTGTCCCTCCATATCATACAAAGAGCATCCGGTGAACGATGTCCGCAAGTTCATCCCGCTTCGCATCGAACATTGCCCTGATCGTACAGTTCTCTTCAATTCCACCGTACGCAAGAATGAATCCATTGTCAATATTATCTCTGCCCGCTCCGGCTACAGTAAGTTTTCCTCCCTTTGCCAGAGCTATTTCTTCAATTTCTTTGCCAAATCCTACCGGCATATTTTCCAGATCTTTTACAGAGAAATAGATCTCTCCCTCCTGCGGAAGTACGTATGCTTCCAGAATAGACAGGAGCATCTGGTAATACTCATCCGGCGCAAGACTTATAACCTTTTCATACGCCTTCCCGATGATCTCTGCGATCATCTCCTGCTTTGCTTCCAGAAGTCTCGTTCTTCTCTGAAGATCGATGGCTGACTTCACACGCTCTTTCTGTGCGGCAACTTCCGTTTCAGACTTCTTCAGGATCTGTTCTGCCTGTGCGGCTCCTTCTGCCTGCGCCTGAGTCTTCATCTGTTCTGCCTGCGCTTTCGCATCTTCGATCTTTGCATTCGCCGTCTCTTTTGCCTCGTCAAGGATCTGACTTTTGATCTTCTCTAATCCAGCCATTTTCCTTCACACTCCTTCTATACCTGAATTGCTGTTACGGAAAGGATAGAAATCAGAAGTGCAAGGATGGCATATGTCTCAACCATTGCAGGAAACAGCATTGCTTTACCTGTTCTGTGTCGCCAGCCCCATGATGTTCAGCACGCCCAGCTGAGGGACTGCCGCCATGAACATGGCCGGGATGATTGCAAAATACTTGGCAATGTCGTTGGCAATGGAGAAGGTGGTCAGGCTCCCTCTCGTGATCAGAAGCTGCTTGCCGATCTCCACCACCTCCAGGATCTTCGTGGGGTCGCTGTCCAGATCCACCATGTTGGCGGCCTCCTTAGCCGCGGTGGTGCCGGAGTTCATGGCAAGACCCACATTGGCCTGGGCCAGTGCAGGCGCATCGTTGGTGCCGTCGCCGGTCATGGCGACGATCTTGCCCTCGGCCTGCTCCTTCTTGATCAGGGCGATCTTGTCCTCAGGCTTGCACTCTGCCACAAGCCGTCCACGCCGGCTTCCTTGGCGATGGTGGCCGCGGTCAGGGGTTGTCGCCGGTGCACATGATGGTCCTTGATGCCGACTGGCCGCAGCGCTCGAACCGCTCCACCATGCCGGGCTTCACCGTATCCTTCAGGTAGATGACGCCCAGGACCTTGTTGTTCTCGCACACCACCAGAGGCGTGCCGCCCCAGGGAGGAGACCTCCTCCACATGGGTGCGGAGATCCGCGGGGACCTTGCCGCCGTTTTCCTTCACATACTGCTCAATGGCGTCGCTGGCGCCCTTGCGCACCTTGGTGCCGTCAGGCAGATCCACGCCGCTCATGCGGGTCTTGGCGGTGAACTCGATGAACTCGGCGCCCTTCAGGCTGCTCTCGTCCACCACGACGCCCCGCTCCTTGGCCAGGGCAACCACGCTTCCTTGCCTGCGGGGGTGGCGTCGCTCAGGGAGGAGAGGGCCGCATACTTGGTGAGCTCCTCCACGCTGACGCCGCTGACGGGGATGAAGTCGGCGGCCATGCGGTTGCCGTAAGTAATGGTGCCGGTCTTGTCGAGGATCATGGTGTCCACGTCGCCGCAGGCCTCGACGGCCTTACCGCTCATGGCGATGACGTTGAAGCGGGTGACGCGGTCCATGCCGGCGATGCCGATGGCGGAGAGCAGAGCTCCGATGGTGGTGGGGATCAGGCACACCGCCAGGGCGATCAGGGTGGACACGGGCAGGGTGACGCCGCTGTAGCGGCCGATGGGGTACAGGGTGACGATGACGATCATGAAGATGATGGTCAGGGCCACCAGCAGGATCTGCAGGGCGATCTCGTTGGGGGTCTTCTTGCGGGAGGCGCCCTCCACCAGGGCGATCATCTTGTCCAGGAAGGACTCGCCGGGGTTGGAGGTGATGCGGATCTTCAGCCAGTCGGACACCACGGTGGTGCCGCCGGTGACGGAGGCGAAGTCGCCGCCGGACTCGCGGAGCACGGGGGCGGACTCGCCGGTGATGGCGGACTCATCCACGCTGGCGGTGCCCTCGATGACCTCGCCGTCGTTGGGGATGATCTCACCGGCGCTGACCATGACCACGTCGCCCTTCTTCAGCTCGCTGGAGGAGACGACGGTCTCGGTGCCGTCGGCCTTGAGCAGACGGGCCTTGGTGTCCTTCTGGGTCTTCTTCAGGCTCTCGGCCTGGGCCTTGCCGCGGCCCTCGGCCACCGCCTCAGCGAAGTTGGCGAAGAGGACGGTGACAAAGAGGATGACGCAGACAAAGATGTTGTACAGGCGGACATTGTTGATGCCGTCGGTGGGCCCGAAGAGCTCGGGGAAGATGGAGAGCAGCAGGGCGATGACAAAGCCGATCTCAACCACAAACATGACCGGATTGTGCATCATATATTTGGGGTTCAGCTTGGTGAACGCCCCGATAACAGAGGACTTGAAGATGTCCTTTGTTACGAATTTGGTCCGATGCTTATCTTTCATAGGGAATCCGTAATCCTCCTTTAAACCGGCAGCCAGATGGACAGATGCTCAGCGATGGGGCCGAGAGCCAGGGCCGGGAAGAACGTCAGCGCCGCAAAGATGTAGACCACGAAGGCCACGATGACGCCGAAGCCGATGTTGTTGGTCTTCAGGGTGCCGATGGACTCGTTCATGCGCTTCTTGCACAGCAGAGACCAGGCGATGGCCAGCTGGAGCACGATGGCCAGGTAGCGGCCGAAGAACATGGCCAGGCCGGCGGTGATGTTCCAGAAGTAGGTGTTGTCGGCCAGGCCCTCAAAGCCAGAGCCGTTGTTGGCGGCGGAAGAAGAGTACTCGTACAGTACCTGGCTCAGGCCGTGGAAGCCGGGGTTGGTGATACCGGCGCGGCCGGCCTCGGTACCGACGGCCAGGGCGGAGAAGCCCAGGATCAGCAGGGGGTGGATGATGAGGACCAGCACGGCCATCTTCATCTCGCGGCCCTCCACCTTCTTGCCCAGGTACTCGGGGGTACGGCCGATCATCAGGCCGCACAGGAACACGCCCAGCATGACGTACATGATCATGTTCATCAGGCCCACGCCCTTGCCGCCGAACACGCAGTTGAGCATCATGTGCAGCAGGGGCACCATGCCGCCCAGGGGTGTCAGGGTGTCGTGCATGTTGTTGACGGTACCGGTGGTGAAGGATGTAGTGACGGTGGTGAACAGGGCGGACTGGGCGATGCCGAAGCGGACCTCCTTGCCCTCCATGCTGCCCATGGACTGGCTCAGGCCAATCTCCGCCAGCTTGGGGTTGCCCGCCAGCTCGGAGAAGTAGCACACGGCCAGGCCGATGAGGAAGATGATGCCCATGGCCACGAACACGGTGCGGCCCTCGCCGCCGAAGATGGGCTGGCGGTCGGTCAGGCGGCGGCCCACGACGGGGTGCGCCTCATCGGTCAGCTTCTTGCGGTTGTGGTACATCAGGCCGAACATGATCACGCAGGCGCCGGGCAGGATCATCATGCTCAGCAGCTCAGTGATGTCGGAGATGATGGTGGGGTTCTCCAGCGGGGTGGTGGAGTTGGCACCCAGGAAGCCGCCGCCGTTGGTGCCCAGGTGCTTGATGGAGACCAGGGAGGCGATGGGGCCCATGGCGATGTCCTGCTGGGTGCCCTCGATGGTGGTCACCGTCTGGTTGGCCATGAAATTCTGGGGAGCGCCCTGCCACACCAGGATCAGTGTCACGATAATGGAGAAGGGGATCAGGATGCGGGTGGTGATGCGCACCAGATCCACATAGAAGTTGCCCAGGTTGTTCTTGCTGGTGCCCGTCAGGCCGCGGCAGAAAGCCACGCAGGCGGCGTAGCCGGTGGAGGCGGAGACGAACATCATGAAGATGATGACCAGCATCTGGGAGAGGTAGCTCAGCCCGCTCTCACCGGAGTAGTGCTGCAGGTTGGTGTTGGTCATGAAGGAGATAATGGTGTTGAAGGAGAGGGTGGGCTCCATGGCGCCGATGCCGTTGGGGTTGAAGACCGGCAGGAACTGGATGCGCAGGATCAGGTAGCCGATAAACACCATGACGGCGTTGGTAAGTACCAGAGCCAGGGCGTATTTCTTCCAGCCCATGCCCTCATTCTGATTGATACCGCAGATGCGGTAGATTCCATTGTCGATGCGGTTGAACACGGGATCGCAAAACGTATGTTGACCAGTGGCGATGTGGAACATATAGCGGCCGATCGGGATGATCAGCAGCACGAAAATCACCAGGGTCAGAATGATTTGCAGCATTGCAAAATTCCTCCTCTGTGCCTCAGAACTTTTCCGGGTTGGCCAGTTCCACCGTCATCAGTGTCTGTGCCAGGCGCACTTCTCCGTTCCACTGGGCCTTCACCTGGTCCACCAGCAGATGAGGGTCCCCATACAGCGGCAGATGACTGAGTAGCAGCATGCCTGGCGCAGCCTTACGCCCCAGTTGGGCCACGTCCGTACTGGTCATGTGGCCAGCACGGGCTCCATCCGCCCCGGCATACAGGCTGCACTCTGCGATCAGAAGATCGGCACCCTCTGCAAACTCTGCCAGTTGGGGCGTATAGGCGCCATCTGCCGTATACACCAGAGTGGACTGCCCACATTTTACTTTTACCGCAAGGCACTCCACCGGATGTGCTGTTTTGTGAAAGGTGCAGCAAAATGGCCCGATCTGCAGCTTATCATCTGCCCCAATAGTCTGCGCATAGGTATACGGCTCCATGGTCAAACGTTCAAAATACGGTTCGACCGGCAACCCATAAAAATGCAGTGGTTGCTGTGCAGCCCCAGTCTGCATTTGGATCAGCCTGCCATAGCTCAGTGCCCCCGCGTCGCTGCAGTGGTCGTAATGATAGTGGGACAGCAGCACATGGTGTAACTCCTGAAGAGGCAATGCGTTCTGCAGCATAGACGCCGCCCCGCTGCCGCAGTCCAGAAGTAGATGTTCTCCTTGGCAACTCAACAGATAAGCACTACAGGCTTCGTTTACCCGACAGCACCCCCCACAGCAGCCGATTACCGTACACCGCATACACAGCCCTCCCCCGTTGAACATGAGCTTGCAATCAACCGTTTTGTATAGTCGTCTTTCGGCGTACGGATCAACTGGCTCCCCTCTCCCTGCTCCACAATGCGGCCACGGTTAATCACAACGATAAAATCCGACATATAGTGGATCACGCCAATATCGTGAGAGATAAAGAGATATGCTGTAGAAAATTCCTTTTGAAGATCCTTCAACAGGTTCAGGATCTGCGCCTGAATGGACACATCCAGCGCGGACACACATTCATCGCAGATAATGACCTCGGGCGAGAGCAGCAATGCGCGGGCAATGGCAATGCGCTGGCATTGCCCGCCGCTGAGTTCCGAGGGATATTTGCCCAGGGTGGAATCCGGCAGTCCCACACGGTTGAGCATCTCCCGCACCGTTTCCCGGGCTTTATGCGGTTTAAAGCCGTCCACCGGGATCTTCATAGGCTCTACAAGGATTCTCTCCACAGTATAATAAGGGTTCATGGATTCTTTGGGATTTTGGAAAATATATTGCACATTGCGGCGAAAGCGCCGGTACTCCCTTTTCTCCCAGTGAGCGGATATCCTGCCCTTTGTATCGCACGATTCCCGATGTAGGCTGCTGCAGATCGCCAAATATCTCTCCCAAAGTGGATTTTCCGCTTCCGCTTTCTCCTACCACGCCCAGAGTCTGTCCTGAGTACAGTGCCAGATCGATCCCCTGAAGCGCCTGAAACGTGTCCCTGCGTCTCAGCAGCATCTGTTGCTTGACGGGAAACCGCTTTTCCATGCCGATTGCCTCCAATACTGCCGTCATGCCCTGCACTCCTCCCATGCTTTGCTGCACCGCACAAAATGTCCATCTCTCCGGGAGCTCTTAACCGAGCCGCCGCACTCCTGCCGGCATGCACTGCAGCGGGGCTGGAACAGGCAGTGGCTGGTATCCCTTCCATGCTCCGGGACATAGCCTGGAATCTCATTGAGCCGGACGTTGCGGTCCTGGTCCAGCCGGGGGGATCACAGACAGCAGCGCCTGTGTATAGGGGTGCTGCGGCTGTGAAAATACTTCGTTGCTTCCGCCCGACTCCACTATCTGTCCCGCATACATTACCGCCACCTTGTCGCAATACCGCCGAATCAGGTTCAGATCATGAGAAATCATAATGATCGCCACATGCTGCTGTTCGTTGATCGAGTGGAATAGTTCAATGACCTGCTGCTTTACAACGCAGTCCAGCGCGGTGGTGGGCTCATCCGCAATGATGACCTGAGGCTCGCACATCAGCGCCATGGCTATGTTTACCCTTTGGCGCATCCCGCCGGAGATTTGTGCGGGATAGCTCTCCATCACGCGGTTTACGTCGCGGATACCCACCCGGTCCAAAAAGCGTTTTCGCCCGTTCCTGCGCAGCCTTTTTGGACGTCTGGAAATGGATGCGGTACCCATCCGTCAGTTGATTCTTGATTTTGATCAAGGGATGCAAATAAGCCACCGTGTTCTGCGGTACAAAACCGATTTTCTTGCCCAGAAATATACGCCGCTCCTTTTCCGGCAGGTTCAGCAGATCCTCCCCCAAAACCCGCAGATGTGTCACAGAGGCTGTCAGATCCTGCGGCAGTAGATGGAGGATCGCTTTTGCTGTGATTGTTTTTCCTGAGCCGGACTCGCCTGCAATTCCCAGACATTCCTGCCGTTTCAGACAGAGGCCCACATTTTCACCAGAGCGTCTCCCTCAGCGCTGCGCACCGTAAGTCCCTCAATTTCCAAAACCGCATCATTCATGTTTTCGATCTCCTTTTCACCAGCCGGTCGTTCAGCCCATCCCCCAAAAGATTAAACCCCAACACCGTAATCAGGAGCACCACACCCGGGGCAATAGCAATATACGGATAGTTCAGAACAAACTGCCGTGCCTCGTTCAGCATCATGCCCCAACTGGGCGTCGGAGGCTGGATCCCCAATCCTAAAAAGGAAAGAGAGGACTCCAGAAGCACAGCACCGCCGATGCTGGAGCTGAATTGGGTAATCAGTCTGGGAAGCATATCCGGCAGCATATGAAACAACACAATATATCCTCCACTGCATCCATAGCTGTGCGCGGCCTTGATATATAGGCGCTGTTTATTCTCCAGCACCATGGAGTATACCAGCCTGGAAAATGTAGGAACCATAAAAAGCCCTATGGCCAACACAGCGCCCAAAATCCCCTTGCCCAAAACCGTGACCAGCATCATCGCAAGCAAAATACCAGGAAAGGACATCATGCCGTCAATAAACCGCATAATAACTGCGCGCACCGCGCCTTTGAGCATGGCCGCCGATGCGCCAATAATGCTGCCCGCCAGCGCGCCCACGGTGACCGAGCACACGCCTACCAGCAGAGCCCAGCGAGACGCCTCCATGATTCAGCTCAGGACATCGCGCCCAAATTGGTCGGTCCCTAAAAGGTGTGCCGCACTGGGCAGCGCAAACCGGTTCAGTGTATCCATCTTTTCTGGATCTGCAGGCATCCAGAAAAACGAAATGATACATATAGCTGCGATGCTGGCCGCCATGATAGCACCTGCCCAGAAAGATACGCTCTGTTTTTTCTTCATCCCTGTACGGTCTCCTCTCCGGTACGGATAGTGGGGTTGGCGGCCATAACCGCCAGATCCGTGACCAGCGATACCAAAACCACCATGGAGGTAATAAAGAGCACGATTCCCTGCAAAAGAATGATGTCCCGCTGCTCCACGGCAGTCAGCATCAGACGGCCAATGCCCGGCAGAGCAAAAATTGTCTCTACAATGACCGTTCCTCCCAATAGTTTTGCCAGCTGCATACCTGAGATGGTGATGGGGGCAATAATCGCCGAGCGCAGAGCATAATGCACAATGGCCCTAGCGGGAGGCAGGCCTTTCACATTTGCGCTCATCATAAAATCCTGTTGCAGGGCTGTCAGCATGGATGACCGCACAATGCGGATGAGAATTCCCAGTTCCCCGATAGCCAGCACCAGAGAAGGTAATGCGATGCATTTCAAAAACGCGCCGAAATTTTCACCGGGAGCGGTATACCCCGTGACCGGGAACCATCCCAAATAGGAGGAAAACAGCAGCATAAACAGCATAGCCAGCCAGAAAGAGGGCACCGCACCGCCAATCTGCATCACGGTACGCGACAGTAGATCCATAGGTGAACCCTTTTTCAGCGCGGCCAAGATTCCCAGAATAGCGGATACAACAAGTGCGGCTGCCATGGACAGCAGCGCAACGGAGAAAGTAACGGGAAGCCGCTGACAAATTAGCGTCCAAACATTTTCACCGTACAGATATGAAGTGCCCCAATTCCCGGTAAGTACCCCCTGAATCCAATGCATATACTGGACGTACCAAGGCCGGTCCAGCCCCATCGAGGCACGCAGGGCCTCAACCTTTTCCGGCGTGGCCTCAACCCCAAGAATCAACTGCGCGGGGTCACCGGGGATACATAATAGAACCACAAATGTAATAAGCGATACAACAAACAGCACGGCAATGGCGCTGAGTAGACGTCTGACCACCAGTTTCAGCATAGAGAACTATCCGTCCTTCCTGAGGTTACTCTCCCTTATCTAAGAAGTGCGTGCAACATCAAAATCCTTCAAAGCAGGCGGGCCCTGCATCCGGCAGGACCCGCCCCCTGTTCTTATTGTCCGAGAGATATATCTTTCAATTCATAAATATCGATGGGATACAACTGAAAACCGGTTACTGCGCTGTCTGTCACATAAATGGTAATAGGGTCCTGAATATAATAGGCAGGCACATCCTGAGCCAGGATCTCTTGGACCCGCTGCACGATTTCCGTACGCTTGTCCTCATCGGTTTCGCTCTTATAATCTGCAAGCAGCTGATCCACTTCTTCATTGGAATAATTGAAGTAGTTCTCACTGCTGTCAGACTGATAACGTGCCAAGAGCACATACGGGTCCAGACGCCCCGTGTGTCCTACCACAGTCAGATCATAGTTTCTTCCGTTGTACACGTCCGACAGCCACGCCGCCCATTCCACGATAGTGATATTACAGGTGATTCCCACTTCTTTCAGCGAGTCAGCGATGACCTGCCCGGCGCTGACATATGCTGGATAACTCTTGGGCAGATACATTTCTAGCGTGAGACCGTCCTGATATCCCGCTTGAGACAGCAGTTCTTTGGCCTTTTCCGGATCGTAAGGGTATCGGTCATTCATATCCACATATTCTTTCAGAACTGTGGGGTAATGCGAACCGATCTTCTGACCATAGCCCCACCATACCGTGTCGATCAGCGCCTGCTTGTCCACCGCATAGTTGATAGCCTGACGCACCCGTACATCCGACAGCGCCTCGTTCTGCAAATTCATCGCCATCAGCTGAAGACCATTGGACGGCGTGGTGATTACATTGAACTGCGGGTCATTTTCAAAGGCAGCCACCTGATCGCCGCTGACCGAGATAATGTCCAGTTCTCCATTACGCAAAGATGCAATCTGCGCCGTTGCATCCGGCATCATCTTGAAGTTGATCGTATCCAGATTGACCGTGTCATAATAGTCCGGATTTTTTGCAAGCGTCAGGGATTGCTGAGGCACCCACTCTTGCAAACGATACGGGCCGGTGCCTACCGGTTGATTTTTCAACGTATCTGCGGCCTTGACATCCACAACGGCGGACCATGGATAGGCAAAATTGGAGAGTGCTGCCACATCTAGTGCTTCACAGGTTACTACCACAGTATCCGCATCCTGAACAGAAAACGTATAATTGGCATAGTCCGCAGCGCGGGGGCTTTCCTCTTCCTTCAGACGCTGGAATGAGGCTACTACGGCCTGTGCGTCACAGATGTCGCCGTTATGGAAGCGAACATCCGGCCGCAAGTGAAACGTCAGTGTCAGACCATCCTCCGATACCTCCCACTTCTGGGCCAGCCCTTCCCTCAGAGAACCATCTGTATTGACCCGAAGAAGCGTATCGTATAGATTATTGGTAATCTGAAATGTACTGGCAGCTGTTGTGCGCTGCGGATCCAAGCCATCTGGATCTACTGAGAGCGCCATACTCAACTCCCGTCCAGCAGACTGCGATTCCGCCGTTTGAGATGGCGGAGCGGGCGTCTGACCGACAGAATCCTTGCTGTTGGAAGTACCGCAACTTGCAAGAGACAGCGTCGCGGCAAACGTCAGTGCTGCGGCAAGCAATCGTTTCATCCTGTTCATTTTAAATTACTCCCTAAAAAGTATTGCGCATATTGCACAAATTAAGTATAGCAAAAATGTCATTTTGAATAAATCAAATGTATGAAAAAAACGAGTGCCTAATGTAATGGTTTATATAGTCTAAGTAAAAAACGTGCTGAAATGATTTGACAAAATCATTGGAGCAGTGGAATCCATTCTTCCAAATTAGCAGGAAAAAGCCGGGTCAAAGACAAGATCGTTTTCGTGAGAAAAGGCAATGTCCCGGATAGCGATATTGTTGACAATTAAAAGCGCAAGAAAAAAGCAAGAATTTGTTTGGAGAAAACCCGTGGATAATGTGCTAAACTATATTTAAATATACTCTGCAAAATGGAGGAAACCTCTGTGGGCACTATACATATTTCTCCTCATGAGCGTTTGAAAAAATACGCATTAAAAGATATAGACGAGCTTTATAATGATTTTCATATAAAGGAAGGCGGCCTAACCCAAGAACAAATAGAGCAGATGCGAAAACAGCATGGCAGCAATCATGTCGGCTATTCTTTACAAGCCCATTCTTTTTTTCAGCGTATAAAACGGGCGTTTATCAATCCCTTCAGTGTAATATTGTTTGTATTGGCTATTGTCTCTTTCATCACCGATGTCTGTTTGAAATCCAACTCCGGCAGAAACGGGACCAGTGTGGTCATCATTTTGTCTATGCTTATAATCAGTGGGATGGTACGGCTGATCCAGGAACGAAAAGCCGGCCATGCCGCGGATACTCTCATTCAGCAAATTAAAACGACCGTTTCCGTCTACCGACAGGGACAGCAGCTTGAAATTTCGTCGGAGGAATTGGTAGTAGGAGACACTGTGTCGCTTTCAGCCGGTGAGCGGGTCCCCGCGGACCTGAGATTGATTGAAGCGCAAGACCTGTTTGTTTCGCAGGCCCTTTTAACCGGAGAGAGTAATGTATTAGAGAAAAATACAAATCGTCTGGCCTCTGCTACTCAAATTCCACTGGATCGCTTTTCCAATATAGCCTTCATGGGGAGCAGCGTAATCAGCGGAGAGGGAAAGGGTATCGTCTTGGCTGTGGGCGGCAGCACCGTATATGGAGGCTACCTCTCCGAACTCCAACGGAACAAGCACAGCTTTGATACAGGAGCAAATTCGATTGCCTGGGTTTTGATTCGCTTTATGGTGGCCTTGGTTCCGGTTGTATTTGTCGTTTCCGGCATCACCAAGGGCGACTGGCTGACCTCGTTTCTATTTTCTCTTTCTGTGGCTGTCGGCCTGACCCCGGAGCTCCTTCCCATGGTGATCAATGCTTGCCTTGCAAAAGGAAGCTCTGCCATGGGGGAAAAAACAAACGATTGTAAAAAACATAAATGCGATGCAGAGCTTTGGCTAGCATGGATGTCCTGTGTGTAGATAAGACGGGTACCCTAACCGGAGATGAAGTGATACTGGAATACTATCTTGATATTTTGGGGGAGGAAAGCAGGGAGGTATTGGGACTGCGCCTACTTAAACAGCTTTTATCATACAGGCGTTGCAAACCATTTAGCCAGGCAATCCTGAAATGTTCCAGTATGCCTGGAAGGGAAAACCATTTTCTCTCGTTGGGCGAAACGATCCAAAAATTAGACGAGCTCCCTTTTGATTATGAACGTAAGTGCGTTAGTGTCCTCTTATCTGTTCCAGAAAAGGAAAACTATATTATCACAAAAGGCGATGTCGACAGCGTATATTCCCGCTGCCAGTATGTCCAACACAAGGGACAGACACTAAAGATAGATACCGCTGACTCTGGCGGCATCCATGCTATCGTTGACGAAATGACCGAAGATGGAATGAAAGTCCTGGCTGTGGCCTACAAACCTGTATCAAGCCAGAGCAGGCTTCAGATGGAGGATGAGGCGGAGCTTATCTTGCTGGGATATGTCGTGTTTTTTGACGCGCCCAAAAGCTCTGCCGCCAGTGCTTTGCAGAAATTGGAGCAGCTCCATGTCCAGGTAAAGGTACTGACTGGCGATCAAAAAAGTGTAACCCTTTCCATCTGCCGGAGGCTGGGAATCGAGACAGAACATATCTTAACCGGAGAAGAAATGGAGGAGCTGTCTGAGGATGAACAGCTTCTTGCCGTAGAAAAGACAACCGTTTTTTCCCAGCTTTCCCCCGGACAGAAATCTCAGATCATCCGTATGCTGCGCGAGAATGGTCATGCAGTCGGCTTTTTGGGTGATGGAATGAATGATCTAGCCGCCATGACAGCGGCAGATGTGGGGATTTCCGTAGACACAGCCACACAAGCCGCAAAAGAATCTGCGGATGTGATTTTGCTGAAGAAAGATCTGAATGTGCTGGAACAGGGTATTTTAGAGGGGCGGAAAGCATTTGCCAATATGTTAAAGTACATACGGATTACCGCGTCCTCCAATTTCGGCAATATCTTTTCGATTGTACTTGCCAGCGCCTTTTTACCCTTCCTGCCGATGACGGCACTTCAACTTCTTTTGCTGAACCTCCTTTACGATATTCTGTGCATGACTTTGCCGTGGGATCGCGTCGATGCGGATGTCTATGAAAAACCAAGCGAGTGGTCAGGAAAAACATTGGGGCGCTTCATGCGCTTTTTCGGCCCGTTAAGCTCCCTGTTTGATCTGGCGACTTTTGCTTTTCTATACTTTATCCTGTGTCCAGCTTTACTGGGAGACAATTTTACAGAATTGTCCTCTGCGATGCAGAGTCAATTTGCAATTCTATTCCATACAGGATGGTTTTTAGAGTCTATGTGGACGCAAGTGCTTATTCTGCACCTGCTCCGCACAAAGCAGCTTTCTATTCTAAGGAGCAGGGCATCCGGGGTTGTATGGCTGGTCACCTCTGCCGGGCTTTTGATCCTTACTGCGATTGTCTATACCCCAGCGGCCCACCTGCTCGGCCTGGCTCCCCTCCCGCTTTGGTATTTTGGATTTCTGGCGGTCACCATTCTGGCCTATATGCTGCTGGTAACGGCCGCCAAACGGTGGTATATTCAGAAATACCATACATTGTTGTAGGGGAGGGGACTTGATGAAGAGAGTAAACTTTGTATCATTGGATTTCCTTACCTTACAGTGGTTTTGCAATACGCTCCAAACCCAGCATCCACAGACACAGGCAGCGAAGGAACTGTATGACGCCTTGGAGGCGTTGTATGCAGGAAAATCCGACTCTCTCATGCTGGAGTTGGGAGAGGCAATCCCAGAAGCGGCCAGCACCTCTTTGGTTTGCGGAAATCTTCTGATTGATTCCAAAAGCCGCCGTGTTATCCGGGACGGCGCAGAGATCCAGCTTACTCCCAAAGAGTTTGACATCCTCTATTTCTTGGCCCGGAATCGTGGAGAGGTGTTTACAAAAGAGCAGATCTATCAGGCGGTTTGGGCGGAGGAATACTATACTGCGGACAGTAATATTATGGCCTTTATACGCAAACTGAGAAAAAAGATAGAGCCAAATCCGGATGCGCCGGAATATATACTTACCATTTGGGGAATTGGATATAAATTTAATGATAAGCTCTGACAATCAGAAATTTAGATGTAAACAGAGCAATCGTATGAAAAAGGGTTTAAAAGTCATCGTTAAAATATGTAAGCAGTCACCAGATGGTGACTGCTTATTTTCTTGCCGAAAAGCAAGGGAATCGCAAGGATTTAGCCATAGGCTTAACAGTAAAAAACAGTTATACTTTGCCCTGTAAAAAAAAAATTTGAGAATGGGGCGACCCTATGGGGTATTGAAGTTTATGGGCCGGATCGGTCTTTCGGTTCTATTGGGATTCTTGATCGGATTAGAGCGCCAGATTACCGGCCATCCCGCCGGAATCCGTATCAATGTTCTGATTTCAATGGGGGCCTGCCTGTTCCTGATGTTTCCGCTCATGTCCGGCTCGGATGAGGTGTACCGGATTGCCAGTTACATTGTGTCCGGCGTTGGATTCCTGTGCAGCGGGGTGATTTTTAAGGAGGGCGGAACCGTCCGTGGGCTAAATACAGCAGCAACTCTTTGGTGTACGGCCGCTGTCGGTGTACTGTCCAGTTCCGGCAGCTGTCTTTTTGCGGTTGCCGCAGCGGTTATTCTGATTCTTTCAAATCTGCTGTTCCGGCCGCTGGCGGTAAAGATCAAGCCCATTACCTGCGGTGAAGAAACGGAACGAACCTACCGCATTTCTGTTACCTGTCAGGAAAATGCGGAAACAGAAATACGCGCGCTTCTGATCAACAGCAATTCGTGTAAAACATTGTATCTTACGAATTTGGAGAGCAGTGATGTAATTGGCGGCAAGGTAGAGATTCAGGCGGATTTTCTTTCCGTTGGTAAAGCAAAGGCTCAGATGGCCGAGGCGATTGTAAACCGACTTTTGACGCTCTCCAGCGTAGTCAGCGCCGGATGGGAATTGGTATAGGAGGGACAGATATGAAGTTTGAATTGCTCTTATCGCATTGGCTTAGAGTGACAAATATTATTTATGCGGCGCTGTCCTCCGGTGTTTTAGCGGCAGTTCTTGCCTTTCCAGAATTCCGCAGGATTCTCTTTCAAAGCTGGCTGGTTGTAACTGATGTGTTTCAGCTTTTCCTCATTATCCTGCTTTTTATACTGCTCTCTAAAATAGCCCAGTTGAACAGGATTAGAAATGGGTGGAGAAATGAAAAAAGGAAGGAGAAGAACCTATGAATGGCGCTTGCCTTTTCCTTGGCATTCTTTTTCTCGCTGCGGGTATTTACTTCTATTCCTGGTAAGGGCGGTTAATTCAATATTACAGCATGGAAAGACAATGCCGGAGGAAGAAAAAAGGAAAAATCCACATT
>ENA-OQDA01000352-OQDA01000352.1-human-gut-metagenome-genome-assembly--contig:-NODE-352-length-19538-cov-5.068312_pt1 | contig 19538 bp, 24 predicted proteins | sample MGYA00242771_ERZ504603 | MGnify/ENA primary metagenome ERZ504603 (study PRJEB26092, sample SAMD00036328) | human gut metagenome | host: Homo sapiens | study: EMG produced TPA metagenomics assembly of...
TTTCAAATCAGTCGTATAGCTCACACTCAACGCTCCCGGAAGCTGAAGAATATCTTCGCCGACACTTTGCGCTTCTTTTGTCGTTCCTGAAACCGTCTTATAGAAAACGGCATTGTACTCCGGTTTTTCGTTATAAACAGCCTCATACGCATCTGCCGTCATGTACAGGTAATGTCCCATATAATTTTCGCAGACAGCTTTGATCTTGACCTTGAGATCTCCTTTCTCTTCATCACGGATCGTAATCATGTCTCCTGCCTGTACTTCCAGTTCCTTCGCGATTTTTTCTGTCAAAACAACTTCTTTTTCATCCAGAGAATATCTTCTATCCGTCGTCCTTTCTTTCAAAGTCACAAACTCCGGGAATTGCTTTTTATCTTTCGGCACATCCAGATAGACATCGTGCCATTTACTTCCGTTTCCGATTGTAATCTGAGTCAGTATGCCTTCCATCGCATCGTCTACTTCTGTTTCTTTTCCAAGCATCTGCGCGACTTCACCTTTTTCTTTTTCCGAAGCGCCTTCCGCCATAATGACCGTTCCGTCATATCGCTGAATCTCGCCGTACTGAATATCGACAACCGCAAAGATCGAATCTTTCAAACCGAACCCTACGATCATCAGTCCCATACATCCTCCGATGCCGAAAATCGTCATAAAAAACCGTTTCTTATATCTGACAAGATTACGCACGCTTGCTTTCCAGGAAAAATTCAGCCGCTTCCACAAAAATGTAATCTTCTCAAAAACGACTCTCTGACCCTGCTTCGGCGTCGGCGGACGCATCAGTTGGGCCGCCTGTTCGCGCAGTTCCTTATAACATGCCAGTATCGTCGCCGCCAATGTACAAAACAGCGCCGTTCCCGCCGCTCCTATCCCGTACATCACATTATACGGTATGAGCAGTTCATTCATGTGTTTATACATTATCCCGTATGCATTGATGATAATATACGGAAATATCTTCTCCCCGGTAAAAATACCGGCCGCGCTTCCAAGAAGGGTCGCCAGAAACGCATATCCCAAATATTTCCCTGCTATCGAATGTCTCGCGTATCCAAGCGCTTTTAATGTTCCGATCTGAGTCCTCTGCTCTTCTACCATACGGGTCATCGTCGTAAGACTGATCAGTGCCGCCACTAGGAAAAATATCACCGGGAACACTTCGCCGATCGCTTTCATTCGGTCCGCATTATCACCGTATCCCGAATAATCCGGAAGGTCATTTCGGTCATAAATGTACCATTTCGGCTTTTCCAGTTCTGCAACTTCCGCTTTCGCATCAGCCAGCTCTGCCTGCGCTTCCGCTATCTTTTGCTCGCCTTCGGCGATCTCGGCGTTTGCCTCTGCTTCACCTGCATAATACTCTTCCCATCCGGAAGCAATCTCCTGCTCGCCGGATATGATCCCGGCTTCCGCGCCTGCGATCTGCTGCCTTGCCGCCTCAAGCTGTGCATACCCGTTATCAATCTGCCCTTGCGCATATTGAAGCTGAGCTCTCGTCTGATCGATCTGCGCCTGTGCCTCGACCACAGCTGCGTCTCCGATCTGGATCTGCATGCTCATCTGCTCCAACGCCGCAAGCGTTTCTTCGTCTGTCATTCCGCTTTCTTTCAAAGCCTCATACTGCGCTTTCACCGCATTTAATTGTTCAATCTGCTGATTCAACTGCACAATTCCCTGATCAAGCGCCGCTGTTCCGTTCTGAACTTCTGTCTGCTTCTGTGCCAAGGTCTGCTCTGTTGCGGCAACCTCCGCTTTGGAGTTCTCCAACTGCACTTTCCCACTATCGATCTGTGCCTGCGCGTTTTCCAGTTTCTGCCTTGCATCCGCCAGCTTTGCCGCCGCTTCCGCTTTCCCGTTTTCCAGCTTCGTCTGTGCATCTGTTACTTCGGCTTCCGCCTCCGCAATTTTCCCGTTCGCCTCATCGACAATTTCCGTATACCGGGCTTTTTGTCTCTGCTCCTTGATCTTCTCAATATTTTCTTTTGCTTTCGCGACCGTATCTTCATATTCCGAAGTAAATGCCGTCAATTCTTTTGCTCCTGCCGCCTGAATACAAATCTCTGTATAGACGTCCATTGCAAAGCTTTCTTCCTGTACATATACAAACGCCCGCACACTTCCGTTTCCGATTGTCGTACTGCCCCGCTGAAAAGCAATATACTCCGGACTGCTCACTGTACCTGTGATCCGAAACGTATCCGTTTTCAAAGAATCTGTAACCTCGGCATCCGTACCGCTTGAAAACGTGATCGTATCTCCGATCTTCAGTTTGCTTTTTTCCATGTAATCCACATCAACGACACATTCATTTTCCTTATTCGGAAGCCTGCCGTCCTCAAGCTGTATCTCATTCATCGTCGGAAGCATAGACATGACATGAACAACGATTTGATTATCACCGTCTGCCAAAAGAGCGTCCACAGAATACCGGCCTTCCACATGCCCGATCCCTTCTGCTTTTGAAGCCGCCTTTACGTCATCTTCCGTCAATCCCATCGTACTGATGATCCTAAGATCCATCATATTCTTATTATCAAAATACGCGTCTCCCGAATAACGCATATCCGGCTCCGAGGCACGTATTCCCGAAAAGAAGGCACATCCGATCGCAACGATGAAAAAGATGGAAAGGAAACGCCCGAGGCTGCGTCTGATCTCCATATAAAAATCTTTTCTCAGCGCACGTTTTTTCATTCACACCGCCTGCCATTTCCATTTCTTATTTTTATCCGAACTACCACTCGATCTCATCGATCGACATCGGGTTTTCATTTGTTTCCATATGAGACACCTGCCCGTTCTTAATATGAATCAATCTGTCTGCCATAGGTGCAAGAGCCTGATTATGGGTAATCACGATCACTGTCATCCCCCGTTCCCGGCACATGTTTTGTAAAAGCTTCAAAATTGCCTTTCCCGTATTATAATCAAGCGCTCCTGTCGGCTCGTCGCAAAGGAGCAGCTTCGGGTTCTTCGCAAGAGCGCGGGCAATCGAAACACGCTGCTGCTCGCCTCCGGAAAGCTGCGCCGGAAAATTATCCAATCTGTCGCCAAGCCCTACATCTTCCAATACCTTTTTTGCATCAAGAGGATCTTTACATATCTGAAGCGCAAGCTCTACATTTTCAAGCGCGGTCAGATTCGGGATCAGATTGTAAAACTGAAATACGAATCCGATATCATCCCTGCGGTATCCGGTCAACTGTCGGGAATCATACGCCGTAATATCTTTTCCGTCCACTGTCAGCGTTCCGCCTGTCGCGGTATCCATGCCGCCTAAAATATTAAGCACCGTCGTTTTTCCCGCGCCGCTTGGTCCGACAATTACAACAAACTCTCCCTTTTTTGATAGAGAAATTAATATTGTCTGCTGCCCGGATCTCCACTTCTCCCATATGATAAACTTTCGTGATATCCTTTAATTTGACAAATTCCTCCATCCTGTCACCTCTTTCATCCCATATGTTTTCCTCATTCGATTTTCATCGCACGCTATTTAATTTTGCCGAATATCTAAATAATACAAGCCCAACTAAAAACATCACGGAAAGTGCGCTGACAGCAATATTGATGCTCCCCGTCATCTGACTGATAAAAGATACGAGCGCCGTTCCGATAACCGATGCGCCTTTGCCGCAAATGTCATAAATGCCGAAATATTCTCCCGACTTCTCCGCCGGTATGATCTTCGCAAAATATGATCTTGAAAGCGCCTGTATCGTTCCCTGGAACATTCCCACAAGAACTGCGAGCATCCAGAAATCAAACTGAGTATCCAGCCAATATGCATACACTGCAATTCCAAAATATGCCATGATACAGACAGTAATGATCTTCTCCGGAGAAACTTTCTTTACGATCCTTCCGAAAATAAGTACAGACGGAAACGCAACGATCTGTGTCACAAGAAGGGCGAGCAAAAGTCCCGTGCTGTCCAATCCAAGAGCCTGTCCGTACGCTGTCGCCATATCAATAACGGTATACACACCGTCAATATAAAAGAAAACGCAAGTAAAATACAAAATATGCTTTTCCTTAACCAACTCCGCAAAAGTTTTCCCAAGCCGCTTAAAACTGTCTTTTACAACATGTCCGTTTACTTCGGCAAAATATTTCTGTCTGTAAGAGCGAAGAAGCGGTACAGACGATAACAGCCACCAAAGCGCAGTAATAATAAACGCAATGATCATCGCAGTCTGCATTCCGATCCCCAACGGTTTTGCTCCGAGCACAACGCCGAGACATGCCACAAACGGAATACAGCTTCCGATATATCCCCACGCATAGCCGTGAGACGAAACTGCGTCCATCCGTTCCGGGTCGGTCACATCAGTAAGCATCGCGTCATAAAAAATCAGACTTGCCGAATATCCGGTCTTTGCCAGTACAAAAATACCTAAAAACCAAATCCACGATGACAGAAACCCTAACAAAATACATCCGAAAACACCTACTCCCATCGCAACAAAAAACACTGTTTTCTTAAAATTTTTCGTATCCGCAATCGCTCCGAGCGTCGGCCCTAAAATCGCCACAAGAAGCGTGCACACAGAAGTTGCATATCCCCAGTACGCCAGATAATCTACGTCCGATATACCGGCGTTTCCCGCAAGATAATTAAAATAAATCGGAAATATGGTCGATACCATCATTGTAAACGCCGAATTTCCCACATCATAAAGAACCCACTTTTTTTCTAACGAAGTCAGTTTAAATTTCATCGCCTTGTCTCCCTTTCCCTCATTCTGCCATCGCCAGACCCGAACCGCATGACGGCTGTACCGCATCCTTTCCACATCTGCCCGGTCTTCGGCTCATGTTTTGCTTTAGCTTATCGCCTGTTTATAAAGGCAGATCTTTCCATCCCTCACCTGCGCCGAACGTTCTTGTAAAACGTTCCGGAATTTCGTCTCCCTCAAACAAAACTTTCTGGTAACGGATGATCAATCCCGCCGCCAGCGGAACTGCCCCGGCAAACAGCCTTTTTAAAAGACGACAGTACTCTTTACACGCCGGATTCGGTTCAAGACTCATAACCATCCCATGCAGAGAATCATACTGCCCTGATAGCCGCATTCCGCCGAAAAGGATCTTCCTTTTTACCGCGCCGGGCGCCAGCAAAAGCTTATGATACATAATCATCCCTTTCAAAGCTTTTTGTACCGTCTCTGCTGTCAGATCTTCAAAAAACGGCGCTATGACCGCCCCGTTCTCCTTCGTCGGACGGATATGCTTTGTGGCAAGATAACGCACAGGATTAATATAATCTTCCTTTAAGAGAAGCCGGTCAAACTCCATCTCGATCTCCGAATGGCTGATTCCGCTTTCATGGATCATCTTCTCAACATACGGATGGCACTCACTGTCTAAAGCAAAATGACAGATGACACCGTAAATATATGCTCTTGCCGCTGCCGGATCTTCCGCTTTTTTCACAGTTTCCGCAGCGTGGCGGAAAAACAGATCCGCCGGCTTATCATGAAGGTCATATCCCTGACCGTTCACTGTATTTCTCTTCATCGGATGATAATAAAAAAGAATATCAGGACCATGAAGTCCGATATCAAATAATTCTCTGTGATTCTCAACTGTGCTGCGAAGCGGCCTCGGAAGCGCGCTGATCACTTCTTTTCCAAATTTGTAATGTGCATATGTCGTAGGCATAAATCTTCCTCTTTTCACGTACTTTTTCTTTTAATTTTATTATCACATATTCAAGACAAAAAATCCAGAATTACACTCCGTTTGATATGTTAAATTTTTGCAAACTTCTCGTTCGATATCCGATATTTTGTATCACTTTTACAACCCCGCGCAGATCTTTTCCCTTGTAAAATCAATAAAAAGTGCAGAAAATGAGACAAATAATGACCGCACGGGCAGGGATGTGTTCAAAACAGGGGGATTATGTAAGGGTGTGCATTGGTAGTATTTAGGTTGAAAAAAGTGTCTGAAAGTACCAGAAAAGTGCAGAATGTGAGACAACTTATAACCCAGATCCGGCAGAAAGTGTTCCAGAAAGGAGCGTTTCCTGCCGTTATTATTTACTTGGAAAGGATGGTAACGATTATGAAACGATTTTATACAGCAGAATCCGTAACAGAAGGACATCCGGATAAGCTCTGCGACCTGATCGCAGACAGCATTCTGGACGCGTGTCTGAAAGAGGACGAAAATTCCAGAGTGGCCTGCGAGGTGCTGGCGACCAAAAGGAACATCATTGTGGCAGGAGAGATCACCAGCCGATTTGAGCCACAGGTGTTTGAAATCATCAAAAAGGTGCTGGAGAGTGCAGGCTATGAAGCAGAGGAAATCCACATGGATGCCCTCAGCCACAAACAGAGTCCGGATATCGCCGGGGCAGTGGAGAGATCCAGAGAACGAAGGGCAGGGACTGTTTCTGTTCAGAGCGGACTTGCCAGCGGTGCCGGGGATCAGGGCATCATGATTGGTTACGCCTGCGATGAGACACCGCAGCTTATGCCGATGCCAGTGGTTCTGGCGAACCGCATTGTAAGGGAACTGTCTGCAAGCCGTAGAAGCGGATATATCACGGGAATCTTGCCAGATGGAAAGGCGCAGGTGACCGTGGAGTATGAAGATGACAGACCTGCCCGGCTGGATACCGTCATTGTGTCCTGCCAGCATGAAAAGGAAAAATCCCTTCGGAAGCTGGAGCATGAGATCCGGGAGAAAGTGTTACGCCCGGCACTCCGTATGCTGCCACCGGATGAGGATACCAAGATCCTGATTAACCCATCGGGCAGATTTGTGTGCGGAGGTCTGGATGCAGACACCGGACTGACCGGAAGGAAACTAATGGTGGATACCTACGGCAGCCTGGTACCGCATGGCGGCGGTGCATTCTCCGGGAAGGATTGTTCCAAAGTTGACCGTTCCGGGGCATACATGGCCCGTTACATCGCCAAAAACATGGTAGCTGCCGGACTTGCCAGCCGATGCCAGGTGTCCCTTGCCTATGCCATTGGGGTTGCCCAGCCAGTCATGGTGCAGGTGGATACCTTTGGAACGGGAAAGATCTGTGCGGATGACTGCCTCGCCGCAGCGATCCCTCTGGTGTTCGGGCTTACCCCAAGCCAGATCTGTGACACCCTGCACCTGAAGCGGCCAATCTACCGACAGAGTGCGGTGTTCGGGCATTTTGGAAGAAAGGAATTCCCGTGGGAGAAAACGGATAAGGCAGAGCAGCTCCGGGATACCGTGATGTAATGCCGTGGATTCCGGAAGAAGAAATCAAACGTGCAAGGGAGATCACCGCCATTGAATACCTGAAGAAATATCAGCCAAACCGTCTGAAAAAATCTTCAGCCAGAAATGAATGGGAGCTGACAGACCACGACAGCTTTAAGATTAACGAGCAGACCAGCCAGTGGCACTGGAAATCCAGAGATATCGGGGGCACCAGTGCTTTAAATTTCCTGATTCATGTAGACGGGTGTTCTTTTCTGGAGGCAGTGCAAATGCTGAAAGATGAGTATCCCACCTATATCCCTCCTCCAGTGGAAGCAAAGCCAAAGAAGCCATTTGTCCTGCCTACGGCCAGCCCAGACTGCCGCAGGGTGTTCCGCTATCTGAAAGAGCGGGGCATCAGTGGCGAGGTCTTACAGCGGTGTGTTCATTTGGGAATCTTATATGAGAGTCTGCCCTACCACAATGCCGTGTTCATAGGACGGGATGAAAACCAGGTGGCAAGATATGCTTTCCTGCGTGGGATTTACGATGCCAGCGGAAAGTCTTTTAAGATGGAACAGGCCGGAAGTGAAAAGGCATACGCTTTTTGTGTTCCGGCGAAATCGGGATGCAGACGGGTTGCTGTTTATGAAGCCTGTGTGGATGTGCTTGCCCACATGACATTGGAACAGAGACAGGGAAGCCGGGATAAGTACCGTCTGGAGCTTGGCGGGATCAGCGCACCAAAAGAAGGGCAGAGCCAGCGGAGCATGAAAAAGCCGCAGGCATTGGAACATTTTCTGTCCCAGCACCCGGAGATCACCGAGATCGAAGTGTGTACCGACAATGACTTTGCCGGACGGTGGGCGTGTGAACATATCCGAAAAGCCTACGAGGGAAGCTATCGGATCATCGAGAACCTGCCGGAAATCGAAGGGGCAGACTGGGCAGACATGGCAAAAATGGCTGCCCGTACACCGGAGAAACGGCAGAATAGGGAAGCGAGGTGATGCTTTGAAAGATAAAATAGAAGTGGAAATGCTGTCACCTCTGATGGCAGAGTTTATTCCGGACTATTCAGATATTGTGAATCTGGATGATGCGGAGCCATTGGAAGGACCTGACCTGGTGCAGTATCAGACATCCATCGCAGAAAAGGTTGACGAGATCAATCGGCTCGGTATGCCTGACAACCAGCCATGCAACCTGATCGATTATTTTGACCAAAACAAGGACATTAAGGAAAAAGTGGAACGCATTACAATGGCGGTAAAGGAACAGGAGGGCGTTTTATATGGCTGTGCAAACCTGACACTCCGGGAGAATCTGACACCAGAGGAATACCGTGTGGTGGGGCAGTATCTGAGAGGGCAGTACAGCGATGGCTGGGGAGAAAGTCTGGAACAGCGGGAGATCAAGGTAGACGGTGGTGAATTATACTTACATTTCTATGTTGGTGCCGGCTCGGATTTCCAGATACAGGTGAAAGCACCGGAAAACGGTGTGCAGGAAAAGCAGCCGGAACAAAAGCCGTCCCGTCCAGAACTTAAGCTCTTAGGGCATGACGGAAATATTTTCTCAATCCTTGGGGATGCCGCAAGACTGCTTAGACGTGCCGGGATGTCCGAACAGGCCAACGAAATGGCGGATCGTGTCCACAAGAGCAGCAATTACTATGAAGCGCTGGGAATCATCAGCGAATATGTGGAAACCGAGCTGTCGGACCACCGTGAACAGCCCAGAACGCCAAGAAAAGAAACACTGAAAAAAGAGGATACCTGCCGATGAGCAGTTCCATAAAGAAAAGCACTTCCAGAGAAATCTGGAAAATAAGCGACCGAAAGGATGATGCCTATGGGAAATACCCTGAAACTTGAAGATCTTTTAAAACCGGACTGTGTGCCGGATGAGTCTGCCGGAGGGGAGAACTGGCGTATCCTGCATGGAGATACCTTAAAACTGGTCAAAGGATTCCAGCCGGGGATCTTTGATGCAGTTATAACCGATCCGCCCTATGCGTCCGGGGGAACCAAGCAGAACGAACGCAACCGAACTACCAACCAGAAGTACAGCAGCATGAAAGCAGAAAATGCCCTGCCGGATTTTGATGGGGATAATAAAGACCAGCGTTCCTGGACCCACTGGATGGCAGAATGGCTGTACGATGTGCGGAAAGCCTGCAAGAGAGGGGCTCCGATCTGCCTCTTTATTGACTGGAGACAGTACCCGTCCATCACCGATGCCCTCCAGTGGGCAGGGTGGATCTGGAGAGGGACTGCCGTCTGGGACAAGGGGAACTCCCGTCCGCAGAAAGGCAGATTCCGCCAGCAGGCAGAATATATTGTATGGGGAAGCAACGGACCGATGCCGATCAACCGCCCGGTGTCCTGCCTTCCGGGTGTGTTCCGTTATGGGAATCCCCAGAACCGCATCCATGTGACAGAAAAGCCGCTCCAGCTGATGAAGGATGTCATCCAGATCTGTGAGCCGGGCGGCCTGATCTTAGACCCGTTTGCCGGAGCTGGTACTACCATCCTTGCGGCGGCAGAGTCGGGGTTTCAGGCAGTCGGCATTGAAGTGACCGATGCGTATTATAAGCTGGGAAGCGACCGTGTCCGCATTGCACTGGAAGCTGGGGAAGAAGCGGAAAACAAAGAACCACAGTAGCCGGATGTCTGGCAGACATCTGAAAAAGAGAAGAAAAGAATCCAGATGTCCACAAGACATCCACAGAGAGGAATGCTTTGTGGGTGTTTCTTTTTGGAAAAACGCCGGGCAGAGGAAACCTGTCCGGCCAGGAAAGGAGATGGTCGTATTGGAACAGGCACTTGCTTATGTCTGCTGTTCTGCAGAAGAAGGAAAGACCAAAGTACAGCGGTACTGCCGGAAGATCTACGAACTGGGATATGTGCCGATCTGCCCGCAGTACAGCTTTTCCCCATTCCTTGATGACGGGGATGCAGAGGATATGCAGGCCATGCGGAGAATGTCCCACCAGATATTAAGGCGGTGCAGGATGGTGGTTGTCTGCGGAAAAGATACCACCGGGACGATGAACACGGAGATCAGCATGGCTGACAGACTCCATATCATCTGTACCACACTGGATGGGTTGAGCAAAATCAAGGAAAATGAATGATTCAGAAAAACGACTGGTTCAGAGGGGACGAAACCGGATGCGACTGGTTTTGCAAGCATAGCGTTTGGATATCCAAACGCACTTTGGGGAGAACCCCAATCCCCCATACCGAGCCGTAAACAGACGAAAGGAGAACGAAAAAATGTTGGGATTTATACTTGGCACAATGACCGGAGGAGTAATGGGCGTTTTTGCAATGTGTCTTTTCATAGCTGGAAAACGTGAGGATGAGGCACTGGAGCGGTGCCGGATGAAACCAAAGGAGATCATTGACCACGGCGTGTGCATCTGTTTTGTAAACAGCCAGGGAGAGGAACTGTTCCGTCTGGCAGACGGGGAAAGCCTTGTGCAGAATGCCCCAAATGGAGAGCGGAACGTATCCACCTGCCACTATCTGGATGCCGATTCTGCTATGATTGATGGGAAAAAATGGAACCTCCTGGAATTCGCAAAAGAGATGGAAAAGAGAGGGATCATGTTCGCCCCGATGGAGCTGTGCCAGGTATCGGAAAGGGGGTGAGGCCCATATGAAGAAAAAGATCATTGCTGCAGCGGTAGCCATCGGCGTCCTGGCAGGTTTCCTGATCTGGAAAAATCGTGAAATGTAATGACGCAACCAATAACCCGTTGGAAAGCAGGTGAAGAGATGAGAAAAAGGAACCATGTGATACCAGTCCGCCTCAATGCAAAAGAGCTGCGTTTTCTGGAAGAGCAGGTAGAAAAAAGCGGCCTGTCCCGTGAGGAATACATCCGTTCCATTGTCATGGGTGGCGAAGTCCGGGCAAGACCCTGTGAGCATCATACGGAGCTTTTGCGGAAAATATCCGGTCTGTGCAACAACGCCAATCAGCTTGCCCATGTAGCCAACGGCTGTGGGATGGCCGGGGAAGAGAGTATCCGGGAAATGCTCCGCATGACGAAAGAGACATGGAGGCTGGTCAAAGAGGAATGGTAGCCGATGGCATACACCAGTATCATCCCGGTCAGCCGTCTGGACAATTCCATCACGTACATCCGAAACAAGGATAAGACCACCAAGAAAGGGCAGAGTGCCGGCTCTCTGGAAGAAGCCATCGATTACGCCATGAATCGGGACAAGACGGAGCGTTCCGTTTTTGAGGATGCCATCGGCTGCGTCTGTGAGACTGCCTATCAAGATATGGTAGCTACGAAGAAACGATACCACAAGATGGACGGAGTACAGGGGTACCATCTGGTGCAGAGCTTTGTCAAAGGGGAAGTCACCCCGGAGCTTGCTCACCAGATCGGCATGGAAATGGCAGAAAGGCTCCTTCAGGGAAAATACGAAGCAGTCATCACCACCCATCTGAATACGGAGCATTACCACAACCACATCGTGTTTAATTCCGTGAGCATGGAAGATGGGAAAAAGTACCACAGCAACAGCAGGAGTTACTATGAGGATGTGCGGAAAGCTTCGGATGCCTTATGCCTGAAATACGGCTTATCTGTCATCGAACCGAAAAACGGCAAAGGGAAATCCTATGCACAGTGGATGGCAGAACAGGACGGAAAGCCGACCTGGAGAACCTCGATCCGTCTGGACATCCGGGATGCTGTGGCAGAGAGCTTCACATGGAAACAGTTTCTGGAACAGATGAAGCAGAGGGGATACCAGTGGAAGCTGAACCGGAAGTACATTGCATTAAAAGCACCGGGGATGGAACGGTATATCCGTCTGCGGAGCCTTGGGAAGCATTACTCGGAAGAGAGCATCCGGCAGTGGATCTTGCAGCCCAAGAGCAGGATACCTGCTGGAAAAGAAGGAGATTCCAGATTCCCGAAAAAGAAGTTAAAAGGGATACAGGCCCTGTACTATTCCTATCTGTACCAGATGGGTGCCCTAAAGCAGAAGCCGAAAAGGATCTCCCCGGTGCTCCGGGCAGACATCCGAAAACTGGATGCCAGGATCGAGCAGATGGAATTTCTACAGAAGCATCAGATTACTACCCGTGAAGAGCTACTCGCCTACCGCACATCGTTGGAAGAGAGGGTACAGGCACTCACGAAAGAGCGGAAGCGGCTCTACCGGAGCGAACCGGACAGTGTCAGGATCGGTCAGATCACCGAAGAACTGAAGCCGCTTCGAAAGGATATCCGCATTTGTATCCGGATCGAACAGCAGTCCCAGGAGATGGAAGAAAAGATGCGTCTGGCAGAGCAGATCCAGAGACAGGAAGAAGAACAGACGGAGAAAAACAGAAAACCGAGAACAGAAAGCAGGTGAACAACATGAATTATGGAGGCGATGCGGCGGACCAGATCGTCCGGTATTCCCTGGACGGCGTGGACCACGGGCTCAGGCTTTCGGGTACGCTGGCAAAGCATCTGGCGGTATTTGTTGCCGCCGTATTAAAAGACCAGAAGAAAACGAGGGGCAAGACCAGAATGGTGCGGATGTTAAAGGAGAACAAGCCATTGAAGTTCTTCACTGTGCCATCTGACCGCCTGCGTGAATTCTGCAGTGAGGGCAGGAAACGAGGACTGCTCTATGTGATCATCCGGGATAAAAAGAACCCGGAGATGAGCGAGGTCATGGTCTTTGCCGATGATGCAGCCAAAGTCAACCGTGTCATGGATAAGATGAACCTTGATTTTGTAAGGAGCGAAGTCGGGGAAGCTGTCCATGAGGTAACCGCCGGAATGGAAGCACCGGAAACCGAAGCAGTACAGGAAACTGTGCAGATGCCGGAGGGCGAGGTGCAGTTTGAAATCAGCGATCTGGACGAAGCATTCCAGGTCGGTGACATGGACTTTTCTGAAGAGGAAAAGAACCAGAATCATCCCGAAAAGGAGTTTTCCGAACCGGAAAATTTTATCCCGGTGCAGGAAGAGGGGGAAGAGAATCTGTCCGGCTCTTCCTTGCACAGCAGAAATATTTCTACCGGGCAGGAAAAAGGGACTGATGCAGGGCAGAGGGAACAGGAGCGTCCCAGTGTCCGCCGGGAGCTGGAGAACATCAAACGGGAGAAAGCAGAGGAATCCCAGAAGCGGAGCCGGGAAAAGAACCGTGGACCAAGGAAAACGCAGAAGAAAGCAAGAAAGAAACGAAAGGTGAAAGCGAGGTAGGAGATGGACCTGACAAAATTTTTAGGGCAGGACTCGCAGGAGCAGTCCGCCCAGCGGTTATCGAAAGAAGAATATGCCGCACAGAAAAAGCAGGAGAGGGAAGAAATCTGGGTATGATCGATGGAAAGGCACAGGAGGTCTTCCAGAATGGGGACTCCTTAAAAGGATTCCTTGATTTTATGGGACAGTGCAAGCCGCAGAGGACAGACAACCTGTTCCTGCTTTATGCACAGAATCCGGAGATCCGGCAGGTCAAGACCTTTGAAAAATGGAAGGAAGAAGGCAAGGTAGTCAAGACCGGAAGCAAGGGATACAACTTCATTGTCGGACAGGAATATGAAAAGGACGGTGTCATCCAGCAGGGGTACTCCATCCAGAAAGCCTATGACATCAGCCAGATCCGTACCAAGCAGCCAGAAGAGGCAGAGCCAAAGCCGATGGACCAGCTGATGGAAGCACTGCTGACCGACAGCGAGGTACGGATTCAGATCGCAGACAATCTGCCGGATAAGGTACAGGCACAGTACATCCCGAACAAGCGGACGATCTATGTCCGAAATGGCATGAGCGAAAATGCAACGTTCCATTCCATCAGCCGGGAGCTGGCCTGTGCATCCCTTGACCATCACGATGGAAGCTACAGCCGGGCAGGGGTATCGGCACAGGCCTATTGTGCGGCGTATGTGACAGCACAGAAATATGGCGTGGATGTCTCCGGTTTTTCCTTTGACAAGGTATGCCAGATGCAGGCATTCGGACAGAAAGATCCGAAAGAACTCCGCTCCTTTATCCAGGATGTAAAGAGTGCAGCCTATTCCATTGGCAAGCAGGTAGACCGCAACCTTGGCAAAAGCGAGCAGGAATTTATGACCGATGAATTTGCCATCCCGGAGGAAAAAAACGGAGAAACCTGCCAAGAGTAAAAAGTCCCCGGAACGCTGATAAAAAGGGGCTTTTCCGGCTCTTTTGCAGTAGCTTTCCGGGAGGAAGTGTGGTATGTTGTGGTTGAGAAAAAAGAGGAAAAAAAGGAGGCTCGCCTATGACAAGAATGCGATATGTAAAGATGGACCGGATCATGAACCACATGCTGATCCATGCACTCCGGGAAGTGTTCCGGCAGGAAAAAGAACAGGGGCTTCCGGTGGATACCACACGGGATCTGGTTCTGAAGCTGGCAGAGCAGGAAGAGGGAAAGCTCTACCTGACAGAAGCCGAACACAGCAAATCCGTGGAAGCCTTAAACCAGCTCCGGGACACATACCTGAAAAACGGACGCTATTCCGATGGGATCGACAGCGTCCTGTTAAAGATCATGAAATCCAGATACCGCCCATACCGTGGAAGGGGAAGATGAAGAAAGGATGTGGTACAAATATACAGAAATATGACACAAGAAAGAATAGAAGCCATGCGGAGAAGATATCCGCCGGGAACCGAGGTCACGCTTAACAGCATGGAGGGGGAGAGCCACATGCCACCCGGCTTAAAAGGTAAGGTGGATATGGTAGACGATGCAGGGCAGATCCACGTAAACTGGGAGAATGGAAGCAGCCTTGCCCTCGTTCCGGGAGTGGACAGCTTCCACATTACGGACCTGCCAAGAGTAGAGAGGCCCAAACAGCAGCCATCCCGGTAACAAACAGCCGGAAGTCAGACTGGGTGATTTGGCTTGCCGGACTGCCTGTCATCTGGTGGGTAGCAATCCTGCTTGCGGATGCCATCCAGCCGGGCAGGAATCTTTTCGAGCTGATGGAGGTTCTCACAGAAAAGCTGAACCATCCCTTCCAGTTTCATTATACGGAATACACCATCAAGTCGATGCTGGTCTGCACGTTACTTTACGCAGCCGGGATCGGCATTTTTTTATTCCAGTCAGAAGAACTACCGCAGAGGGGAAGAACATGGCTCTGCCAGATGGGGCGATGCCCGGCAGATCTGTAAGAAATATAGCAAGAAGCCGTACTCCCAGAACATCCTGCTGACACAGAACTTCCGCATTAGCCTTGACACCCACAAGCACCGCAGATGTCTCAACATTCTCGTAGTGGGAGGCTCCGGTGCAGGAAAATCCAGAGGCTTTGCCCTGCCAAACATCATGCAGTGCTGCTGTTCGATGGTCATTACAGACCCCAAAGCGGAGCTGCTCCGAAAGACAGGGGGCTTGCTGGAGAAAAAGGGATATGAGGTGCGTGTCTTTGACCTCATCAATCCCGACACATCTTTTTGCTACAATCCATTCGAGTACGTTCACGATGATAAAGACGTACTCCGTCTCATTTCCAATCTGATACAAAACACCACACCTAAAGGTTCCCAGTCCTCCGATCCCTTCTGGGAGAAGAGCGAAACCGCACTGCTTCAGGCACTGATGCTGTACCTGCTCCACGAAGCTCCGCCGGAAGAACAGAACTTTGCCATGATTATGGAGATGTTAGGTTCTGCCCAGGTAAAAGAAGAGGACGAGGACTACGAGTCCCCTCTGGACATTTTGTTTGACCGTCTGGAGATGCGGGACCCGGACAGTATTGCCGTCAAGCAGTACCACATCTACAAGCAGGCGGCAGGAAAGACCGCCAAGTCCATCCTGATCAGTGTTGGTGTCCGTCTGGCAGCCTTCAACCTGCCGCAGATCGCCAAACTGACCAATACCGATGAGCTGGATCTTTCCAGCATGGGAGAGAAGAAAGTAGCCCTTTTCTGCTGTATCCCGGATGCGGATACTTCTTTGAATTATCTGGTAGGCATGATCTACAGCCAGCTTTTCCAGACGCTTTATTACATGGCAGACCGTGTGCATGGCGGTGCCCTCCCGGTTCCGGTCAACTGCATCATGGATGAGTTTCCAAACGTATCCCTGCCAAATGAGTTTGAGAAGATCCTGGCAACCTGCCGTTCCCGTTCCATTTACTGCAGCATCATCATCCAGAACATGAGCCAGCTAAAGGCTCTGTTCAAGGACTCCTGGGAAAGTCTGGTGGGCAACTGCGATGAGTTTTTATACCTGGGCGGCAACGAAAAAGAGACACACAAATATGTATCGGAATTATTGGGAAAAGAGACCATTGACACAAATACCTACGGCCAGACCAAGGGGAAATCCGGCAGCTACTCCACCAACTTCCAGCAGAGCGGAAGGGAGCTGTTACAGCCGGATGAAGTCCGTATGCTGGATAACCAGAATGCACTTCTGTTTATCCGCGGGGAGCGGCCCATACTGGATGCCAAGTATGACCTGATGAAGCATCCCAACATCCGGTATACCGAGGACGGAGGTGCCGGCCCGTTCAATTATGCGAAAGCACCGCTGGCGCATGACGATTTTACATTTGACGAAACAAGATATGACGATTACGAACTGCTTCTGGATGAGGACATCATCGGGGAGCTTTTTTGATGGGAGGAATGCCAATGAATTTACTGAAAAATAAGAAACACACAGAAATCAGGAAAGAGACCGCACCGCTGAAGATGAAGAGAGGGCAGAAGAAACTGTTTGCTCTGTATGCAGTCATGGTACTGTCGATCTGCATTGGGGCGACCTGCGTTTATGCCGCAGGCGATCCGCTGACCGTAGTCAATAACCTGTCCACGTTTATCTTTTCCCTGATCCGCGCCATTGGCCTGATCCTGCTGGGATTTGGTATCGTGCAGGTCGGTCTGTCCTTAAAGAGCCACGATCCAAGCCAGAGGGCAAATGGATTTCTGACACTGGCAGGCGGTATCATTATTACCTTTGCAAAAGAGATCCTGGACCTGATCATGGGATAGGAGAAGAGTCCAGAAGGGGAGCCATGCGAAATGCCGGCTCCCTGCTCACTTTTGAGGATGGGAGGTGAAACTGTTTGAGTGATAACTGGATCGTACAGAATCTAAATTCTGCCTTGCAGACCTGGAGCGACAAGCTGGCTGAGATCTGGACACTGCTGACGCAAAGCCCGGAGAATTTCAAGGGCGGGGCGATCTGGAGCGTGATGACGAACATCAACGGTGGACTGAAAGCCATCGGGTACGGCCTGCTGGTTCTGTTCTTTGCGGCGGGGCTTGTGAAAACCTGTGGGAGCTTCACGGATATGAAAAAGCCGGAACATGTAGTGAAAGCCTTTATCCGTTTTGCACTGGCACAGGGAGCCGTCATGTCCGGCATGGAGCTTTTGACCGCGATCTTTTCCATTGTGCAGGGCATCGTGACAAACATCATGTCCCACTCTGGGATGGCAGGGGGAACCGTAACGGAACTGCCCTCGGAGATCGTGGACAAGATCGAAGCGGTCGGGATGCTGGAATCCATCCCTTTGTGGATCGTAACCCTGTTAGGCAGTCTGCTAATTACCGTGCTTTCCTTTGTAATGATCCTGACCGTATATGGAAGAATGTTCAAGCTGTACATGTACACGGCCATCGCACCGATTCCGCTGGCAACCTTTGCCGGGGAGCCAACCCAGTCTGTAGGAAAGAACTTTATCCGTTCCTACGCCGGGGTATGTCTGGAAGGAGCCATCATCGCACTGGCCTGCATCATCTTTTCGGTGTTTGCATCAAGTCCGCCGGCCATCGGGGACACCAGCCTGTCCGCCGTGACCATTGTCTGGAATTACGTCGGGGAACTGGTATTTAACCTGCTGGTACTGGTCGGGGCAGTCAAGGCATCCGACCGTATCGTAAAAGAAATCATGGGATTATAGGAGGCGAAAAAAATGGAAGAACCAAAGACACTGAGCTACGACTGGCAGTATGGCCGGGAGGAATTATTTCTCAGGGTAGACAGTTACATGAGCGATGACAATCTCTATATCGGGCTTTACCATATGGAAGATGGATACCCGGAAAGCTTTGCAGACCTTACGGTAAACCTGCCTTTTGCTTCGCTGGGAGGTATCAATGAAGCCTATATCGACCACAATTTCAGCAAAGAAAAGCTTCGTTTTATAAAGCAGCATAAGCTGGGAACGATACAGCCGGATACCGCATCCTCCGGTTACTGCATCTTCCAGAGGGTTGCATTCGACCTGAAAAAACTGGCAGAGCTTGATCCGGAAGGAACAAAAAGATTTATGGAAAGAAATGGCATCCGGCAAAGGGATGTACCAAAACAGAAACAAAAGAAAAAACAGAGATTACAAAGAGAAAGGTAGAAAACAACATGGAAGTGAAAATGAATAAAGAAATCCGAGACTATCAGGAGTCAATGTTCTGGGGCTTAAGCTTCCGGCAGTGCTTATTTTCGGTACTGGCGATCCTGGCAGCCCTTGGAATCTATTTTGTCACCCGGAAATATGCCGGGAACAGGTAACCGGATGGCTGTGCATCCTTGGGGCGGCTCCCTTTGCAGCCTGCGGCTTTTTTCGTTACCACGGCATGACGGCAGAACAGTTTGCATGGGTAGTCATTAAATCCGAACTGCTGTACCCGAAGCGGCTGGTATTTAAGTCGGAGAACCTGTACTTTTCCTGCATGGAAGAGAGCCTGCGGCTGGGTGAGAAAATGATGGGAAACGGAGCGGAACTTCTGGAAAAGAAGCGGACGAAACAGAAGAAACCAAAGAAGCGAAGAGGAAGGGGTGATGCCTTTGATTAAAACCCTGAGTCAGACACTGAAACAGGACAAGGAAAAATTTAAAGTACCGAAGTCTGTCCAGCAGGCCATCCCGATTCGCAAGATCTGGCCAGATGGTATTTTTCAGGTGGAGAGCAAGTATTCCAGGACATTCCGGTTTACGGATATCAACTATTCCATTGCCAGTAAAGCGGACAAGACGGAAATGTTCCTGGACTACTCTGAACTTTTAAATGCACTGGATTCTGGCTGTACGGCGAAGATCACCCTGAACAATCGTAAGATCAACAAGGAAGAGTTTGAGCAGTCCCTGCTGATCCCGATGAAAGGGGACGGTCTGGACGAGTACCGGAAAGAGTACAATGACATGCTCCTTTCCAAGATCTCCGGTACCAACAACAGTATCTACCAGGAACGCTATCTGACCATCAGCGTCCACAAGAAAAACATCGATGAAGCCAGAACCTATTTCGCACGTGTGGGAACGGACATCATCACCCATCTGGCCAAGCTGTCCTCTATTGGGGAAGAGCTGGATGCAGAGCAGAGGCTACAGATC
>ENA-OQDA01000355-OQDA01000355.1-human-gut-metagenome-genome-assembly--contig:-NODE-355-length-19332-cov-3.340797_pt1 | contig 19332 bp, 23 predicted proteins | sample MGYA00242771_ERZ504603 | MGnify/ENA primary metagenome ERZ504603 (study PRJEB26092, sample SAMD00036328) | human gut metagenome | host: Homo sapiens | study: EMG produced TPA metagenomics assembly of...
TGCTGCAGCGCCCTAGCAATACCCACCCTTTGTTTCTGTCCGCCGGAAAGCTGAGTGACATAAGTATCTCGTTTGTCGTGCAGCTCCACGATATGGAGCACTTCTTTGACGCGTTCAGTGATCTTCTCCGTTGGGATGACCCTCCAGGATCAGTGGAATCGCAACATTCTGGAATACGGTTTTGGACTCCAATAGGTTGAACTGCTGAAATACCATGCCAATTTTACGGCGCATCTTCCGCAGCTCAGCTTTGGAGAGCCTGCTCAGTTCCCGGCCAGCCACGGTGACTGTGCCGGTATCCGGTTTTTCCAACTGGTTGACCATGCGGAGCAAAGTGGATTTTCCTGCGCCGGAGGAGCCGATAATCCCATAGATATCTCCTTTCTCCACATGAACCGACACATCCTTCAGCGCATCCACCGTACCGCTGGGGCCGACATATCGTTTGCTAATATGTTCTAATTGAATCATGGCTTCTCCTGCCTTCCAAGCCACCACAGGGCGTATCCCACATATAAGCCTGCTCCCAAGACAAGTGCATTCTCATCCAAATCAAAGTTTCCGTTGTGGAGGCTGTTCAATGTGCTGGGCAAGTCTGTGTTTGCTGTGCCAATATAGGCGTAGCACCCTGGTACAAAACGTTGATACTCAGCAAAGTTATCGCCGCCCAGGGACAAGGGGCGATTGGTGACGACCTGAATATGGTCTCCCAGCCCCTTTGCCACTTCTGCCGCCTCACGGCTGACCTGCGGATCATTAATCAGAGCGGAGGTAATATCCGACCAAATCACCCTGGCTTCCGCGCCACTGATGGCTGCAATCTGCTCCGCGGTCTGGTCGATCCACTCCCGCACCTGCAGACGCGTCTCCTGAGAGATCGTGCGGGTGGTACCCTCCAGCTCCGCATATTCCGCAACGGCATTGTAGGTCGTTCCAGCAGCAAATTTCCCGACGCCGAGGAGCACTGGCTCCACAGGTGAAGAACGCCGGGCAACCAGTCCCTGGATCGCTACCACGATCTGACTGGCGGCATACAGGGCATCCGCGCCCAACTGCGGGGTGGAGACATGGGCCGCCTTGCCATGGACTAGGATACGGAAATGATCCACTGCGGCATTGTTCAGTCCGGGCGTAAGTCCAATGGTGCCAAGGGGCAGATCCGGAGCACTGTGCAGGCCCAGAATGCGCTCCGCGCCATCCAGGGCTCCGGCATTTATAAAATCCGGAGCGCCTTTGCCGGTCTCCTCCGCCGGCTGGAACAGAAAACGGAGCTCTCCACCAAAGCGGTCACGATTTTGGGAGAGGACTTTCGCGGCACCCAAGAGGCTTGCTGTGTGGGCATCGTGCCCACAGGCGTGCATGATTCCGTCTGTCTGAGAACGGTACTCCACATCGTTGGTTTCCTGAATGGGCAGCGCGTCAATATCCGCCCGTAAGGCTACGACTCCGCTGCCGCTTTGAGTGCCTCGCAAAATCCCCAGAACACCGGTGGCTCCGATCCGAGTATGAGAAATTTCGAACCGCTCAAGCTCCTGTTCGATCACCCCAGCAGTACGCCTTTCCTGCAGGGACAATTCCGGATGACGGTGAAAATCCCGACGTAAGCTAATCATATATTCTTTTTCAGCACATACCTGCTCACGCAATTCATTCAAACTGATACCTTCTTTCGCTGGAATCCTTCCGGTCCAAAAAATTATTACGTTTGGGGACGCTTCCGTGCGTACATCGTCCGCACCTAAAACTTTTCCATAGCAGTTCTTTAAATATATATAGACTGCATCTTACGTTTCCTTCCGTGAGAAAATAAAGAGCGGGGCATCCGTTTCTCATGGATACCCCGCTTAATTGCACACAAAGCACAGCCTATCGTATCAAACGCAGGCGAGGTATGGAAATGATTCGATTTTTATAACAGTGCATAATTTGACACATACACATCATAGTCAAAATCCTTTCCAAAACATAAAATTGTGCTTTACTTCAAATTTGCAATCAGCATTTCACAGCGGCAAAGCCCTTTTCCAGGTCGGCAATGATGTCATCAATATGCTCGGTGCCGATAGAGAGGCGGATGGTGTTGGGCTTGATGCCCTGGTCGAGCAGCTCCTCAGCAGAAAGCTGGCTGTGGGTGGTGGTGGCCGGATGGATCACCAGGGACTTCACGTCGGCCACGTTTGCCAGCAGGGAAAAGATTTCCAAACTGTCGATAAACTTGTGGGCTTCCTCCTGACCCCCCTTGATTTCAAAGGTGAAGATGGAGCCGCCGCCGTTGGCAAAATACTTCTCATACAGAGCGTGGTCGGGATGCTCGGGCAGGGAGGGATGGTTCACATGCTCCACCTTGGGATGGTTTGCGAGGAACTCCACGACCTTCTTGGTGTTCTCTGTGTGGCGGTCCAGACGAAGAGACAGGGTCTCCACACCCTGCAGCAGCAGGAAGGCGTTGAAGGGAGAGATGGCGGCGCCGGTATCCCGCAGCAGGATGGCCCGAATGTAAGTAACAAAAGCGGCGGGACCGACAGCGTCCACAAAGCTGACACCGTGGTACGTGGTATGGGTTTGCAATGGGCGCGTACTTGCCGTTGGCCTTCCAGTCGAACTTGCCGGAGTCCACGATGATGCCGCCCAGCGTGGTGCCGTGGCCGCCGATGAACTTGGTGGCGGAGTGGAGCACAATATCAGCGCCGTGCTCAATAGGGCGGACCAGATAGGGCGTGCCGAAGGTATTGTCGATGACCAGAGGCAGACCGTGCCTGTGGGCGATGGCTGCAATGGCGTCGATGTCTGGAATGTCAGAGTTGGGGTTGCCCAGAGTCTCCAGATAAATTGCCTTGGTGTTATCCTGAATGGCATTTTCCACTTCTGTAAGATCATGAGAGTTGACGAAGGTAGTGGAGACACCGAACTGGGGCAGGGTGTGGGCCAACAGGTTGTAGCTGCCGCCGTAAATGGTCTTCTGCGCCACGATGTGGTCGCCAGCCTGGGCCAGCGCCTGAATGGTATAGGAGATGGCGGCGGCACCAGAAGCGGTAGCCAGAGCCGCCACGCCACCCTCCAATGCTGCGAGGCGCTTTTCCAGCACATCCTGGGTAGAGTTGGTCAGGCGGCCATAAATATTACCGGCATCCGTCAGCCCGAAGCGGGCCGCCGCATGGGCGCAGTTGCGGAAGACATAGGAAGTGGTCTGGTAAATCGGTACTGCACGGGAATCCGTAGCGGGATCGGGCTGTTCCTGACCAACGTGAAGCTGCAGGGTTTCAAACTTATAATTGTTATTCATGGTTTATACCTCTTTCAGTTTATAGTTTGATTTTAGATACAAAAAGACCGGGGCGTTATTCGCTCCCGGACAAAGAGATATGGCCATGTAATGATCTTATTAAATCACAACAAAGTGAGTGGAGGACATACCGATCCACCCGGCCAAATCCAGTGCCCGGGAGTTCAGCATTCGTCCACAGCGGAAATTGCTGCGCAACAGTTGTTGAAACAGATTGCTCATTTTGCACGCCCCTCTAAAACCAATTTACTCAGTTGGTTTATAGGATTATACTACCACCTATTTCCTATGATGTCAATAGGTAATTTCATGATTGATTGATCTGGTATAAAGACCTGTTAAAGAACCGACCAGAGCAAAAAAAGGAGCCATTCACACGAACGGCCCCTTTTCCTTGCTTATGAAATGCACGATTGCTGAATATTTTGAATAATATGCTCCATCAGCGCCACCCGGCGGAACGGGGTCATGAGGTAATAACCGTCAGTGTAGGGGAAGATCTCTTTGGCAATCGCCGTCGAAACGGTGACCGCCAGAGCTTCCGCTGCATCACGGTCCTTCCCCTCATATAAATGAATGATCTCATCGCACACCCGCATGCCTGAAATCTCATTGTTCAGAAAACAGGCGTTTCGGTGGCTCACCACGGGGAATATCCCGCCCAGAATCTTGCCCCGCAGAGTCTTGTGTGCCAATTTCAGGTTGTCCAGCGCCTCGGCGGACAACACCGGCTGTGTCAGAAAGCCGGAAACACCACATGCCTCTTTCTCCTGTGCCCGCCGCAGTTCCACATCAAAATTGCGGGCGTTCAGATTCAGAGCGCCATAGATACGAAAGGGGGTACGCAGGGTATTTTCATTCAGCATATGGACAAAGCGGGCCAGCTTGCGGGAGTTGAAATTGAATACGCTTTTGACTTCGTTCCGATCCTCGGTAGGGATAGGGTCGCCGGTGACCACCAGCACATTGTGTACCCCTTCCATGGACAAGCCCAAAAGCAGAGCCTTGGTAGCATTCAGATTGCGGTCACGGCAGGTCATATGGGGCAACGGCTCTATACCAATATCCCGCTTGATTTTACAGGCCAACAGGCTGCTGTCCGCCCGTGGGCGACCGATGGGACAATCTGCGATCGTCACCGCATCGGCCCCCGAGCCCCGCAAGGCCTGCACCCCCTCCCAAAAGCCCGCGCTGTCGTCATCTACGGGTGGGTCCAGTTCCACGGCAATGACACGCTTACCCGCCTCCAACTTCTCCCAAAGGGAGTTGGACGCATTGGCCGCAGGTTTGAGCAGCTTTTTCGGAGCAGAAACGGTGCACTTAGGAAGCGGCTCTTTCAAAGCCTGCGCCGTCTGGGCAATATGTTCCGGCGTAGTACCGCAGCAGCCGCCTACGATGGAGGCGCCAGCCTGAACGATTTGTGCAATCTGCCCTGCAAAGTAGTCAGGCTGACCGCCGAATACCGTGCGGCGGCCCAGCACGGTGGGGTAACCGGCGTTGGGCATGACAGTCAGAGGCTTATCGCTCAGCTCCAGGGTCTGAATGTATTTCAGCAAATGGCGGGGGCCAGAAACACAGTTAAAGCCCACTGCATCCACCCCAGCCAGTTCCGATGCAAAGCGATACAGCTCGCTGCCCAAACGTCCGGCGCTGGTCATCCCACTATGGTCCACGGCAAAGGAAACCATAAGAAACGCATCCGGATTTTTTTCCTTCAACCAACCAGCCAATTCCGGGAGCCCCTCGTCACCAGACAGCGTTTCCACCAAAAAATGGGTCACCCCCTGTTCCAGAAACCACTGCGCCTGCGTCTGGTATAGATCTGCCGGGCGCGGCTGTGGTCACGGGGCGCGGGGCCCAGATCTGCAAATACATAAGCCCCATAGGGTTGAGCGGCTTGCCGTGCCAGGTGGCAGGCCGCATTTACGATGTCGCAGGCGGTTTCATCGTTCCCATCGGAGAGATCTCCACTGATGGCAAAGGTATTGGTCTTGATGGCCCGGCAGCCGGCCTGCAAATAAGCGCGGTGGATGCGCAGAATTTCCTCCGGGCGGGTCAGGTTGGCCCGTTCACAGCGTTCCTCAGCCCGGCCCGGATGGGCGGCGAAATAAGTGCCCATAGCCCCGTCAAACAGCAAGGGCTTTCCCTGCGATAAATAGGTGCGGATATCCATCATCCCATGACCTTTCTGGTGATCTCCACCGACTGGTGGGCATCCTTGGCGTAGTAGTCCGCATTCATTTGTTTGGCGCATTCCGGCGTCACCACCGCGCCGCCCACAAAGATGACCGGGGGCTCCTCCATAGTGTGCAGCAACCGGATGGTCTTTTCCATGGCGGGCAGTGTGGTGGTCATCAGGGCGGACAGGCCCACCAGGTGCACCCCCTGCTCCTGAACCGTCCGCAGGATGGTCTCCGGCGGCACATCCCGGCCCAGATCCAACACCTCGTAGCCGTAATTTCCCAGTACGGTTTTCACAATATTTTTGCCAATGTCATGAATGTCACCCTGCACAGTGGCAACGATGAGTTTTCCCTTCTTCACGGGCACACCGCCCTTGGCGGCGATAGAGCTCCGGATGACCTCGAATACTGCCTGTGCCGCCTGGGCGGCGCTGAGCAGCTGGGGCAGGAATGCCGTACCCTTGTCATAGTCCTCTCCCACCTTGTCCAGTGCGGGGATCAGGTGGTTTTCTACCAGAGACAGCTCATCCTCGGTCTCCAGCGCTTTGGCAGCCAGCTTTCCGGCATCGGCCTTCAACCCACGGATGACCGCATCGCCCAACGTCAGGGCATCTGCCTTCGGCGCTGCCTGCACGGCAGGGGACTCCGCCGCGAAACGGGCAACATAGGCTCGGCACTCCCGATCCTCTCCGGAGAGTACACGGTACGCCGCCACCGCGTCCATCATCTCCGTTTGATTTGGGTTGATGATGGGCAGAGTCAGCCCGGCATGCATGGCCTGAATCAAAAAGTTCTGCGTGATCAGCTTGCGGTTGGGCAGGCCAAAGGAGATGTTGGACACGCCCAGCACCACCTGCAGCCCCAGCTCCTCCCGGATGGTCCGCACCGCTTTCAACGTCTCCGCAGCCTGCTCCTGCTGGGCCGAGACCGTCAGGGTCAGGCAGTCAATCCACACATCCTCTCTGGGGATGCCGTGGTCCAAAGCAGCCTGCAGAATGCGGCGGGCGATGGCTACCCGCTCTTCCGCTGTTTTGGGGATGCCGTTTTTATCCAGCGCCAGACCCACCACGGACGCGCCGTACTTCTTCACAATAGGCAGCACACGCTCCAGAACCTCCGGCTCTCCGTTGACAGAGTTCACCGCAGCCTTGCCGTTATAGACCCGCAGCCCTGCCTCCAGTGCGTCCGGGTTGGAGGAATCGAGCTGAAGCGGCACAGCGATCGCGCTTTGCAGCTTCTTTACCACTCTGGGCAGCATAACCACTTCATTCACACCGGGGAAGCCTACGTTCACATCCAGGATGTCCGCTCCGGCATCCTCCTGCTGGACACCCACATCCAGGATATAGTCCAGGTCATTTTCCAGCAGCGCTGCTGGAAACGCTTTTTCCCCGGTGGGGTTGATACGCTCGCCAATCACCCGCACACCATTCAGTCGGATGGGTGTCACAGGGGTACAGACAAGACCGGTGTTGTTATAGTGCCGGATACGGGGCTTTTTTTCCTTCCAGAACTGCCGTCAGCCGACGAATGTATTCCGGGGATGTACCGCAACAGCCGCCCACGATGGAGATACCAGCTCCACGCAGGTCAGCAGAGCCTGGGCAAAGTCCTCCGGTCCCATATCATAGTGTCCATCCACCGGGTCCGGCAGGCCCGCGTTAGGCTTGGCAATGACCGGCAGGCGGGTATTCTCACACAGTTCTTTCAGCAGCGGCGCCAGCAGGTCTGGCCCCAGCGAACAGTTCAGTCCAATAGCGTCCGCACCCAGGCCCTCCAGTGTACGGGCCATGGAGGCGACCGTACAGCCGGTGAAGGTCCGGCCGCCGGCATCAAAGGACATGGTGACAAACACCGGCAGGTGGGCGGCCTCCTTGGCCGCCAGCAGGGCAGCCTTGGCCTCGTACAGGTCTGTCATGGTTTCCACCACGATTAAGTCCGCGCCGGCCTTTGCACCAGCTTCCGCCATTTCGCGGAACAGGTCATATGCCCGCTCAAAAGACAGCGTACCCATAGGCTCCAACAGCTCGCCAAGCGGGCCCACATCCAGCGCCACCAGGGTCCCGGTACCGGCCGCCGCTTTCTTTGCCACGGCGATGGCCGCACCCACGACCTCCTCCACACTGTGGCCCGTCTTGGCCAGCTTTAAGCCGTTGGCACCGAAGGTGTTGGCATAAATCACCTGGCTTCCGGCGGCGATGTACTCTTTATAGACGGAATCCAGCAGCTCCGGCTCCGTCAGATTCAGCAGCTCCGGCCGGCCTTGGGGAGACAGTCCCCGCTGCTGGAGAACGGTGCCCATAGCGCCGTCCAGGATCAAAAATTTGTTTTGAGGTATCTCAATTCCCACAGTGTTTTCCTCCCACGCGCAATTTGCAGGTCTCACGCATCGAACAATATGCGCATCCACGGATGCGGGCCATCTGGGGCCAGTCGGACAAGCCGATGATGGCGGTGACTGACTTGGATGGGTTCATCAAATAGCTCTCTGTTACATACAGTCCAAGCCGCCTTTGGGTATCCAGTGCGGCGCAGATCTTCGGCTGCAAAGACAACGGCAGATCTCCGTACCCGGGACTGAACCGGTCCGTTCTGTAGCGGTTCGGAAGACAATGCGCCAGTTCTTGCTCCACCTGGTCGCACCCGGCCTCCACCCAGGCGCTGCCGCAGGCAGCCAGAATGACTGCCCTGGACATATCACGAGCCTGTTCCCCACGCAAGAGGGCTTCAAACTGTGTCCCCAGAGTACACGCCATCAGCACGGCCTGATCGCACTGCTCCAGCATTTTCGCTGCGTCCGCGCCCGGAAGGACCAGCTCGGCCTCCGGCAGCAGGAATCCGGCCTCTGTTTTTTGAAGGGAACACACGCGGTAGGTGTATCTGGGCTGTATAGCAGCCGTTAACTTGTCTGCGACAGCAGCCACACTCGCTCGAATGGACTCGGCTGCTTGTCCGCCGATGCCCAGATAACGCAACGCCTCGTCCACATTCAGCTCCACACGTTTCCCCTCCTTTTTCTTCTCTTATCACTGCTTCCATGCAGCGCAAGCTTTCCCACCAATCAATATGGATTAAATTAGTATAGCAACAATCTCCTACTACGTCAATGGGTTATCCGGCTTCGGTTTACTTGTTTTGCACGAAACCTACTTTGCGCACCTATAAAATTATATAAAGAGGGCGGTTGTCTCTCATTCCCCGCCCTCTCGCACAGCTCGGTTCCATTTGTATCCCTATAATCCTCAACAGAAAAAGTTCCGTGTGTTTCACTTAATCTACATATGTTGTTTATCTTGACATTTGTTTTTGTCTGTGCTACACTTTTTCCCATCCCAGAATAAGGAGCGGATCCCATTGAAACAAACCAGCCAGCCCCGGGAAGATCTGCGGCAGCGCCGTACCCGGAAGCTCCTCGCCGACGCCCTGCTCTCCCTGCTGGAGGAGCGTCCGCTGAGTGAAATCTCGGTGGTGGATATCTGCCAGCGCGCCATGGTCCACCGCACCACTTTCTACGCCCATTTCGATGACAAGCTGGCCCTGCTGCGCTATGCTGTGGACGAACTACAGAAATACTTCGCAGCCGGGTGGCACCCCTCCCTGGACCCACGTACGCCCCCGGGGAGTATTTTATGGTCCTTTTTCACAACGCGCTCTCCTTCCTGAAGTCCCACAGGGGGGATGTTCCTCACCGTCCAGGGCGCAGCAGAGTTCTACGTGCTGGACGAGATCATTACGGATGCGCTGAAGCAAAAGCTGTCGGAGAGCGCCCCGGCCGCCGGGTTTGACCCGGAGCTGACGGCCCGCTTCTATGCCGGCGGCCTGCTCGCCCTGATCCGCTGGTGGCTCTCCAGCGGTGCAGACGTTCCAGACGAAGTGCTGCTTCGGCATGTAGAGCACTTCATTCCTCAACCCGAGCTCCCGGTTTAGAAAGGCGGAATCCCACCCATGTCACAAACATCAAGCTCTGAAACCCCTGTAACCAAGCTGGCGCGGTTCATTGTCGACAAGCGAAAGGCCTTCTTTCTGGTCTTCCTGGCGGCGGTACTCTTTTGCGGCAGCTCTATTGACAAGGTGGTGGTCAACAATGACATCACCTCTTATCTCCCCGCCGAAACCGAGACCCGACGGGGGCTGACCCTTATGGACGAGGAGTTCACCACCTACGCCTCCGCTCAGGTCATGCTCTCCAATGTGACCTACCGCCAAGCCGAAAAGGTAGCCGCTCAATTAGCGGAGCTGGATGGCGTGTCCTCCGTCGCCTTTGACGACAGTACCGACCACTTTAAGGACTCCTCCGCCCTCTTTTCCGTCTCCTTTACCGGTGAGGAGGGCAGTCCGGAGGCGGACGCCGCCCTCGCGGCCGTAAAGGAGCTGGCAGCGCCCTACGATCACTACGTCTTCCCCAGCGGCGATCCGTACGACTCAGACAGCCTTATGCAGGAGATGACGGTCATTCTGGCCATTGCCGCCGCCGTCATCGTAGCGGTACTCCTGTTCACCTCCAAGAGCTATCTGGAGGTCCTGGTCTTTCTCATTGTGTTTGTGGTCTCCGCCATCCTCAACATGGGCACCAACTTTCTCTTTGACTCGGTTTCCTTCATCACCAACGCCATCGCCGTGGTGCTCCAGCTTGCCTTGGCCATCGATTACGCCATTATCTTCTGCCACCGCTATATGGAGGAGCGGGACAACGGTCTGGACGCCCGAGAGGCGGACATTGCCGCCCTGAGCAAGGCCATCGTGGAGATCTCCTCCTCCTCCCTCACCACTATCTCCGGCCTGGTGGCCCTGATGCTGATGCAGTTCCGCATCGGCTTCGACATGGGTATCGTCCTGTCCAAGGGCATTGTCTGCTCCATGCTGTCGGTGTTTCTGCTCATGCCCGGTCTGCTGATGCTTTTCAACCGGGGCATCGAAAAGACCCGCCACAAAAACCTAGTGCCCTCCATCGCAGGCTGGGGCCGCCTCATCATGAAGCTGCGCTTCGTGCTTCCGGCGGTGTTCGCCGTGTGCGTCATCGGCGGCATTTACTGCTCCAACCAGTGCGACTATGTATTCTCCACCAATTCCACCAACTCAGGCAACCGTCCGGAGACCCGTATCGCCATGGACAAGATCAACGAGACCTTCGGCTATACCAACACCATTGCCGTACTGGTTCCCCGTGGGGACTACGACAGCGAGGGTGCGGTGCTCCGCCGGGTGGAGGCCCTGGACAACGTGACGACCGCCACCGGCTTGGCCAACATTGAGGTGGAGGACGGCCGCTACCTCACCGACAAGCTGACCCCCCGGCAGTTTGCCGAGCTGGCGGGCGTGGACATCGAGCTGGCCCGGCTGCTCTACCAGGCTTACGGCCTGAGCGTGGAGGAATACGGCGCTATCTTTCAGGACACGGACGACTATTCCGTGCCCCTGCTGGATGTGTTCCAGTTCCTGCTGGAGCAGAAGGACAAGGGGGTTATCCGCTGAGCGGAGAGCAGGCCAGCCAGGTGGAGGAGCTGCAGGATACCCTGGACGATGGACTCCAGCAGCTCCAAGGGGAACAGTGGACCCGGATGGTCTTTACTGCCGATCTCCCCGAGGAGGGGGCGGAGACCTATGCCCTCCTGGACCAGATCCGCGCCATTGCCGCGGAATACTACGGAGACGTGTGTGCTGGTGGCAATCCACACGCCCGGGATCTGGCCGCCTCCTTCACCGGGGACAACCTGAAAATCAGTGTGCTCACCGTGCTCTTGTGGTGGTCATCCTGCTGTTTACCTTCAAGTCCGCTGGGCTGCCCATCCTGCTGGTGCTCACCATCCAGGGCTCCATTTGGATCAACTTCTCCTTCCCCTTCCTGACGGGCACCAACCTGTTTTTTATGAGCTACCTGATTGTCAGCGCCATACAGATGGGCGCTACCATTGACTACGCCATCGTCATCACCAACCGCTACTTACAGCTCAAGACCGTGCTTGACCGTCGGGCCGCCGCCGTGGAGGCGCTCAACCAGAGCTTCCCCACCGTGCTTACTTCCGGCTCCATCATGACTGTGGCCGGCTTTCTCATCGGCAAGCTGTCCACCGACACCATTATCTCCTCCATCGGCGATACCCTGGGCCGTGGCACCCTGACCTCCATCGTCCTGGTCATGACTGTGCTGCCCCAGCTCCTGGTGCTGGGCGACGCCCTTATCGAGCGCACCGCCATTACCCTCAACCGGGACCGGAAACAGCGCTTCCAGAACGGCACCATGCGTTTGGACGGACACGTCCGGGGCCACGTGTCCGGTTTCATTGACGGCGAGTTCAAGGGCGTGCTCCACGGCAGCGTAGATGCCCTCATTGAGAGCAAGCGGCAGGAACTGGATGAAACGGAGGAATAACGCCATGATGAACTATGCAAAACGGGGCGCCGCCCTGCTGCTGGCCCTGGTATTCTGCCTGGGACTGCTGCCCCCCCGCCGGCGCGGAGGGGGATACCATCACCATTCATGATGCCAGCGGGCTGCTCAAGCTGGCCCAAAGCTGCACCTCGGATACCTGGTCTCAAGGGGTAACCGTGGTGCTGGCCGCCGACATTTCCCTGGCCGGTACCGGCTTTTCCACCATTCCCGTGTTCCGCGGCACCTTTGACGGGGCCGGACACACCATTTCCGGCTTCGCCTGGCTGGACAAGGGTTCCAAGGTAGGCCTGTTCCGCACGTTGGGCGAGGGGGCTGTCGTAAAAAATCTGACTCTGGACGGGGTAGTGGCCCCTGGCGGCTCCCAGTCGCAGGTGGGCATCCTGGCCGGTGAGAACCACGGCACAGTGGAACAAGTCACCGTCACTGGCGATGTGACGGGAGATGAGGACGTGGGCGCACTGGTAGGCGTCAACGGGAGCTCCGGCGTGGTGCGGAGCTGCACCAACCGAGCCTCTGTCACCGGAAACACCAACAGCGGCGGCATTGCCGGGCGCACGAGGGCATGATCCAGAGCTGCACTAACCTGGGGGAAGTCAACACTGGTGGAAACGATGCCGCCACCAACAGCGGAGGCATCGCCGGGCGCAATACCGGCACTGTGGCCGACTGCACCAATCACGCCGCTGTGGGCTATGCCCACACCGGATACAACACCGGCGGCATCGCCGGGATTCAGAACGGCGCTCTGCTTCGCTGCTTCAACGATGGTGAGATCCTGGGGCGTAAGGACGTAGGGGGCATCGTGGGCCAGTTTGAACCCTACGTGACCCTCACCTACGGAGAGGACCCCATGGAGCGGCTGGACGGCGCCCTGGCCTCCCTTTCCACCCTCATGACTCAGCTCTCCGGCCAAATCCATTCCTCAGCCGGAGATGCAGTGGACGATATCTCCGCTATCCATGGCTCCCTCTCCGCCATCCAGGACGTAATCCACGGAACGGGCAGCGATTTCAACACAGACACCTCAGCCGCCGCCGACCAGGTCTACGACGCGGTCCAGACCATCAACGGGGCCATGAGCGGCCTGCTGGACGAGGTGGACCGCCTCACCCGGCGGGCCAGCGCCGATCTGGACGAGGTGGGCAACCAGCTCACCGCCCTACGCAAGGGGCTGAAAAATCTGACCGGCACTCTGGAGGACAGCCTGTCCGACACCGGAGACAGTCTCTCCTCCACGCTGGACGCACTGGAGCGGGAACACAGCGGTCTTGTGTCGGAGCTGCGTCAGATCGCGGACGAGACCGACCGGCTGGAGTCCTTTGTCAAGGACGCCCTCCAGGCTGCGGCCCGCCTGGATCTGGCTGGCATCCTGGATGCCTATAAGCGCTGGGATGTGGGTTCCATCGATTTCAACGGGCACCTCAGCCGCATCAGCGGCCATCTGGAGGCCATGGGTTCCGACACGTTCCACTTGGCGGACCGTCTGACAGCGCTGTGGCAAGAGGCCGGAGATGAGATGGGCGACGCCGCCGTGACATGGACCGGGCCCGCCCGGGCGCTGGAAAAGGCCCAGCTCGATGCCCTGAACGGCCCATGTCAAGGATTTCAGCCAGGGCAGCGTGGAGCAGCTCCGGGTGGTTAACAGCCAGGCCGATATCATCGAGGATGTCCTGAACGGCTATCTGGACACCTTGGGCGACAAGGGACAGGAGCGCCTGGACGAGCTGGACGGGCACTTGGATGACATCAGCCAACGGGTGGATCAGATGACCCAGGGGGCCGGCCAGACCAACCAGGAGCTGCATGCCACCACCACTGCTATCATCGGACAGCTTGACGAGGCCCGGAAAGCCATTGTGGAACTGACCGAGGTTCCGGAAAAGACGGTGAAGGAGAACACTTCGGCCGAGGGGGCCCAGAGCGGCCCGGGCCGGGTGGTAGGCTGCCGGAATGAGGGCGGCATCCAGGCCGACACCAACGTGGGCGGCATTGCGGGAGCGGTCTCCCCTGAGCTCTCCCTGGACCCCGAGGAGAATCTGGAGCTGGACGGTGAAAATCTGCTGGTGGATACCACCGCTCTGCTCAAAGCGATCCTCTACCAGTGTGACAACCGTGGCCCCGTCACCGCCAAGAACGAGTGCGCCGGCGGTGTCCTGGGCCGGGGCGAGGTGGGCGCTGCCCTCTCCTGCACCAGTATGGGACCCGTGGGGGCCGACGACGGCTCCTTTGCGGGCGGTATCGCGGGGCTCTCCCGGGGAGTGCTCCGCTCCTGTGCCGCCCAGGCCGACGTAGCCGGGGACAGCAGCCTGGGCGGCATTGCCGGCGAGGGCAGGGATATCGCGGACTGCATCGCCATGACCCGCATCGACGGCAGCGGCGAACGTCTGGGCGCGGTGGCCGGCTGGGCTGACGGCACAGTTTCCGGCAACTATTACCTTCAGGAGAAGGCAGTCGGAATTGACGGCATCGACTACGCCGGACAGACCGCCCCCCTCTCCTTTGGCGCCTTCTCCGCCCTGGAGGGCATTCCGGCGGACTTTCTCACCTTCCGCGTCACCTTCCAGGCCGGGGAGCGGGTGGTGGACACAGTGGAGGTGCCCTACGGCGGCAGCCTGGACCCCGCCGCCTTCCCGGAAGTACCCAGCGACGGCGGGCGCTATGGCGCCTGGGCTCCCTTTGACCACAACCACATCACCCGGAGCCTGACGGTGGAGGCAGTCTACGAGGACTGGGTGACCACTATCTCCTCCGGCGGAGAACGCCCCCTGCTTCTCGCCGAGGGAGCATTCTCTCCCGACGCACGGCTGGAGCTGGCACAGCGGCCGGAGCCGGTAGATGGCGCTGCCGCCTATGACTACCAGATCACGGACGGGGCGGAGCTCCCTGACACCGTGACGCTGCGGGTATGCGCCGACGGTCTTAGGGGATCTGTGCGCGCTGCCCTGCTTCAGGACGGCTCCGCCGTCCCTATCGAGGCGGAGCGGGATGGCAGCTATCTGGTGCTCACCGCCCCCACCGCCGGTACTCTGCTGCTCAGCGCCTCCGGAAGCGGAACCCTTCTCCCCTGGGTACTGGCCGCCGCGGCTGCGGCGGTACTTCTCGCCCTGCTGTTCCTCCGCCGCAGACGGAAAAAAACAAACGCAGCTGCCTCTGTTTAGGCCAAAACAGCGCCCCGTGGCAAAAGCCATGGGGCGCTGTTTCATGCTACAGCAGCAAAAGAAGGGTGCCGCAGGTGAGCACGAACAACCCGGCGGCAGCCCGCCGGCTCAGTCGCTCACGGAGCACCAGGCAGGAAAAGCCAACCGTCACCAGAATGCTCAGCTTGTCGATGGGGGCCACAACGCTGGCCGGCCCCTCCTGGAGCGCCCGGTAGTAAAACATCCAGGACAGCCCGGTAGACACGCCGGACACAGCCAGAAACCCCCAGATTTTTTTCGGCTCAGCGCCGGAATCTCCCGCTGGAGCCCCAGCCCGAGCACCAGAGCCCAGGCCATTGCCAGCACCACCATGTTGCGGATGGCGGTGCCGACATAAGAGTCCACGCCGGTCATGCCGACCTTGCCCAGGATGGAAGTCAGGCTGGCGCACACGGCGGAGAGCACCGCCCAGGGCAGCCACCCCCAGCCGGAGGAGGCCCGTTCCCGGGGCTTCCGCTGGAGCATCCCCAGGGTGCCGGCCAGGATCAGCCCCATCCCCAATAAAGTATTCCAGTGGGCCGCCTCTCCCAGTAACAGGATGGAGAGCAGCATGGTCAGCACAGTGCTGGATTTATCCACGGGGGCCACCTGGTTGACCTCCCCAAGCTGGAGCGCCCGAAAATAGCACAGCCAGCTCCCTCCGGTGGCCAGACCGGACAGAATGAGAAACAGCCAGCTCCGCAGTTCAAGCGCCCCGACTGCGCCGCTGGAGCCCGCCACCCAAACCATTGCCCAGCCGAAGAGCGCCACCACAATGGTACGCAGGGCCGTGGCCAGATGGGAATTGACCCCCTCCATGCCCAGCTTGGCCAAGACGGCGGTCACTCCCGCAAAGAACGCGGAGGCAAAGGCATACAGAATCCACATACGCGCCTCTGGTCAGCCCTGGCCGCTGTAGTCCCTCCAGCGGCCGCTGACGGACTCAATACAGATTTTCCAGATGGCCACCCGGGCAAAGCTGTCGTCAATCACCTGTTCCACCCGCTCCAGGCAGTCCGGGCTGTACTTGCGGCAGAGAGCCCAGAGGGCCTCCCGCATCTCCGTCTCGTCTGTGACCTCTCCGGCGGTGCCGCGTACCACTGCGCACTGGTACTCCGTCTCATAGATGGCCTGGATCACCCGCTGGTGTCCCACCGCGGTCAGGCAGACCTGCGGATGGGTCCGCAGACAGTCCACCTTCTCCCCTGCCTTTGCGCAGTGGAAATAGATCTTCTCCCCCGCCCGTACCCCGTTGAGGGGGATGCAGTAGGGCTTTCCCTCTCCATCAGTCATGGCCAGAACCATGTATTCACACTGATCCAGAGCCTCCAGCCCCTTCTCCGGATTTGCGTCTCGCTTCATCGTGTTTCCCTCCTTTTTTCTAATCATACCGCCAGATCACCTGGTGGGCAATAAAAATATTTTTGCAAAACCTATTGACATTTGAACAACTAAGCATATAATAACACATGAACAATAGCTCATATGTTTTAGAAAGGATGTGATCCGATGCCGGAACCCAAGGATGTGGAACGCTGCGAGTACATGCATGTGCATGAGGCCATCGTGAACCAGGTCAACCAGAACATGCCGGATGAGGAGGTTCTCTACGACCTGGCGGAGCTGTTCAAAATCTTCGGCGACTCCACCCGCATTAAAATCCTGTACGTCCTCTTTGAATCAGAGATGTGCGTCTGCGACATCGCCCAGCTCCTGGGCATGACCCAGTCCGCCATCTCCCACCAGCTCCGCTCTCTCAAGCAGAGCAGGCTGGTCAAGGCCCGCAGGGAGGGCAAGACCGTATTCTATTCTCTGGCCGACGGGCACGTGCGCACCATATTGGACCAGGGGATGGAGCACGTGGCGGAGCTGCTGCCTCTGCATATTCTATAAAGAAATGGAGACTTTACCATGAAAAAGCACTTTAAGCTCATTGATCTGGACTGTGCCAACTGCGCCGCCAAGATGGAGGCCGCTATCAAGAAGCTGGACGCGTCCACGACGCCACCGTCAGCTTCATGACCCAGAAGCTGACTCTGGACGCCGACGACACCCGGTTCGATGAAATTCTGAACGAGGTCGTCAAGGTGTGCAAAAAGGTGGAGCCAGACTGTACCATCGTCCGCTGACCGCACCAGGGACGGCCTACGGCGGCCGTCCCGGATTTTTTCAAAGGAGCGATGTCCTATGTCCAAGAAGCAGAAGCGAATGCTCTTCCGCGTCCTCGCCAGCGCAGTGCTCTTTGCGGTCGCACTTCTCCTGCCCACGGAGGGATGGCTGCGGCTGTTCACCTTTCTGATCCCCTATGCCGTCATTGCCTGGGATGTCCTGTGGCGGGCCGTGCGCAACATCGCCCACGGCCAGGTCTTTGATGAAAACTTTCTGATGTCCTTGGCCACTGTGGGCGCCCTGGCCACCGGCGAATACCCCGAGGCCGTATTCGTCATGCTGTTCTACCAGGTGGGCGAGCTCTTCCAGAGCTATGCCGTGGACCAGTCCCGCAAGTCCATCACCTCCCTGATGGATATCCGGCCCGACTACGCCAACATTGAGGTGGACGGTCAGCTCCGGCAGGTAGACCCCGAGGATGTGGCGGTGGGTGACACCATCGTCATCAAGGCCGGCGAGCGCATCCCCCTGGACGGCGTGGTGCTGGAGGGCACCTCTAATGTGGACACTGCGGCCCTCACCGGCGAGTCCCTCCCCCGGGAGGCCCAGCCCGGCGACGATGTGATCTCCGGCTGTGTCAACCTGTCCGGCCTGCTGCGGGTTCGGGTCACCAAGGCCTTTGAGGAGTCCACTGTGGCTAAAATTCTGGATCTGGTGGAGAACTCCTCCAGCAAGAAGGCCAAGGCAGAAAACTTCATCACCAAGTTCGCCCGGTACTACACCCCCGCCGTGGTGCTGGCCGCAGTGGCTCTGGCCCTCCTGCCCCCCCTGTTTACCTCCATCCAATGGGTGGACTCCATCCAGCGGGCTTTGAACTTCCTGGTGGTCTCCTGCCCCTGCGCCCTGGTCATCTCCGTCCCCTTGTCCTTCTTCGGCGGCATCGGCGGGGCCTCTAAAAACGGTATTCTGGTAAAGGGCGGCAACTATCTGGAGGTACTGGCCAAAACGGAACTCGTGGTCTTTGACAAGACCGGCACTCTGACCCGCGGCGTGTTTAACGTCACCGCCATCCATCCCGACCACTGCGGCGAGGCGCAGCTTCTGGAGCTGGCCGCCCTGGCGGAGAGCTACTCCGACCACCCCATCTCCCGCTCTCTCAAGGAGGCCTACGGCAAGGAATTGGATGCCTCCCGGGTATCCAATGTGGAGGAGCTGTCCGGCCGGGGCGTGCGGGCCACAGTGGACGGCCGCCAGATCTGCGCCGGCAACGACAAGCTGATGGAGGACATCGGCGTGAGCTGGCACCCCTGTCACCGGGTAGGCACCACCGTCCACGTGGCCTCCGATGGGGTCTACCTGGGCCACATCGTCATCTCCGACGAGGTGAAGCCCGACGCGAAGGAGGCCATCACCGCGCTGAAGGCCTGTGGTGTGCGCAGAACCGTCATGCTCACCGGCGACGCCAAAGCCGTGGGTGAGTCAGTGGCACAGGAGCTGGGCCTGGACGAGGTACACACCCAGCTCCTCCCCGCCGACAAGGTGACCCGTGTGGAGGCTCTGCTGGGTGAGGTCTCCCCCAAGGGGGCCCTGGCCTTCGTGGGCGACGGCATCAACGACGCCCCGGTGCTCTCCCGGGCCGACATCGGCATCGCCATGGGCGGCCTGGGCTCCGATGCCGCCATCGAGGCCGCCGACATCGTGCTGATGGATGACAAGCCCTCCAAGCTTGCCGACGCCATTCGAATCGCCCGGCGCACCCTGGCCATCGTCCGTCAGAACATCGTCTTCGCCCTGGCCGTCAAGTTCCTGGTGCTGGCGCTCAGCGCCGCCGGTGTTGCCAATATGTGGGAGGCGGTGTTCGCCGATGTGGGCGTGTCCGTCATCGCCATTCTCAACGCCATGCGGGCGCTGAAACGGATAAATAAGACAATAAGAAATGCCATGGAAACCACCATGGGTTCCAGGCACGGTATCGACTCCCGATTCGCCTCATATAGTTTCAGTTTTGCCAGTTTTATATGGTTCATAAGCGACATTTCTTCGGAAATAGTTTGATAGAGTATTATACGCTCAGATCCTTGTAAGGGAAAATATAAGGGAAAACTTAACGCCCAACCCACGGTACAATCGGGCTGGGGCGTTGATATTCACAATCGTTTGGCGATTTACTTTTCGTCGTCCTGTCCGTCT
>ENA-OQDA01000356-OQDA01000356.1-human-gut-metagenome-genome-assembly--contig:-NODE-356-length-19309-cov-4.142947_pt1 | contig 19309 bp, 28 predicted proteins | sample MGYA00242771_ERZ504603 | MGnify/ENA primary metagenome ERZ504603 (study PRJEB26092, sample SAMD00036328) | human gut metagenome | host: Homo sapiens | study: EMG produced TPA metagenomics assembly of...
AGAAGGGAGCCTACCCACCAAGGAGGTAACATATTCACCTATGCAACCGAACATGCAATCCGTTATGCCACCCACGGAACGGCTGAACCCGGATGGCATCCATGCCGGGGAAGCAGTTGACCAAGCGCTTTGGCTAAGGAACACAACCATGTTTTGAGAAGACATCAAGCTCTACGAAGAGGGGTGTCCAAAAATGGACAGACCCCCATGTTCTTCAAGTCTGAGTACACCCACCCGCAGAACCACCAGAAGTACCCCATGTACCTGATGAACCGTGACGGCTTTTCCCTGCTGGCCATGGGCTTCACGGGCAAGGAAGCCGTGCAGTGGAAGCTCAAGTACATCGAGGCCTTCAACCAGATGGAGAAGCAGCTGGCCGCGCAGCACAAAGAGCAGCAGGCCGTGCAGGACGCCAACATCCAGAGCGCCATCGACCGGGTGATCGAAGCCCGGAAGAAGCTGGACGAGAACACCGCTTTTCTGGACGAGTGCCGCAAGAACCGCGAGGACAGCAAGGCCAAGTATATGCAGGTCAAGGCCCTGTGCGGTGAGTTCAAGGCCATTTACGGCCAGCATTGCGACACGGTGCGCACCATGGAGAACGTGGTGCGCGGCTCCCAGAGCTACCTCACCAGCGCCATTGACAGCCTGACCATCGTCGCCAAAGGCTACCCGTTCTACGCTGCCCTGATGGACAGCCTGCTGGATGGGCTGCCCGCCAAAAAGAAGGAGGAATAAAATGTTGAACACATCAACTATTCGCGGCACTTTCAAGCAGATCCCATACTGGAAGCTGCGGGGCCGGTTCCACAGCTGCGGATTCCGGGATCAGGAAGTGGCTGAGTACATCGGCATTGGCCGTGACACCATGAGCGGCAGGATGCACGGGAACCAGCCGTGGACGAGCGCAGAGATCGCGGCAATGTGTGAACTGCTGGACATTCAGCAGGACGAGATCGGGAAGTTCTTCTTCCCGGAAATGAGCAGGGAGGATGAATCCGCATGAAGATTAAATCCTTTGTCTGGTACTGGCTGGCAATGGCCTGCTTTGTGGTGGGCCTGCTGTACGGCCTGGGGCTGGAGGGCAGCTTTCAGACCCTTGGCACCGTCTCGGACGGTGCGTTCGTCACGGCCATGGTGTTGATCCTGCTGGCGATCTTCTTCATGCGGCTGGGCTTTGCCGCCGAAGCACGTGAGAAACGCCGCCGCAAGGTGCATCAGCAGCCCCGCAACACCGTGAAGAGCGGCAGGAAGGCGGGCTGACACCACCCATGAATAAAGGAAAGCACTTTACCCGCGTCTGTTTGGACTGCGGCAAGGTGATGGAAAATGTTGCTGGCAACCTGCGCTTTTGCGCTTCCTGCCGCAGAGAGCACCACAACCAATATTGCAGGGATTACAGGGCGCGTAATGAAAACGCTGCCAGCGTCATGTGGTACACCGTCTGGGATGCCAAAACCGGCGATCTGCTGGCATCCGGCTCGTCCGAGATGTGTGCCCGGCGGCTGGGCTACAAGAGCGCGAACAGCTTTGCGTCTGCCGTCAGCCATGGGCTCAGCGGCAGCCATCGAACTTACAAGTACACATTTGCGCGGGAACGTATCGACCGCAGCGAGGTGGACAGCCTGCCGCCGGTACGCACTATACGAAAAAAGCCCGCCGGTGCGCCAACACCGACGAGCTGCAAGGGATGATGGATTCACTACTCCCCATCACCCCGATGATATCACAAAATCGGAGGTTTTACAATGAAAGGAATTTTGATCGAACCGGGCAAAGAGCCCGTTGTCACCACCCTGCCGGACAGCCTGTGGGCCATTGAGAACCGGCTGGGCACCCGCAGTGAGATGATCGTACTGCCCCGCACCCCGGCGGTGCTGTTCGTGGGCCGGTACGATGGCCCCATCCAGCCCGCCAGCCTGCTGAACCGGACGTACCGGGGCCGTCAGCTTTACGGACCCATCCTCTGCTACGGCTGGAAGGGCAACAACATCCAGCCCATGAGCAAGGATGTGCAGGCCGAGATGCTGGATCGCCTCAAGGACACGGAGGTGCGGGTATGACGGACTACACCATCAGCTCCAAGCTTTCCAACGAGACGGTTTATGCCTATTACCGTGGCCGGTTCTGGCGCTGGGACGGCAGCATTTGGAAAGAAAGCCACCTCATGACGCAGAAATTCGAGCGGGCCAGAGCGGCAGACAAGAATCTGACTCCACAGGCATTCCTGACCAACGGCGCGGAGTTCGCCCCGCTGGACGAGTACGAAATTGATAGCGCAATGCTGGATGCGTTGGAAAACGCAAAGCCCTGCAGGAACGCGCCCATTGAACCGGTGGAAGAGGAATCCGAATGTCAGGCATCGACCCCCGTAGCATCCCCTACGAAGAACTCATCGGCCCCTGCCGCGAATGCGGACAGTTCTTCTGTGGCCCCTGCTGTCCAGTCTATGACTGCTACCGAAGCTGTAACATTTGATTTTGGCGCAGACGACCAGACAAACGCCCTGCTGTTGCAGGACGCGCAGACCTTCATCACCGGTAACATGGCCCGCATTATGGCCGCAAAAGCACGCCCACGACCTGACCGCAAACCACTATCAGGGCAGTTGGGGCAAGTGGTGTGCCGCCGTCGGCATCAGCCGGGACACCGGTGAAAACATGGTGAGGGTTGCCGAACAGTTCGGCAACATCCAGCTGGAAGGCAGGTCCATTCTGGACGTACAGCCCCTGAAACTGCTGTATGCCGCTGCCAAGCCCAGCACCCCGGAGGTGGTCAAGCAAGCCGTTTTTACCGGTGACATCACTACTTACAAAGAGTATCAGGAGCTTATGGCCCAGCTCAAAGCGGAGAAAGACCGTGCCGATGCCGCCGAGAAGTCCGCTCAGAACGCCCGCAAGGAAAATGCCTATTTCAAGGAGCTGGTGAAAAGCGCCGAAGCCCAGACCCATAAGGACACGGAAAAGCGGGAAGAAGCAGAAAGCCGCTACGAATCCGCTCTTGCCGACATCAGCGGCCTGAAAGAGCAGAACGCCCAGCTGAAAGAGCGCGCCGACTCTGCCGAGGCCCGCGAAGAGGAAGCATGGAAGATGCAGAGCAAGGCCGAAGCCCGGGCCAAGGATGCTGAGAATCAGCTTTCCGGCTCCCGGCAGGTGGCCGAAGCGGCAAAGCTCCGGGCGGATAAGCTGCAAGAAGAAAATGCGGCCCTGAAAAAGCAGCCCATCGCTGCCGTGGTGGATGAGGAAGAGGTAGACCGGCGGGCCAAAGCTCTGGCTCACCAGTGGGATGAGGAAGAACTGGACCGTCTGGCAGCAGAAAAGGCCTGGGGCCTTGCAGATGCCCGGAATTCTGAACTTGCCAAGGATAACACTGCCCTGCGCAAACAGCTGGCCACACTCCAAGCCCGCGCCAATGACAATACACAGGCCGATTTTGAGACCGCCAACTACTGCGCCAGCCTGTTCCGTTCGGCATGGGACACCTGCAAAGGCAGCTATTCCCGCCTGACCGGTGAAGATCTGGAGAGCACCTTCCAGACCCTGTGCGGCGCACTGAACAGCATCATGGAAGAAGCTTCCCTGCTCTGCCGTCAGCCCGCAGATTATGACGGAGGTGCAGCTGATGAACCCGATGTATGATCTTGCGCTGGACGGCTACGGCCCGCCGCTTGAGCCGCCCGACAACTATTACTTTTTGCCACGCGAACAGGAAGCAGAACAGGAGGATCCCGAAAATGACGAATGAATTGACCGTCCGGGTGGAGCACCCGGAACTGCCCGCGATCCGGTGGAACGAAGCCGAGGTGCAGCAGAATCTGACCGAGATGCTGGCCGCCTACACCGGCCGCATCTACACCCCGGACACCATCAAGGATGCCAAGGCTGACCGCGCCGCCGTGAACAAGCTGGACAAGCAGCTCAGCGATGCCGCCCGCAGCGCCAAGGCTTTTTACATGAAGCCGTTGGAAGAGTTCTTGCAGAGTGCCAAGCAGATGCAGGGTCAGTGCAAGGCTGTCTCCGGTGCCATTGACCAGCAGGTCAAGGCTGTGGAGGAAGCCGAGCGGCAGGATAAGCAGGATGCGCTGCGGGCTGTCTATGCCGACTGCATCGGAGAACTGCGGGAGCTTATCCCCTTTGACCGCCTGCTTGTGCCCCAGTGGCTGAACAAAACCTATGATCTGGCAAAGGCCAGCCGGGAGCTGCGCCGGGATGTTGAAACACGGCGGAAAGAGTTGAAAATCATTCAGGACACCTGCGGCGAAGATGCTGAAGCCTGCAAGCTGGGATATCTTCGTGTTCTGGATCTGAACGCCGCGCTTGCCGAACACCTGCGCCTGCAGGACAACCGGGAAAAGCTGCGCCGCGCAGAAGCAGAAAGGCAGGCCGCAGAACGTGCCCGCGCAGCCGCACCGGTGATCATCCCTCCCACTGAGGAAGAGCGTCAGCTCAAGGCGGAAGCTGAACAGAGCGCCCAACGCAACGCCTTTATCACCGCTTCCGGACGGCTGGACTGTGAAGTGCTGCAGCGCTTTGCAGCACCTGCCCAGCCGGAAGCTCCTGCCCGCAAGCAGTATCGTTTCTGGGTAGAGTTCACCCGCGAGGATATCGCATGGTTCAAGCAGGGAGCCGCAGAGCGCGGTTTTCGCTATGGTTCTATCAAATAATTTTGGAGGTATTTACTTATGGCACTTACTCGTTCCGGCGCACCCGCGCCTACTTCGTCCGTTTCCAATGCACAGGCTCTGGCAAACCGTTCCGTCCAGAACGCCAACCGTGCAGGCAGCACTGCTATGCAGGCCGCATCCCCGTCCGTTCCGGTGGAGATCACTGCTGCCGATGGCCAGCACCTCGTCGTCAGTTTTGACGAAGTACGGCGTTTTATTTGCGACAAAGCCACCGACACCGAGTGCAAGATCTTTCTGGAGACCTGCAAGCAGTACAAGCTGAACCCCTTTACCAAAGAGGCTTACCTGATTCACTACGACAACAAGAACGATGACACCGCCAGCACCATCGTGCTGGGCAAGAACTGCTATCTGCAGATGGCCGAGCGCAACCCCAACTTTGACGGCTTTGAAGCTGGCGTAATCGTTCTGACCGCAGATGGCCAGCTGCTGAACCGTGAGGGATCTATCGTCTATGATGGAGACGGCGGCGAGACCCTTCTCGGCGGCTGGGCAAAGGTCTACCGCAAGGACCGCACCCGCGCCAGCTATGAGGAAGTCAAGCTCAGCGAGTATGACACCGGCAAATCCCTCTGGAACGGCAAAAAGGCCACCATGATCCGCAAGGTAGCGCTGGTGCACGCCCTTCGTGAAGCGTTCCCGTCTACCTTTGGCGCTCTGTACGATGAGAGCGAGGTGCGTGTGGACGCTGAAAGCACCGCCCGCGAGGTGCCGCCTGAAGATCTGCCGGTGCTGGATCCTTACGCAGGCTCCCACCGTCACCGCAAGACGGCAGGCACCCTGATCCCTGCCCCGAATGCACCCTCTGCAGAGGAAAACGCCGATGATCCGTTTGGCGGTGATGATGCATGATCGTCCAGACCAAGAACGGCATCATGCTGCACGGCGAGATCGCCAAAGACCCGGTGCTCCGGGATGCCGGGCAGAAGCGGGTGCTGAAATTCGACCTGAAAGCCAGCCGCACACAGGATGAATCCGGCAAATGGCAGAGCTTCTTTGTGGGCGTGAACCTCTGGCACGGCATTGACCAGTGGGATGGCATGCTGCAGAAAGGCGATCAGGTCACGGTTTTTGCTCAAAAGCTGAAAGAGCGGGAGTATAACGGCAAGATCTACTACGATGTGGACGCGGATGATGTTCAGCCCGGCGGGCTGGTGACATTCCGCTGGCTGCAGCAGATGATCGACCTGATGGCACAGCCCGGCCCTCCGCCGGAACCTGCAGAACCGGCAGCAAACCCGGCAGACCTTCAGGGTGCGCAGATGTACCCCGGTGAAGCTCTTGCGGATTACGCACCGCGCAGCACTGCTGCACCCGAAGCAGCCCCCTCTGCCGAGTATGACCTCATCAACGATGATGCCGACGACCTGCCGTTCTGACCTCGCAAGCTGTGCTATCCGGCTATACGGGCATTTCACACGAAAGGAGGTCGGGCTGTGGGCATCGACACAACACGCGGCTTCGTAGCATTTCCCCGCGGTCTGATCGACTGGGAATGGTATACCGAACCCAACACCGCCCGCCTGTTCTTTCATCTGCTGCTCACGGCCAACTGGCAGGAAAAGCAGTGGCAGGGCATCACCATCCACCCCGGAGAACTGGTTACAAGCCAATCTCAGCTGGCAAAACAGCTGAATTTGTCAATTCGGAATGTTCGGACTGCTTTGGAGCACTTGCAGGCGACAGGCTATGTGACAGTCAGAACCGGGCCAAAATACAGCGTTGTTTCAATCAATAATTATAATTTGCTCGTTGGTGCTGACAGGCAAAGTGACAGTCAGGCGACAGGCAACCGACAGGCTGCCGACAACAACTTAACAAATATAACAAAGAAACCATTAAAACAATCGTCGTCTGCGCGTGCGCGCGAGACTGCCGGGACGAGGACGACGACCCATCCTGCAGTGGATGAATTTGAATCCTGTATCTGCAAGCTGAGTGCCACCAGTAAAGCTGAGCTGATGGCCTACGCGGATCGGCTGGGTTCAGAACTGGTCTCTGCCGTGATCCTGAAGTGTTCTGATCTGGGCGGGCACAGCTGGGCCTATGTCCGCAAGGCGCTGGCAGAAGCTGAATCGCAAGGGTGCAGGTCTGCCGAGGAGTACCGCCTGACGAATCCGATCGGAGCCGGACGGAATAAACGTGTAGACCGAACCGAGCCTAGCGGGAACGACTGGCTGAAGAATGCCACGCGGCGCAGGCCGCTGATAAAAAAAGAAGCAGCAAAGGAGGACGCATCCGATGTATCGGAACCCTGAACACTACCCGGACCCGACGGCGGGTGCCGCCCTCTGTCAGCTGCGCAGAAAGGAGAACCGTTTGAATACCGGAAAACAGTTTGAAGCGGACTGGAAGAAGTCCATGCCGCCGGATGCCTGGTGCTATCGGCTGAAGGACAGCGCCGCTACCTACTACGGCGGCAACGAAAACTTGAGCTTCTCTGTGGACAACATCTGTGACTTCGACGTCTACCGTTACCCCATGCACCACTATTTTGAACTCAAGACCATCGAAACACCCAGCATCCCGCTGACGAAGATCTTTGGAAGCTTTGACCGGGACAAACAGAAATATCATAAGCTCAAACATATCACCGACATGGTCGCTGCGGCTTCCTACAAGGGCCAGACGGCCCATGTGGTGATAAACTACCGCGGCAAGGTGAACCGCACCTTTGCCGTGCCCGCCAGCGCTGTGCTGGAGTACATGCAGACCCAGACCCGCAAAAGTATCCCGTGGCAGTGGGCCGCCCTCAACGGCATTGAGGTGGAGCAGCACCTGCTGCGGGTTCACTGGCGGTATGACGTGGATGGACTGCTGAAGAAATTGGAAGGAGGGAATGCTTGGAATGTCTGATATCAGAACATGGACCCCTGAAAGCGATATCCTAAAGCCGGGCGAGCCCTGCAGTGTGCAGGAAATCAGGTCATGGTTTGAACGCCTGCCCCGGATGCGGGCGCTGATCCGGCAGCAGCAGGAACACATCGAAAGCCTGCGCAGCGCCGCCACCACGACTACCTCCAGCAACTCCGGTGCGCCGGGCCACTCCGGCACCAGTGACAAAGTTGGCACCAACAGCGATGCAGCCATTGACGCGGAAGCAAAACTGGCCGAACTGAAATGCCAGTATGCTGAGATGCAGAAAGATGCCATTGATGTTGCCTACCTGCTTCATGCTGATCCGGTATCGATCAAACGCAGCCGGTGTCTGATCCTGTCTTTTGTGGAAGGCAAGCGACATGCCGAGATCGCGCCTGAAGTCGGTTATTCCAATCCGTCTCAGGTTTCAAGGGCCATTTCTGAAGGTCTGGCGCAGCTGGCAGAACTCACGAATGAACTGAATCTTAGTTGAACCTGTACATTTTGCACAATGTCAGAGAGTATTGTTTTTACACGCTCTGGTATTTACTTGTTATCGGCATCTGTGCTATCGTGGTACCATCGGCAGAGCCGGAAAGGCCCACCGATATACGCAGTCTCCGAAGTGCATCCTCCACAGACATCATCGATTACTTCCTTACTCGACGGGATAGCTACTTCTCACTGGCACTTCGCGGACTGCTTCATTATGCCGCCTGAGCGCAGTTTGGAGCGCGGTGCGTGTGTGTAGACACGGCTGGTTCGATTCCAAGGGCGGCTTTTATACTCCGGTAGCTCAAGCGGTAGAGCAGCGGTCTCCAAAACCGCATGTCGCAGGTTCAAGCCCTGCGGAGTGCTTGCCGTGCCTGATGAGGGGCGGCGCAATAGGCGGGCATCTGGCCGCGAAAGTTCCAGATGCAGCAGTCACCCGCCCGTTTTACGCCTGTACCGTCAAACTGAATGCATGGGTGCTGCTTATTTTTTTTTTGATATCTTTGCCGTTCGGATCTTCCGGGCGGCTTTTTGATTTTACGGCAAGAGAGGTGGTGAGGATGACCGACAAGCAGGCGCGGTTCTGTGAAGAGTATATGATCGACCTGAACGCGACCCAGGCGGCCATCCGCGCCGGATACAGCCCCAAAACAGCCCAAGAGCAGAGTGCTCGCCTGTTATCAAATGTTATGGTTCAAAATCGTCTTGCCCAGCTGCAGGCCGAGCAAAGCCGTCGGACCGGCGTATCTGCTGATCGTGTCGTGCGGGAACTTGCCAAGATTGCTTTTGCAAACGCCAGCGACCTGATCGACCCGGAGACAGCTTCCGTGAAGCTGGATGCTTCCCGGGATGATCTGGCCGCAATCCAGTCCATTAAGGTCAAGAGCTTTGGCGAGGACGGTTTGGAACACGAGGTCAAACTTGCAGATAAGCTCCGAGCCCTTGACCTGTTGGGCAAGCATCTGGGTATGTACAAAGACGCATCCGAAAAAGAAAATGCCGCTGCTCAAAATAACGACATACAGACCCTTGCGGATCTGCTGCAACGGCCTGTTCCAAACCGCGATATCAAGGACTTTGAAGAATGAACATTCCGGCTCCATTTTCTGAAAACCAGATGCGGTTCTTCTGGGGCTGCTTTGACCACTGGTTCAACGTTGCAGAGGGCGGTAAACGTGGTGGTAAGAACGTGCTTATCACGATGGCGTATTGCACCATTCTTGAAAAGCATCCGAGCCGCATCCACTTGATCGCGGGCGTATCCACTGCGACGGCCCGGCTGAACATTCTGGACTGTGACGGCTTCGGCCTGAAAAACTATTTTGAGGGCCGCTGCCGTGAGGGCACCTACCAGAACCGCGACTGTCTGTACATCCAGACTGCCACCGGCGAAAAGGTGGTGCTGGTGTCTGGTGGTGGCAAAGCCGGTGACGAAAAGCTGATCAAGGGCAACACCTACGGCACCGCGTACATCACCGAAGCCAATGAATGCAGCGAAACTTTCATCAAGGAAGTATTCGACCGTACCCTGTCCAGCCCGGACAGAAAGGTCTTTCATGATCTGAACCCCAAGGCGGAGGGGCACTGGTACTACAAGACCGTGCTGGACTTCCACGAAGCAAAGCAGCGCGAAAATCCCGCCTACGGCCTGAACTATGGACACTTCACCATTGCGGACAACATGAGCATCTCGGACGAGCAGCTCCGGGCCGTGCTTGCCACCTATGACCGCAAGAGTATCTGGTACGCCCGCGACATTCTGGGCCAGCGCAGAGCCGCCGAGGGCCTGATCTACGATATGTTTGACTTCACGGCCAATGTCTATACGGTTCCGCCCACTGCAATGCAGGCCGTTTCCACCCGCACCATTGCGGTAGACTACGGAACCTTGAACCCAACCTGTTTTCTCTCGATCTTTGACGACGGCGAGACCGTCCGTGTTGATCAGGAATACCGCTGGGATGGCCGCAAAGAACGCCACCAGAAAACCGATGAAGAGTATGCCGACGATTTCATGGCTTTTATGGGAGACAATCCCTGTGCGGCCTATGTGGACCCTTCGGCGGCATCGTTCATCACCGCGCTGCGCCAGCGGGGCGTGTATGTCATGGAAGCCAACAACGATGTGCTGAACGGCATCCGCCGGTGCAGCACCCTGATCTCCAAGCGCCGACTGCTGGTAAGCAAAGCCTGCATCGGCCTGCTGGACGAGTTTGGCCTTTACCGCTGGGACGATAAGGCTGCGCTGCTGGGCGTAGAAAAGCCCGTAAAGGAGAACGACCATGCAATGGACGCACTCCGATATTTTGTAAATTCCCTGCCTGATTGGAGGTTTGAGCATGTCCAGGCGTAACAAGAACCGCCCCGCCGGGAGCGCACAACCGAATACCCTGACGCTGGATGCTTTCTCAAACCCGCTGTTCCGGCTGGGTTACGGCAGCCAAAGTCCGCTGGAAGCCACAAGCTATCCCCTCACCCGCATGACAGGCAACTATGCGCTGCTCAACAGCCTGTACCGGGAGAACTGGGTGGTGCAGAACGTCGTAGCCCTGCTGGTGGACGACATGCTGCGGGAGTGGTACGACCTCAAGGATGCCGCTCCCGATCAGCTGAAAGCTCTGCATCGTGCTGAGCAGCGCGCCGGTCTGCGCAGATGTATTTCCACCGGCCTGAAATGGGGTCGCCTGTATGGCGGTGCCGCCGGGCTGATCCTGATCGCCGGGCAGACCGACCTTTCCCAACAGCTGGACCCCGACAGCATCCAGCCCGGCAGTTTCCGAGGCCTGTACATCCTTGACCGCTGGCAGGGTATCTCACCGGAACCGGGCCTGACCTTTGAGGGTGGCGAGGTGGTGCCTGCGTTCTATTCCATCAACGATGCCGCCGGGAATATCGTCACCCGGGTGCATCACTCCCGCGTCGTCCGGTTCATTGGCAGAGAACTGCCGGAACTGGAACGGCAGGCGGAGCTTTACTGGGGCGAATCCGAGGTGGAAGCCCTGTACAAGGATGTTGTGGCCCACGATAATGTTTCGGCCAACATGGCAGCGCTGACCTTTCAGGCCAACATCAACACGATGGAGGTCAAGGGTCTGGAACAGCTGCTTTCCCTTTCCAGCCCGGATGTGCAGCGGCGTTTCTGGAACACCATGCAGGCCCAGAGCGTGCTACGCTCCAACTTCGGTGTGCAGCTGGTGGAGCAGGGCAACAAGATGACCAACACGCAGTACACCTTTACCGGTCTGCAGGAAGTATACGAGAGTATGTGCCTGAACCTATGCGGTGCCAGCCACTACCCCATGACAAAGCTCTTCGGGCGCTCCCCGGCAGGCATGAACGCCACCGGCGAAAGCGACCTGAAGAACTACTATGACTATGTGGATACCCTGCGGGAGAGCAGGCTGCGGCCTGTGCTTGAAAAGCTGCTGCCGGTGCTGGCCCGTTCGGCTGGAATCCGGCTGGAGGATGCCGACCTCAGCTTCCCGCCGCTGTGGACGCCCACCGCAAAGGAGACCGCCGACATCGCAAAGACCAAAGCTGACAGCATCGTGAGTGCATTCCAGTCCGGATTGCTGGATGTGCCCGCCGCACAGCAGGAGCTTCGCCGCCTGAGCGATGAGACCGGGATGTTCGGCTCCATCACCGACGAAGCCATTGCCGCCAACGCGGGCAGGACCTATCAGGACGTGACCGCCCTGCGCGACCCGCTGGCAGGGCTACTGGACACTCCGCAGACTACCACTTTTCCAACAGGTGATGCGCTGACCGAGGATTTCAACCCTTACCACGATTCTGACGGACGCTTTACAAGCGGCGGCGGGAGCGGTAAAATAGAGAAAACCAAGTACGCACCGTCTCCGCAGAGGAGCGAGAGCAAAATTCAGCTCAAGCCCAAGACCTATGCAAGGCTCACCGGTGTGTTGAACACGCAGTACCCGGGGCTGCTGGCTGGTGAAAAGGTCATTATTCGGGATGCCAATTATCAGTACCACGTTACTGCAGATGGCTTTGGTGGACTGAGCGTTGAACGGCGCATTCCAATCACGAACAGGAGGAAAAAATGAGCAAGCAGGAATCTGTATGGGTGCAGTATGTTCGTGAGCACTATGAACCTGCCTCTGATGTCGAGATGTCCTATGAGGACGAAAATAATTTGCTTTGGCTTTTGAATGCACCGGCAGGATATCAGGTTGAGGACGAGATGCTTGAGTATGCACAAAAGCACCCGGATGCAAGCATGAAAAAACTTATCGAATACTTCGATGAAGTTGCCCCGGACGGGCTTGCTCCGGGCGACGATGGGCTAGACCTTGAGGAGAATTGACCTATGGCCAAGGATGATTACTTTGTTCTTGCATATCGCATTCTTTCATATCTCTACGCCTGCTTCAAAGCTGGCGAACGGCCTGATATGGACTGCATTTCAGCGGATGTTCTTCATATCCCCGTGGGGTACTGGTTCAACATCATGCGCAGCCTGACAGAAGAAGGCTATATTGTAGGGCTTGTTTTCCCTGCGTCGATCGGCTCCGCTGTCAGCGTCAAAGTCATTGACCTTCGCATTACGCAGAAAGGCATTGAGTTTTTGCAGGAAAACAGCATGATGAAAAAGGCCGCTGCTTTCCTCAAAACGATCAAGGAAACAGTGCCCTGCATTTAATTTAACAGTACAAGCGTCAGACGAAAGTCCGGCGCTTTTCTTTTGCCCATTTTCAGGAGGAAGCCTATGCCCACCCTTGCCCGTGCATCTCCTGACCGGGAGCTGGAACGGCTCATCCGGCTCTATCTCAAAGCCGAAAATAATATCATCAACGAGATCGGCCGCCTGCGCAGCCGGGGCCTTGTGGACTATCACGCCGTGGCCGCTCTGGAACGGGTGCAGGCCATTCTCCGCCAGCTTGAAACGCAGGACTGGGAGTATGTACCGCGCCTTGTGGAAGCGCAGTTCTATGTGCGCCGCCCGGATGCCAGAGCTGTGCCCGGCGAGACGGTGGAAAAGCATCGGGCCGGGTATCTCAATGCTAAGACCCTCACCAGCACCCAGACGGACATTGTGCAGCGGCTGACCATGAACCTCATGGGCCAGCTGACCGATGCCCACAGCACTGTGCTGGCAGGCCTGCAGAGTGCCCTGCTGGGCCGCACGGAACCGGACATTTACCGGCGCGTTGGGCTGGAACAGGTAGCCGCACAGCAGGCTGCAGGGCGTGGCATCAACCAGAGCGTGCCCGCCTTTGTGGACGCTCTGCGCCGGGAAGGCGTGACAGCCTTCACTGACAAAGCAGGCCGGAACTGGAGCCTGCACACCTATGCAACAATGGTCTCCCGCTCCACCTCGCGGCAGGCAGAGATCTTGTCTGTGATAACCGCTGACCCGGAACAGGATCTATACCAGATCAGCGCCCACGGCACCACCTGTGCCCTGTGCGCTCCCTACGAGGGCCGGGTGTACAGCCGCAGCGGAAAAGACCCGGACTTCCCGCCGCTTTCAGACGCCTTCGGCAAGATGGACCCCGCTGGGCCGGATGATCTTTCCAACAGCTGGCTGAACATCCACCCCAACTGCCTGCACAGTCTCCGCCCGTGGACACCGGCAGGACGAACGCCGGAAGAGCTTGAGCGTATCAGGCGCTTTTCCAGCCCCAAGACGAACCCTACAGCCGCGACCCGCGCACCGAAGCACAGATCAAAGCCTACCGCGACAAAGAACAGGGCCGTGCCAAGTGGCTTGCTCAGTACCGGCAGTGGGAACGCTACCGCACCGCCCTGGGCGACGAGGTACCCAAGACCTTTGCCACCTTCCAGCGGCACAAGCTGGCCGGGGATGAAAAATATCAGGGCTGGGTGAGCGCTTACCGTGACCGCCAAACCTGAAACGAACACGATGCAGACAGCACCGTGATTTTTTATACCCATTTTCGGAGGTGATGCCCTTGATTGCCTATTACGGCAGTAAAATCAGCGAACACATGACCAAGACCCCGGAGGGCTTCCTCATCTGCCATGACGTGCCCATTGCGCGCATCGGCCAGCAGGAATACTTTGCCGGGGAACTGGGCCTTGACGGCGATCCTGACCGCCTTGTGCAGGTGCAGCGCCGCCCTGAAGATGTGTTCGACCCGGCAGCAGTTGCCAGTTTCGAGGGTAAGGATGTAACCCAGAATCATCCTCCTGAACGCCTGATGCCGGAAAATCACGCCCTTTACGCCAAGGGCCACGCAGAGAATGTTCACCGGGAGGGCGATTATCTTGTCGCTGACCTTCACCTGAAGGATCCCGGCCTGATCTCTGATGTGGAAAACGGCGTGACGCGGGAGGTGTCCTGCGGCTACCGGTGCTGCTACACGCCGGATGGCACGGGATACCGCCAGACTAATATCCGAGGAAACCATGTTGCGATCGTGCCCAGAGGGCGCGCAGGGCATCTGGTTGCCATTCAGGACAGTGCCGCCGCACCGGCGGAGAAAGGAACTGCAATGAACGAATCCGAAAAGAACCCCGCCGCTGTTGTGACTGCCGCGCCGGAAGCCGCACCCGCATCTGCGCCGGAAGCTGAACCCGCAAAAGACGCACAGCCCCCTGTGGCCGAAACTGCCCCCGCAGAGGACAGTGTCCCGCCTGCACCGGCAGAAAAGCCCGCAGGCAACAGTATTGATGCCAAGCTGGATGCTATCCTGAACGCCGTGACCACGCTGGTAAAGGCGCTGTCGCAGAAGGCACAGGAGCCTGTACAGCCGCCCGCCGACGCTGACCCCGGCAAGGATGACGGCGTGGACGGCCTGCTGGCAGGCATCACCAAGGCCGCACAGGACAGCGCAGCACAGGCTGCCCACCGTTCCGGCCGCACCAGCTACGAAGCAGTCTGTGAAGAATCGCAGGCCGCGTATGACGCATTCAACCCGCACAAGCATAAGGAGGCTTGATCGTATGGCACTTTCTCAGCTCAATCCGCAGATCATCGGCGCGGAGATGGAGCACGGCTTTGCCGGTTCCTACGCACGCCAGCCCGACATGATCGTTGTAACTCGCCCTGTGGGCGAAAAACGAGCCCCTGCCCTTCCGGCATGGCTCTGATGTATGATGCAAATGGTGCCGTTGTCCTGATGCAGGGCTCCGGCGTTACCGCAGACAGGTTTGCGGGCGTTGCAGGCCGCGAGATGCGCTCTGCCCTGTCTTACACTGACCAGAACACCGGCGCATACACCACCGGCGATGCTGGCAGCGTGTTCCAGCGCGGCAGCATCAACGTGCTGTGCCAGAAGGGCACCCCGAAGCGCGGCGGCGCAGTGTACGTGCGCATCATCAAGAACACTTCGCTCCCCAATGCTGTCGTGGGCGGCTTTGAGGCCGAGGCAGACAGCACCAGCGCCAACACCGTAAAGCTGACCGGTTGCCAGTGGGGCGGCTCTGCAGACGCAAACGGCGTGGCCGAGCTGGTCATTCTCACCCGTCAGAACGTGTAACAGGAGGAACAGAATATGGCAGATTTCCAGAATGTCGGCAATTTCGATGCCGGTGTGTTTACCCCGAAGCTGGGCGGTGTTGCGCCGTCCGGCTCTTCTTTTACCATGGACGCAGCAGGCATTGCGTCTGGTGGCGCATTCCTGACCAGTGAGCTGGAAAAGCGTGACCCGCTGATCCGCAAGCCCTCACCAGCGTCACCTATGCCCGCGATATCCCCATCCAGACCGGCGGCGGCTGGGTGGACTACGTCACCGCCATGAACGTGGCCTACGGCATCACCGGCGGCTCGCTCGGTGCTGTGGGTGCAGGCGGTGCCAACGGCACGCCCATCATTCAGGCCAACGTTGCCAAGGGCGCATACAAGGCGCACCTGTTCAGCGCGGCTCTGCGCGTGAACTTCGTGGACATGCAGCGCTCCAACCTCATCGGCCGCAGCCTTGATCAGCTGCTGCAGGACGGCATCCGCCTGACCTACGACAAGCACATGGATGCCAACGTCTACACCGGCTTCGAGGACTACGGCACCACCGGCCTGATGAACAACCCCAATGTCACCGAGACCACTGCTGCCAGCAATGGTGCGGACTCCTCCTCTACCAAGTGGAAGGATAAGACCCCGCAGCAGATCCTGAAGGACGTGAACGACCTGCTGAGCGCTGTGTGGGCTTCCTGCGAGTATGACACCGATGCCATCCCCAACCACATCCTGCTGCCTTATGAGCAGTACAACTACATCCTGACCACCATGGTGTCCGATCTGGCATCCGAGACCATCTACGACTTCCTGATGAAGAACAACGCCGCTGTCAAGAATGGTGGTGAGTTGTTCATCGGCGGCTGCCGCTGGTGTAAGGGCGCAGGTACCGGCAAGACCGACCGCATGGTGGGTTACGTGAACAAGCCCCGTTACATCAAGATGGACGAACTGGTGCCTATGAGCCGCATCATGACTGCTCCTAACGTTACCAATGTCTGCTATGATACTGCATACATGGCAAACATTTCCGAGGTGCAGCTGTTCTACCCCACCTCCATTCTGTACGTGGACGGCATCTGAGAAAGGAGAAGCATCATGTTCATCCTCGCAAAGCGCAACATCATCATTCCCAGCCCTGCACCCGGTGTTGCACCGGTCGTGCTGAAAAAGGATGGTTTTGCCACCGTCCCCGACTGGGCCGCGGAGACGGCCTATTTTAAGGCACTGGCGGCCGATGGTAAGATCGTTGCCACCGAACACCGCGATAAGGACATTCAGGCTGCAGCTGAAAAGCCGGTAAAGACCCGCAGGGCCAAGGCTGAGGAGAAGCCCGCAGAGCCTGCTGCGGCAGAGTAAGGAGAACGGCATGATCTACGGTGCACAGTTTGGTGGAGTCCGCCAGCAGGCGGCGAACCTCGGCGGCAGCGTCGGAAATTACACCGCTGAGCAGTTCAAGGAAGAATATCCGCAGTTCTGCAATGCCGACGGCAAGTGTCACCTGCCGGATGCTCTGCTGAATGAGATCGTGCGCATGGCCAATGTCAGCGTACAGCCGGACAAATGGCTGGACAGCTGGCACTACGCCGTGGGGCTGTATGTGGCACATTACGTGACCCTGCAGCTGCGCACCTTTGCTGAAAGCAGCGCAACGCCTGCGCAGGCTGCAGCTTCCGGTGCACTGGTGGGCGTGGTGAAATCCGCCACACTGGGCGACAGTTCTGTGACCTACGACACCTCCGCCCTGACCGCAGGCACTGAGGACTGGGGCGACCTGAATGCTACCACTTACGGCCAGATGCTGGCCAACCGCGCCCGGTTCATCGGGCTTGCGGGCAGTTATGTGATCTGAGGTGATGAAGGATGGACTGGACGGACTGGTACACCGACACGGCAGATGTGTTCCGCAATGAGAAAGTGACCGAGAACAGCCTGACCCACATGGAACGCAGGAAGGTGCTTTCCGGTGTTGCCTGCCGGGTCTATCAGACAAAGACCAGCGGGCTGCAGATGAACCAGACTGCTGCCAGCATCACCCAGACCGATAAGCTGGCCTGCGGCATCGAAGTGGATATCAAGCCCGGAGATGAGCTGGTGATCCACAGAGGTGCAAAGCTGGGTTATACTGCGCCGGACGAGCGCTATTTTGCAGACACACCGGAGCGCTATTATGAACCCTTCGGTGCGGTCATGCCGGGGCTGGCCCATCAGGAGATCACACTGTTGAAGCAGGAGCGTGTGAAATGACGCTGGATGAATACATTCAAAAACTGGAAGCAGCTCAAAAAGTTCTGCCGGATATGATTTCTGTTGCCGCGAAGAACGCCACCATCCGCGCAGTGGAAGCCGCACAGGAAAAGACCCCGCCCACAGCAGACAGCCTGAGCGGCATCAACACCCGCACCGGTGAACTGAAGCAGCATTGGGCCACGGACAGCAAGATCATCCCGGAGCAGCAGGCCGGGCAGTATGTCACCGAGCTGAATAATAACAAAGAATATGCTTCTTTTGTGAATGACGGCCACCGGATGGACAAACATTTTGTGCCCGGCCTGTATGTGAACCCTGCTTTCGGCCTGCTGGAATATGACCCCAGCCGTAAAGATGAGGTGGGCATCATGGTGGGCACCCAAACGCAGTACGTGGAAGGCTTGCACATGACCGATGCTGCCCAGCAGGCTTACGAAGAAACGCTGCAGGCGGAACTGGAAAGAACCGGAAGAGAGCTGGAAAGGATTCTGAGATGAACTTTACAGTTACCACCATTGCACGTTCGCTGGCGGCACATCTCGCGCCTGTCCTGCCCGGTGTGCAGATGCTTGAAGATCCCGTCCAGCAGGGTGTAGAACCGCCCTGCATGTTCCTGCAGCAGCGGTATTCCAACATCAAACCGCACCCGGGTGGGCGCTGGCTGCGCACCATCGGCGTAGACCTGACCTATCTGCTGGATTACAACCTGCCTGACCTGCAGCAGCAGTACAGTGCCGCCGCAGAAACCTTAGACCTCTGCATGGAGGTGTTTCCCTATACCGATGGTACAGACACCGCCCTGCTGCGGGCCTATGACCGCAAGACAGACATTGATTCCGACGGTTTGCATTACAAATTCGAGCTGCGTATTTTTGTGGAAAAGCCCGAAGATGCTGTAAAGATGCAGACCCTGAGCATCGATCAGAAGGTGGATAAATGAAAGAAAAAGAAACCCAGTATCGCCGTGAAGTTCTGCTGAAGGACCCGCGTTTTGCGAGATATCAGCCGGACTTTCTGGCTGCGGTACTGAACAAACCGTATTACACCCTCGCAGAGGCGCAGGCCGCTGTGAAAGATTTTTGGAAGGAGTGACCCGCTATGGCAGCAGGTGGAACCTTTACCGTACAAAACAAAGTCCGGCCGGGCGTTACTTTCGCTTCCGGTCGAAGAACAAACAGATCTGACCGTCGGCGACCGCGGCATTGCTGCGCTCTGTGAACCTCTGCATTGGGGTCCGACGGCCAAAGTGATTGAGATCGATGCCGGTGCCGACATGACCGTGTACACCGGTTATGATATTACTGCGCCGGAAAACCGGTTTCTGACCGAGATCTTCAAGGGCACCAACCGCACGGCAGCGCCCCGCAAGGTACTGCTGTACCGTCCCACGGCCAGTGGTGCCGTAAAAGCCACCATGGAGATCGCGCCGCTGACCGCTACCGCAAAGTATGTGGGCGTACGCGGGAACGATATCTCCGTCGTTGTGACGGCGCTTTCCTCGCCGGAAGGCAGCTTTGAGGTCTCAACTGTAGTGGATGGTGAGATCAAAGACCAGCAGACCGCCAAGACGGTGGAAGAACTGGCTG
>ENA-OQDA01000357-OQDA01000357.1-human-gut-metagenome-genome-assembly--contig:-NODE-357-length-19308-cov-4.487566_pt1 | contig 19308 bp, 22 predicted proteins | sample MGYA00242771_ERZ504603 | MGnify/ENA primary metagenome ERZ504603 (study PRJEB26092, sample SAMD00036328) | human gut metagenome | host: Homo sapiens | study: EMG produced TPA metagenomics assembly of...
GACATGATCGACATCTGAATCCGGGAGGGCGGATCTGCATTATTACATTTCATTCGCTGGAGGATCGGTCGTAAAAAAGCGCATTTTCGAAAAGAAATGAGGATCCGTGTACCTGTCCCAGTCACTTTCCCGTATGTGTTTGTGGGAAGACATCAGAAGGGAAAAGTGATCACACGCAAGCCCATCCTTCCATCGGAGGAAGAGATGGCAGGTAACAGCCGTTCGAAGAGTGCGAAACTGAGAATTTTCGAACGCGCATAACAGGGAGTATTTGAAACATAGTCCACACATGCACCTGTATCAATTTTATTTTTCGTGCAGGCGAAGCATGCAGATGAAAAACAAAATTAATACAGGTATATGGCGGACGCCATACAGCGAGATGGAGGCGCGAAGCGGCGGAGTCGAGCTGGCATGAGCAGACGGACGCGGACATTATATAAAAAAACAGAGCGCACTTCTGATTTTTTAAGGGCAGTATTATAATGGTCACCGTAAAGAGTTGTTGACCTGCGTAATGCAGAGGAATGGAGGAGACGTAATGGAGAAAAAAAATCTTGACTGGAATAATCTTGGATTTAGCTATGTTCAGACAGATAAGCGTTATGTGTCGAATTATAAAGACGGAAAATGGGATGATGGTTGTCTGACAGAAGATGCCAATATCACGATCAACGAATGCGCAGGGGTTCTGCAGTATGCACAGACTGTATTTGAAGGAATGAAGGCGTATACGACAGAAGACGGTAAGATCGTGGTATTCAGACCGGATCTCAATGCGGCCCGGATGGCAGATTCTGCGAGACGTTTGGAGATGCCGGTATTTCCGGAAGAACGTTTTCTGGAGGCAGTCAAAGAAGTGGTAAAAGCCAATGCGGCGTATGTGCCTCCGTATGGTTCCGGAGCAACACTTTATATTCGCCCATACATGTTTGGAAGCAATCCGGTCATCGGAGTCAAGCCGGCAGATGAGTATCAGTTCCGGGTGTTTGTGACACCTGTCGGACCGTACTTTAAAGGCGGAGTAAAACCATTGACGTTATGTGTATCTGATTTTGACCGTGCGGCGCCGCATGGAACAGGACATATCAAAGCTGGACTGAATTATGCAATGAGTCTTCATGCGATCGTGACAGCACATGCGAACGGCTATGATGAAAACATGTATTTAGATTCGGCAACAAGAACGAAAGTCGAGGAGACAGGCGGGGCAAACTTTATTTTCGTGACAAAAGACAATAAAGTGGTGACACCGCATTCTGATACGATTCTGCCGTCGATCACAAGACGTTCTCTGTTATATGTGGCAGAGCATTATCTTGGTCTGGAAGTGGAAGAACGGGATGTGTATCTGGATGAAGTGAAAGAGTTTGCAGAGTGCGGACTGTGTGGAACAGCGGCGGTCATCTCTCCGGTCGGAAAGATCGTGGATCATGGAAAAGAGATCTGCTTCCCGAGCGGAATGGAAAAGATGGGTCCGACCATTCAGAAATTGTATGACACACTGACGGGAATCCAGATGGGGCACATTGAGGCGCCGGAAGGATGGATTCAGGTGATCGAGTAAGGCAGTATAAAATACGTCTTTTACAGTAAAACTGTAAGAGACGTATTTTTTGAGTTTGTTGATGGTTTCTTTTCTTATCAGATGTTGGAAGAAGATCCCCATTGTGATTATGAAAGAAAAGTGCCATAATTGAATATATGCAGAGAAGGGAGGGCTAGGGTATGGCACGAAGAGTATCAATTGGATATCAGGAATTTGAGGATATTATTATAAACGATTTGTTTTATGTAGATAAAACACAATTTATAAAAGAGTGGTGGGAGAGAAGAGATCGTGTTACTTTAATTACCCGGCCTCGCCGCTTCGGAAAAACACTGATAATGAATTAGATGAATACGATACGCCAATGCAGGAAACCTATGTAAATGGATAGTGAAAAGATGCTTCAAAAACAGGCAGAAGAATTTCTGAAATTTCTGAACTGAAGAAGTATTTGCCAAAAGTGAAGTAAAGGTATGGGAATGCCGCAATTGTGGCCACATTGTAGTCGGAACAAAAGCACCGGAAATTTGTCCGACCTGCAATCACCCGCAGAGCTATTTTGAGGTTCACGCAGAAAACTACTAAAATGAAAAACGTACATCCAGAAGGAGAGTTATCCTTACAGGATGTACGTTTTTTATGCTCTTAAATAGTGCGCATAAATTCCGTTTTTTTCGATCAGTTCTTCGTGAGTCCCCCGCTCTGCGATTCCATTGTCAGCAATGACAAGAATCTCGTCTGCTCCCTGGATCGTGGAGAGTCGGTGTGCGATCGTGATGGTTGTTCTGTTTTTAGCGAGAACTTCCAGACTCTGCTGAATCCAGCGTTCACTTTCGTTGTCCAGTGCGCTGGTGGCCTCATCAAGGATCAGGATCGGCGGATTTTTCAGGAACACGCGGGCAATGGAGATCCGCTGTTTCTGACCGCCGGAAAGACGGGTTCCGCGTTCTCCCACAAAGGTGTCATAGCCATCCGGCAGGCTTTCGATGAAATCGTGAATATTTGCTTTTCTGGCAGCATCGACGATCTCATCCATAGAGGCATTCGGTTTTCCGTAGGCGATATTTTCCTTGATTGTGCCGCAGAATAAATAGACATCCTGCTGTACGATTCCAATCTGGTTTCGCAGGCTCTCTAATGTCAGATCACGGATATCTTTGCCGTCGATCGTAATGCGTCCGCTGCTCACATCATAAAATCTTGGCAGAAGGGAGCAGATTGTAGTTTTTCCGCTTCCTGACGGACCGGCAAGGGCAATGGATTTTCCTGCCGGAATCTGGAAGGAAACGTTGGATAATACCAGGGTATCGTCATCACTGTAGTGGAAGGATACATCCTCGAAGGAAACCAGTCCGCGGACGTCTTTGAGTGGCTTTGCATCCGGGGAATCCTGGATTTCCGGCTCTGTCTCCATCACGGCAAGGAACCGTTTGAATCCGGAGAAACCTTTCTGGATCATTTCCGTAAGCTCCACCAGAATCTGGATCGGGCTGATGAAAATTCCGATATACAGTGCATACATGGCAAGATCTGTCGCCTGCATTTCTCCTTTTGCGATCAGGTAGCCGCCGAATACCAGTGTGACAAGATACATCATTCCCTGGAAAAACAGATTATAGCCCATAAAACTGCCCATGCATTTGTAGTTGGCATCCTTGGAGAGCAAAAAATTGTGGTTGCTCTTGCGGAATTTTTCTTTTTCCACATCCTCGTTTGCGAAAGACTGAACCACGCGGATTCCGGCAAGTGTGTCCTGCAGACGGGAATTGACATCTCCGATTTTCTTCCGGTTTTCCATAAAGGTAGACTGCATTCGGCGGTTCTGGCTCATAGAAAATGCAAACATGCAAAACACCAGAAACAGAAGTGGAATTGCCAGCTTCCAGTTGATCAGGAAGAGGAAGATGAAAGATCCCACGATCTTTACCACAGAGATAAACAGGTTTTCCGGCCCGTGGTGGGCGAACTCTGCGATAATCGAACAGATCGGATACGAGCTTGCTCATCATCTGTCCGGAATTATTCTGATCATAATACGAAAAAGAAAGCTTTTCATATTGGTCGAAAAGCTCCTTTCTCATGTCGCGCTCCATCCTCGCTCCCATCATGTGCCCCGCATATGTCACATAATACCTGCACGCAGTCTGTATGATATATGCCACCAAAAGGCCTATTGTAATAGGAATCAGCGCAGAAACGATTTTTCCCGGTGCTCCTGCAAAAAGGGTTTTGGTCAGCGTGCGAAGCAGCTGCGGAAACGCCAGATCTATGGCACTGATTATTGTTGCGCAAAGCAGGTCTATGAAAAAGACTGCTTTGTAGGGTTTGTAGTATTTGATGAATTTCTTTAATGTTTGCATGGTGTTCTCCTGGGATGTTCTTTTTAAAACAATTTGTTTCTCAACGTACATCATTATATATAGGTAAACCTATATATGCAATAGGATAACCAATGAAAATCTCACCGAATATTAGTATAATCCAAAAAGAAGCACATGCAGCTTGCCACCCTATCACCATCATTGCGATACAAATGAGGCTGATCGGTCTCAAACTTATACACCTGTCCCCTATGGATTTCCTGCACATGATCGTGACACTCGACTGTCAGCACACCGTCCGTGACTGTAAGATACTCGCGTGTTTTCTCGCCGTGCCCACCGCTTGTATACACGCCGCCCGGCTCCACGTCGATACGGTATACCTCGACCTCCCTTGAGTCCTCGTATGGGAAGCAGGTCCATACCCTGTACTGTCCCAAAAGCTCCTTTGTCGGTACCAGATCATCCGGAGATATGAGCGCATAGTCCACTCTCGGCGGATCTATAAGTCTTTGAAACTCAATTCGCAGACCGCTAGTGATTTTACCAAGCACTCCGATAGATGGATTCGCTGTGCCCTTTTCTATCTGAGCAAGCATGCTTTTACTCACACCGGTCTGCTCCGCTACCTGATCTAAGCTCATACCTTTTGACTGGCGTATTCTTTTTAAATTTTCAGATACATTGTGTGACAGATAATCCATACTCATATCTCCGTTTTTGCATTTAATTTTCTAACTATACTGTTTATAATCATATAAGGTAACTATTCGGAATAGTTACCTTACATGTTGTATTTTATAAGTTTTACAGTGCCCTGCGATACAGCATCTCGATATCGCACTGGCGTGAAGCCCTTGGATTGACAGCAATGTTGCCGCTCTTCATGGCATCGACAGCCATCGGCTCTATCTTGCTTTCTATCTCTTCCTTTGTGACTGTTCCGTTTTTGCTGGCATTGTTGATTGCGATGGTCAGATTCTCTGGGATTCCGATGTCTGTGCAAAGCTCCCTGATTGCATCTACCAGCATCATCGGCTCAAATTCGTCCGCATACGCAGGAATCGGGCTTATATCATTGTAGATGGTCAGATACTTGCCATGATCTGCAAGTGCATTGTACTCTGCGATTACAGGAAGCAGCACTGCATTTGCCACTCCGTGAGGCACATCGAAAAATGCGCTGACCGGATGGCTCATTGCATGCACATTTCCAAGTCTTGCAAATGAGAATGCTATTCCTGCAAAAAGTGAGCCTGTCATCATAGCTTCAGCAGCCTCGATATCGTTTCTGTTTGCTACAAATCTGCGAATATTTTTACCGATAAGTGCCATCGCTTTTTCTGCCAGTGCATCAGAAAATGGCGATGCCGCTGTGGATACATATGCCTCCTCGGCATGGATAAATGCATCAATTCCGCAAGCTGCTGCCACGCTTGCCGGTGCTGTTGTGATGAGCTGGGCATCGAGAATTGCATATTTTGGCAATATCTCATAGCTGAATACTGTGAGCTTATAGTTTCTGCTATGATCTGTGATTACAGAGAATGCTGTCACCTCTGAGCCGGTTCCTGCGGTGGTTGGTATCGCAATGAGTGGTACGATTGGTCCCGGCACCTTGTGTGCTCCCTCATAGTCTGTGACGCTTCCGCCATATTTGGCAACCACACCCACTGCTTTTGCCACATCCATCGGTGAGCCGCCTCCGAATGCCACGATAAAGTCTGCGCCCGACTCCAGGTATTTTGCTGTGGCTTTCTCCACTGTTGTGACAGATGGATTTGCCTCTATATCTGTAAAAGTGTCTGCTTTTATGTCAACTGATGCCAGATAATCTGCTGCCTTTTTTACAAGTCCCATCTTCTCAAGATGCGGTCCTGAAATAATGAGTGCATGCTTACCTCCAAGTTTTTTTGCTATTTCCGGCAGCTTTGAGAGACTGCCCTTTCCCACTGTGATGTCCTGTGGCACCGAGAAATTAAATGTTTCCATATATAATCTGTCCTTTCTGTTTCCTAGCTTGCTTTCTTTGCAAGTACCCTGTCTATTGCAGCATAGATAACCTTATCCAGTTCAACCTCATCTGCCTCCGGCATAAGTGTCGCAGCATCCTCATCTGAGATGAGCTCAACAAGTGTACCAAATGACTCCTTGTATTTCTTTTTGCAGAAGACGAAGAATACCACGCCGAGCGCACACCATGCAAGCACGATGCCCCACTCCTGGGCGATAAGTGTTCCTCCACTTCCCGGTATGCAGTACATTGCAACCATGAAGCCTGACATGATGACCGCCATCGTTCCAAAGAACTTGTATGCGGGAACCTTGTAAGGTCTTGGCATATCCGGCTTCTTCTTGCGAAGAATAATGAATGAAAGAGCAACCATGCAATATGCCACGCAGCAGCCAAAGTTGCCGGCATCACTGATCCATACGAGCATCTTTCTGCCTGCAAAAGGTGCAAGCATTGTGAGAGATCCGATGAGAATCAGTGCATTGATTGGTGTCTTGTGCTTTGGATGAAGCTTTGCAAAAAACTTTGGAATCATGTATGACTCTGCCATTGAGTACATGGCACGCGAGCCACCGAGCAAAAATGAGTTCCATGAGGTTACGATACCGCACATTCCGCCGACTATTATAACCTTTGCCATTATCTTTGTGTTGAATGCGGCAGCCATTGCATCTGCTGTGACAAGTCCTGTTGCCTGCTCTGAATCAACAATTGCCTGTGGGCCCATGACAAGACCTACCGAAACAATGACAAGTGCATAGAACACAACTGCCAGAACTACTGATAAGATAAGTATTGAGCCGATTTTCTTTGCCGGAACATTGATCTCCTCAGCCGCCTGAGGTATTACGTCAAATCCGATAAAGTAAAATGGTGACAGAGCTGCCACTCCGATAATTGCCTTTACGTTCAGACCTGCAGAGCTGCCTGCAAACATCTGTCCATCCAGGTTATCAACTGTTCCATTGATTACCGATGCAATTATCAACAAAATTCCGGCGCCACCAATAATACATGTGAGCACAGTCTGCAAAATCGCTGCTGTCTTTGCGCCGATAATGTTTATCATCATAATTAAAAATGCCACAACTATCGCCACAATAAGCCATGAAGCATAGATATCAAAGCCTGCTACCGTATACAGATAGCCCTTCAAAAAGCCCGGCCACAGATATGTGATGATTGTTGGGAAAGCGCACGCCTCAAAGCATGCCACACTGACATATCCAAGGATAATCATCCACGTACATATGAATGAACCTGTCGAACCCATTGCCTTGTAGCTGAATACATGCTCGCCACCGCACTGAGGCATGGCTGCTGTCAGCTCCGCGTAGGTCATTCCCACGAAAAATATCATGATACCGCCGATTACGAAATCGATTGCGGCACCGAGCACTCCGCCCTTTTCAATCCAGCCTCCGGTTGAGACAACCCATCCCCAGCCAATCATGGCTCCAAATGCAATTACAAGTACGTCCCAGGCATTCAGGACTTTGTTAAATTCTGATTTTTTCTGTTCCATTACTTGTCACCTCCAGCTTCTGTCTTACTTTCATTCTCTACCACTTTTCTTGCCAGAGACTCAATAAGCTCCGCTGTGCCATCCACTCCTAACAGGCTGCTGTCTATAAGCATATCCCTATTGTGTCTGTCGCCTCGGTTGCTTCCTGTCAGCGCCATATGACGCTTATGATAACGCTTATCCTTTTCAGTGATAAAAAGCTTTGCATCATCCTCCGACAAATTGTGGCTCTTCATTACGTTTTCAATCCTCACTTCATCCGGTGAATATATGAAAATACGTAAAATCGGTTTATGTTCCTTTAGTATATACTATTTGTTCCATGCGATAACGTCCTTTTAATAAACATGTTATTCATCAAAGTCGTAAGTCATGATGACTTTAATCGCGGTTTTATCGACCATGGCGTCAAACCCTTCGCGCCATTGCGACAGGCCGATACGGTGAGTGATCATCGGTTTAACGTTGATTGCGCCGCTGGCCAGCAGGCGTATAGCATTGCGCCAGGATGTGGAATCGTAGGCCATATGGCCAATGATGCTTTTATTCCACGCGGTGATATCGTTGATGGAGAAATCGAGAGGTTTAAAGCCCATACCGACGCGAACGACTTCACCATTCGGGCGCAGCATTTCGATCGATTGTTTTAGGGCGATATTGGCACCAGAGCATTCGATGACCAGCCCCAGATTGTCTTTACCGCAGATTTCCTGGCAGCGTGCAACCACATCTTCGGTCGAACCGTTAACGACAGCTGTCGCACCCAGCTCTTTGGCGATCGGGAAGCGTACGGCAACATCCTCTTCCAGCCCGACCATCACAATATTAACGGCCCCCATAATGCGCGCCATTTGAACGGAAAAGAGTCCTAATGGACCGGTACCAAAGACCACCACATCCTGGCCTGGAAGAAATTTGGATTGCTGAGCGATAGATTTGTAGGCATTGCATATAGGATCCAGTACAGCCGCCTCTTCATAATCTACCTCTGCCGGGATTTCCCACAGAGCATGGCGGTGAATTTTGAGTATTTCCCCAGGGACCAGACAATATTTAGAAAACCCACCGCCCCAGGTATTGTTGTCCAGACCTAAATTCACCTTTTCTGTACAACAAAGAAAATCGCCCTGTTCACAGGCCGGACAAACGCCGCAAACGTGCCCGCTGTTGTCAGACACAACTCGCTGTCCCACCTTCCAGTCCTTAACCTTGTCGCCAACCTGCACAATTTGACCCGCAAATTCATGACCACGAATCGAATTAAACTGCTCGGATCCACTGTCGACATTGTAGTGTTTCATGTCAGCGCCGCAGATAGCAGCAGCCTTAATTTCAATCACAACGTCATCCGGACCACATACCGGTTCCGGAACATCAATCATCTTATAGCCGCCAAAGGCCTTGCCAAATCTTGCCAGTGCTTTCATGGAATTTTCCTTTGTGTTTAGTTTTGCATCAGTGACCATCATACTTATCCATATAATTTTTGAGGTCAACACCAAATCTTTAAAACACAGATTTTGATCTGTATTTCACAACCAAGATCACAAATAAATGCAAAGTTGAACTGAAACCCAAGTGAACGTGGCTGCCGCTTCGCTAAAATGGCGTGAACCCTTCGCATTTTTCCTGTTATGAAACTGTTAACCTGTGGGTGCTGTTTTTTTCGCCACGCCATTTCCGTGGCGTGTTTGCTTGTTTTAAATGTCAAAGAGGAACACCGATGAAACTATTGCCTTTGTTGGCAGCACTACCCCTGCTCTGCGCCAGCGTTGTTTCCGCCAGTTCACTGATGTCAGTTGGCTACTTTAATGGTGGCGGCGACGTCACTGCCGGTCCGGTGGTGCGACATCAATAAACTAGGATGTTCGCCCAGATAACCCATCTCAACTATTCGTTTGGCCTTGTCTATAACAACGAAAAAGACGAGACCAATGACGCCTTAAAAGACGCCAGCAAACTGCATCAGATTTGGCTTTCACAGAAAGTGCAGGATGATTTGCTGAAAATTCCACAGCTGCGTAAACAAAATCCAAACCTGAAAGTTTTGCTTTCCGTCGGCGGTTGGGGAGCGCGTGGATTCTCTGGCGCGGCAGCAACGAAGGAAACACGCGCAGTGTTTATTCAGTCTGCGCAGGAGATAATTGCGAAATATGGTCTGGATGGCATCGATCTCGACTGGGAATATCCGGTTAACGGCGCCTGGGGACTGGTCGAAAGCCAACCGGCTGACCGCGCTAACTTCACCGCGCTATTAACAGAGCTGCGCGCCGCATTGGGGCATAAAAAACTGCTGACCATCGCCGTGGGCGCAAATGCAGAAAGTCCGAAAAGCTGGGTGGATGTCAAAGCCATTGCACCATCGCTCGACTACATCAACCTGATGACCTACGACATGGCTTACGGCACCCAATATTTCAACTCGAACCTGTATGATTCGACGCAATGGCCGACGGTCGCCGCAGCGGATAAGTACAGCGCCGATTTTGTGGTCAATAACTATCTCGCCGCCGGTCTGAAACCGAGTCAAATGAATCTGGGCATTGGCTTTTATGGCCGCGTACCAAAACGCGCCGTTGAGCCAGGTATTGACTGGAGCAAACCTGACGCGCAGAAAAACCCGGCTACCCAGCCCTATTTCGAGTCAGCTCAAATTGAGTTGTTCAAATCACTGGGCATCGACCTGAGCAAAGATACCTACGTGAAGTACAACGATATTGTGGCGAAGTTGATTAACGATCCGCAAAAACGCTTTAGCCAACATTGGGATGATGAAGCGAAAGTGCCGTGGCTGTCGGTACAGTCTGCGGATGGAAAAAAACTCTTTGCCCTCTCCTATGAAAACCCGCGTTCAGTGGCGATCAAAGCCGACTACATCAAAAGCAAAGGGTTGGCAGGCGCCATGTTCTGGGAGTACGGCGCAGATGACAATAATCAGTTGGCGAAGCAGTTAGCCGATTCGTTAGGCATCAAACACTGATCCCAACACCTGACACAATAGGTTATGATTAACGCATTCCGCTGCGCCAGCTTTTGGCGCAGCTCTTCATTTCTACTGGAGGCATGAGCTTTATGGCTTTTATCCCTAAAAATTACGCCCGTCTGGAAGTCGGTTACCGGGAAAAGGCGCTTAAACTCTTTCCCTGGGTCTGCGGACGTTGTTCCCGTGAGTTCGTGTATTCAAATTTGCGCGAGTTGACGGTACACCATATCGATCACGATCACTCGAATAACCCGGAAGATGGTAGCAACTGGGAAATGTTGTGCCTATACTGCCACGATCACGAACATTCCAAATATACGGAAGCGGACCAGTATGGTTCAACGGTGGTTGCAGGAGAAGATGCGCAAAAGGCCGTATGGCGAAGCGAAATACAACCCATTCGCCGATCTGAAGGCGATGATGAACAAGAAATAATATCAACTGCAGGCCCGACACAGATGTTTGCCGGGCCTGGGTAATCAGGATTTAAACGTCGCAATCGGTTCTGGCGTAATACCAAACTCAACCTTCAACTGCTGCTTGCTCTTCATAACCATCTCACCATTGGTATCAATCGTCATATGCTGTGCGTCAATATTGTTTCGCGCCTGCCATAACATCACCAGCTGTAAGCTATTCTCTTTTGTTCTGCCGTTAGCGCTACGCCATCCGGCCATTTCCCTAGCTCAACGGCAGTCGATAAGCGCTGATAAACTTCCGGCGTCATGCTGTTGATCATCTCATCAAGATTCATGTTAAATCCACTCTCCGTAGAATAATTTGCTGAATCGTTTCTTCAACCCTTGGTTTGCTCACCGTTTTCACCATCGGTGAAGTTCAAAGACGCTGAGTTAACGCAGTACCGTTCACCGGTAGGTTTCGGACCATCCGGGAAGACGTGTCCCAGGTGCGCATCACAGTTTCCGCAGCGGATTTCAATGCGCTGCATGCCGTGTGACGTATCTTTTATGTAACGGATAGCCTCATCGCTGACAGGCTCGTAAAAGCTGGGCCAGCCGCAGCCAGAGTCATATTTTGTCTCGGAACGAAATAGCGGATTGTCGCAGATCAAACAGTGGTAGATGCCGTCACGCTTGTTATGTAGCAAACGTCCGGTAAATGGCGGTTCTGTCCCATGATTCTGCGTTACGTAGAACTGCATTTCGGTTAAATTTTTTTCAGTTCTTCTGGAGAAGGTTGATTAGCCATTTGCTCACATCTCGCTTTATTTAAACTCACATCGCGAGACAGATTCTAACAAAACATTAACACCGGAGTGCGAACTTTTGTTCTAAACTTGATCCTTGCGAAATGGCAGCCTGCAATTCGTGATCAGAATCACGTTTTTATCTTGATTGCCCTTTAAAAATTCGGGCCGCCGACCCCATGTGGTTTCAAGCCCAAAGGAAGAGTGAGGCGAGTCAGTTGCGCAAAGCTTAGGCAGCAGATTGATTTGTCGCAATGATTGACACGATTCCGCTTGACGCTGCGTAAGGTTTTTGTAATTTTACAGGCAACCTTTTATTCACTAACAAATAGCTGGTGGAATATATGACTATCAAAGTAGGTATCAACGGTTTTGGCCGTATCGGTCGCATTGTTTTCCGTGCTGCTCAGAAACGTTCTGACATCGAGATCGTTGCAATTAACGACCTGTTAGACGCAGAGTACATGGCTTACATGCTGAAGTATGACTCCACTCACGGTCGTTTCGACGGTACCGTTGAAGTGAAAGACGGTCATCTGATCGTTAACGGTAAAAAAATCCGTGTTACCGCTGAACGTGACCCGGCTAACCTGAAGTGGGACGAAGTTGGTGTTGACGTTGTTGCTGAAGCAACCGGTATCTTCCTGACCGACGAAACCGCTCGTAAACACATCACCGCTGGCGCGAAAAAGTCGTTCTGACTGGCCCGTCCAAAGACAACACTCCGATGTTCGTTCGCGGCGCTAACTTCGACGCTTACGCTGGCCAGGACATCGTTTCCAACGCTTCCTGCACCACCAACTGCCTGGCGCCGCTGGCTAAAGTTATCAACGACAACTTCGGTATCGTTGAAGGCCTGATGACCACCGTCCACGCTACCACCGCTACTCAGAAAACCGTTGATGGCCCGTCTCACAAAGACTGGCGCGGCGGCCGCGGCGCAGCTCAGAACATCATCCCGTCCTCTACCGGCGCTGCTAAAGCAGTAGGTAAAGTACTGCCAGAACTGAACGGCAAACTGACCGGTATGGCGTTCCGCGTTCCGACTCCGAACGTATCTGTTGTTGACCTGACCGTTCGTCTGGAAAAAGCAGCGTCCTACGAAGAAATCAAGAAAGCCATCAAAGCCGCTTCTGAAGGCGCTATGAAAGGCGTTCTGGGTTACACCGAAGACGACGTTGTTTCTACCGACTTCAACGGCGAAGTTTGCACTTCCGTGTTCGATGCTAAAGCTGGTATCGCACTGAACGACAACTTCGTGAAACTGGTATCCTGGTACGACAACGAAACCGGCTACTCCAACAAAGTTCTGGACCTGATTGCACACATCTCCAAATAAGTTGAGATGAAACAGTAATCTGTAAGAGCGACTCAGGTCGCTCTTTTTTTTGCCTGAAGAAAGGATTGCGTAATGATTAATAAAATTTTTGCACTTCCGGTAATCGAACAAATTACCCCTGTCCTCTCCCGCCGTCAGCTTGATGAGCTTGAGGTTCTTGTTGTCGATCACCCACAGGTTAAAGCTTCTTTCGCACTGCAGGGCGCACATCTTCTTTCCTGGAAACCAAATGGTGAAGAGGAAGTCCTGTGGCTAAGTAATAATACCCCGTTTAAAACCGGCGTAGCGCTGCGTGGCGGCGTACCAATTTGCTGGCCGTGGTTTGGTCCGGCTGCTCAGCAGGGCCTGCCTTCGCATGGTTTTGCCCGCAATCTGCCATGGACGCTGAAAGCTCACAACGAAGACGACAATGGCGTGGTGCTGACGTTTGAACTGCAGAGCAACGCTGAAACGCATCAGCTTTGGCCACACGAGTTTTGCCTGCTGGCCCGCTTCAAAGTGGGAGCCACCTGTGAGATGGAGCTGGAAGCTCATGGTGAGTTTGAAACCACCTCGGCACTGCATACCTATTTCAACGTTGGTGACATTGCGGCAGTGAAAGTCAGTGGTCTTGGCGATCGCCTGATCGATAAAGTCAATGATGCTAAAGAAGATGTGCTGGCTGATGGTATCCAGACCTTCCCGGACCGCACCGATCGCGTTTATCTGAATCCGGAAGCGTGTAGCGTGATTCATGATGATGCGTTGAATCGCAATATCGACGTTGTCCATCACCACCACCTGAATGTCGTGGGCTGGAACCCTGGCCCGGCGCTGTCCGTCAGCATGGGCGACATGCCGGATGATGGCTACCAAAACGGTTTGTTTGTGTAGAAACGGCTTACGCGACCGCTCCGCAGAAAACCACCGAAGGAAAAACCATCTCGCCTCGCGCAGACTATTCGTGTAGCTAAACGCTAACACAGCTCTGCGCACCGTGCCGGATGCGGCTAACGCCTTATCCGGCCTACAAACTACACGCAGCCGTAGGCCTGATAAGCACAGCGCAACAGGCAGTTCCGCGCACCGTGCCGGATGTGGCTAACGCCTTATCCGGCCTACAAACTACATGCAGCCATAGGCCTGATAAGCACAGCGCATCAGGCAGTTCCGCGCACCATGCCGGATGCTGCCAACGCCTTATCCGGTCTACAAACTACACGCAGCCGCAGGTCTGATAAGCACAGCGCATCAGGCAGTTCCGCGCACCGTGCCGGATGTGGCTAACGCCCTTATCCGGCCTACAAACTACACGCAGCCGTAGGCCTGATAAGCTGTGGGAACATCGGCATTTGGCAAATCAGGCCATATCCAGCGCGGTTTTATCCTTTGGCGCCGGATACGCCTTATCTAACTGCTTCAACTCATCTACAGAGAGCGTTATCTCCAGCGCGGCGGCATTTTGTTCGACATGCGCTACGCTTGCGGCTTTCGGAATTGCTATTACACCCGACTGGCGAATCACCCATGCCAGCAAAATCTGCGCAGCGCTAACATTGTGCGCGTGCGCGATGTCATTCACCACAGAGTTAGAAAGCAAATCGCCACGCAGTCGTCCCGCCTGGGCCAGCGGACTGTATGCCATGACCGGCATCTGCTGCTGCTGGCACCACGGCAGTAAATCATATTCAATACCGCGCGAGGCTAAATGATAAAGCACCTGATTAGTTGCACACTCTCGTCCACCGGGTACCTGCCATAACGCCTGCATATCATCATAATCGAGATTCGAGACGCCCCAACGGCAGATTTTCCCCCTGCGCAATCAGTGTTTCCATGGCATCGACGGTCTCTGCAAATGAAAAATCGCCCATCCAGTGCAGCAAATAGAGATCCAGATAATCAGTTTTCAGTCGACGCAGGCTCGCTTCGCAGGCGGCAATGGCTTTCTGTCCGCCGGCATTCCATGGGTAAACTTTCGAGACTAAAAAAGCGCTATCACGCCGCCCCGTTAATGCTTCACCCACTACCTCCTCCGCTGCACCATCAGCGTACATTTCTGCGGTATCAATCAATCGCAGGCCTAGATCCAGTCCGGCCTGCAGCGCAGACACTTCATCCCGGCGTCGGCTTGGATCCTCGCCCATGTACCATGTTCCCTGCCCAATAGCAGGAAGCGATACCTGGTTTGTAAACGTCACCTGTTTCGCTGTCATCGCACCCTCCTGTGTTAATGCACCACAGTAAAGCAAAACAACGCGCATGTGTCCTGTTAGGGTGCACAAATTGCACCATCATGGATTGGAAACCGATCGTTAAGGCGAGCGAAATAAAAAGCCCGGGAACAGCAGATGTTCCCGGGCCGAAATAATACAAAATCTTAACTACGAAGTGGTTATTTTAACCGACCTAGATATTTTCCCTCTTTCATGGCGTTGATTTTTCCGTTTTTATAGACGATGACGGAAATCAAACCTGCGCTATAAGACTGAGCTTCTGCACTATTCTCATCATTTGCCGCAGGTTTGCCATTAATATAAGCAATGCCATCAGCACCACGTTTAAAGTCCACTCCAAGTTTATTCACATGCACGGGCGTGATTTTACTGGCGTGTACCGGAGCATTCGCGTCACTGACCATGGTTTTATGTTCATGCTGTAACTGCTGGCGGTAAGCCTCGCTAATGGCATACGCAGGTGCAGCAGAGGAAGCCACCAACGCAGCGATAATAATTAATTTTTTCATACGTTACACCTTAATACTTATCGTGTTTGTGGTGATGGCTGGAATTAGTATCATTTGTGCCATACACGTTTTGCGCGTTTTCCATAGCCTGTTTTTCAGCGGCAGCATTGATTGTCGCCTGACGGTTTTGCTCCGCAACATAACAGGCATCACGGCTCACACCCTTACTTTCGCAAGCATTCATGCGTGAAGCCTCGGTAGAACAACCAGCCAGAATCCCGCCCATCACAGCTATCATGATTAACTTTTTCATTATATATACCAGGTTTATTCTCAAAATATCCACATGGCGTATTATATTTAATGCCATGAAGAGTTGCTGTCGCTACTTTAAAGTTTACTTAATATCTGCAATGGAATATTTAATGTCAATTTAAATTTTTTCAGATAAACACCTAAAGATGTAAAATTAAAATCAATCGATTAATTTTTGTTTTTTTCACATGAAAGTTAACTTTCGCCATGAGATAAACATGCTAAAAGAGTTATCAATAATTTTCATTGCGCTTAACAATAAGAAAATTACGCTTACCTCGATCGTAAATTTTAGTATTATCAACGCATTGAATAGCTACAAACCATTACTTTATGACAATGATTTGCTAAACCATCACGACTTTATTTCGTTCAAAAATGAATAGATAACAGGCTAATAAAATAGCAAGTATATTTTTAGTAACAGCGACAGGAATAATACGTTAAAAATTCGTTGTAGCCTGACAGAATGCCAAAACAGCACAAAAAATCAAATTTCATGTTTTAGATCAATATTCATCTCCGTCAAGCACAAAAAAGCCCGCACTGATGCGGGCTAGTGTTTGACGCGCATTAGTATCAGAACTTGTAGGTTACACCCACCGAGAAGATGCCAGACCAGGACTTATCGACCATCGGGCTGTCTTTCACTTCATCACTCAAACGCACATAACGGCCAGTGCCGTATACGTTCCAGTTGCCAAGGAAGTTATAGCTCGCGGTCAACTCCAGGTACGGATCCCATCCATCGTCAGCGTTGTAGCTTTTCAGACCACTGCGGCGAGACTCGTGATTGGACACGCCATAATAATAGTCGTTGTAGTTTTCGCTGCTGTACTGCACACCGATACCCGGCGTCAGAGTCAGCCCACCATTAGTGTAACGGTAGAGCCAGGCCAGATCCCAGATAAAGCCGTTGCTGTTATCCAGAGTATCACCCGCCAGTGCAGTACGCAGGAAACCATACTGGGTGTTATGTACATACGAGAGGCCAGCCATCATGCTGCTTTTACGCTTGTCGAGTTGGCGCAAAGCATGGCTATCGCTATCACCTGGCTTGAAATGCGTCGGATCATAGTACGCCATGATGGAAAGCTTATCTGTCGTGTCATTCCACAAATAGTAACCGCCACCCAAGCCGTGGAACCACACATTATCGCCTTCATAGGTGACAACCGGAACAGGGTAAACATCGCGGTCATACTGTTTGTATGGGCTGTTAATCACGCCGACACCCGCGCCAACAGTCCACTGGCTTTCAGCCTGTGCGGTGCTAACTGCGGTTGCGGCAAGGACGCTAAGTGCCAGAAGTTTGAGTTTGGTCACAATCCATAATTCCTTATTCAAATGTGTAGCGGTCAAAGTGTAACCGCCAATACGCTTCAGCCCAACTATTTTACGTATTCGCCCCAGAATGTAACCCCCTAATTTCTCAGCGAGTGATGACATTTTGCTTGCAGGACGATGAACACCGCATGAATCCCGCTCCAATTCTTTACATAAGATGTGCTTTTTTTGCTGATGAGTTATTGATATGCCATTGAAATTCATTTGCGCACACAGGCAAGTTTTGCAAATGCCATCTACGCTTAATTTTAGAAGGTGTATCACCGAATACGTTGATCTCCTGACCACTAAAATGGCATGAGAGTTGCTTATTTCCTCAGCAGCGACGTCGTTCAGTTTACCTCTTCAGGGGCCTCTACTATTCATATGAACGGCTCTTAACATGTGCTAAAAAACGAAAGGACGGCATACCATGAATATATTCGATCACTATCGCCAGCGTTATGAAGCTGCCAAGGACGAAGAGTTCACGCTGCAGGAGTTTCTTACCACTTGTCGGCAAGATCGCAGTGCTTATGCCAACGCGGCAGAGCGGCTATTAATGGCTATTGGTGAGCCTGTCATGGTCGACACTGCCCACGAACCTCGACTTTCTCGACTCTTTTCGAATCGGGTAATTGCACGCTATCCCGCCTTTGAAGAGTTTTACGGCATGGAAGACGCCATTGAGCAAATTGTTTCTTATTTGAAACATGCGGCTCAGGGTCTGGAAGAGAAGAAGCAGATTCTGTATCTGCTGGGGCCTGTGGGAGGGGGGAAATCATCTCTTGCTGAGCGGCTGAAGTCGCTGATGCAGAGAGTACCAATTTATGTCCTGAGTGCCAATGGCGAACGTAGCCCGGTCAACGATCATCCGTTATGCCTGTTTAATCCGCAGGAGGACGCGCAGATCCTGGAAAAAGAGTATGGGATCCCGCGTCGCTATCTCGGTACGATCATGTCGCCCTGGGCTGCGAAACGTCTGCACGATTTTGGCGGGGACATTACAAAATTCCGCGTCGTCAAAGTCTGGCCGTCTATTCTGGAGCAGATCGCTATCGCCAAAACGGAGCCTGGTGATGAAAACAACCAGGATATTTCTGCGCTGGTCGGGAAAGTGGATATTCGTAAACTCGAACACCACGCCCAGAACGATCCTGATGCCTACGGTTATTCGGGGGCACTGTGCCGCTCAAACCAGGGGATTATGGAATTCGTTGAGATGTTTAAAGCACCGATTAAAGTGCTGCATCCCTTGCTAACCGCCACTCAGGAAGGTAACTACAACGGGACGGAAGGTATCTCCGCCCTGCCGTTCAACGGGATTATTCTCGCCCACTCGAACGAATCCGAATGGGTCACTTTCCGTAATAACAAAAACAACGAAGCCTTCCTCGACCGTGTTTACATCGTGAAGGTGCCGTATTGCTTACGCATTTCCGAAGAGATCAAAATCTACGAGAAATTGCTTAATCACAGTGAATTGACTCACGCCCCCTGCGCCCCTGGCACGCTGGAAACGCTGTCACGTTTTTCCATTCTTTCGCGCCTTAAAGAGCCAGAAAACTCCAGCATTTATTCAAAGATGCGGGTTTATGATGGCGAAAGTCTGAAAGACACCGATCCCAAAGCCAAGTCGTATCAGGAATATCGTGACTACGCCGGTGTCGATGAAGGGATGAACGGTCTGTCGACGCGTTTTGCGTTTAAGATCCTCTCCCGCGTGTTCAACTTCGATCATGTAGAAGTGGCGGCAAACCCGGTCCATCTGTTCTACGTCCTGGAACAGCAGATCGAGCGCGAGCAGTTCCCACAAGAGCAGGCAGAACGCTATCTGGAGTTCCTGAAAGGTTATCTGATCCCGAAATATGCCGAGTTTATCGGCAAAGAGATCCAGACGGCCTACCTTGAATCCTATTCCGAATATGGGCAAAACATTTTCGACCGTTATGTTACCTACGCGGATTTCTGGATTCAGGATCAGGAGTATCGCGATCCGGATACCGGGCAGCTGTTTGACCGCGAGTCTCTTAACGCCGAGCTGGAGAAAATCGAGAAACCGGC
>ENA-OQDA01000358-OQDA01000358.1-human-gut-metagenome-genome-assembly--contig:-NODE-358-length-19305-cov-15.392272_pt1 | contig 19305 bp, 18 predicted proteins | sample MGYA00242771_ERZ504603 | MGnify/ENA primary metagenome ERZ504603 (study PRJEB26092, sample SAMD00036328) | human gut metagenome | host: Homo sapiens | study: EMG produced TPA metagenomics assembly of...
CAAGGAGTATTTGGACACGCCTGAGATCGATTTGTCAGGGAACATGTCCGCATTGCTGCCCAACCTGAAGTTTACCCTGAGCGCTTCAGAGTCCCAAGCATTAAATCAGTGATGAAGGGCCGGCAGGACGTCATCATTTCCGTCGAGCGGAATGTGTAATGCCGGGCGCATCCAGCATCATCTCCGCCACAACGCATGGCGCCCCACAGCCAGCATCGTCTTTGTCGGGTATCAGGGCGTCGGCACGCCGGGTCGTAAGATCGTCGATGGTGCAAGCTCCATCCGGCTTTTCAATGAAGATGTCGCCATCAAGGCCAAGGTTTTTACGATTGGCGGATTTTCCGCGCACGCTGGGCAGAGCCAGATTTTGGATTGGATACGGAAAATGGCGCATCCCGGCATGCAGGTCGTACTGGTGCATGGCGAGGAGAAAGCGCAGCAGATCCTTTCCGGCCTTATCAAAGACCAGTTCCATCTTTCGGTCTATACTCCCGGTTACTTGGAAGAAATGGCTCTTGTGTCTGGCGCTACCCCCGAAGTGGTCGTTACCGCCCAGCCGAAGAGTTACGCGCATGTGGACTGGAACTTGCTGCTTGAAGAGACGGAAGACAAGCTTTCCAAGCTCCGTGTACGCCTTGAAAAGGCCGAGGAGCGGCCTTGGGATGAGCAGGTTGATATCCGGGATCGTATCCTTGAGCTCAATAAGGAATTGCTGTCTGTCCTGACTCAACTGTAAGTGAAGAAGAGGGGCCCGCAATGGGCCTCTTCTTCTCCGGTGATTAAGGTAGAATCTGTTCACTTCAATGTTGGTGACAACCGACCGTTTCCTACTGGAGTTTTCATGCGAATCATTGCCGGAGCCCTTGGAGGCCGGAGTTTGAAGACGGTTGAAGGGCCGGGGTATCGTCCGGCTACAGCCAAGGTACGCGAAGCCATTTTTTCTATGCTTTCCTCACGGGGGGTTGTATGGAGCGGTTTGCGCGTTCTGGATTTGTTTGCCGGAAGTGGAAGCCTGAGCTTTGAAGCCCTCAGCCGGGGGGCCCAAGAGGTCTGTCTCGTTGAGCGTGAGCCGAAGGTTGTACAATGCTTGAACCAGAATGTGGATACACTGGATGTGGCAGATCGGTGCCGTGTGGCTGAGAGCGATGTCCTGCGTTTTTTGCGGGGCAGGGCGTATCAGCCGTATGACGTCATCTTCGCCGATCCGCCGTATGGTGAAAACCGGCTGGCCCCTACGCTCAAGGCCATTATGAAGGGCGGTTGGCTTGCACCAGATGGGTATCTGCTTGCTGAGATTGAAGGATTGCTGCGTTTTGACGCAGCGGCGGCCCATGAGGAGCTTGAATTGGAAGTTGACCGAAATTACGGACAAACCCGGATCATCTTATGGCACAAGACAAACGAGTAGCGATTTATCCCGGAACATTCGATCCGTTGACAAACGGACATGCGAACATCATCCGGCGAGGATTGCGCATGTTCGACAATATCATTGTCGCGGTAGCCGCCGATACGGGAAAATCCCCCTTGTTTTCCCTCGAAGAGCGTGTTGCCATGGCAGAGAAGGTTTTCGCCAAGGAACCGAATATTTCCGTTGAGCCGTTTCAGGGGTTGCTTGTGGAGTATGTTGCCCGACGGAATGTCCATACGGTGCTCCGAGGGCTTCGAGCCGTTTCGGACTTTGAATATGAGTTTCAGATTGCGCTCATGAACCGTAAGTTGCGCCCGGATATTGAGACGCTGTTTCTGATTTCAGACTATCGCTGGCTGTACATCAGCTCAACCATCGTTAAGACCGTCGCAAGGTTAGGCGGGGATGTGCGTGGGCTTGTCCCGGATTATGTTCTCAGTTGCCTGCGTGAGCGTTTCGGTTTCACACACGGAGAGATCGAACCTGTAGCCCCGCCGCCCGTACCGGAACTCTCAGAGCTTGCGCGCTTGCAGGAACTGGAAGCTTCACTTGATAGGGATGCTGATAAATGACGAAACTCCGCGTCGTCTGTCTCGTCGGCCCTACGGGGTTGGAAAGTCCGCAATCGCGTTACGCCTTGCCGAACAGTTTAATGGTGAGATCATCAATGCGGATTCGCGTCAGGTTTTTGAAGCTTTTCCGATCATCACGGCCCAACCCTCTCAGGTGGAACAGGCCGCATTCCCGCATCACCTTTACGGTTTTTTGAAAACGGACGCCCGTTTTTCCGCAGGGGCTTGGGGGGAAAAGGCCCTAGGGTATATTGAACATACGGCATTCCCTGTGATTGTGGGAGGAACGGGGCTGTATCTCCGGGCATTTTTTTGATGGCATCGTGGATATTCCGCCAATACCGGATACCATCCTCACAAGGCTTACGGAAGCGTGCCGCATTGAAGGTTCACCAGTGCTGCATCGGAAGTTGGAGGAAATCGATCCGGCATATGCCGCCCGTATCCATAAAAACGATCGACAGCGTATCGTGAGGGCACTTTGTGTCTATGAGGCCACAGGAAAGACCTTTTCATGGTGGCACAGCCAAACGCCTCCCCCGCGAGAGGCGGATGTGCTGCGCATAGGTTTACGCCTTCCACTTGATATGTTGACGCCTTTGCTGGAACAGCGTATCGATTTGATGCTTGAGGCTGGCGCGCTTGATGAAGCCCGCTCCGAGTATAATGTATTTCCCGATGGGACATTGCCGGGGTGGTCCGGCATCGGATGCCGGGAACTTCATCTCTATCTTTCGGGCACATTGTCGTTGGATGCCGCACGGGAACTGTGGATCAAAAATACGCGGGCATATGCAAAACGGCAACTGACATGGTTCAACGCGGATAAGCGAATCCAATGGTTTTCCCCGGATGAAGGCAAAGATATCCTCTCTCTCGTCAGCGAGTGGCATCAGAGGAAAAAGGATTAGTGGGCTGTGACGGGGAAGGGGACAGCCTCGAACTTTCCTGCCCTTGGCTTAGATCGTAGATAGCAATACAAAAGCCGTCCTTCCCACAGTGGGCAGGACGGCTCTTGTATTGCTCAGGACAGAATTTTATTTCTGGCTTTCTTCCACGATACGCATCGTGGTTGTAGCGATTTCCAGTTCTTCATTGGTGGGAATGATGAGGACGGGGATACGGCTGTCAGGCGTGCTGAGTGGCGCGCGCCCGGGCTGCGGGTGTTGGTTTCTTTTTGTCAATCTTGATGCCGAAGGGCTCAAGACCTTCGCAGACGGCCTCGCGGACGAATTCATCGTTTTCACCGATACCGGCGGTGAATACGATGGAGTCAACTTTGCCGAGCAGGAAGAAGTAGGAACCAAGCACCTTCTTAATGCTTCGGGTCAGCATCTTGAACGCGAGGGCAGCCTTTTCGTCACCCTTTTCGATGTTTGCATGCACGTCGCGCATATCACTGGTGCCGCAGATACCGAGCAGGCCGGACTTTTTATTCAGGACGGTATCAGCTTCCTGAGGCGTCATCCCCTTCTTTTCCATCATAAAGGGAACGATGGCGGGGTCGATAGAACCGCAGCGGGTACCCATCATCAGGCCTTCGAGAGGCGTCAGGCCCATCGAGGTATCGATGCACTTGCCGTTTTGAACGGCGCTCATGGAGGAGCCGTTTCCGAGATGCATCGTGATGGAGTTCAGTTCCGAAAGCGGCTTGCCGAGGAAGGCCGCCGTCGCTTTCGCGATATACTTATGGGAGGTGCCGTGGAACCCATAGCGGCGGATACGCAGCTCCTCGTACAACGAATAGGGCAGGGGATACAGATACGCTTCGGGAGCCAAGGTCATACCGAATTCAGTATCGAAAACGCCCACATTGGGGACGCCGGGGAAGAGCTTTTCCGCAACCTCAATACCCATCAGGTTGGCCGGGTTATGCAGCGGGCCGAGGGGGAAGCAGTCACGAATGATTTCTTTTACTTTTTCGTCGATAAGCACCGGATCGGTGATCGCTTCGCCGCCATGCAGTACGCGGTGCCCAATGGCCGAGATTTCCGACTTGTCCTGAATAACCCCTTTTTCGGCGTCCAGAAGCAGGGAAATGACATCCTCCATCCCTTCAACGTGCGTGGGGAAGGGGCGCTCGACTACGATTTTTTCTTCCTTGTCGCTGCCGGGAGCAATCTTGTGGCTCAGTTTGCCCATAGGCTGCCCAATGCGTTCGACGACACCGGAGCACAGGACGGATTGGTCGTCCATATTGAACAATTGGTACTTACAAGAAGAAGAACCCGCGTTGATGACCAAAATTTTCATTGTTCTACCAGCTGATTAAAAAAGTTAAAGAGTCTTGTGGCAATAAAAGATGAAGGATCCGGCATCTTCCGCAAAAAGCATACATACGAAAGAGGTGCCCCGGATCCTTCATTAGAGCCCTTATTTAAGGGTGATTAAACCCTTTTCAGCCTGAGCCTGAATAGCCGCGCATCGACACGGGCTGCCTCATTTCCGGCCGCTACCCGCTCAACGACATCGTGGAGGCGTACCGCGCGTTCGAGGCGCACGAGGACGGCTGCCTCAAGCTGGTCATCACGCCTGGGAGGATCGATAGATGCTGTACTCACTCGGCCCCCATGGAGGGGATCACGGGGCACACATTCCGCCGCGTGCACGCTGAGTGCTTCGGCGCGCTCGACCGCTACTACACGCCCTTCCTCCCACCGCCGCGCGTGGGGTCCCCCTTCGGCGGCAAGAACCTCAAGGAGATCGACCCGGTCAACAACCAGGGCCTGAACGTCGTCCCGCAGCTGCTCACCAAGAACGCCGACGAGTTTGTGTGGGCCGCACGCGAGCTGGCCGAGCTGGGGTATGGCGAGGTTAACCTCAACCTCGGTTGCCCGTCCGGCACGGTCGTCTCCAAGGGCAAGGGCTCCGGCTTCCTGCGCGACCCGGACGCGCTCGAGGCGTTCCTGCGCGACGTGTGCGAGCGCTCGGCCCTGCCCGTCTCGGTCAAGACGCGCCTTGGACTCGAGGACGACTCCGAGTACGGGCGCATCCTCGAGCTGTATTGCACCCTGCCGCTCGCGGAACTCATCGTGCATCCGCGTGTGCAGAAGGACCGCTACCAGGGCAAACCTCGCTGGGAGCCGTATGGCAAAACGCTCGAGCGCGCGCCCTTCCCGGTGGCCTACAACGGCGACATCTTTGGCACGGGGGACATGGATGCGCTCGCGGAAGCGCACCCGCGGACCCGTCATGTGATGCTCGGACGCGGGTTGCTCGCCAATCCGGCCCTCGCGCGCATGCTCGCCGGCGGCCTGGCTGCGAGCGCGGACGAACTCAGACAGTTCCACGACAAGCTGTTCCATGCATACGTCGACGAGATCGGCGGCAACGCGGTCTTCCGCATGAAGGAGTGGTGGTTCTACGCCAAGTGCGCCTTTGCCGACCCCATGGCGGTGCATCGCACGGTGCGGAAGGTCCGGAAGATCAATGAGTATGAGGTTGCGGTTGAAAAGGTGTTCAATACCCAGTCTCTTGCCGCTGTTGCCCGGTTCTCGGGGTAGATGCCCACGGCGGTGGCTTCAAACGGGTTGATTCGTTGCAGCGAGGGCGTCGGAGGTGGTAAACGTGCACCATCAAATAGCAAGTCGGACAAAATAATGAACATCCGTTTATTAAAAAGGTCCGCGCGATGTGGCGTCGAAGGGAAGACCATGCGCATGGATGAGGCGCAACAAAGGGAATACTACGGGCTCCTTCGCGAGCTCATGACGTACGCCAACGAACGCTTGGGCGTTGTGCCGGTTTTCGATGTATTCAGTCCAGCTTGGCCCATTGAACCTGAACTTGAGGAAAAATGCCTGCTCGTGTTGCAGGAGCTGTGGCACACGCCCGACGTAATTGATGACTTTGCGCAAGAGGAAGTCTATCGCTTGTCGGCTTCTGAGCTGAATCTGGTCCGGAGCTGGAAAGATGCCCTGTTTGGCATATACATCGTGCTCGAAGTGCAAGACGGTACTGCCTTGCTCGTGGGCGATGGCATCTTGTTCAGGGTGAGTGGCTTTGGGGAGACCCTGGAGCTCGGATTTCCGGTGCTTCCCGTTTGCGTTGAGGGCGCTTTGCTTCCTTTCGGCGATGTCATCGTGATGCAAGAGCCCATGCGCGTGCATGGGCTGCCCCCTCTGTCAAAAGAGGAAGCGAATGCGTACGCTGCGTCTGTGGAATGCCCTCCCATCTCGGATGCGCGGACGTTCAGACTCACCGCGCGCGCCGAGAAGACGCGCGCCCTCCAAAACAAGATCGATTACTTGCTTAATGATGCCGAGCACGAGGACGAGCCCAGCGAGGGCTTCCATCGCGGCGTGCTCTATGGCCTTCCCGAAGAAAAGCGCGCTGAGCTCGTTGAGCAAGAGGCCGTAGCGCTGCTTGAGTCGCTTGAGGGAGAGGGGGTGGCTGATTGCCAAGTAAAACCCCAGGGGCAGGGGGAATCCACGCCTACGCAGGACTGTGGTGAGCTCGAAGCTATCGGATTCCCGTTGGATCAGGCCGTTCGAGTGATTGAATCGTGTACGTACTTGTACGGTGTGATCGAATTGGCAGAGGCGTACCGCCTGTATGCGGAAATGACGCTCACGCCCATCTCGATCGAAGAATTCAGGGGTGTCGCATCAGGCAGGTATTGGAGTCTGTGCCGCACGGGGCTAGTCTTCCGCCATGGTACCGAGTACGTAGCCAATCGCGTGCTGAGCGTTCCCTGCCTCGTGCACGATGCGGTCAAGGAGTGCGGGGACGGGGCGCTTCTCGGTCTTCTCGCCGCTATGGAAGAGGGCGGTGCGACGGTCGATGAGCTCTTTGATGCGTTGCGCGAGCAGCTCGCCGCACGTCCCGCCAACGACACGACGGCGGCTCGCATCCAGGCTGCCTATGATCGTTTTGAGAGCCAAACCAACGAGTACATCGACCAGCTTATCCAAGAGCACCGTGCCACCCCGCGTTGTCCGCTCAGCTCCGATCTGGTCAAAGACGGATGGCTCGATTTTGCCTGTTCGCTGCCGGAGGCCATAGCACTTAGGAATTTCCTCGATGGCATCGTGCCGGATGGGGAGAACGAATATTTCTTCGCCGATCGCATGGTCGAGGACCTGATGACCTCCGTGGTTGCCACGGGCTCGCTCGGATCTGCCATGCGCGCGTTGAAGCTCTATGGATATCCGCACGAAGCGCCTTCCACGGTGAAGCTCATTCGCCTCGTTATCAATTTCTACCAGGCGCTGCCCTCGTGGGATGATAACGGCTGGTCAAGACGAGAGCACATGGAGCGCCTGACGGGTCGCAAGGTGTTTTACGCGCCGGACGGAAGCGAGATCCGCGTGAGCGACGCAGACCCGTGCCCATGCGGCTCGGGCAAGGCGTATGGGGAGTGTTGCGGAAAGCGGCGCCGACGCATCGTTGGGGCCTCGTGGCAAAGGAACTGAACGAACGTGTTGAGCGTTCATTGCGGATGGGGCTGCGGACATTTTCTTAGACAATCCTACACCGCGTGGCCCAGCGCAAGGCGGTGCTCGTCGGGCGTCCTCCAGCCAAGTGCCCGCGAGATGCGCCCGGAGCGGAACCGGCGCATCCGGGCGTCGAGCTCGGACATGAATTCCCCCGGGCCAACACCGCCCTGAGCAGCGGCTTCTCGATCTGGTCGGGAGTCATCTCGGCGAGCGGGCCCGTCTCGGGCGGCTCGTACGGCCCCTTGATCTTGATCTTCCCCACTCGGGCTCCCCCTCGGGTCGTGCGGGCGTCGTCGCCCTCGATTCTACCCGAGCCCCAGGGCCTGCCGGTGTAGCTCCTGGGCAGCCTCCCGGCCGACCGCCTCTTGGCGGAGCCCATCCCGACGCCGGCGAACGCGGCCGCGTCCCTCACGGACATGCCGTCCCCGCGCGCGAGCAGGAACAGCCCGACCTCCTCTTTGGTGTGCATGCGAACCTCCAGTCCGGACGCCGTCGAGGCGTCCAACTTTTCGTCCACAGTCCCTTTTGACCACAACCGCCAAAACGAAAAGAAAAAGGTGGAAGACGGCGTGCGTCTTCCACCTTTGCATCCCTGCGAGTGTGCAGACAGACTAGCGGCGCTTCTTCCTTAGAGCCGTTGCGGCGCCAATGAGCGTGGAGGCGCTCAGGGCGACGGGCGCGGCGATAGCGGCGATGTCGCCAGTCTGGGGGAGCGGGCCGTTCGTGCCTGTGGGCTTCTTGTTCGGCTTGTTGCCGGTCTGGGGCTTGGGGTCGGGCTGCGGCTGCGGGTCGGGCTGCGGCTGCGGGTCGGGCTGCGGCTGCGGCTCGGGTTCCGGCTGCGGGTCGGGCTGCGGCTGCGGGCCGGGTTCCGGCTCAGGCTCGGGGGAAGGCGCGGGGATCTTCTCGAAGACGGCCTCGACAACGGCATCGCCGCTCTCGGTGTCGACTTCGGTGACCTCGACGGACGTCGTGGAGGTGGGGCCTGCAACATCGACCGGCGTCCCGTTCTTGGTGACGGATGCGATGCGGTAGCCCTCGTCGGGGGTCACGGTGAAGGTCGTCTTGCCGTCCTTGAGGGCGACAAATCCCTCGGGCGTCACGGTGCCGCCCACGCCAGCGCGGCCCACGGCGCCAAAGCTGGTGAGGCTGTCCGCGGCGAGGGTGATGTCAAGCTTGTCCAGGCGTGGGGACTTTTCCTTGGGCCCCTTGAACACGAGCTGAGAGGTGCCGGGCTTGTTCACCGTGAAGGTAAAGTCGACGGTCTGATATGCATCGGCATTGGTGTGCCCGGCCGCATGCTCACCCTTCGCGATGATGGGGTCATTGGCGTTGGCGTCGGTCCACACGACCTTGTTGTTGCTGGAGCCGCTCATGTAGCGCAGCTTGACGTTGTAGGTGCCTGCGCGCTCGACGGTGAACGGAATGGCGATCGTGTCGTTCTCGCCCACGGAGTCGACGAGCTTGCCCAGGCTCGCGCCGTCGCGATCCTTGATCGCCATGGGCCAGTTGTTGTCACCCGTGGTGTCGTTATACAGCACGCCGAGCTCGAACTCGATGGTCGAGGTGGTGCCAACGATGCTCGGGAACGCGAATGGCTCATCCTCGGAGTAGGCCTTGCGGATCTCGAGACCCGACTGTGCAGCCTGGAGGGCCTTCATGGCCTCGAAGATGGCATCGGCGGAAGGACTGTCCTTGGCTGCCACGGCGTGTGCGGTGACGAGCGCCTTGTCGAGGGCTCGGACGCTCTCGGCCGTGTACTGTCCGGCGTTGGCCGCCGCCTCGGCGTTCTGGATGGCCTCCTTGAGCTTCTCAAGGGTGTAGTTGGACTCGCGGTCGATGATGGTCACCGTCACGTCGTCGTTGGAGCCGATCACGAGGCCCTCGGGGGAGACCGGAGCCATGGTCACGTAGAACTGGCCGTTGCCGATGGTGCTGGAGCTCACGACGCGCTTGGTGCGGACCTGGACGGTCTTGTGTGTCTCGCCCTCGTTGAAGACTACGTGTTTGGAATCGGTGTCGAAGTCGCCCTGAACGGCGGAGCCGGGCTCAAAGTTCACGACCACCTCGGCGCGGCCGGTGGAGCCGCCGCTGCGCGTGACGCCGAGCTCGTAAACGGAATTCTCGTCCATGGTGATCTCGGTCACGTCGAAGTCGATCATGCCCGCGCCGTTGTTGTTCAGATAGGCGGCGGCGTCGATGCCAACGGCTCCCTTGTCACCGCCCACGACCTCGATTTTGACGGTGTGGGTGCCCGCCTCGAGGGTGTCGGAGGTGAAGAGCGGGACGCTCGTGGCGCGCTTGCTGGCACGGGTGTTGATCTCGATCGGCTCTTTGCCGTCGATCGTGATCTTGGCGTGGCCGTGGTTGGGGTCGACCGTGCCCATGAGCATGAACTTGGTGCCATCGAACTGGAAGGTCGCGGTTGCGCCGGCCTGGCCGGTCCACATGCTGGTGCCGTCGATGAAGCTGGCGTTTTTCTCCTGGTTCCACCCGCTGCTGGTCTGCATTTTGGCGTTGTCGAGGATTTCCATGCCCTCGGGGACGGGCATGGGCTTCTCGAAGGCTTTGGTGCTCTTGAAGACGCCGACCTCGGAGATCTGGGCGACCTTGCCGTCAAGGGTGCTGAGGTCGATCTTGATGGCGCTGGCGGTCACGTTCGAGCCACGCACGAGGCGCTTGGCGCCCACGGTGCCGCCCTTGCCGTACTCCACCCATTGGCCGCCGGCGTCGCGGTACGAGACGGCGAAGTTCTTGATGTGCTGGCCGTTCTGGATGGCCTCCTCAAAGGAGACCACGTTGAAGGTGCGCTCCTCGGGAAACTCGATGAGGAGCGACTGGGTGCCCGTGGCGTCCTTGGCGCTCCAGTAGGTCTCGTCCTTGCCGTCGAGCACCTTGCCGGGGCCGTACGCGGGGTCGTTCTCCCAGGCGCTGCTGGCCTTGGCGGTCGCCGCCGTACGTCCCTCGCCCTCGCGCGTGAGGTCCTGGGTGAAGGTCTTCTCAACGTTGTCGCCAAAATCGAGCGTGCGCTGCTTGATCTCGGGGTCGACCGTGCCCGTATCGTTGGGCGGCACGTTGAGCAGCAACGGGGCGCCGTGACCGACCGAGTTGAAGTACATGTTGCTGAGCTCGGTGAGGGTCTTGGGAGTCTTCATGTTGTTGTGCCAGAACCAGCCGGCGGTGATGCGGGCGTCCGCCTCGGGCATGATCCACTTGCCTCCTGTTGGGGAGCCAACGCTGACCTCCGCGCCCACCGTGGGGTCGTTTTGGATGTTCTTGTTCCAGGGGACCTCGGCGGAGCTCGAATCCCAGTTGGGGTTCATCTCGACGCGGTTCCAGGCGGTGTCTCCGGCAAGGCCGTTCTCGTTGCCCACCCAACGGACCTCGGACTGCAGGCCGCACTGGAAGAGGGCACACTCGTCGCCCTCGAGCTCCTTGATGGTCGTGGCAAAGCGCTCGAAGTTGTAGTTCTGCGCATCGGCGCCGGTGCCCTTTGCGCCGTCCATCCACACCTCGACGAACTTGCCTTTGTTGCCGTACTTGGGATCGCCGAGGATCTCGCGCAACTGCCCGTCGTAGAAGTCGTTGTAGTTGTCGGGCTTTCCGTCCTTGTTGCCGTAGCTCGGCTCATGGATGTCCCAGGGGGAGAGGTACAGGCCCATGTCGAGGTCATATGTGGAGCACGCCTTGGAAAGCTCCGCCAGGATGTCGATCTGGCTCGTGGTGCTGCCCATGTCGTAGTCGGTCGACTCGCTGTTCCAGATGCAGAAGCCGTCATGGTGCTTGGCGGTGACGACCAGGCGCTTGAAGCCGGCCTCCTTGATCATTTTGACGTAGCCCTCGGCATCGAAGGTCTCGAGGTTGTTCATATAGGTGACCGCCGAGGGCATCTTGGTGCCGTAGTCGGTGCCCCACTCGACGCCCGAGAAGGCGTTGGGCCCAAAGTGGCAGAACGCCGCGAGCTCCTCCTTGGCGTATTTGTATTGACCCTTGTTGGGGACGATGTCGTCCTTTTGGGGCTGTGCGGTGGCAACGCCGTTGAGGCTCTCATCGGTGATCCATTGATCCGCGAATACCGCCGTGGGCAGTGCGAGCGATGAGCACAAACCGGCCACGATGGCAAAGCGCGCGAGGTTTTTACGCTGCATATTCCTCCCATCACGTGCTGCCAGCCGGTGCTGGCAGGTACTGGTGGTGCATCCGGCTACGATCGGTGCAGGATACACTCAATCGGAACAAGTTTGCCTGGGTGCCTAATCCCCCCCCCCTCGTGGAATCGGCAGGCGTATTAATTTGGAACATGAACGGTAGGTTTATGAGTTTCAGACGGCTAAAGGCGGAGCATTGGTATCTGTCCAGGAAGACCAGCGTGCGGGTTTCTACCAGACGAATAGTTGGTGCGATCGATCATCGCTAACCCAAAAGAGGAGCGGACAATCTATCGCTTGCGCGGGCTTAGGAAGGCCGATGCCCTCTGGCTCCTGATCATGAGCGTGCGGGACTGGACGCTCAAGATGCCGCCGACGAGGTGGCCAATGCGGCGGGGGAGGAGCGCGACGTCGCCCTGGATGAGCGCGATGACTCCGCTGAACATCGGCGTAGAGCGTTCATCGAGGGGAGGGGTTAATGCTGCAAAAAATCTAGCAATAGAACGCTTGCGAGGGTACCCTAAGGCCATGGGCAAGATATGAGCCGAGGCGCCAGGAGGCGCAAGGCGTGGGAAAGAAACGTGCCTCATGAAGAAATATGCGAACAGCGCTCTGTTCTATGCGATCCTGGCCATGATCGGCGGTGTGTTCTTCCGCGAGTTCACCAAGTTCTATTCGTTTGACGGAGCGACCACCCTGGCGTTCGTGCACACGCATTACTTTGCCCTGGGCATGATCATGTTCTTGTTGCTGGTCGTGCTCGAGAAGGCCTTGCAGATCACCGACCGCTCCGTGAGCCGTGCGGTCGTGGCGTATCACGTGGGTCTCAACGCCACCGCCCTCATGCTCGTGGTTCGCGGCGTGCCCCAGGTTCTTGGCATTGATCTTGCCCGCGGTATGGACGCGGCGATCTCCGGTATCGCCGGGTTGGGCCATATCGTTTTGGGTGTGAGCATTGTACTCATCCTGCTGGGCGTCAAGCGCGCCGTAGCCCGTGCCGAGAAGAGATGATGGCAAGCCAAAGAAAAACCTCCGGCGACTTATGCCCGCCGAGCGGCATCGCGGCTGGTGGATGGTGGCGAAGATAGCAAAAAGGCGAACCGTCAACCGTGGTTGACAGTTCGCCTAATTCTCCTATGGTGGAGCCGCGGAGAATCGAACTCCGGTCCACGACAGCTCCCTGATCGGCATCTCCAGGCTCAGTCACTCATTTAGTCTCGGACGCCTCGCGCGGAGCGACACGCTCTCGGCGTCCCAACCGGTTCGGTCTTAGCCCGCGCCATACCGATCACGTGCGCGGGAGCATTCCCCTCAAATGACGTCGCGCCGGTGTCGGGGAAATCACCGGGTTGACGCGCCGCTATAAATTAAGCAGCGAGAGCCAGCTGGGGCTCAAAAGAAGAATTCTTGTCAATTCATTTTGACGGTACCCCTGTTTAACGTGGGCGAGGAGACCACGGCCTGCTTCCTCTCTCAGAACTATCGTGTCGAAACCAGTCGGCCCCTCATGTGAGGGCCGTGGTGCCGCATGAGCGGCGACGACCTGTCAAAGTACCCGGACTGCGAACGTGGCGCAATCCGTAAGAGAACAGTGTACCACGTTCGCGTCTCGAGCGTCTTCAGGGCACTCATGTGACGCACAGCGGGAGAAGAAGCCCCATGATTTGCGGACATCTGTTCATCTTCACGACTCATTGGGGTACAAGTCATACAGACGAGAGGAGCTCCAATGGAAGACAAGGCGAAAAACGCGGGTAAGGTTGCGATTGTTTTGGAGGGCGGCAGCTTTCGTGGCCAGTTCACCGCGGGCGTGCTCGACGTTCTCATGGAGCACCGCGTTGAGGTCGCGGCGTGTTACGGAACCTCTGCGGGTGCGCTCAACGGCCTGAATTACAAGAGCCGCCAGATCGGTCGTGCAAACCGCGTGAACCTGGCATTTTGCAATGATCCGCGCTACATGGGCGCTCAGTCGCTCATTACCACCGGCAGCATGGTTGGCTACGATTTCATGCTCAACGACGTGCAGGATCGCCTTGATCCCTTCGATAATGACGCCTATTTGGCGAATCCCATGGAAATGTATGCATGCGCCACGGATGTGATGTTCGGAACCGCCGCGTACCTGCCGGTTCGCAATGCAACGCTCGACATCGACGCTGTGCGCGCCTCCACGTCCTTGCCGCTGGTTACGCAGCCTGTCGAGATCGACGGGCACCTGTATCTGGATGGTGGCACCGCCGATTCCGTACCGGTTGAGCATGCGCTCGAAGATGCGGGTTTTGACCGGGCGATTGTGGTGCTCACGCAGGATCGCGATTACGTCAAGGGCGCCTATGGGCTCATGCCGGCTGCTCAGCGCGCATACGCCGCATATCCGTATTTGCTGGAGGCAATGGAGAATCGTCACGTGCGCTACAACGAGCAGCGCGAGCACATTTGGGAATATGAGCGTGAGGGCCGGGCATTTGTGCTGGCACCGCCACGCCCCGTTGAGGTGGGGCATGTCGAGCACGATGCGGCGAAGTTGCTCGATCTGTATATTCAGGGTCGCCAAGAGGCGGTTGCCCGTATTGATGAGATACGGGAGTTCGTGGGCAAATAGGGGCTGGACGGAGGCGTGACGCCGATACCGCGCATTCCATTGGCAGCTGAATATCGACCGCTTACCGGTTGGTCTTGATTTCTCATACCAGTAAGACTACCTGCTGGCACTTCGTGGTATAAGAAGAGTGAACAAAGGGTCCTCTCCACTGAGATACTCAGAGAAGCCCCATCAGAGGGCGGAGAGGTCGGGAACCCGGGTAGGCGTAAGGCCCCCGGGTTCCTTCTTGCTAAACACCAGAGGAACATCCGGGGCGTCGTCATATGCCTATTCCCATACTTACCCGCCTGTGCAGAAGTTCTGCACGTATAGCGGAAATGCGTTGACTTCGCAGCACAGGGCGGTATTATTGACAAGTTACTTTCCAGAGCCCCGTGAAACTCTGTTAAGACACACGTACTGTACATGGAGGAAAAGTGATTCTTAAGTCGACTCACTACGCCAAGCAGGGTGAGGTTGCCCGTAACTGGGTCCTCATCGACGCCGAGGGCGCCACGCTGGGCCGTCTTGCTGCCCAGGTTGCCAAGATCCTGCGCGGCAAGAACAAGCCCCAGTTCACGCCCAACTCCGACTGTGGTGACTTCGTGGTTGTCATCAACGCCGATAAGGTCCAGCTTACCGGCAACAAGGCCGACCACAAGACCTACTACCGTCACTCCGGCTACAATGGCGGCCTCAAGGCGGAGTCCTTCCGCCAGGCTATGGAGAAGCACCCGGAGAAGGTTGTCGAGCGCGCTGTCCGCGGCATGCTCCCCAAGACCACTCTCGGTCGCAAGCAGCTGACCAAGCTCAAGGTCTACGCTGGCGCCGAGCATCCGCACGCTGCTCAGAACCCCGTTAAGATCGAGCTGGAGGGCTAAAAGATGGCTGAGAACACCGTTGTTTACTACGGCACCGGCCGTCGCAAGAACGCCGTTGCTCGTGTCCGTATCGTCCCTGGCACCGGTAAGGTGACCATCAACAAGCGCGACGCCGAGGAGTACTTCGGCCGTCATCAGCTCGTTGAGGACGCCCTCGCCCCCTTCAAGGTGACCGACACCCTCGGTTCCTTTGACGTCATCGCCCTGTGCGATGGTGGCGGCATCACCGGCCAGTCCGGCGCCCTGCGCCTGGGCATCGCCCGTGCCCTTCTCGAGGCTGGCGACTACCGTGCCGACCTCAAGCGCGCCGGCTTCCTCACCCGTGACGCCCGCGTCGTCGAGCGCAAGAAGTACGGCCTCAAGAAGGCCCGTCGCGCTCCTCAGTTCTCCAAGCGCTAAGGCGTTTGCGAAGACGTTTCCCGTATGGAAATGGGCCTACCGAGTTTTTCGGTGGGCCCTTTTTTTGTACCATTACGACGGTGCGGAATTTTCGTTCTCAACAATGTCCGCCCCACATCAGACCGGCGTCGTACGGGCGCTGGGCGTATGGAAGGAATGCGAATGAAGTACTTCGGAACCGATGGCTTCCGCGGCGAGGCGGGCACGACCCTCACGGTCGAGCACGCGTATAAGATTGGTCGCTACGTAGGTTGGTACTACGGCGCGCGCCAGAACCGCAAGGCCCGCGTCATTGTGGGTAAGGATACGCGTCGCTCGAGCTACATGTTCGAGTCCGGTCTCGTTTCCGGTCTGGTCGCTTCCGGTGCCGATGCGTACATGCTGCACGTCATCCCCACGCCGGGCGTTGCGTACGAAACCATCGACGGCCGCTTCGACTGCGGCATCATGATCTCGGCGAGCCACAACCCCTATACCGATAACGGCATCAAGCTCATGAACAGCGAAGGCTGCAAGATGGACGAGGAAGTTCTTGAGCTCATCGAGGACTACATCGACGGCAAGAGCGAGATCCCGTTCGCCTCGGGCGACGAGATCGGCTGCACGGTCGATTATATGCAGGGCCGCAACCGCTACATCGCGCATCTGATCGCCAGCGCGAATTTCTCTCTGCAGGGCGTGAAGGTCGGCCTGGACTGCGCGAATGGCTCCGCCTCCTCGGTGGCAAAGCCCGTGTTCGACGCCCTTGGCGCCGATGTCCGTATCATCAACAATGCGCCCGACGGCTTCAACATCAACGTCGACTGCGGCTCCACGCATATTGAGCGTCTGCGCCGACATGTGGTCGAGCAGGGCCTTGATGTGGGCTTTGCCTATGATGGCGATGCCGACCGCTGCCTAGCGGTCGATGATCGCGGTAACGTGGTCGACGGTGACCTGATCCTGTATGTGTGCGGCACCTATCTGCACAAGCACGGCCGTCTCACCGCCGGCACCGTGGTTCCCACGGTCATGAGCAACCTCGGTCTGTTCCGCGCGCTCGACCGTGCCAACCTCAAGTACGAGACTACGCCGGTGGGCGACAAGTACGTCACCGCCTGTATGCGCGAAAAGGGCTATAGCCTTGGCGGCGAGCAGTCGGGCCATGTCATCTTTGGCGATATCGAGACTACGGGAGACGGCATCATGACGTCCCTGCGCATCATGGAGGTCATCCGAGCCGAGCGCATGAAGCTCTCCGAGCTGTGCGCCCCGGTCAAGATCTTCCCGCAGGTGCTCGTCAACGTGCGCAGCGAGCGCAAGGCCGAGCTCGATGAGTGTAAGCCCGTGTGGGATGCCGTTCGCGCGGCAGAGGAGGAGCTGGGCGAGCGTGGTCGCATTCTCGTTCGCACCTCCGGTACCGAGCCGCTTGTGCGCGTGATGGCCGAGGCAGAGACGCAGGAGGCGGCACAGGCCGCCGTCGACTCGATCGTTGCCGTGGTCCAGCGTGAGCTTCCCTAAGAGGGCCCTGGTTTCCGGGATTGGTTTTCGGCTTCACTGTTCGGTAGAATGGAGAGGCACGGGGGAACCTCAAAGGAGTTAGATGTTCGACAGATTTCTCAAGTCGCTTAACGTGAACACTCGCACGAGTGTGTTGACTTCTCCGCTGGCGGGCCACGTGATTCCGCTTTCGGACGTTTCCGACCAGATGTTCGCCAAGGGCTTACTCGGTCAGGGCGTGGCCATCCAGCCCACGGGCAATCGCGTGGTGGCACCGTCCGACGGCAAGATCGAGGCGATTTTCCCCACGGGTCATGCGGTGGCGATCCATACCGCAGAAGGCCTCGACGTGCTCATCCACGTTGGCCTGGAGACGGTTAGGCTCGATGGCAAGCATTTCAAGGTGAACGCGTCCGTGGGAGATGCAGTGCATCGCGGTGACGTGCTCATAGAGTTTGACGGAGAGGCCATCGCAGCCGAGGGCTATGACGTCACGGTGCCGATCCTTATCTGCAATTCTGCGGAATATGCCAGTATTAAGGGATCGGAAGGAGCGGATGTCGAGGAGCTCGACCAGCTCATCACCGTTCGTTCGCGGTAACGGGGCCCGATGGGGCAATTGGAATGACAAACCCGCCAGGAGTTTCTCTTGGCGGGTTTTCCTTAGCTTGAGGGCATGCGAGGCCATACTTGCATTTCCTCGCGCAACCTTCACAATAGAAGTGCTGGGGCGAACGCGTCCGAGTCGCCGTGGACGGGCAGGGGCCTCGACACGGTGGGGATTTTGACATACGCGCCCTCGCCCTGGACGGTGCGCGTCTCACGTTGGTTGCGGCCGACGGGGCCGCATGTGCCGGGACTGGATGTCCCGGAGGAAAGGAGCGCGTCATGCGTATCGTTCACGCCGCCGACTATGAGGATATGAGCCGAAAGGCGGCAAATCTCATTGCCGCTCAGGTTGTCATGGATCCCTGCTGCGTCCTGGGTCTTGCCACCGGTTCCACGCCCATCGGCACCTATCAGAACCTCATCAAGGCCTATGAGGCGGGCGACCTGGACTTCTCTCAGGTGAGCACTTATAACCTGGACGAGTATCGCGGCCTGTCCCACGACGATCCCCAGAGCTACCATTACTTCATGAAGGAGAACCTGTTCGATCACATCAACATCGATCAGGCCAACACCCATGTGCCGGACGGCTCCAACCCCGATGCCGAGGCCACGTGTGCCGAGTACGACCGTATGGTCGAGGAGGCCGGCTACCCCGACCTGCAGCTCCTGGGCATTGGCAACAATGGCCACATTGGTTTCAATGAGCCCGACTCCTGCTTCTCCAAGGGCACGCACTGCGTCGACCTCACCGAGAGCACCATCGAGGCCAACAGCCGCCTGTTCGACAACATCGAGGACGTTCCTCGTCAGGCATACACCATGGGCATCCACACCATCATGAACGCCTACATGGTGCTCGTAATCGCTAATGGCGAGAAGAAGGCTCAGGCCGTGCACGATATGTGCTTTGGCCCCATCCAGCCTTCCTGCCCGGCTTCTATCCTGCAGCTGCACCCCAATTGCGTGGTCATCGCCGACGACGCGGCCCTGTCGCTCTGCAAGTAATCTTCGCTGCATTGCCCTTGGGCCTCGGCTTGCGCGCCGAGGCCCTTTTTTGACTGTGCTGACGCCTGGACGCCTGCGGGCGAATGACGGGGACTATTTCATCCGGGCATTGAGTTCGCCGGCGAGTTCATCGAGCGAGATGCCGTAGCGTTCGAGGGTCACGAGCAGGTGATATACCAGGTCGCCCGCCTCATAGCGGATGTGATCGTGATCGCGATCCTTGCAGGCCATGATGATTTCGCTGGCCTCCTCGGCGAGCTTTTTAAGCAGCTCGTCCTCGACATCCGTGAGCAGGCGCGCCGTATAGCTCTCCTGAGGAGAGACATCGCGGCGCGCGTGGATGGTAACGGCCAGCCCCTCGAGGGTCTCGCCGATGTTGCCGGGTTGTACGTTGGCAGTTCTGACTCCCATATGGGTCTCCTATTTGATAATGCGATGACGTGGGACGGCGATTCGCCGTTGCGTCGCGCCGACGGATGGCGTTATTCCGCCCCGACTGTGTTGAAGAAACAGGTGCGGTTGCCGGTATGGCACGCGGGGCCGGGCGAGTCGACGAGCGCGAGCAGCGTATCGGCGTCGCAATCGGCTCGCAGCTCGATCACACGCTGCACGTTGCCGCTGGTAGCGCCCTTGTTCCAGAGCTCCTGCCGACTGCGGCTCCAAAACCAGGTGGTGCCCGTCTCGAGCGTGAGGCGCACCGACTCTCGGCTCATCCAGGCGACCATGAGCACCTCGCCCGTATCGTGCTGCTGCACCACGCAGGTGATGAGGCCGCGGTCGTC
>ENA-OQDA01000359-OQDA01000359.1-human-gut-metagenome-genome-assembly--contig:-NODE-359-length-19265-cov-5.111715_pt1 | contig 19265 bp, 18 predicted proteins | sample MGYA00242771_ERZ504603 | MGnify/ENA primary metagenome ERZ504603 (study PRJEB26092, sample SAMD00036328) | human gut metagenome | host: Homo sapiens | study: EMG produced TPA metagenomics assembly of...
GACGATGTCCCTGCCGTACCCCTCGTCGAACAGCTCGACCGCTAGTTCGCGCATCTTCCTGTCATGCTTCGGCGGCATAAAGAAGCCTCCCATCTCTCGAACTTTACTTTCTTGTCCAAGAAATGGGGGGCAGTTCACGTCGGGCCCCTTCTTTCACGTGCGGGAACGAAGCTGCGGGCCGCTACAGGTTGTTCTCCTTCTTGATGTTGTAGGCCAAAAGCACGCAGACGAGGGGCAGGACGAGGCCGAAGAGGGCGCTGGCGATGTCGCCGCCGTCCGCGCTGCCGCCGAAGAAGGTGCCGAGCGCGCTCAGCACGGCGAACGCGAGCCCGATGATGGCCAGCGCGTAGAACGCGCCGATCTTGCGCGGGTCGTTGGCTCCGCGCAGGCCGAAGATGCCGATGGCCAGGTTGATGGCGCCTCCGAGGAGGATGACGAAGCCGGCGACGGCTGCCACGCCTCCGACGAGGGCGGCGCTTCCGGCGTCGCCGATGCCCGCGCCCAGGATGCCGAGGGCTCCGCCGGTGACGATGCCGCCGATGCCGAGGAGCAGCGTGAGCGCCGCGAACACGATCATGATGATGGAGATGACCTTGAGGGCTTTCTGCGAGGTGGTCTTCTGCATGGCGTTCCCTTCTCTTTTCGGTACGTCGGAATAGGATACCCGACGGGAGGTGCGGGAACGTCTACAATACCGCACCAAAGCAGCCGTGCGGTCGCTTTTCGCCGTGCTTGCCGAGTCGGACGCGCGTTTTCGCAATTCATCGGGAATTTCGCAGCCCGTGCATCTATCCATGGGGTTTTTCCGTATCATAAGGACGTTTGCTCGATCGGCGTGAACGCGTGCGGCCGGCGCCGGGCGGGACTGTTTCCCTGACATCCATAAGGCAAGAGGTGGTTTTCGTTATGACGAAGAAGGTGCTGGTTACCGAAAGGCTGGCCGAGGCGGGTCTCGCAGTGCTCCGCGACAAGGGGTGCGAGGTCGACGTCAAGCTGAAGATGACGCCCGAGGAGCTGATCGAGACCGTTCCCGGCTACGATGCGCTCATCGTGCGCTCGGCCACGAAGGTCACGGCCGAGGTCGTCGAAGCCGCCGATCGTCTGCGCATCATCGGGCGCGCCGGCGTGGGCGTGGACAACGTAGACGTCGAAGCGGCCACCGAGCACGGCATCATCGTGTGCAACGCGCCCACGTCCAACATCGTGTCCGCCGCCGAGCACGCCATCGGCCTCATGCTTGCCTGCGCGCGCAAGGTTCCGCAGGCGAACGCGTCCATGCACGAGGGCGTTTGGGAGCGCGGGAAGTACACCGGCGTGGAGCTGTACGAGAAGACGCTCGCCATCTTCGGCCTCGGCCGCATCGGCGGCCTCGTGGCCGAGCGGGCACGCGCCTTCGGCATGAAACTGATCGGCTACGACCCGTACTGCAGCCCCGAGCGCGCCGAGCAGCTGGGCGTGACGCTGTACGACGACGTGGACGCCCTTGTGCCGTTGGCCGACTTCATCACCGTCCACCTTCCCAAGACGAAGGAGACCATCGGGATGTTCGGGCCCGACCAGTACGCGCGAATGAAGGACGGCGTGATCCTGGTGAACGCCGCGCGCGGCGGCATCTTCGACGAGAAGTCGCTCGCCGACTTCCTGGCCGCCGGCAAGATCGGCGCGGTCGGCATCGACGTGCACGAAAGCGAGCCCTGCACGGACAGCCCCCTGCGCGAGTTCGACAACGCCATCCTCACGCCGCATATCGCGGCGTCCACGCAGGAGGCGCAGCTGCGAGCCGGCGTGCAGACGGCCGAGTACGTGGCGGCGGGCCTCGAGGGATCCATCGTGCCCACGGCTTTGAACATGGCGCCCGTGCCGCCCGAGGTGATGGACGCGGTGGGACCGTACGTGCCCGCTTGCCAGATGATGGGCAGCATGCTCGCGCAGATCGACGGCGAGATCCCCCAGTTCCTGAAGCTGACGACGGCTGGCGCGCTGGCGCACGCCGACGCGTCCATCCTCGTTGCCGGCACGCTCAAGGGCATCCTGTCCTACCAGAGCACGGCCACGGTGACGCCGGTGAACGCCGACGCGGTGGCGAAGCGCCACGGCATCAAGGTGGAGACGCTTTCGTCGCCCGACGCCGGGGGCTACGCTTCCACCGTGTCGGTGGTGGCCGACGGCACCGAAGTGGCCTGCACGCTGGCGGGCGAAGCGCAGGCTGCGCGCCTCGTGTCGCTGTTCGGCTACCAGCTGGACATCGCTCCGGCCGGTCAGTCGCTCGTGTTCGAGTACGTGGACGCGCCGGGGCGCGTGGGCGCCATCGGCACCATCCTGGGCGAGGCGGGCATCAACATCACCACGATGCAGATCGGCACAAAGCCGGCCGAGCAATGCGCGCTCGTGTACATGAACGTGGAGGGCGACGTCGACGACGACGTGCTGTCCAAGCTGCGCGCGGGGCTGGGCGACCTCAAAAACCTCTGGTACGTGAAGCTGTAGCGGCGGCGCGATGTTCGGCCCGCTCATCGTCATCTACCTGTTCTTGGCGGGCGCGGGCTGCGGCACGTTCGTCGCGGCCGTGTACCTGTCGCAGCGGGCGCGCTCGTCCGCTGCGCTGAGGCGCTCGCTCGGGCGGGTGGCCTTGCCGTCGCTCGTCGTCTCGTGCGGCATGGTCGCAGTGGGCGCCGCGTGCCTCATGCTGGATCTGGGAAGGCCCGAGCTCGCGCTCGACGTGTTGGCGAACCCGGCTGGCAGCGTGCTGTCGGTCGGGGCGTGGGCGCTCGTGGCGTTCATGGCCGCCGTGGCGGCGCTCCTCGCGTGCAACCTGCGCGTGCTCGGGCTCGGCCACGGCGCCGTGCTGGCCGTGCAGGCCTCGGCTGCGCGAGCGCGCTCGTGGTGATGGTGTACTCGGGCTGTTCCTCTCCACCATCTGGACGCTGCCGCTTCTGGCGTCGCCGCTCGTGCCGGTGCTGTTCACCTGCTCGTCGCTGTCGTGCGGCGCGGCGGTGATGCTCGTGCTGCCGCTTCTGTGCGACGCCGATCCGCAGCCGTTGTTCGCGCGGCTCTCCCGCATCGACGGCGCGCTGCTGGCGCTCGAGGCCGTCGTGCTGACGGCCTTCATGGTTGCGGCGGCCGGTGACGTGCTGTCGAGCGCGGCCGCGCAGCGCCTGCTGACGGGCGATATGGCGCCCGCGTTCTGGGGCGCGCTCGCGGCGGTGGGCATCGCGGCCCCCTTCGCGCTGGAGGCGGCGCTGCGGCGTCCCGACGCGCGCGCCTGCGCCTGCATCGGCGTGCTGGTGCTGATAGGCGGCTTCTTCCTGCGGTACTGCCTGTGCACGGCTCCCTTCATGGACATCGCGTCGTACCTGTGAGACGAAGGGGCGGGGTCGGTGTCCCGCTTCGATCGCAGAATGAGGCAACAACCTCGTCCCCTCGTCTCGCTCCCTCGTCTCGTCGTCTCGCCCTGTCGTCGTTTCGTGCTTGCGAATGCGCGATTCTCGCCGGCGATGCCGACGAAGCGCGCTAGAATATACACGGTTGTATTTGGCTAGAGATGTAGGAAAATCCGCGCCAGCCGACGACGGCGCGAGGAAGCTCGGGGCATGGAGAATTTCAGCATAGACGAACGCAGCGGCGTGCCCATCTGGGTGCAGCTTCGCAACCGCCTCGTCTACCTTATCCAGACCGGGCGCTACCAGCCCGGCGACCAGCTTCCCACCGTGCACGAGATGGCCGTCAACCTCAACATCAACTACAACACCGTGAACAAGGTGTACCGCAGCATGGAGACGTCGGGTCTCATCATGTCGAAGCGCGGGCGCGGAACCTTCGTCGCCGAGAATCCCGCGTTCGACGACGAGGATTCCCTGGAGTCAACCATCGATGCGATGATGGGCGATTTCATCCGCCAGTGCGAGGAGCTGGGCATGACGCGCGAAGAGATAGCGGGTCGCCTTCAGGACAAGATTTCCCGGATGGGATAGGAGCGAGCTATGGTCAAGTTCGGCAAACGCGGCAACGAGCGTGCGAACGACGTGCTGTCAGGCGGGGAGGAGAGCGTCTCCGGCAGGCGCAAGGCATCGCGCCGCGGTGCGGTGGTGCTGGCCGTGACGCTGTTCCTCGTTGCGTTCGCCCTTGTCCTGGCTGCGACGTTCCCCTTCCGCTCGGCGTTCACCGTGGCGCTCGCCGTGGTCGCCGGCCTGGCGCTGGCAGGCAGCGTGCACATCGCCTACGAATGGGAGCGTGCTGTGGTGCTGCGCTTCGGCCGGTTCCACCGCCTCGCCGGGCCGGGTCTGTACGTCACCGTCCCCGTGGTGGATTCGGTGACCATCGTCATCGACCAGCGCATCTCGTCCATCTCGTGTTCGGCCGAGCAGGTGCTCACGGCCGATCTCGTGCCGGTGGATCTCGACGCCGTCGTGTTCTGGATGGTGTGGGATCCGAAGAAGGCGTGCCTGGCTGTGGAAGACTACGAGCACTCGGCGTCGCTCGTGGCGCAGACGGCGCTGCGCGACGCCATCGGCCAGGTGGAGATCGCCGAGCTGTCCATGCAGCGCGCGCATATCGACCACCAACTGAAGAAGAGCATCGAGGAGAAGACTGAGCAGTGGGGCGTCACCATCATCGACGTGGAGATCCGCGACATCCGCATGCCCCAGGAGCTGCAGAACGCCATGAGCGCCGAGGCCCAGGCGCAGCAGGAGCGCAACGCCCGCGTCGTGCTGGCCGAGGTTGAGAAGGACATCTCCGACATGTTCATCGAGGCCGCGCATGCCTACCGCGAGGACGACCTGGCGCTGCAGCTGCGCATGATGAGCCTCGTGAACGAGAGCGTGAAGGAGGGCGGCAACATGGTGGTGGTGCCGAGCCCCTACGCCCAGGGCTTCACAGGCGACATAGCCTCCGCCCTCAAGGGGAAGAAGTAGCCCCTTCTGCGGCAAGCAAGGGCGCCATCCTCTCGGCAGTGCCCGTAAACGTACAAATGTTTCACGTGAAACAATCGTTCGCGCAAACAAATGTTTCACGTGAAACATCAGGGCCGTCGGATGCGGGTCGCCGGCTTGCTGACAGCCCGCCTCTGCCCGCCGCAGGCGCCGCTGCTCTCCTGATCCGTATCTCGCCGATAGCCCGATCGGGCGTCTCCGCTTGTCCGACACCGTCGGCCGCTCGTTCGCGAACGGTTGGTTGCGGGATCGGAAAGGCCAGCTACGCGACGGCGGATTCTGCTATGGTGCGATAGGGGAGCGGACGCTTCCAATGACGGCGCGGCTGCGCTCGGTAAAACATTTTCCAAAAGGTAATATATGATAACTGACATGGGCATACGATGTCGACAAGGCGTCGTTTTCGCAAGGCGAAGGTCGCAAGGGCATCCCGCTCTCGCGACCTTCGCCGCGTTTTCCGCACCGTTCGCAGACGTCTAAATTATTCTTGAAATGAACATATTCAATTTCCTATTTAACTATATTACTATGAAAACAGTTAATTAGAGGTCGAGGAAACGGTCATGAGTCACTGAGAAAGGGGATGCAATGACCACAGACGAGATGAGCGTGACGCGTCGGGGTTTCGTCAAGGGAACCGCCGTCGCGGGCGCGGGCCTGGCGATGTTGGGCGCGGCGGGGGCGATGACCTCCGCTGACGGATGGCTGGTTCCGGCGCATGCCGAGACCGCCGAGGAGTACACGGCGTTCACCTACCACCAGTCCCACTGCGGCGGCATGTGCCCGCTGGCGTGCACGGTGCGCGACGGGCGCATGGTGTCGGTTCAGCCGAACCACTGCTGCGACGACCGGTACGAAACCATCTGCGTGAAGGGCATTTCCGAGGTCCAGCACATCTACGGCGACCATCGCGTGCAGACCCCGCTTCGACGCACCGGAGAGCGCGGCGCGGGCGAGTTCGAGCCTATCTCGTGGGACGAAGCGCTCGACGAGGTGTGCGACAAGCTCAAGGAGCTCCAGGGCAAGTACGGAAACGACTGCGTGGTCATCTCGACGGGCGCCGAAGCGAACTTCCCGTGGCTGGCCGCCGTGCTGGGCGCGCAGGTGGATGCCAGCTCCGGCATCGACGTGGGCATCGGCAACGGTTTGGATCCTGCCATCGGTTTCGGCGGCGGCTACGCGATGGCCACCTGCGAGGCTCGCGACTGGGTGAATTCCAAGCTCGTGCTCAACGTGGGCAGCAACTTCCTGGAGTCCAGCCTGCCCAACGTGCGCCTGTTCTTCGAGGCGAAGGAAGCTGGCACCCGCATGGTGACGGTGGATCCCCACTTCTCCACGACGGCCGGCAAATCGGATCAGTGGGTGCCCATCACGCCGGGCACCGATGCCGCATTCTTCCTCGGCATGGCCAGCGTCATCCTCGACGAGCAGCTCTACGACGAGGACTTCGTGCTGAACCACACCTCGCTTCCGTTCCTCGTGGACGTCGCGACGGGCAAGCTCGTGCGCGACCACGCGGAGGATCCTGACGCCGAAGAGCCCGAGACCGGCGAGCAGAACCCCTTCTTCGTGTGGGACACGGCGACGAACGCGAAGGCGGCCTACGACGTCGCGGCCGTGAAGCCCGCTCTCGAGGGCACCTTCGACGTGGACGGCGCATCCTGCACCACGGTGTTCTCGCTCCTCAAGCAGAAGCAGGTCGAGTACACTCCCGAGTGGGCTGAAAGCGTAAGCGGCGTGCCCGCCGCCACCATCCGCCAACTTGCCCGCGAGTACGCCGAGGGTCCTGCCTGCCTGGCGCTGGGCTGGGGCGGCAACGACAAGATGGGCAACGCCGACATCGCCGGCCACGCTGCCGCAACGCTCGTGGCCCTCACGGGCAACGTGGGCAAGGTGGGCGCCGGCGTGGGCGTGTTCGTGGGCGGCAGCTACAACGGCCATGCGGGCACGCTGGGCGCCTGGGAGCTTCCCGAGGACATGACGGCCGGCACGCTGGAGATGCCGCTGTACGATGCCCGCGAGGGTAACGCCAAGGTGCGCGCCTGCATCTTCTGCGGCGATGTGCTCCAGCAGCACATCGGCAACATGAACAAGACCACCGAGTTCGCGCGCGGCCTCGACTTCATCGTCACCATCGACCCGTACTTCACCGAGGGCGCGAAGTGGGCCGACGTCATCCTGCCCGCCACCACGCGCTTCGAGAACGACGCGGAGGTGGGGAGCGTGAAGATCGGCTACAGCAACATCGTGCTGCAGAACAAGATCATCGAGCCGTTGTTCGAGGCTCGCACCGACTTCTGGATCGGCAAGGAAATCGCCAAGCGTTTCGGCAAAGACCAGTACCTGCCCGCCACGTCCGAGGAATGGGTGGCGAAGGTGCTGTCCTCCTCCGAGGACCCGTACGTCTCCGCGCTCACCATCGACAAGATCAACGCTGCGAACGGCGTGTATCCCCTCGAGGGCATCGAGGAGCCGCGCCGAGAGTTCATGGACCGCGTGTTCGCCACCCCCTCCACGCGCATGGACGTCTACTACGACGCTCTTGTGGAATACGGTCAGGCGCTTCCCGCCTACGAGCCGCTGCTTGAGGCGCACGCCGGCAACAAGCTGGCCGAAACCTACCCGCTGCAGCTGGCGAACGTGCGCACGCGCTACCGCATCCACAACCAGTTCAACGATGCCAAGTGGATCCAGCAGTTCGCCGAGCCGCGCATCGAGCTGAACCCCTCTGAAATGGAGAAGCGCGGCCTGGCCACGGGAGATGCGGTGGAAGTGTTCAACGACCGCGGCTCCTTCAAGTGCCGCGTGAAGGCCAACGAGTCCATCCGCCCCGGCAGCGCGCGCATGTTCGAGGGGCAGACGGCCGACTTCCTCATCGAAGGCAACGTCCAGAACGTCACGAACGACGGCTACGTCGAGCGAGGCGCCGAGCTCATGTGCGGCCCGGTCATCCCGTTCTCCGATACCCTCGTCGAAATCAAGAAAGCGTAGGTGAGCGATCATGACCAAGCTTGGCATCGCCATCAACCTTGAGCGTTGCGTCGGGTGCAACACCTGCGCGAACGCCTGCAAGATGCAGAACAACATACCCATGAACATGCTGTACATCCGCGTGGAGACCGACGGCGTGGATACCGCCGACGGCGCGCAGGGGACGTACCCCGACCTCAGCCGCACCTACATCCCCGTGGCGTGCCAGCACTGCGAAAACCCCGCCTGTCTGAAGGTGTGCCCCGTGGGCGCCACGTACAAAGACGATATGGGTCGCGTGGAAATCCACTACGACAAGTGCATCGGCTGCCGCATCTGCATGGCCGCTTGCCCCTACAACGCCCGCGTGTTCAACTGGAGCGAGCCCGAGCGCGATCCCAACTGGAACTACGGCGACAAGGACGTGCCGGTGCGCCCGAAGGGCGTGGCGGAGAAGTGCACGCTGTGCAAGGAGCGCACCGACCGCGGCGACATCCCCATGTGCGTGCGCGTGTGCCCGGGCCGCGCCCGCGTGTACGGCGACTTGGACGATCCCGAGTCCGAGATCTCGAAGGTCGTGCGCGAGAACCATGCCTATCAGCTGCTCGAGGAGTTCGGCACCCGCCCGCAGCTCCGTTACTACAACGCGTAAGGGGGCCCAGATGGAAAACGAAGCGAATCTCCCGTCCGGTCATGGTGGTTCTCGGCCGTGATCGCCGCCGCGGGGGCGGCCGCCTGGATCTACCAAGACCATGTTCGGTTTGGGCGTGACCGGCATGAACAACGGCACCTCCTGGGGCCTGTACATCGCCGCGTTCATGTTCTTCGTCGGCTTGTCCGCCGGCGGTTTGATCGTGGCCTCATCGGCATCGATCTTCCACGTCACCGAGTTCAAGAAGGTGGCGCTGCCGGCCGTGTGCGTGTCCACGGTGTGCATCTGCTGCGCGGGCCTGCTGGTCATCCTCGACCTCGGCGGCGTGGCGCGCATCTTCAACCTGATCATTTCCCCGAACTTCATCTCGCCTCTGTTCTGGGACATCTGCGTCATCTCGTGCTACCTGGTCATCAACCTGGTCTACCTGTACTTCATGACCTCGAAGAGAGCCGACAAGTCCAAGATCGCCATCGTGTCGCGTTTCGCCCTGCCCATCGCCATCCTCGTGCACACGGTGACGGCGTGGATATTCGGCCTGCAGATCGCCCGCGAGGGCTGGCATTCGGCCATCATGGGCCCCTTGTTCGTGGCCTCGGCCATGGATTCCGGCCTGGCGCTTCTGCTCATCGCGCTGGCGTGGATGAACCGCCGCGGCATCTGGGAGACGTCGAAGAAGCTCATGGGCATGCTGGCGGGCCTTCTGGCCACCTGCATCGCCGTCGACGGCTACATGGTGGGTTGCGAGCTTCTGACCACGGGCTATCCCGGTTCCGAGGGCGGCTGGCACGTGCTGTCCCAGATGTTCTTCGGCGCCACGGCCCCGTACTTCTGGATCGAGATCATCGTGGGCGTGCTCATCCCGTTCACCATCCTCGTGTTCGCGAAGAACCGCCAGAAGACCGGCCTCATCGTGTTCTCCTCGGCGTGCGTGGTGGTGGGCGTGTTCTGCAAGCGCGTGTGGCTGCTGTTCAGCTCGTTCATCACGCCGAACACCTTCGGCGGCCCGGGTCTCATCGACGGCACGTCGGCCGCTACCTCCGGCATGGACGTGTGGGCGGCGACCAGCTGGTACGCGCCCTCCTGGGTGGAGTATGCGGTGCTTCTCGGCGTCATCGCGCTGGGCGCGCTGGCCTTCCTCATCCTCGTCGAGCGCTTCATCATGAAGGCGAAGCCGACCGACCTCATCGACGCCGACGCGGCTGCCCACGGCGTGGCCGACGCGAAAGCGAGCTCACCCTCCTGCTAGCGTGCGCGACCTCCTCTCCGAGCACGCTGCGGCATCACGGCTCGGCAAGCGATCCCCGCGCTTGCCGAGCCTTTTTCGGGTCAGGCGTCTTCCCGTCGTTTTCCCGCTTTTGTTGGTGCGTTCGGGGCGAATTCCGAGAAGAGCGCTTGGGATATTTGCTATGATAGTCAAACTATATCGAACCGAGAAGGAAGGAACACGCATATGACGCGCAAGATCAACATCTTCGATACGACGCTTCGCGACGGCGAGCAGTCGCCGGGCGCCTCCATGAACACCGAGGAGAAGCTGGTCGTGGCGCGTCAACTTCTCCGGCTCAACGTGGACGTCATCGAGGCGGGCTTCCCCATCTCGAGCCCCGGCGACTTCGAGTCCGTCCGCCGCATCGCGGAGCTCGCAGGCGACCAGGCAACGGTGTGCGGCCTCACGCGCGCGGTGGAGAAGGACATCGACGCCGCGGCCGACGCGCTCAAGTACGCCAAGCGTCCGCGCATCCATACCGGCATCGGCGTGAGCCCGAGCCACCTGCGCGACAAGCTGCGCATTACCGAGGACGAGTGCGTCGAGCGTGCGGTCAAGTGCGTGAAGTACGCCCGCAACTTCGTCGAGGACGTGCAGTTCTACGCCGAGGACGCGGGCCGCTCCGACTACGACTTCCTCGTGCGCGTCATCGAAGCCGTCATCAAGGCCGGCGCCACGGTGGTGAACATCCCCGACACCACGGGCTACTCGCTGCCCGAGGAGTTCGGCGCGCGCATCAAGTACCTCATGGACCACGTGGACGGCATCGAGAAGGCCACGGTGTCGGTGCACTGCCACAACGACCTCGGCATGGCCACCGCGCTGTCGCTGGCTGGCGTGAAGAACGGTGCAACCCAAGTGGAATGCACTATCAACGGCTTGGGCGAGCGCGCGGGCAATACGGCCATGGAAGAAGTGGTCATGGGCATCAAGATGCACGGCGACGAGCTGGACGCCTGCACCGAGATCAACACGCGCGAGTTCATTAAGGCGAGCCGCCTCGTGTCGTCCATCACCGGCATGAACGTGCAGGCCAACAAGGCCATCGTGGGCGCGAACGCCTTCGCGCACTCCTCCGGCATCCATCAGGACGGCGTGCTGAAGAAGCGCGACACCTACGAGATCATCGACCCGGCCGACGTGGGCGCGGGCACGAGCCAGATCGTGCTCACGGCGCGCTCGGGGCATGCGGCCTTGAAGCACCGTCTGGAGGAGCTGGGCTACGAGCTGGAGGGCGAGGCGCTCGACCAGGTGTACGAGGCGTTCCTCAACCTGGCCGACAAGAAGAAGGAAGTGTACGACGAGGACCTCGAGAGCCTCGTGAACGAGCGCGACCGCAACGAGAGCGCCCTCTACGCGCTTGAGGGCGTGCAGGTGAGCACGGGCTTCCCGCTGACCCCGACGGCCACGGTCACGCTGCGCAACGCGGCCGACCAGGTGGTCACGGCCTGCGAGTACGGCACGGGTCCGATCGACGCGGTGTACAAGGCCGTGAACAAGATCGTGCAGGTGGACAACGAGCTGACCGAGTTCTCGGTGCAGTCCGTCACGCGCGGCATCGACGCGCTGGGCGAGGTGACCATCCGCGTGACCGCGCCCGACGGCGGCGTGTACACGGGCCGCGGCGCGGACAACGACATCATCGTCTCGTCCACGAAGGCCTACCTCAACGCGCTGAACCGCCTGCTCAACGATAAGCAGGAGCATCGTCGCTAGCGCGCGAAGCGAACCGGCAGCGGCGGCCCGTCTTCGGACGGGCCGCCGTCGTTTTCGGGAGGGGGCAGGCCGGCGCGCCCGAGGTGCTGCGATCCGCGGGCGTTCGACAACGACTCGAACGGCGGGGTTTGCCCATGTCGCTGCATCTTCTCGCTTGCTACCATGAAAGAAAGTCCGCGCAAGCGCAGCGACGCAGGGCGTCGAGGGAAGGACGTGATATGGCGCAGGTGAATCCGAGGCACGTGGATGCGGTGATGGAGCTGATCAACCGTTCGCCGTACTTCGAGCTGCTGGGCATCAGGTTGACGGCGCTCTCGGAGGGGGCGTGCACGGTCGAGGCCGTGTTGGAGCGCAAGCACCTCAACGCGTTCGGCGGCGCGCACGGCGGCGCGTACGCGTCGCTTCTCGATTGCGCTGCGTACTGGGCGCTGTACTGCTCGCTCGACGAGGACGAAGGCTTTACCACAGTCGATTTGAACGCGTCCAACCTGCGTGCGTCGGGGCCGGGACTGGTCGTCGTGGAGGGTCGGGTCGTCAAGCGCGGGCGCACCATGTGCCTATGTGAAGCGGAGCTGCGCGACGCCGAAGGCAGGCTCTTGGCGCACGCGACGTCGAAGATGCTCGTGGGGGCGCACCTGCAGCCGATGAGCGCTGCCGTGCGCGAGCTGGGAGCGGGCGCGCTGCCGCCGAAGTTCCTCGCCTGAATGCGCGCCGCACCCTGCCATCCTGAGCGCAGCACCGAAGGTGCGGAGCCGAAGGAGCTCGTGCGGCGCTAGCCGCGAGTCTTCCCGCTAGCGCCGCTCAGGATGGCAGGGTGCGAATGAATTACAGGTTGCGGCGAAGCTGGGCTTCCTTGATCTGCGCCTCGAGGGAGCTGTGGATGATGTTGGCGAAGGGGCCGGCCTGCCCGGTCAGCCGATCGGCGCCGGGCTGGTCGCACTTGCGGATGAAGTAGTACAGAAACGCGCAGGTGTAGAACTCGGCCAAGAACTGGATGTTCTCCTGGGGCAGGTAGCGGTTCGCCAAGATGAGGTCGATGTCGTTGCGCAGCGCGGGCAGGTACAGGTGGTACAGGTAGTTGCGCAGCGAGTAGGGGTTCGTGTCGGCGAGAGCCTGGGTGTAGAAGTTGCGCTTCGCTTCCAGCACATGGGCGAAGCAGTCGAAGAACTCGGCGTGATCGAGCGAGCGCACGCCCGACTTCTGCAGGATGTAGAAGGGGAACTGCGCGGAGGAGTCGGTCGCACCGGTCTCGTACACGAGCGTGCTTTCGGGGAAGCGGCGTTTGAGCTCCTGACCGAGGTCGTAGCGGAAGATCCACGTGATAAGGCAGTCCTTGTTCTCGAAGTGGTAGTAGAACGTCTTGCGGTTCTTTCCCGTTCGCTCGATGATGTCGCTGATGGACACCTTCTTGAGCGGCATCTCGTCGCATAGCGCGACGAAGGTGTCGGCGATGAGGAGCATCGTGCTGAGCGCGTTCATGGAGTCGGGTCTCGCTCTCGGTAATGATGATTGTGCCACGGCTATTATACGTCGCGTTTTCGTACATTTCTAGGACTAACTTCAAAATATGTGCAGTGATAAACTTCGACTCTTCCGGTCGAGAAGGGGCGATTTGGGGATATTCCTGGTAAAAAGAGACTCATCCTAAGCAATATTGGGAGACTTTTTTCACGATGACTTACCAATATGGAAATTCTGTCCATCGTATCGTCCTTTTGCGGAGCCTACAATGATGGCAACGAGGAAACCGTGCTCTTCGAGAGGGATAGTTCGCACGGATCGACCTCGCGCCAATCGCGCAGAGAGACGCTTGGCACTGTTCAAAAGCGGAAAGGGGTTTGCATCGTGGCAAAGTATCAGAAGCTGCTGGAACCGTTCAGCATCGGCGGGGTGGAGATCAGGAACCGGTTCGTCATGCTGCCCATGACGATCGAGAAGGTCGACAACTATCATATTTCGGACGACTTGGTGGACTTCTACGAGCAGCGCGCCAAGGGCGGCGTGGGCCTGATCGAGGTCGGCAGCGCGTACATCTGCGATTGCTTCGATACCGAGCCGAAGTATCACACCACCACCGGAGCCTGCGGCATTTGGTCCGACGAGTTCAACCCGGGTTGGCAGCGCGTCGCCGAGGCGTGCCATAAGCATGGCGCGAAGGTGGCCGCGCAGCTGCAGCTGTGCTACGAGTGGCGTGCGAGCGGCTCCGACCCGCTGCTGTCCTACGCTCCGTCCAAAGACGTTCCCAGCGGCCCGTTCGTGGGCATGCCCGAGCGCGAATACACCAAAGAAGAGATCGCCGTCGTGGTGAAGCAGTACGGCGAAGCGGCCAAGCGCGCCAAGGACAGCGGCATCGACATCATCGAGATCCATGCCGGCATCGGCTACATGGTGATGCGCTTCCTGTCCAAGTACTCCAACCATCGCACCGACGAGTACGGCGGAAGCGCCGAGAACCGCGCCCGCTTCCTGTGCGAGATCGTCGACGAGATCCACAAGACCTGCGGCGACGACATGCCCATCCTGGTGCGCATCTCCGCCGACGACCTCATGCCGAACGGCAACCGCATCGAGGACACCCTCGAGATCATCCCGATCGTCGAGAAGCACGGCGTGGACGCTTGGAGCGTGCAGGCCGGCTTCCACGAGGCTCCGCGTCCCGTGGCGAACCAGATCGTTCCCGAAGGCGAGTTCATCGACCTCGCCAAGCAGGTGAAGACCGTCACCGACAAACCGGTGTTCCCCGGAACCCGCATCAACACGCTCGACATGTGCGACAAGGTGGTCACCCAGGGTTACGGCGACGCGGTGGGCATGGCTCGCCAGTTCATCGCCGATCCCGACACGGCCGCCAAGGTGGCCGCGGGCCATCCCGAGCAGGTTCGCCCCTGCATCGTGTGCAGCCGCTGCCTGGACAACATCTTCATCGGCAAGCCCTGCCAGTGCTCCGTCAACGCCAACGTGTGGGAAGGCGTCGAGGTGGGTCTGCCCGAGGACAAGCCGGCCGAGGCGAAAAGCACGTGTGGTGGTGGTGGCGCCGGCCCCGGCGGCCTGGAAGCCGCTCGCGTCGCAGCCGTGCGCGGCCACAAGGTGACCGTGCTCGACAAGTCCGACCGCGTCGCCGGCCTGCTGGGCATGGCGCAGGTGCTGAACGCCAAGATCGAGCCGCTCGTGTCCTACTGGAACGAGGAGATGAAGCTGCACCCGAACATCGAGCTGAAGCTGAACACCTACGTCGACGTCGACACGGTGAAGGCGCTCAACCCCGACGAGGTCATCGTCTCGCCCGGCGGCGGCATCATCTCGCTGGACGTGCCCGGCATCGACGGCAAGAACGTGGTGAAGTCCGAGGACATCAAGGAGATGTGCGCGGGCAAGGTGCCCGAGGGCAAGGGCATGCTGTGGAAGGCGGCCGTGGCGGCCATCAAGGCGCAGGGCGGCACCGTCGGCTTCATGCGCATGGGCCTGAACATGGCATCCGGCCCCACCGCCATCGTGGGCAAGCGCGTCGTGGTCGTGGGCGGCGGCTTCGCCGGCTTGGAAGTTGCCGAGGCCATGTGCGAGAACCGTGAGATCACGGTCATCGAAGAGGCCAAGAAGATGGGCAACGGCATCGGCATCATCGACAAGAACCCCACCATCAACCTGGTGAAGTCCAAGGGCGTGAAACTCATGCCGCTGACCAAGCTCGTCGAGGTCACGAAGAAGGGCGCGAAGGTTCAGAACGTGGAGACCGGCGAAGAGCAGCTCATCGAGTGCGACACCGTGCTCACGTCGCTGGGCGTCGAGCAGAACACCAAGCTCTACGACGAGATCGCGAAGGCGTTCCCGAACGCCAAGCTCATCGGCGACGCGACCACGCCGGCCGGCAAGGTCTACCGCACTCTTGAGGCCGTCAAGGGCGGCTACCAGGCTTCGATGGCGCTGTAGGCGCGAACGATCGGGCACTGCCGGGAGCGCGCTTGACCGCGTGCTCCCGGATCGAAGCGGAGATGCCGCATCGCTGCAAGGTCGGCATCCCGCATAAGGGTTCAAACACGCTTGCGTGTTTCGAATATAGGGAAAACGTTAAGGAGGAAGCATGGATTTCGCATACACCGAGGAACAGCTCCGCATCAAGAAGGGCATCCGCGAGTGGGCCAAGGAGAACCTGACGGAGGAGGTCATCGCGGCCGGCTACAAGAACCGCGGCATCGCTCCCGAAGTGGCGAAGGCGTGGGTCGATTCGGGTTGGGGCATGTACGGCCTGCCCGAGGAACACGGTGGAAAGCCCGTCGACCATCAGACGATGGCCATGATCATCGAAGAGCTCAACCATGCCGGCGGCAACATCCCCATGGCTCCCAACCTGCTCATCATGTTCGACGTGTGCGAATTCGGCACGCCGGAGCAGATCAAGTTCGCGATGGACTACTACAAGGAGAACGGCTACCCGCCGTACTGCCTGGCCATCTCCGAGCCCGAAGCGGGCTCTGACAACCAGGGCATGGAGTGCTTGGCCACCCGCACGGGCGACGGCAAGGTGCACATCAACGGCGTGAAGACCTGGGTGACCCAGGGCGAGCACGTTGACGGCTTCATCGTGGTGTGCAAGGACGAGGATCCGTCTCGCGAGAACAAGAACATGTCCATGTACCTGGTGCCGGCGAACGCGCCGGGCGTCACCATCGAGCCGCTCAACAAGATCGGCATGCAGATCATGCCCTTCGCGATGATCCACTTCGACGACGTGGTCATCGACGAGACCGACCTCCTGGGCATCCAGGGCAAGGGCTTCTACCAGCTCATGAAGAACTTCGAGTGGGAGCGCTGCGTGCTTCTGGCCGAGCTGCTCGGCGAGGCGCAGGCCGCCATGGAGGACGCGTGCGCCTGGACCAACGAGCGCATGCAGTTCGGCAAGGGCATCAAGACCTACCAGCTCGTGCAGGAGCACATCGTCGAGATGCAGATCGAGCTCTCGAACACGCGTAACTTCCTGTATCGCACCTGCTGGAAGATGGACAACGGCATCCCGGTGAACAACGACGCCGCCATGCTCAAGCGCTACGGCGCTCCGGCGCTCACCGACTGCTGCTCGCGCGCGCTGCAGCTCATGGGCGGCCTCGGCTTCACCGACGAGACCCGCGTGTCCCGCCTCATGCTGGACTGCCGCGGCTTCCAGATCGGCGGCGGCACGGTGGAGATCATGGTGCACATCTCCGGTCGCGGCATCCTCAAGGAGTACGCGAAGGTCGTCGAGGATCCCGATTACCTGTACACGATCTAACCCGACGCTGCAACAAGCAAGAAAGAACGCCCCGGCTTCGGCCGGGGCGTTTTGCGTGTCGTCCCGAGCGGAGCGCCCGCTCGGGATATCGGGCTGGGCCGGCAGGTTCTACTTGAACGAGCCCTTGCCGCCGTGGCAAGTCATGCCGATGGCGCGGATGGAGCAGTACGAGCGGTACTTGCAGCGCCCGCAGGCGCGCTTGCGGCCCTTGTGCGACGGGTCGTAGAGCCCGATGACGCCCACCGTGCTGTAGCGCGGCTCGAAGACGCCGTCCTTGCCCAGCTTCAGACCCAGGCGCTTCTCGGATTGCGTGTAGAACACGAACTGCGAGCGCGTGTCCAGCGGGAAGTCGCCCATGCCGGGCTCAGGCGATCGTCGGTGTAGAGGCCCTCTTCCATAGCCGCGGCCACGATGGCGGCGTTCACGTGGTCGGCCGCGCTTTCCACGAGCGCTCGGGCGCAGGCGTCGGCCAGCGCGCGGTCGAGCTCGTCGGCGTCGGCGGGCAGCGCGGCGGGGTTGTCGGGGCCGATGGTCACGGCCATGAGCGCGCAGTGCGCAGCGCGGCGCAGGCGCTCGTAGACGCTTTGGCCGTGGAACATCATCATGGTGCCCACCAGCTTGATGGCCGGCTCCGAGTACTCGGGCGGCAGCGTGCAGATGGCGGGGTTGAACAGCTTGTACACGCCCCGAGGGTCGTAGGCCGCCAGGCACGCCTCGATTGCGGCGTCCACGCGGGCCGCCGCCTCGACGCCGAGGGCGTCGCCGTCGATCGATTCCGCGCCGAGCGCGGTCAACGCTTCGGGTGCGAGCTGCGAAAGCGCCTCCGAGCGCTCGAGCGCCTCGACGGTGCAGGGGACTTCTATGATCTGCCGTACCGATCCGGCCATGGGATGCTCCTTCGCGCGGGGTTTCTTGCTGTAAAGATCATAGAGCAGCGTCGGCGCGGATTGACCGGCTATTTTGCCGCGAGTGTGCGGTTTTGAATTCCGCAGGTGTGATGAACCGTCGAGTTCTTGCGAAATCGACGAGTTGGATGACATGAAGGCCAACAAACAAACTCGTTTGACCAGTCTATATGCCCAGGGAGGTCGTTTTGACCGTAGGCAAGCGATAGACGGAACCTATTATTTAAAGGGGAATCAATAGGAAATAGGAATGGATCGCCGCCCCTTCCGGGTGCGGCGGCCGTTTCGCGCGGGGAAGGGGCTGCATGTACGAGCTGACGCAAGAGGAACGCATGATCCTTTCTATGGTGGACGACCTGTGCGTCGACGTGGTGGCCGAGCGTGCGGCTGCCATCGACGAAGAGGACGAGTTTCCCCAGGACATCTACGAGCTGTTCGTGGAGCAGGGGCTGTTCGCGCTCGCCTACGGCGAGGAGCACGGCGGCGTGGAAGTGAGCATGCACTGCTGGGTGCAGGTGATCGAGCGCATCGCGCGCGAATCGCCGGCCGTGGCGCTCATGATCCTCATATCGGCCATCGGGTCCGACGCGCTCGTGTTCTCGGGATCCGCCGAGCAGCAACGTGCCATCCTTCCCGCGCTGGCGGCTGGCGAGGCGAAGATCTGCTTCGCGCTGACCGAGCCGAACGCCGGCTCGGACATCTCCGCCATCTCCACGACGGCGTTGCCCGACGGCGATGGCTACACCATCAACGGCGGCAAGATATTCATCACGAACGGAGCGGTGGGCGACTGGTTCACCGTGTTCGCGCGCGTGGTGGAGGACGGGCAGTCGAAGCCGTCGTGCTTCATCGTGCACCGCGACACGCCCGGCCTCGTGATCGGCCGCAAGGAGGACAAGATGGGCTTGCGCGGCTCAGTGACCTCCCAGCTGTACTTCGAGAACATGCACGTGGGACCCGAAGCCGTGGTGGGCGAGGTGGGCGACGGGTTCGCCATCGCGCACCACACGCTGAACCGCGGCCGCTTGGCCGTGGCGGCGCTGGCCACCGGCGTGACGGCCGCCTCGCTCGCGGCCGCGGCCGCCTATGCGAAGGAGCGCATCCAGTTCGGAAAGCATATCGCGGACTTGCAGGCCATCCGCTTCATGCTGGCCGATATGGAGATCACGCTGGAAGCGTCCCGCTTGCTGTTGGACCAGGCGGCATCGGCGTTCGGCGGCGACATCCAGACGATGATGAAGACGGCGTCGGTGGCGAAGGTGTACTGCTCGGAGGCGGCGGTGAAAGCGGCTGAGACGGCCGTGCAGATATTCGGCGGCTACGGCCTGTGCAAGGATTATCCGGTGGAGCGCTACTACCGCGACGCGAAGTCGTTCACCATCGTCGAGGGCACGAGCCAGGTGCAGCGCTCGCTTATCGCGAAATCGGTGCTGAAGGAATACTAGGAGGAGTGCGGCGTCGCAGGGCGGCGCACGCGAAAGCGAGGAGGGCAGCGGCTATGGACATCGCAGTCTGCATCAAGCAAACCGTCGACACCGAAGCGGAGGTGGGCGTCGAC
>ENA-OQDA01000362-OQDA01000362.1-human-gut-metagenome-genome-assembly--contig:-NODE-362-length-19182-cov-4.243191_pt1 | contig 19182 bp, 14 predicted proteins | sample MGYA00242771_ERZ504603 | MGnify/ENA primary metagenome ERZ504603 (study PRJEB26092, sample SAMD00036328) | human gut metagenome | host: Homo sapiens | study: EMG produced TPA metagenomics assembly of...
GCTCCTTACTCGCTCCCCTTGCCGGATGGCGGCACACTGCAAATCAAAGGCTCCATCGACCGGGTAGACCGCATGGAGCGGGATGGAAAGGCTTACCTGCGTGTGGTCGATTATAAATCCGGCGGCAAGGAATTTTTGCTCTCCGACGTGCTCAATGGGCTCAATATGCAAATGCTGATCTATCTGATGTGCCTGTGGCAAAATGGTGCGCAGCGCTATGGCGAGGTTGTCCCCGCAGGCATCCTCTACATGCCGGTGAAAAGCACGCCCGCCACGCTCGGGCGGAATGCGACACAGGCTGAAATTGACAAGGCACGCGCCAAAGCATGCCGCATGAGCGGGATGGTGCTTGACCACTCCCTGGTGATTGACGGCATGGAGGACGATGGTAAAGGCATCTTTATCCCCGTCCGCCGGGAAAAGGACGGCGGCGTGAAAGGCACGCTCATCAACCTCACACAGCTCTCCCGCCTGCAAAAAAAGATGGACGGCATTTTAACGGAAATGGGCGAAAGCCTACATCGGGGCGAAATTGGCGCTGTGCCAAGCTTTGGAGCAGGATACGACCGCGTGTGCGACTGGTGCGACTATAAAAGCGTGTGCGGATATGAGCCGGGCGCGCCTGTGCGGCCCATTGAAAAGCTAACGCACGCCCAGTCGCTCGAACGCCTGGAAAAGGAGGAAACGCGCCATGGCTGAACGCGAATGGACGCCGGATCAAAAAAATGCGATTGAAGCGCGCGGCGGCACGCTGCTTGTCAGCGCGGCGGCAGGCTCCGGCAAAACGGCGGTGCTCGTCGAGCGCGTCGTCCAGCGCCTGCTCGATCCGATAAACGGATGCGATGCTGATCGTCTGCTCGTCGTGACCTTCACAAAGGCCGCGGCGGCTGAGATGCGCGAGCGCATTTCCGCCGCGCTTTCCGCACGGCTTGCCGCTAGGCCGGACGACGCGCGGCTATTGCGCCAGCAGATGCTGCTGCCCTGCGCCGCCATCTGCACGATCGACAGCTTCTGTAATGATCTCGTGCGCGAAAATTTTCATCGGCTCGACCTTGCGCCGGATTATAAAATTCTTGATGCGGGGGAACTCACGCTCCTACGCAGCGAGGCGATGGACATCGCGATGGAAGAGTTTTATCAAAAAGGCGATCCCGCCTTTACGGAGCTTTTGGAGCTGGTGCGCAAGGGACGAGACGACGCAGAATTGACGGAAACAGTAAGCCGCCTTTACGACTATACGCAGGCTTATCCTTTCCCGGAGGAATGGATCCAGCACGCCCGCGCGCTTTGCCGGGCGGATCTTCCAGAGCAGGAAAACCCTTGGATGGCGGAAATCCGTGCCTATCTCGCGCAAGCGCTCGCATTTGCCCAACACACGGCGCAAAGCGCGTGCGCCTTGTTGGAAACAGAGCCTGCCCTGTGTGAAAAATATGCCCCAGCCTTTGATAGCGACCTTAACGCCCTTACCCGCGTGCAAGCGGCCCTGACCGGCGGATGGGATGCGCTCTGCGACGCGTTAAATGCCATTTCATTTGTGCGCATGCCGAACGCGCCGCGGGAATATGCAAATTCCCCCATCAAGGCCGCTGCGAAGGAGAGCCGCGACCGCGTGAAGGATACGGTTAAAAAAATGCAGGAATCGCTCTGCGCCAATGCGGCGGAAAACGCGGAGGATATGGCCTATCTTGCCCCGCTGCTGAATCAGCTCTTTGATCTGACCCTGCGTTTTTCAGAGGAATTCACACGCCTCAAGCGGGGCAGGCATGCCGCCGATTTTTCCGACATTGAGCACATGGCGCTCTCCCTGCTCGTGGAACGAAAAGGCGGGACACTCTGCCGCTCCCCGCTCGCGCAGGAGCTTTCCGCCCGGTATGAGGAAATCCTTGTGGATGAATACCAGGATACCAACGAGGCGCAGGATCTGCTCTTTCGCATGCTGTCCCGCGAGGAAAGCAACCTCTTCCTAGTGGGGGATGTAAAGCAGAGCATCTACCGTTTCCGCCAGGCGATGCCGGAAATCTTTCTGCACCGGCGGGATAGGCTTCCGCCCTATGTGCGCGGAAATTATCCCGCCCGCATCACGCTCGGGCGCAATTTTCGCTCCCGCAAAGGCGTGACGGGGATGGTAAACTTCCTATTTCGCCAGCTCATGAGCAGGCAGCTCGGCGAGATGGAATATACGCAGGAGGAAGCGCTCGTACCCGCCGCCCCCTACCCTGAGCGCCAAGATCCGGATTGCGAAATCCACCTGCTCGATGCAGGCGATAAGGGCGACGATAGCGCCGCCGTGTATGAAGCGCGCTATATCGCCGCCCACATCAATCGCCTGCTGCGCGAAGGGCTGACCGTACAGGATGGCGGCAAGGCTCGCCCCGCTCGCCGAAAGGATTTCTGCATTCTGCTGCGCGGCGTAAAGGGCCGGGCGAATACCTATGTGCAGGAGCTTGCGCGCTGCGGCGTGCCCGCATGGGCGGAGCTTTCCGGCGGATTTTTTGATACTACAGAAATTCGCACAATGCTCTCTCTGCTGCGTATTCTAGATAACCCCTTGCAGGATGTGCCTGTGCTCGGCGTGCTCTTTTCCCCTATCTATGGATTCACGCCGGACGAAGCGGCGGCCCTGCGGGAAACACAGCGGCACATGCCGCTCTACCGCTGCCTGACGCAGGCAGCAAAGCAGGGCAACCAAAAATGCGCCGCCTTCCTTTCGCAGCTCTCCTTCCTGCGGCGGCTGAGCGCCACGCTGCCGGCTGAAGCGCTCCTGCGCCGTATCTATGAAGAAACCGGTTACCCTGCCCTTATCCAGGCGATGGATGGCGCGCAGCAGCGCGCAGCCAACCTCCAGCTGCTGCTCTCCTACGCTGCGAAATATGAAGCGGCAGGCCATCAGGGATTGACCGGCTTTATCCGTTTCATTGATCGGCTGGAAGAGCAGCAGGCGCAGCTCTCCGCAGCCTCCGCCGTTTCTGAATCAGCAGACGTGGTGCGCGTGATGAGCATCCACAAGAGCAAGGGGCTTGAATTCCCTATCTGCATCCTGGCGAATTGCGCAGGCGCGTTCAACCCATCCGGCCGTAATCAGCGGCTGCTACTGCACGCAAAGCTCGGCGCAGGGCTGATGCGGCGAGACGAGGGCACGCTGCGGCTCTTTTCCACCCTGCCGCACACAGCCGTCCGCCTCGCCTCAGAGCGCAGCGAGCTCAGCGAAGAGCTGCGCGTTTTATATGTTGCCCTGACTCGCGCGCGGGAAAAGCTGCTGCTTGTGATGACCATCAAGAACCCGGCGCAAAAACTATCCTCTCTCGCCGCCTCTCTTGGCGAGCAAGCGGCGGTTTCGCCCTTCGCCGTGCGCAGTGCAAAAAGCTATGCGGATTGGCTGCTCGCCGCACGCCCGCGCCACCCGGACGCCGCAGCCCTGCGCGCTCTCATCCCAGAGCGGGAAATTCCCCTTCTGGAGGCTGATTTCCCACTGCGCACATCCGTTTGCCCCGCCCCGCCGGCAATAGAAGAAACCGCAGCGCTCCCCACACAGGAGCTGTCGCCCGACCTGGCTCTGGAGGAAGAAATCCGCCGCCGGATAACGTATGTTTACCCTTATGCCGCCCTATCCCGCAGCGTGGCAAAACGCGCCGCCTCCTCATTGGGGGAACGGGAGCTTTCCTTTTCTATGATCGGCGTATCCCGCCCCTCCTTTTTGGAGAAAGAGGGTCTTTCCCCTGCCGAACGCGGCACGGCGCTGCACAAATTCATGCAGTTCTCTGATTACGATCGGGCGCATGAAAACCCAGGTGCGGAGGTGGAGCGGCTTGTGCAGCATGGCTTCCTCTCCGAAGCAGAGGGCAAGGCTGTGGATCAAAAACGTGTTTCCGCCTTCTTCCAGAGCGCACTTGCAAGGCGGATGCTGCAAAGCGAAACGCTGCTGCGGGAATATAAATTTACCTTTTTCCTCCCGGCGGGCGAATGCGACGAAGGGCTGCCGGCTGAAGTCGCCAACGAGCAGGTGCTTGTGCAGGGCATTGCGGACTGCGTTTTTGTGGAGAACGGGCGGCTTGTTATCGTCGATTACAAAACCGACCGGGTGAGCGATGAGGCGGCGCTTGCCGGGCGCTACCGGGCACAGCTCTCGGTTTACCGCAGGGCATTGGCGGAATGCATCGGCCTGCCCGTAGGGCAAACGCTTCTGTATTCCTTTCATTTGGGCAAGGAGATTGAATGCCGCTGACAGGCGCAAACGAAATATAAAAAACGCTCCGGACGCCCTGACATTCGGGCATTCGGAGCGAAAGCATTTTGCCATAGAACTGGATGGCGCTTATTTTTTAATAATCTGGAACCGGTCCTCCAGCAACAGCCAATTCTGCGGAAAATCCCACCCCAGTTTCCAATAGCTGACGCCTCGCAGGCTCAGCTCCTTGAGCAAATCGAACTTTGCCTGGATGGATCTTGCATCTTCAAACCAGACGACATGCTGTTTTTGTGAGGCGTCGCGGTAATAGAAAAAGGGTGCCTGGGCCGTATAGTCATATTCGATAAAGGCATGATTTTCCCTGGCAAGGGAAATCGCGGTTTGAGGGCTGATCGCGCGCGCATAGGCTCCGCCTTTCACAAAGGGCAGCGTCCAATCATAGCCATAGAGGTTTTGGCCCATCATTATTTTATTGGCAGGTATTTCTGTTTTGGCGTATTCCAACACCTGACGCACCGGCCCAATAGGCGATACTGCCATAGGCGGCCCGGCACTATACCCCCACTCATAAGTCATAATCACCACAAAATCCACAATTTCTCCGTGGGCTCGATAGTCATGCGCCGTATACCATTGGCCTGTTTGGGAAGCGCTGGTCTTGGGGGCCAGCGCAGTGGATATTAAAAGCCGCTCCGCATGGAGCCGTTGCGCCGCCTTTTTCAGAAAAGCGTTATAAGGCTCCCTGTCTTCCGGCCGCAGATACTCAAAGTCAAAATGAATATCCTGAAAGCCATATTCCCCTGCTGCCTCAATGATATGATCCAGCAAAACATCCTGGACGGATGTATCATTCAGGATCGCTTCGCCCACCGCATCGCTGAACTGCCCGTTTTCAAGATTGGTGACCGCCATCATCAGCACTGCCCCGCTGCCCGCTGACGCGCCCTTGATCGGGGAAACATCAAACGTGGCGAGGCTTCCGTCAGGCCTCGCTTCAAAGCTGAAAGGGGGCCAAATAAGTAAGCAAAGGCGCATGCTCAACCACGGCAGAAGTGGCTGCATCTGTAAAGCGCCCGTTTACAGCCTCCACATAGGCATTGGATTCCACAGGCGTTTTCGGCGCGGGCGGAATATACAGGCGAAAACCAATTTGCAGCGGATCGATTGGATTGATTGCATTCATTTGGGCAAGCCTTAAATGGTTGACGCCGAATCGTCGGCCGATTTTGTAAAGAGTATCCCCCGGCTGCACAAAATAATACATACCCGTAATAGGAATCACAAGCGCTTGGCCAATCACCAACGTTTGAATCGGATTGATCTGATTCGCTGCTGAAAGATCAGCAACGGAAATGCCATAAGTCCTCGCAATGCCATAAAGCGTCTGGCCGGATTGTACAACGTGAATTTGCATAAACCCATCACCTCCTGAAAGCATTCTATTCAAAAAAGAGGAAATCGGTTCCAAAAATTAAGGCTCTGCGGTTGCATTATGGGGATGTCCGGCCCTACATTTTCATGAATAAAAGAACAACTGAAAGTGGCTGAGGGATTAATTCGGTGTTGACGATTTCATTTCGTTCATCCTTGCATTCTCCTCCGCTGCCCGGTATAATAGTATATTTGTATGGCAAAAACACCGCAGCGCCCCTGCGGAGAGAGAAGAGTGCTTTGATGACTGCTAAAACCAAGGAGAACCTTTCCGTTGCGGCGCGCGTGTGCGTTGCGCTCATGATCCTGCTGCTCATTATCCTCAATTACGACCGGCTGACGCACATTGATATGCGCGCCCTGGTAGATCTGGCACCGAATTTTGCGGCGGCCGTGTTCATGCTTCTGGGCGTCTATTTCGTCAAATCCGTTTTGTTCGTCATCCCCGCTTCCCTGATCTACGTGTCCATCGGCATGGCCTTTGATTGGCCCACGGCCTGCCTGATCAATATGGGCGGCATCCTGCTGGAGGTTTTCACCACCTATCTGCTGGGCCGTTTTCTCGGTGGGAACCGAGTGGAACAGCTCCTGCGCAAAAAGAAGGGCGGTGAAAAGTTATTAAACCTTGATTTGCAGGATAAACCGGGCTTTATCTTCCTCGTCCGGTTTGTGCCTGCCTTCCCGATTGATTTTACCAGCCTATTCTTCGGCGCATTTACAAAGCCACGGATTTTTCCGCTCTATCTTCTAATGTCCCTCTTAGGGCTGGCGCCCCGTGTGATCGCCTTTACGATCCTAGGCGACCAGATTTACGACCTGATTCCCATGCGTTTTGTCATCACCGCCTGCGTGATCGCCATCCCGGTTGGGGTTGTGGTTTATCTGATCCGACGGGCTGTGAAAAAAAAGAAAGCGAATCAGTGAGAAAACAGGCGGGCGGCCAGCGCAAAAAGTGCGTTTCAGCCGCCTGCTTTTTTGTGCCGTTTTTCGCTTGCGGGTGGGCCGGACATGCAGTATAATAGCCCTAAACAATAGCGTTTGATGCATTGGTGAGCTTATGAAAACACGGATTTGAGCTAACACCCTGCGGTCGCTCCACACAGTGCACCTCTACTCTGATTCCTCACAACAATAAACAATGAAAGCCGGAGCTCCGGCTTTTTCAGAAAGGATGGTTTTCTTATGGCAAACATCATTGCAAGCCCCACCCGCTATATCCAAGGCAAAGGCGAACTGCAAAACCTGCGCCAGCATGTGGAAATGCTCGGCAAAAAGCTGTTTATCCTCACCACTGCCTCCGGGCAGGCACGCGTTGCACCCGCGATCAATGCAAGCGTTGCAGGCTCCGACTGCACCGCGGTTTATGAGCCCTTCCACGGCGAATGCAGCCAAAGTGAAATTGACCGTGTGGTGGCCGATTTTCAGGCGTCCGGCTGTGATCTGATCGTCGGCGTCGGCGGCGGCAAAACACACGACACCGCCAAGGCTGCCGCACATTACGCGGGCTGCCCCGTTGTGATCGTGCCGACAATCGCCTCCACAGACGCGCCTTGCAGCGCCCTCTCCGTGATTTACACGGACGGCGGCGTTTTTGACCGCTATCTTTTCCTGCCTGCCAGCCCGAATGTTGTGCTGGTTGATACGGAAATCGTCAGCAAAGCACCGGCGCGCCTGCTGGTTTCCGGCATGGGCGACGCGCTGGCAACCTATTTTGAAGCGCGCGCCTGCCAGCGCTCTAACGCAACCAACTGTGTAGGCGGCAAAACGACGCTCGCCGCCATGGCGCTGGCACGGCTCTGTTATGATACCCTGATGGCGGATGGGCGCAAGGCCGCCGTCGCCGCCAAGGCGGGCGCCTGCACCAAAGCGCTTGAAAACATTGTGGAAGCAAACACCTATCTCTCCGGCATTGGTTTCGAGAGCGGCGGCCTTGCAGGCGCGCACGCCATCCACAATGGCCTGACCGCCATCCCCGAAACCCATGCCTTTTATCACGGGGAGAAGGTCGCCTTCGGCACGCTCGTCCAGCTTGTGCTGGAGGACGAGCATTTTGAGCAGATTCAGGAGGTCGTACGCTTCTGCACAGACGTCGGCCTGCCCACCACACTCGCCGACCTCGGCATTGCGGAAATTAAGCCGGAGCAGATTCACGCCGTGGCGGAGCTCGCATGTGCGCCCAGCGATACGCTTGGCAACATGCCCTTTGCTGTCACACCGGACGCTGTTTATGACGCGATCCTCGGCGCGGATGCGATTGGTCGGAAATACAAGGAGCTCCACGCTTAAACGGAGAATGCTGATCTGTAAACCACAAAGGGGCCTGCCGCGCGGCAGGCCCCTTGTTGCTAAAATTGATACAACGGAGATTCTTTATGCAAGAAAACAAATATGACAACCCAGTTTTTTTTGAAAAATACAGCCAAATGTCCCGCTCTAGGGAAGGATTAAGCGGCGCCGGCGAATGGGAGACGTTAAAAGACTTGCTGCCCGACTTTGCCGGCAAGCGCGTGCTCGACCTCGGCTGCGGCTATGGCTGGCACTGCATCTATGCCATGGAGCAGGGCGCGATGAGCGTCACGGGGGTCGACCTCTCTGAAAAAATGCTCGAGGTGGCCCGTGAGAAAACGCACTTCCCGCAGGCGCGATACCTCCGTATGCCAATTGAGGAAATCAACTTTGCAGAAAATAGCTTTGATATTGTGCTCAGCTCGTTAGCCCTGCACTACGTCGCGTCGTTTGATGCGGTGGCAAAACGAGTCAATCGCTGTCTTGTTGCGGGCGGTTCGTTTGTTTTCTCCGCAGAGCATCCCATTTTTACCGCATACGGTACGCAGGACTGGTATTACGACGCGGACGGCAAGATTCTGCATTTCCCTGTGGACAATTATTTTTACGAGGGTAAGCGTACGGCGCATTTTCTGGGGGAAGAGGTGGTCAAATATCATAAAACACTGACGACCTATCTCGATAGCCTATTGACTAACGGCTTCGAAATTCAGCGCGTTGTGGAGCCACAACCGCCGGCGCATATGATGGAGCTCGAAGGGATGCGGGATGAAATGCGCAGGCCGATGATGCTGATTGTTGCGGCAAGGAAGCAATAGTGTATCAATGGAACCCATAAAAAATAGCCGGTAGCTAGCTGCTTGCGTAAGCGATACATCTCTCTATGATCTATGTGGTGATGGCGGGCTTTGTTTTGTTACTCGCTTCGCTTTGTCATAAAAGCTACCGGTGCTCAATAGAATCGAATATAGCTTGATTTTATCATTAAAACAAAAAGAAGCCCCCGATTTAATCAGGGGCTCTCAGCGGCAATCTGCTCTTTATTTTATATAAAACGCGCTTTTGCGCGCATCATTCCCACCGGCCAATCCTGGATGGGAGGCTTAATCGCCTCCGCCATCCATTCGACATACCGTCGTATCAGGATGTTATCGCAAATCCAGGATTCAACCGATGAAACCCTTGCCGCTCTCCGCCTGCATCAGTGCAGCCAGCTCCAGCGTTTTGCGCAGCCTCTTCCAGCCGCCCATGCGCTTGCTGTGAATCAGCTCATTAAGCGTTCTCTGCTCACTGATGTGCAGATCAGAAGTTCTCTCCATCATTACCAATCACTCCTTTCCTTTGTTCTGGTTTTAGTTTACTACAGTATATCCATCTTGTCAAGTAATGTTGCACAACTATAGAGCCTATCATTTGTGCATATTGACTAACGCGCATCGATTCACTCTCTTTTTCATTTCTTCCAGTTGTATTCTCGTCTACTCATTTCATTTATGAGATTTGTACAATTCAATCGTTAAATTTCTGTAACAATCGACAATTGTTAATTTTTTGTTTCAAAACCGCATGGAAAAGTTTGTGAAATTTTTACCATCAAAAAGGGGCTGCTGCGAAATGCCTTGCATTTTGCAGCAGCCCCTTTTAAAAAAACGTTTTTGCCTCATACAGGCAAATTTCAGGCTTTGAACGCCCAAAACCACGGTTTTTCTCATGGCAAATTTCCGAAATGAGTGTTTTGCAACGCGCCCTTTACATAGCGTCTACTAGCCCATATCTGCTCTTTTTTAGCCAGGCAATGCTTCACATAAGGCGGCAAGCTCCTCCATGGAAAGCTTTTCTGCCCGAACATTCCCTTCCAGCCCCGCGATTTCAAGCGCAGCGGCCACATCGCCTTTCTGAAGTGCCATTCCCGCGCTGATTGCATTCAGCGCTGTTTTACGCCGCTGCCCAAAGGCTGCCTTGACCATGCGGAAAAACTTTTTTTCATCTGTTACCGCAACCGCTGGAGCTTGCCGGATTTGCAGGCGGATCACCGCGCTATCCACATTCGGCGCAGGGAGAAAGGAACCGCGCGACACGGAAAACAGCTTTTCTGCTCGCGCATAATACTGCACCGCAACCGTCACTGCGCCTGCCTCCCTGCTGCCAACCGGGGCGCAAAGCCGTTCGGCTGCTTCCTTCTGCACCATAACAATGATGGAGCGAAACGGCAGCCGCTCCTCCAACAGCCGCATGATCACAGGCGAAGTAATATAATAGGGAAGGTTTGCACAAACGGACACCTCCATCCCCGCGAACTGCTCCTTCAAAATTGTGCGCAGATCCGCTTTCAAAATGTCTTCATTGACAATTTCCACATTGCCAAAATCCGAAAGCGTTTCTGCAAGCACGGGGAGCAGCCGCCGGTCAAGCTCCAGTGAAACGACCTTACGCGCCCGCCGGGCCAGCTCGGCCGTCAGCACGCCGATGCCGGGCCCGATCTCCAGCACGCCCTGACCATCCGCGCCGCAGCTTTCCGCCATCTGCGGGCAAACGGTGGGATTCACTAAAAAATTTTGCCCCAGCGCCTTTGAAAACGTAAACCCGTGCCGGGAAAGCACCTCCCGCACAACGCCGATATCTGTTAAACTCTGCATGCCAATTCCCTTTCCACCCGCTTTACAGCAACCTTGAATGATTGATCAGCAGCTCAAATTTCAGGCCGAGATAATCCGCCGATTTTTTACACAGCATCATGCGGTCGAGGAAAATTTCAAAATAATCCATCACAGCGCAGATTTCCGTATCAATCTTCATCCTTAAGATGATTGTTTTTTCCTCCGTATCAATTTTCAGCTCCGCCTTTTGCACGGCAAAATTCACGCGGTCGTGAATATCGGAGCTCACCGTCTCCTGGTTGCGCACACGGGAGCGGCGCACGTCGCTCTTATCTGCGAGGATCAACGCCGCGGCAATCGGGCTGACTGCGGCGGCCGTTTTCTCATCATGGTGGCCGATCGCGGAGACAATCTGCGCCGTTTCATCCGGCGAAAAGCCAAGGCGGGAAAGAATCTGGAAGGCGAGGCATGCGCCGTTCTGCGCATGGTAATGGCGGTTGACGAGATTTCCAATATCGTGCATATAGCCTGCAATCTGTGCGAGCTCGCAGGTGCGCGCATCGTAACCCAACTCCCGCAAGATGCGTGAAGCAATGTCCGACGTGCGCAACGCGTGGGGAAAGCCGTGCTCCGTGAAACCCACCGCGCCTAGCACCTCATTGCTGCGCTCAATATACGTTTTAATTTCAGGATTTTTCCTAATTTCTTCAAAAGTCAACATGCTTTTTCCTCTCATGATGTGATAAACTCCCTATTGGTTTTCCCGCTTCCCTGCGCTATAATGAATACAGGGCAAACGGAAACCCAGCCCTATTTTCAAACACCAGGGAGGAGTTTATGATGACGATTCTGGTCACTGGCGGCGCCGGCTATATCGGCAGCCACACCTGCATTGAATTGCTCAAGGCAGGCTATGAGGTTATTATACTCGATAATTTCTACAACAGCAAGAGGGAAGTCCTTCGCCGCATCGGCGAGCTAAGCGGTAAAGAATTCGGCTTTTATGAGTGCGATATTCGTGACCGCGCCGGGCTCGACCGCATCTTCCAGAAAGAGAAGATCGACGCGGTCATTCATTTCGCCGGGCTGAAGGCGGTCGGCGAATCCTGCGTTAAGCCGCTGGAATACTATGAAAACAACGTCGGCGGCACGGTCACACTCTGCGAAGCAATGCGCGACGCAGGTGTGAAAAAAATGGTGTTCAGTTCCTCCGCTACTGTATATGGCATGAACAACCCTTCCCCACTGCGCGAGGATATGCCCGCGGGCGGCACGACGAACCCCTACGGCACCACAAAGCTCATGATCGAGCAGATCCTTCAGGATCTTTACCAGTCCGATCACGAATGGAGCATCACTCTGCTGCGTTACTTCAACCCCATCGGCGCGCACAAAAGCGGCCGCATCGGGGAGGATCCAAATGGCGTCCCGAACAATCTCATGCCTTATATTACACAGGTGGCCATCGGTAAACGACCACAGCTTCAGGTCTATGGCGACGATTACGACACGCCGGATGGAACGGGCGTGCGCGACTATATCCATGTAGTCGACCTGGCCCTCGGCCATGTGAAGGCTGTTGAAAAATGCGCGAAAAAGAATGGCGTTGATATCTACAACCTTGGCACCGGCGTTGGCTACAGCGTGCTTGACGTGGTGCATGCCTTTGAGAAAGCTTCCGGCGAAAAAATCCCCTATCAGGTAACCGACCGCCGCCCAGGCGATATCGCCACCTGCTACTCCGACCCCTCCAAAGCGGCGAAAGAACTCGGATGGAAGGCCGAACGCGGCATTGAGGAGATGTGCGAGGATAGCTGGCGCTGGCAGAAGCAGAATCCGAACGGTTACCCGGATGAAGCTTAAAAAATTGCGCTAAAGCTGCTGCCCGGCCTTCAGGCAGCAGGAGCGGCCGTATGCGGAATCGCCAAATAGCACCGGCTGCAAAGTAACCGTACGATTTTTCGTATTATTTTGATCGGGTGAGCACCTACCGTATGCAAGGCTGAAAAGCAATTGCATACGGTTTTTTTGTGGCTATCCAATCCATGGCTCTGGGAGGGGACGCAATGATTTTAACAGGAAACAAGCCCAAAAAGGCTCGGAGCGGCATTGCATGCACGCTGATCCGATTCAGCCTGCCGCTGATCTTCAGCGGTATATTACAACAGCTTTATAACTGGGCGGACGCCTTCATCGTTGGTAATGTGGAGGGAGAGCTAGCCTTGGCGGCAATCGGGGCAACCGGGACGGTCGTCAACTTTTATCTAATGGCGATCACTGGCTTTACAATTGGGCTCGCCATTCTGTTCGCCCAAAAATTTGGCAGCGGTGAAAACGCAGCTATCCCGAAAATACTCGCGGCCTTCTCAATTCTGCTCGGGCTCAGCTTTGTCCTGCTGGCCGCGGTGGGAATTGGGCTTACCTCCCCTCTGCTGCGCCTAATGCATACCCCGCAGGATACGATAAAACCGGCAGAAAGCTACTTAAAGATTATTTTTACCGGCGTTCCCTTCCTCGCCGTATATAATGTTTATTCTTCTGCGCTGCGTGGAATTGACGACAGCCGCGCTGCCGTTTTTAGCAATTCTTTTCTCTTCTATTTTAAACGTCGCGCTGGATTCTGCTTCTTTGCTTGGCCTGGCTTGGCATTGGGCGTGGAGGGGCTGCCGCCGCAACGGTCCTTTCCCAGGCGGCAATGACGATGTTTTTGATCGCCTACGCCGCCCGAAAACACGCCCTGCTGCGCTTGCGCACCGGTATAGATAGGAGGGAACGAGCCTTGCTGATGCAGGGGTGCGATTGGGGCTACCGCCCATGATCCAATCCAGCATCAGCGCATTTGGAAGCCTCCTGCTGCAAAATTTTATGAATGGTTTCGGCACTCAGACTGTAGCTGCGATCACTACGGCATACCGTGTGGATTCCATTATCCTGCTGCCGATTATCAACCTCGGGTCCGGCATTTCCACCATCGTCGCTCAGAGCTATGGCGCGGGTAAAAAAAGGCGCGTACAAAAAACATTCGCAGTCGGCACGCTTATGATGGCGGCGGTTTCCCTCCTATTGACGGGATTAGTCATCCCAACCGGCGGCCCGATCATTAAGCTGTTTGGCGTTGGGCCAGAGGCCACCGCCATCGGGCAGAACTTTTTCTACCACATCGCCTGTTTTTATGTGGTGTATGGCCTAGCCACCGCAGCCAGAGGTTATTTGGAGGGAGTGGGGGATGTGCTTTATTCTAGCATTGCGGGCATTGTGTCGCTGGTTTCACGCATTCTCGCTTCGTATGCAATGGCCGCGCGCTATGGAAATTTGGTGATCGCCTATGCTGAGGCGTTCTCCTGGGGCGTGTTGCTGGTATTATACTTAATTCGTCTGGTATGGAAAAGGAGCAGCCTGTGCAAGCCTGAGGCCTGACGGCAGCTCATTTCACAAAAGCTGTGATCGCACTAGGCAACCTATTTTTTTTCTTACGGCGTAGGGGCTTCAGCATCAACTGCGAACCTGCTTCCGATGCAATACCCGCCTGAATTACGCAGAATAAACCCACATAACCTCCCGCATCCAGCCGGGAAAAAAGGCCGTCCCCCTGCGCAGCAAATCTGCTACGCGGTGGACGGCCTTTCCCCGATCTATATTTCTCTCCCCTTTTTGCGGCAACAAAACGGACCGTTTGTAGCCCGTTGCCATTGCCTATACCCTTGTGAGCAATGATTGCAGCGTCACCTGTGCGTCGCCGAGCAGGAGCGATACGCCCGGCTTGTGGTAAAGCGGGTTTTCCACGCCCGCATATCCGGGTTTTAAATCATAATTGCAGATAATCACGTGCTTCGCCTGATCAACGCTTAAAACCGGCATGCCATAGATCGGCGTGCCCTCCGCCGTATTCGCCGCAGGATTCACCACGTCGTTTGCGCCAATGACGAGCACTGCGTCGCACGCCTTAAAGCCATCGTTGATTGCATCCATCTCATAAAGCTGCTCATAAGGCACATCCGCCTCGCACAGTAACACGTTCATATGCCCCGGCATCCGCCCCGCCACCGGATGGATGGCGAAGCGCACCTGCGCACCACGCGCTTCCAGTCGGTCGGCCAGCTGCTTTACGGTTTGCTGCGCCTGCGCGAGGGCCATTCCATAGCCGGGTACAATAATCACATTTTTGGCCTGCCGGAGGATTTCCGCAGGAGATTCTTTTTCACAAGCCGCTTGCCCTGACGGAGCAGCCTGCGCCTCTTTTACCACAGCTGCCGGCTCCGCCTTCTCCCGCTTTGTCGGAGCGGAGGTTTTACCAAGCAAAATATCGCCCAGATGGCGGTTCATCGCGCGGCACATAATTTGCGTAAGCAACAGCCCGGAGGCCCCCACCACGCCGCCGATAGCCACGAGCAGCGGATCTCCAATCGCCATGCCGGCAATTGCCCCCGCCACGCCCGAAAGCGAATTGAGCAGAGAGATCGTAATCGGCATATCCGCACCGCCGACACGGATGGCGAACGCCACGCCAAAAAAGCCGCTAAAGCATAGGCAGAGCACGAGGCTCAACCACACCGGCACTGTGGGCACAGCTGCTAGCGCCACCGTTACAGCCGTAAGCACAATTGAGAGCCCGACAATTGCAGAATGCCCCTTCCAGACGACCGGGCGCTGTGAGATCAGCTTTTGCAGCTTTCCAGCGGCAATGAGGCTGCCGGTCAGCGTGATCATACCAACTGCGAGCGCAAGGCCCGCTGTGACCAGAGAGAATATCCCAGTGAGCCCCTCCATCAGCGAAACCGCGGCAACCAGCGCCGAAGCCGCGCCGCCAAAGCCGTTTAGCAGGGCGACAGCCTGCGGCATCTGGATCATCTTGACGCGGTAGGCGCCAACTATCCCTACCGCCAAACCCAGCGCAAGGCACACCCAAAGCCCGGCCTGTGTGAGCAGGTGGTATTTATAAAGCGTGACAAAAATGGCGGCAGCCGTGCAGGCGGCGCTCAGCGCGTTGCCGGCCACTGCGGTTTTTACCCGGCTCATCATTGCAATGCCGCCTAGTACGCCGGCCACAAGCACAGCGCAAACGATGTAGTAGGCGAGGTTACTCATTGCGTATGTCCTCCTTTTCTCTCTTATGGCGGAACATGCGCAGCATTCGGTGCGTCACGCCAAAGCCGCCCGCAACGTTGAGCATCGCCAGAACGATTGCAAGAAAGCCGAGCGCCTTGCTCCCCAGGGATACTGCGGCCCCCGTAGCCGCCAGCGCGCCAAGCACCGTAATGCCGGACAGAGCGTTCATGCCGGACATCAGCGGCGTGTGCAGAAGGCTGGGAACGTTTTTAATCAACAGATATCCCACAACCGTGGCCACAATAAAAATCAGCACCAAAATGATCGGGTGCATCTGAATCCTCCTCTCAAAAGGCGATAACGTTTTTACGCGCTATCGCCTCTGTCTCTCTTCAACACAACGGTCAAATTCCCATGGCCTCTCTTGCGCCGGTATGGACGATCTCACCGTCAATCGTCGTCAGCGTTTTTGCAATAATCTCATCCCCGCGCTGCAACACGATTGTTCCATCCTTCACCAGGTATTTCACCAGGTTATAGATATTGTTTGCAAACATCCAGGTGGAGCTGGTCGGCAGCATGCCGGGGATATTCTTGATGCCCTCAATCGTAACGTGGTGCTTAACCGCCGTCTCTCCCGGCGTAGTGATCGCGCAGTTGCCGCCCTGATCAATCGAAATATCCACGATTACGGAGCCGGGCCGCATCGCGGCCACCATCTCCTCCGTCAGCAGCACTGGTGCGATCCTGCTTGGCACCAGCGCGCTGCAAAAGACGATATCCATCTCCGGAATGACCTTTGCCAGTGCCTCGCGCTCATGGAGCAGCCACTCCTCCGGCAGTTCGTTTGCATAACCGCCTTGCCCCACCGCGATTTCGGCCGGCACGCCCGTATCAACAATCTTTGCGCCGAGGCTCTTTGCCTGCTCCACCGCATCCGGCCGGATATCCGCCGCATGGACGACCGCGCCAAGCCGTTTCGCCGTGGCGATCGCCTGCAAGCCGCCGACGCCCGTGCCGATAACCAGCACATTCACCGGCTTGATCATGCCTACTGCACAAAAAATCTGCGGAACAAATTTGGCGAGATCATTCGCCGCGATCAGCATTCCCTTGTAACCCGCGCATGTGCTCATGGAGGTGAGCGCATCCATATTCTGTGCGCGGGAAATCCGCGGAACGCCGTCGAGCGTCAGGCTGATCACGCCTTTTGCGGCCATGGCCTTCACCATTTCATGGTTGACAGGGGAAGCCGGATGAATAAACGTGATCAAATACTGGCCCTTGTGCATCAAGTCAATTTCCGAACAATTTTTCGCCTCGTTAAAGAGCGGTTCCTTTACCTTCAGGATCAGTTCCGCCTTCTCATACAGCTCAGCTACATCCTCCACGATCCGGGCGCCCGCCGCAACATATTGATCGTCGTGGAAAAAGGAGCCTTCTCCCGCGCCCTTCTCCACCAAACGGTGTGCCCGTCATGGATCAGCTTTGAATCTGTTTCTGGGATTGCCGAAACGCGGCGCTCCCCGTGCATAATCTCCTTTGGAATACCGATAATCATAAGTCGAGTCGTTTTTAAATTTTTCGGACTCAATTTATGAAAAATCCGTCGAATTACCAAATTATTCCCGAAAAATCGAATCGATATTAAAATTTGTAAGATATGGAGGCGTAAAAGGTCCGGGGATATGCGTACAGATAGCGGGTGTCCAGCGGTCGGTAAACATACGTGTCTGCGGTCCGGATGCGGCGTACACGGGGAGATTCGTAGCCGCTGAAGAGTTGGTCTCTGTCGTTGAGAAGGTTGCGCACCGAGAGCATCAGAGTCAGACGCGAGGCGTTGAAATAAAACGATTTGAAAAGCGTGACATTCAACGTAAACGCATCCCCGAGCCGTTCCTGGCGGGTAAACAGTTCGAAGGCTTCCGGCGATTCGGCCAGTTGCCGGGCGATGCGCGACGTGCGTCGTACCAGCGACGGTTCGACGAACCGATTCCCGGTCCATGCGGCCTCCGCCTGTACGCCCCAGCCTTTCGGACCGTAATAGTTGAGTCCCGCGAAACCCGTCAGTTGGGGCGTGTTGCCGACCGAACAGTCGCCCATGTAGCTCGCGGCGTTGCGGTCCAGCACCTCGTTGTTCGCGTCGGCATAGACCGTGACGACGGGATTGTCCGCATAGCGGTAACGTCCGGCGCTGGCTGCCAGCGTGAGGTTCCAGCGGTATGCCAGCCGGATCAGGGCGGTCGCTTCCGCGCCGTAGCGAAGCGTTCCGATGCCGGCGGCCGCCATGTCGCTGTATGTTGCGTAGAAATCGTCGTAGTAGTGCCGCACCTGCATGCCGTCCGCAGTGCGGACGACGAAGAGCGTCGCCCGAAAGCGCACATTGCGCCCGGACCAGGTGTAGTTCAGTTCAGCTCCGTACCGTTTCTCCTCGGTCGGATCCTCCACCGGTCGGTTGTTGTATTCGAGGTTCAGGAAAAGGTCGTCTCCGTCGGGTGTCCGCGATGAGGCGTAAACCGTCATTTCCAGATGATGCCGTACCGAGAAGGAGTAGCCTGCCGAGGCGCGGAACAGGTAGGGCGCGAAATGCAGCGCCCGCGATTTTCCGAAGGATTTATTGCCGGCGAAAAGCTCTTTTTCGTAGTGTCCCCGGCGGAATACGGAGGCGGCTCCGACCTCGGCTGCGATAAAAGCCCGCAGGCGGTCGGCACGGTATTCGAGTGAACCTCCGGCGCCGATTTCATTGCGCCGCAAGTCGTAGTCGTAGCCGAAGCGATCGCCTTCGCGGATGATCCGATCGGGATGACGCAGATCGTTCTGGAGTTTGTTGCCATAGACGCCGTCGTCGATCAGGTAATAGTCGCGATCGACGAAATAACTGCGCCCCATCAAATCCCTCATCTGTTTGTAGAATCGGGAGTCCGTCCGGGCCGCCCGGATGCCGTAGCGTACCGTCAGTCGTTCGCTGATTCGGGTGATGCCCTCCGCGAGGAGCTGCATATTGGCGATGCGCTCCACACGGTCCTCCATGAGATAGGTCGCGCTGCCGTCCTTGCTGTTTCTGTTTTGCCGGTAAAATTCGTCCCAGTCGATTTGGGTGTAGCGGACATCGTTCGCCCGCCAGATATTTTCCATTTCGAGCCGGGTTACGGGGTCCGTCTGGTAGCCGGGCATCCAGCGGTAGTAGTCCGGCATCGGGCTCGGAGCGTCGTACCATGCCAGCGAACTGTAACGCCTGATGCCCGTTTCCGCCGTGAAGGTCGCTGCGAGCGAAGTCGCATCCGTCAGGCGGATCCGGTATGCGGCTGCGGCCAGAGGAACCGCTTCGCGTCGGATGCGCCCGCTGCGCACTTTTCCGTCCTGATAGCCCCACGAAGGGTTGGTAGAGGGGATTTCCCGGTCAGGTCGAAGGCTTCCCGGGTCGATGAGGTGCGCAGGCTTCGCATCGAAACCGGTACGACGGTCAGCAACGAGAAGAGATGCCTGTCTCCGAATCTTTTGGATAGAAGTATCGCTGCATTCAGCGAATTGCTGAATACGCCGTCGGCATAAAGGTCCCCGTCCCGTCGCGGCCCGTGCTGACGGTCGCGCAAGGTCCCAGTTCCGGCCGAGGTTTTCGGCGATGGTCAGGCGGAG
>ENA-OQDA01000364-OQDA01000364.1-human-gut-metagenome-genome-assembly--contig:-NODE-364-length-19136-cov-6.025567_pt1 | contig 19136 bp, 12 predicted proteins | sample MGYA00242771_ERZ504603 | MGnify/ENA primary metagenome ERZ504603 (study PRJEB26092, sample SAMD00036328) | human gut metagenome | host: Homo sapiens | study: EMG produced TPA metagenomics assembly of...
ACACTAATAAGCGCTCCTTTACGGCCTGTTGTAAGCATTTGTGCAATGCCATGTGGTAGTTGCGCAAGGTCTTGGGGGATAAGCCTTCCTCGCGGAATTTGTAGTTGTAAAACTCCTGCAAGGTGTGTGGTTCAAGTTTCTTGAGCAGGATTTTCCCCAGCACACAAAAGTGCTTGTTGAGATAACTGCGGTAGCTGGCGTAGGTGGACTGTTTAACGGTATCTTTCATATAGGTGTCCAGCCAGTATTCATACCACTCTCCCAGTGTCACCGACATAGGATCGCGCCAGCCCTGTGTGCGGACTTCATGGGCTTGCTGCTGCAAAATGGCAATCGCCTCTTGCCGCGTGTTGCAGCAGGTGGATGTGCGTCTGGGCTTACCGGTTTTGTAGTCGATTCCGGCTGACAGCCTTACCTCCCACCGCCCGTCTGTGCGCCGACGAATGTTGCCCTCGTTGTGCCCACGGCGCAGGGCTTTTTTGGATGTGTCTTTCACGGTGCATCGTCTCCTTTCGTGACACAAAGACTACCACAGGTACGACCACAAAGCTATTCATCAGACCCGACAATCTTCGGGTTCTCGTTTTGGGCTTTATTGACCTTTTGCTGCTCCAGCCAGCCCAGCAGTTCCTCCCGCCGCACCAGCAGTCGGTTTCCAATGTGGAACGCAGGAAAAGTCGCATACTACGAAAAAGACAAAATTCAGATGACGCTAATGACGCTGAATCTGGGATATGGTATAGGGATATCCTCAAAACAGCGTCATTAGCGTCACAAGCTTCATCAGCGTCACTATCGTCACGCAAGAACAGCGCGGGGGTCTGGGGTACGCCCCAGAAATGTGCATGTGGATGACCACATGCTATGCTAGCAAAACACGTTCCTGTCCAAAGCGAAGACAATCAAGGCGGATACACATACAAATTCACATATACTCCAGAGTGAATCAGTTTAGATTCATCCCAAAATCTTGACTCGAAAAAGTGAATCAGTTTTGATTCACTCTGCACAAATGAACTTCTTTTTATTAAAAAAGTCCACCAGGATTTCTCAAGATAGCGCATAAGGCTATAGAAAATCCTGATGGACGAAGCAACTAAACCAGAAACAAAATCAGAAAGGCTCAGAACAGCGTCGGAGTAATGACCTTACCCCGGCTGCTTGCCGATGTAGGCGAGGATGCCGCCGTCAACGTAGAGGATCAGGCCGTTGACGAAGTCGGAAGCCTCGGAGGCGAGGAAGACGGCGGGGCCGCCCAGATCCTCGGCTTTGCCCCAGCGCTCGGCAGGGGTCTTGGCAACGATGAACTGGTCAAACGGATGACGGCTGCCGTCGGGCTGGATCTCACGCAGGGGCGCGGTCTGCGGGGTGGCGATGTAGCCGGGCCCGATGCCGTTGCACTGGATGTTGTACTTGCCGTACTCGGAGGCAATGTTCTTGGTCAGCATCTTCAGACCGCCCTTGGCAGCAGCATAGGCGGAGACAGTCTCGCGGCCCAGTTCGCTCATCATGGAGCAGATGTTGATGATCTTGCCGCCGCCCTGCTCGATCATATCGGGAATGACAGCCTTGGCAATGATGAAGGGAGCGTTCAGGTCAACGTCGATGACCTGACGGAACTGGGCAGCGGTCATCTCGATCATCGGGATGCGCTTGATGATGCCGGCGTTGTTGACCAGCACGTTGATGTGACCGACCTCGGCGGTGATCTTCTTGACCATCTCATTGACGGCGTCCTCGTTGGTGACGTCGCAGACATAGCCGTGGGCCTCGATACCGGCCTCCTTGTAGGCAGCCAGACCCTTATCGACCAGCTCCTGCTTGATGTCGTTGAAAACGATGGTGGCGCCGCAGTTCGCCATGGCGGTGGCAATGGCAAAGCCGATGCCGTAGGATGCGCCGGTGATCAGCGCGACCTTGCCGGTCAGGTCAAAGGATTTGGGTGTACAGACAGACATAAAAGTACCTCCTGTTGAATAAAAGCGATTTATCTTTCCAGCCCGTAGGGCACCGGGTGCTTGCCGTAGCGGTTGGCGGGGCTGCCGGTCAGGGTCAGCGTCAGGGTGTTTTCGCCGGGGGTCAAAAGCCCCGCCAGCGGGAATTTGTGCGGCGGCCAGAAGGAGACGCCCGCCGGCTGGCCGTTGACAGTCAGCTCGGCCATCTCCTGCCCGGGCAGGGTCAGCAGCGGCGTGGCGGTCTGCAGCTCCGTTGCTGTGATCTGTAGTGTGGCGCGGTAGGTCTTGGTGAGATGGGTCGCATCCTCGTCCGCAAGGGCAAAGTCTGGTGCGGCCAGCGACAGATAGGTGGGCGGCAGGGGAAGGGCCTCGCTTTCCCGCGCAGTGCAGGTGAACAGCAGCAGGCTGCCGCGCGCGGGCAGCTCCAGCGGCAGGCAGGCCCCCTTGGCGGTACGCTCGGCCGGGCAGGCGCAGGGCTGGCCGTTCCACAGATCGTACCGGCAAAGCGGAGCATCCACCGGCAGGGTCAGCCGGGTCTTGATGGGGGTGTTGCCCTCGTTGACCAGCAGCCAGCAGGCGCGCCCTTCCTTATTAAAATAGGCGCAGCGCAGCATGGGCTGCGGCGGGTCGCAGCGGCAGTCCGGCTCGAGCGCGAGACTCCCGGATGCGGCAGCGTCCGGGCAAGACAGGCGCCCTTTGTCCCCCCAGCACGGCGGTGTAGCGGTGTCCGTGTAAGCAAAGCGCGCCGTCCTCGACCGTGCAGGCAGGGAAATAGCTTTCGGGGATATACTGAAAGCCGATCTGCCGCTCAAACAGCGGGCGCACGGTGTCGGGGCAGAGGTCGCGGTTGCGGCAAAGCACGGCGGCCTCCGCATGCAGGTCGATGTCGGTCATTAACCAGGACAGCCGCCGCCAGTAGGTGCTCCACGCCTCGTAATGCGCCCACCAGATGCTGTGGGGGCCGACATCGGGCGGGCGCTCGTCCTTGCGCTTGCCGCAGATGCTGTAATAAAAGGCGTGCGGGATAAACAGGTTGACCCCGCGCACTGCCAGCCAGTCGGTGTACCATTTGATGTCCCCGCCCGAAAGCTGCCATGGGTTGTCGTCCTTGTTGCAGGCGCCAAAGCACTCGTTGGCGTTGCGGCGGCGGTGCATCAGCCGCGCGGCGTCGGCGCTGCACTTGGCCATCGTGGAGTCGATGCCCGCCAAGCCGTCCTTTTCGGGGGCGAGCCAGCGCAGCACCAGATCCTGCCCCGGCACGGCGAAGTATTTTTCTACTTCTATATCATCGCTTTGGTGGGGGTGCCCCATCAGGCCGATGCCGTGCGCCTCGCACCAGCGGGAGAGTGTGCCGTAGTAGACCTCGCCCTCGCGCTGCAAAAGCAGCTTGTGATACAGCCGTGTATCGTCGTTTTCCCTGCCGTCAAACAGGGCGGTGAGGTTGGCGGCGTTGCCGCCCGCATGGCGGAAAATCTCGGCAAAGCCGTGCGTCCACGGGAACATACCGCTGACATTGCGCCCCAAAATACTCGGCTCATCGGTGAAAAAGCCGATGATCGCGGCTCCGAAATACTCTTTCAGTTCCCGATAGTAGGCTTCGTGGGTCAGTTCAATAAAGCGGCTGACGGCCGCAGGGTTCAGAATATCAGCCGTTTTGGGGGCGTTTTTCTCGCCGTCATCCTCGCCCCAGTGCAGCCCGCGCATCGTGCCGCCGCTTTTGCGCACGACCAGCGTGCCGCTTTCCGCCTGTGCCAGCAGTTCGTCCCCCGGCAAAACGGTTTGGGTCAGCGTGATGCCCTCGCTGGCAAGCTCAGGGTGATCCTTTACGACCAGCCCGCTCGCCGAGCCGGAGGGGTACATCCCTTCATCGTACAAAACGATTTTCATATCCAGCGCGGCGGCGGCTTCGACAGCCGTGCGGATATGGGCAAAGTAGCGTTCACCCAGATAGGTGATGTCGGGGCTAAGCCCCATGCGCGGGTGCAGCACCACGCCGTAAATGCCGTGGGCGGCAAAGTCCGCCAGCTGGCGGCGCAGCTCCTCAGCGGTCAGCTCGCCGTTCAAAAACCAAAACGGGATGGCGGTAAATTCTCTGGGCGGGTTTTGCAGTTGGGCAAGAAACTTCATTATGCGGCCTCCTGTGCTTCGGCGCGGGCGCAGATGTCCGCCCATGCGTGGGATTTATAGTAGAACAGCATCGCCAGCAGCCCGACAACAAAGCTGAGCGAAACACCCGCCATGGCGTAGCCGCCGTAGCCCAGCCACGCCAGCAGGTAGGACGCCGGGATACGCACACCCCACAGCAGAATGATGTTGACGATGGTGGAATAGCGGATCTCGCCCATGCCGTTGGCAAAGCTCATAATAGCGTTGAAGGCTGCATAGCACCACTGGAACGGCAGCACAACGCGGATATAGCGCACGGCAAAGGCAAGCACGGCCTCGTCCTGCGTAAAAAGCAGCAGCAGAGGGCGGCAGCAGGCCGCCATCAGCAGCCCGCCTGCAAGGGAGAGCAGCCCCGAGGCCGCCGGGAGCAGCCAGCCGCCCCTGCGCAGACGGCTGTAGCTCTGTGCGCCGAGGTTTTGCCCCGCAAACACCGAGGTCGCCTGCGAAAGCGAGGTGACCGTGATGTTGGCCAGCCCGCCGACCTTGCCCGCCACCGAGCAGCCCGCCACAAAAACCGACCCCTGCAGGTTGTACAGCACCTGCAAAAAGACGTGACCGATGGAGTACAGCGCCGAGTTCAGCCCCAGCGGCAGACCGATGCGCACAATCTGGCGCAGGGCTCCGGCATCAAAGCCGCAGGGCAAAACAGGCAGCGCAAGCTCTGTGCAGTGGCGGCGAATGTAAAAAATGCTGCATATCCACGACAAAAACAGTGCAATCGCCGTGGCTGCCGCCACGCCGCCGATGCCAAGGCCGAGCGCGCCGGTAAGCACAAGATCCAGCACAATATTCGCCGCGCAGCTGATAAACAGCAGCAGCAACGAGGACGAGCTGTTGCCTGTGCCGCGCAAAAGACCGGCGTTGAAGTTATAGCCCATGTTGCCCAGAATACCCAGCATCGTGATGCGCAGATACAGCACCGCCCCGCGATGGCGTCCGCCGGGACCTGCATCAGCCGCAGCATCCACGGACCCAGCAGGAACCCGATGACGGTCAGCGGCAGCGACGCTGCAAACAGCAGCCAGACCGAGGTGCGCACGAGCTTTTGCAGCTGGTCATGGTCGGCGCGGCCGACCGCCTGCGATACGAGGATGGAGATGCCCGAGCCGATGCCCACAAAGACACAGAGCAGAATTTCGAGCGGCTGGGAGCTGGTCGCCACCGATGCCAGCGCCGTAGTGTCGCAGAAATTGCCAATGACGAGCGTGTCCACCGTGCTGTACAGCAGCTGCAGAATATTGCCGGCGCAGATGGGCAGCGCAAACAGCGCCGCGCGCCCCAGCACCGAGCCATGGGTCATATCAACTTGTGCGGATTTTCGGTAAGACGGCATAGCCCTATCCCCCCGGTATGACAGATTTTCTTATCCATATTGTACGAGGAAACCGTGCCGGTTGCAACAATCATTATCCTTTGATTTTTGGATAGATATAAACGATGCTGCGAACAATTTCGGCGGTGCGGTGTAAAAAACAATCACGCCCTTTGCGGCGGCGGGAGGGCGTGCTTTTCCGCCGCTTTGTGCAGGTTCCACAAACAAAGATGGACAAAATCGGTAACATTGACAGCAAGATTTGCCGCAAAAGGGCTTGCCACTGCGGCGCAAAATGTGCTATCGTTAAAATCAAATTCAGTAAAAAGGAAGTAAAATTTGTATGCGGAAGCCTCTGACAAGACAGAACAGCACGCGCGACAAGCGCAGATACTCTGCTTATCAGAACCGTATTTTTTTCTATCTCGTGACCCTTGTCACCGCCCCGCTGCTGCTGTTGGGTGTGCTGTCCAGCGTGGTGTACTACCGGCAGACCGTCACGCGCAGCGATGCCCTGCTGGCCTCGGTGCGGGAGAATGTCGAGACGCAGATGGAAATTGCGCTGAGCAACCTGCGCGCCTACTACAGCGCGGTCGTCAGCACGGACAATTACCAGACCCTGTGCCAAAAAACTGTGCCGCCGTACAGCGAGTACACCCTTGTGCGCGATATGCAGACCGCCATGCGCGGCGGCAATCTGGTGGATAAATATGTCGAGGGGTATACCTACATCAACCTGCGCAGCGGGTGGATTTTAAGCAACAACGGCATGTACCGGCTGGCTGATGCCGCCAACCGGGATGAGGTCGCCCACCTGCTGAGCGAATGGGCGGAGCAGCATGCCGCCATGATGTGGGTCAACCGCACTGACCAGCCCACCCCCGCGCTGGCAGACACACCGCTGAACACGGTGGATCTGACCGGCGAGCTGCTCGTGCTGCGCAGCAGCTCCTACCGCACGGGCAGCTATGCGGTGCTGATCGTCAAGCTGGATCTTTCGCCGCTGTATGAGATGACCGAGAGCTGGCAGACCGGCGGTTACAGCATTGCCGCGCGGGATTTCACCGGCAAGACCGTGCTGAGCACCTCTGCTGCGCTGACCGCCCTGTTGGACGCCGACACCCCCGCCGAGGGCGGCTGCGTGCTGGGCGGCTGGCGGCTGAACAGCGGCAAGATGGGCGTGAACGGGCTGACCTACTATGCGGCGCTGCCGCAGCGCACGCTGGCGGCCACCGCCGGCATGGTGATTCTGATCGCTTTTGTGCTGGCCGGGGGACTGGTGGCGGTGCTGCTGATCTGCCGCCGCTCGACCAGTGTGCTGTACGCCCCTGTGGATGATCTGATGCACGCGGCTAGCGGTGTGTTCGGCCAGCCCGGCAGCGATGAGGAGGAGTTTGCCTATCTGGCCGCCGGTGTCAAGCAGGTGGCCCGGGACAAGCAGGCGATGCAAAGCCTGATGCAGCAGCAAAACCGCCGCCTGCAGCAGAGCTTTGTGGAAAATCTGATCCGCAGCGAGGTCACCGATGAGGCCGCCGGCCACACGATGCAGGAGCTGGGGCTGGCAGTCTGCCCCGCGTATCGGCTGATCGCGCTGGCGCTGGATACCCCGGCGGGCACCTCCGGCCCGGTGCGGGAGACGATGCTGCTGACCGCCATACAGACGATGCCCACCGAGCTGCTGCGCCGCTGTGCGTTCCAGCCCGTAATGCTGAACTTTACCCTGCTGCTGGTCGTGGGCGGCGAGGAGGCTGATCTGAACGAGGCCTGCCGCGTGGTATATACGGCGGCGGCGCGCAGCATCCGCACCGCGCTGGGGGTCAGCTGCCGCGCGGGCGTCAGCCGCCCCTTCCACAAGCTGCACCACATGCAGCTGGCCGCGCAGGAGGCATGGGAGGCCCTGCGCCTGCCGGAGGCCGATGCCCCCGAGGCAAGCGGGCAGATGCTGTACTACCAGCCGCCCGATGAGCAGTGCGCCCGCAACGGCTATGATACACTGCTGGAGCATGAGATCACGGCAGCTGTAACCGCCTGCAAGGCCAAGGAGGTGCGCCACCTGCTGGAGCGATTTACCGCCAAAATGCTGGAAAAGAACATCCGCGGGTATGAGCGGCAGTTTTACATCCAGCGGCTGGTGGCGGCCATGCTGGCCGTGGCGGAAAACGCCGGGCTTTCGGTCAACCAGGTGCTGGCAGACCGGCAGGCCAACCTGTTTGAGACGATCAGCAAGATCTACACCGCCGACCAGATGCAGAATTTCCTGATGGACGAGGTGGCCGTGCCTGTTATGGACCTGCTGACTGAGTTCCGCCAGAGCAGCTCCAGCGAGCTGGTCAAGAATGTGCTGGCGCTGATCAAGCAGACGCGCGGCGATATTACGCTGAACGAGTACGCCGACCGGCTGAACTATAACCCGAGTTATATCTGGAAGGTGCTGCGCACCGAGAAGGATACCAGCTTCAGCGATCTGGCCAACAATGAAAAGCTGGAGATGGCCAAGGAACTGCTGCTGACCAGCGACATGACGGTCGTGCAGATCGCCGAGACGCTGAACTATTCCAATGTGCAGAATTTCATCCGGTTTTTCAGCAAAAAGGTCGGCATGACCCCCGGCAAATACCGCAAGGATTACCAGAACGAGAAGAAGTGAGGGTAATTGCCCTCACCTACAGCAAAGACCGTGTCCGATGTGTTCGGGCACGGTCTTTGCTTGTTATTCGGTTTCTATGCGCAGTACATTGACCTTGTCATCGTACTGGGTGCAGGTGCCGGTGATGTGGGGGATCAGGGCGTTGACCTCCATGACCAGCGCGCCCTCGGCGGTCAGATAGGGCTGGCCGTCCATCAGGTTTTCCTTGCCGTCAACCAGCAGGTGGGTGACGCCGACCTGCGCTGTCACGGTGTGCCCGCCGCTGTGCAGCGTCAGGCAGCCCCCGGCGGCGTTCCAATCATAGCAAAAGGCATCGGGGATAACCGTTTGCAGCCGCTCCAGAATGCAGAGCACCGCGCCCCAGACGCGGCCGTTCTCATTGACGCTGCGCACGCCGCGGGTGTCCGGCTCCTGTCCGTTGACGAGGATCTTGGTGTAGCACTTGTCCTCCGGCTGGTATTTTGCTGCATCGGCCTGCGGGATGGGGACGAACGCATCGCGGTGCTGCGGCGCACAGGCGGCATAGTCCGGCAGGCGGCAGGGCAGCGGTGCGGCTGTCAGCGGTGAGAGGTCGGCGGGCTTGCTCTGCAGCGTGATGACATTGCGGAGACTGCCCATCACGGCGGTCAGGCGGATGATGCCGGGCGCTGTGCCCGCGCGCAGAAATACACGGTTGGTGCCGCACTCAGCATAGACATGGTTTTGGTGGATGACGCTGTCGTCGTGGCCGTAGCCCGCAAAGCGGCCGCTGTTGTAGCCGCCCAAAAACTGCGCGGGGCCGTCCAATGTGAAGTCGATGCGCGCATCGCAGAGCGGGCAGACCCGCCCGGCGCTGTCCTGCACGGCAATATCGACATAGGCGATGTCGGCTCCGTCAGCGGCAAGGCCGCCCGGTGCGGTGTGCAGCGTCAGCTGCAGGGCGGCGGGGCTGTCGGCGGTTTCCAGCTGGTCAGACGCGGCGGGCGTGCCGTCATAGCCGTAGCCCACGGCCTCGACCCAGCCGGACTGCGTCACATCCACGCCGGGAAAGGCGAACACAAAGGTATTCTGCGGCTTGTCGCACCGCCCGACACGGCGCCCGTTGACGAGCAGCTCGACTGCGGCAACAGGGTAGCTTGCCACCACATACACCGTCTTATTGTGCGGGTCGCGGGTGTGCCAGACGCCGGTGCCCTCCCAATAGGTGCCGTTAAAGCGCTTTTCTTCATAGCGATAGTTGGCAGCGGTGGGGGCGGGGTAGTTCCAGTGGTCGATGATCTTGACGGCGGGGGTCTCGCTCTGCATAACGCGGAAGCAGTCAAAGCTCTGCTTTTTGGTTCGGCAGGGATCGACGCGGCCGCTCATGCGGGCGTTTTCGCTGTAGGACTGGCGGCCATGCTGGGCAGAGTCCGTCCAGCAGAGCGCCGCACAGGCGCTGTAGTAGTTCTTGCCGGAGGCACCGCCCATCCGATCGTTGAAAAACTCGGCGTAGCCGCGCGCGTTTTCAAGCGCGAGCTCCTCACTGGTAAGGTCGTAGAAGTCGTACCCAACAGCTTTTTTGCCGCCCTTGCCGACCCAGCGGTTGCGGTAGTCGAAATCCGGCGGGGTGAAGTCGTCCCAGATGCGGCGGGGGGCCTCCTCGCGGCTGTACTCAGTCTCGGTGACAGGGCCGTGCTGCGACAAAAAGCGGGCGGCGTGGCGGTTCAGCATCGTGCCGACATACTCGCTCTCGTTGACGACCTCCTCGGTGTTCAGGGTGCGGCAGCCCATAAAACGCCCGCCGTGGGGGTCCAGCTGCTGCTTGAGCAGCCGCATCTCCCGCATGTGCTCGCGGGAGATCGAGTTGTTGCCGGCCTCCCAGAACACAATGGACGGGTGGTTGCGGAAGGCGATGATGACATCGCGCATCAGCTCTACGCGCTGGTCCCACTGGCGGCCGAAGCTCTCCTTCTCCTTATCACCGGCAGGCTGGGTGCAGACGATGCCGCAGCGGTCAAACGCGCGGACATCGGCGGGGCTGCCCGCTACATGCATAAAGCGGATGTGGTTGGCGTTGCTCTCGCGGATGAGGGCAGCGTCCTCATCGTGCAGCCACTCGGGCGCAATGCCGATGGCCGCCCACTCGTTGGCGGCGCGCTGGGCGTAGCCGCGCAGCCACTGCACTGCGCCGTTGATGCGCAGGCCCCGGTCCTTGTCGTAGCTTACGGCGCGGAAGCCGGTCGTCAGCTGCTGGGTGTCGGCCTTTTCGCCGTTTACAAACAGCTCGGCCTCCACGGTGTAGAGGTAGGGGTCATCAATGCTCCAGAAGCGCAGCGGCAGGGTGTCGGCCCCGGCGTGCAGCACGGTGACCGCCATGGAATCCGTAGCGGTCGGTGCGGGCAGGCTTTCGTCCTCCACGGGGCAGTAATGCCCGGGCACAGCCTCATCGGGGATATAGGCGTCCGCCGGGGTGATGCTCAGCGGCGGTACGGCGCGGCCCGTGGGGGCTGCGGTGGCCGGGGTGCCGTCAAAGTGGCGGCAACGCTGCCGTCCGGGCGGCGCAGCGTGATGCGCAGCTGGGCGGAAACAGGGACCTTGCCCTCGTTGCGGACCTCGGCCTCGACCCGAATATCCGCCGTGGCGTTGTCCAAATCAAAATTCCGGCCGTAGACATAGAGGCCCTTGGTCTGCAAATTGGAGTAGAGCGGCAGCGTGAGATAGACATCGGGCTTGAAAAACACCTGCACGGGGCGGGTGATGCCGCCGACCGAGGGATTGAAGTCGTTGCAGTTCCAGAAAAAGGGGACGCCCACGTGGTCGGCGGGGACGGCCTGCTCCTGCGGAAAGAGATAGCTGCCGGGGACAGCATCGGGCTTGTTGGGGGTCTCGGCAATGCAGAACGGCGCGCTGCGGGTGGCGGTGTTGTCGGTCGCAATAGCGATGAGGTTCGGCGCATCGTACCGCACATAGGGGGTGATGTCAAAGCCGAACGGCGCAACGCCGGCCTCATAGTAACCGGCCAGCGTGCCGTTTACATAGAGGTAGCAGGTCTGGCGCAGCCCCTCAAACGCAAGCAGCACCTTGTGGTTTTTGTGCCGCGCCGGAATGGTGAGCGTGTTGCGGTAGAAGGCCGCCGTGCGGCGCTGGCCGCTGCCGCCGTCCTGAATGCGGTCACGGAACAGATCCTCGTCATTGAAGGTGTGGGGCAGCGTGACGGGCTGCCAGCCGGTTTCCCGGTAGTCGGCCTCGTAAAAGGCGTGTCCCTCGGCGTCCCGGTGGGCGTCAACGGCCTTTGCCATGGGGAAGGCATCTGCCCGCAAAAAGTGCCAGCCGTGGTGGAAATAAAAGCTTTCGCCTTGCAGTGTAGACATAGCGTTTTCTCCCTGTCAGATGTGCTGTATACAGTTGCAGGCCCGCGATCTTATCTTTATCATACGCGCTGCCGCGGCGAAAAACAAGTGTCATTTGATGGGCAGAAGGTTTTGAAAGCGCGGTGCAGCGATAAATATCAGGATATGGAAACAGAGCCTGTTTGCTGGCAGCAGGGCGGCGTGAGCAAACCCCGCCGGCAAAGCGGGGCAGTCAGGGCAAGGCTGTGCGGTAAAGCTTTTGCAGCCGTAAGGCTGCAGCAGGGGCAAGAACGCTCTTTGTTAAAATGCACAAAACAGATAGGCGTTGTGTATAAAATATTCACAATTTCAACCCGAAACAGCAAACGATAGTGCCGGTAGATACAATGATTGTTTTGTGTGTCATCTGCATACATAATTGCGCTATACCGTGAAATATAATGAAAATTTTCGCGTGTTTTTGATTGTAGCCAAATCCGCAGAGCAAGGGATACAATGGAATCAACGAAACAGCCGCCGCCGGATGACGAGGGCCCGCGATCCCGACCAAAGCACCGAGGCCGCCGGCTGATGAGAACACAAAGCAAGGAGGAAACGCTTATGGCACAAACCACTGCGGTCAAGCAGAGCAAGGCCAATGCCCGCGCCCAGAAACAGCTGGGCCACAACACATGGCGCAAGGCGTTCATGCAGCACTACTGGTTATATATCATGATGCTGCCGGCGCTGCTCTACATGATCATCTTTAATTACCTGCCGATGACGGGCCTGTATATGGCATTTACCGATTTCAGCCCCTTCAACGGTGACACGATTCTGGAATGTGTGTTCGGCAGCCCCTTTGCCGGGCTGAAGTACTTTAAAAAGCTCTTCACCGGCCCGGACTTCTGGACGCTGTTCCGCAACACGCTGTCCATCTCGCTGGCCAACCTTTTCTTCGCCTTCCCGGCACCCATCATTCTGGCGCTGATCTTAAATGAGCTGCGCTGCAAATGGTTCAAGCGCACGGCGCAGACGCTGGTCTATATCCCCCACTTTGTCTCCATCGTCATTGTGGCGGCGCTGACCTTCCAGATGTTCTCCACCACGGACGGCGCCATCTACCATATGCTGACCCAGATCTTCGGCGCGAATGCACCCGACCTGCTCAGCGACCCCAAGCTCTTCCCCGCGCTGATCGTCGGCCAGAATATCTGGAAGGAGACCGGCTACGGCACCATCATCTATCTGGCGGCGCTGTCCAGCGTGGATGTGCAGCTGTATGAGGCTGCCAAGATCGACGGCGCAGGCCGTTGGCAGCTGATGTGGCATGTCACGCTGCCCGCCATCCGCGGCACCATTGTCCTGATGCTGATCATGAAGGTCGGCCAGCTTCTGAACACCAGCTACGAGCAGATCTTCCTGATGCAGAACTCGATGAACCGCGCAGCCTCCGATGTGTTTGACACCTATGTCTACACCAAGGGCATTACGGGCGGCCAGTACTCGCTGGCAACCGCCACCGGCCTGTTCAAGTCCACCATCAGTATGCTGATGGTCGTCACCGCCAATAAGATCGCCAAGCTGTGCGGCGAGTCCGGCCTGTACTAAAGAAGGGAGCTGTGCTACAATGACAATGCCCTTTACCCATAAGAAAGACGAGGTGCGCGCCACCGGTACGCTGGAAGCCCGCACCCCCGGCGATCAGGCTGTGCAGGTTCTTTTGTATGTCATCATTGCGCTGGTGGCGCTGGCCTGTGTGCTGCCCTTCATCTATGTGGTGGCCGGCTCCTTTGCGACCGAGCGCGAGCTGACCGAGCGGCCCTTCTTCCTGATCCCGCAGGATGTATCGCTGAACGCCTACCAGTACATCCTCAAGCAGGGCGATGTGTTCCGCGGACTGAAAAATTCGGTGATTGTCACCGTGATCGGCACGCTGATCAATATGTTCGTCTCCTGCACGATAGCCTACCCGCTGTCCCGCCCCTACCTCAAGGGCCGCAACGGCTTTATCAACATGGTCATCGTCACGATGCTGTTCACCGGCGGCATGGTCCCCTCCTACATTATGGTGGTCAATGTGCTGCATCTGGGCAACACCTACTGGGCGCTCTGGCTGCCCACGGCGATGAGCGCCTTCAACATGATCATCATCAAGAACTACTTCCAGGGCATCCCCATGGAGCTGGAGGAGGCCGCCATCATTGACGGCTCCAACGACCTGATCACCTTTGTGCGCATCATCCTGCCGCTGTCCGCGCCGGTGCTGGCCTCGGTCAGCCTGTTCTACGCGGTCAGCCACTGGAACAGCTACTTCAATGCGATGCTGTACATCAACAACTCCGACATGGAGGTCATCACCATCGTGCTGCGGCGTCTGGTGTTCCTGACCACGCAGGTGGCCGAGGATTCCACCTTTGACTGGGGCGCAGCCGGTATGCCGCCCATCAAGGCTGTCAAGATGGCCACCACGGTGCTGTCTACCCTGCCGATCCTCTGCATCTATCCGTTTGTGCAGAAGTTCTTTACCCAAGGTGTCATGGTCGGCTCGGTCAAGGGCTGATACCAAGCTATACAACCACTTTTATACAAAAAGGAGAAAAACGAAAATGAAAAAGGCACTTTCCCTCTCTATGGCGCTGGCAATGTCCGCCGCCATGCTCGCAGGCTGCGGCGGCTCCGCCTCCGACAGCACCTCCGCTTCCAGCGCTGCTTCCTCTGCGGACAGCGCTGCCTCCGGCACCCCCACCGTCAGCTTTATGATCCCCGACTTCACCGGCCATGTGCTGAGCAATGAACATTCCGATGAGGTCATCGCCAAGTACGAGGCCTACACCGGCACCCATGTCGAGTGGCGCACCGAGGCCAATGATACCTACAGCGAGAAGTTCGGCCTGACCCTGATGGACAAGGACAACATGCCGATGATCCTGACCGCCACCAAGACGCTGGATCAGAACGCCAATGCAGCCGATGCTGCCAAGCGCGGCGCCTTCTGGGATCTGACTGAGTACCTGCAGGACAGCGAGGCATACCCCAACCTGTCCCAGATCAGCCCCGATGTTCTGAAGGGCCTGACCGTGGACGGCCAGATCATCGGCATCCCCCGCGCCCGCGCCATCGGCCGCAACGGTCTGGGCTACCGCACCGACTGGGCCGAGGCCGTGGGCATCACCGAGGCCCCCAAGACGGTCGAGGATGTCTATGACATGCTCTATAAGTTCACCTATGACGATCCGGACGGCAACGGTGCCAACGACACCTACGGTCTGGAAATGTGCAAATACACCGGCCCGTGGGATATTATCCAGACATGGTTCGGCTGCGGCAACGGCTGGGTCGAGCAGGACGGCAAGCTGGTTCCCGTACACCAGACCGCTGAGTATAAAGAAGCGCTGGACTGGATGCGCAAGATCTACGCCGACGGTCTGGTCCGCCCCGACTGGGCGACTGTGGACACTGCCAACTTCCAGGTTGACACCCAGAAGGGCGTCACCGGCGTCTTTGTCGACACGATGGACGGCAGCAAGCGCATCTGGAAATACTTTGAGGACAACGCCGTTGCCGATGTGAACGATGCCTCCAAGATTGCCACCATGACCTCTGTCGGTCCCATCAACGGTCACACCCTTGCCACCACCGGCTACAACGGCTTCTACCTCATCACCAAGTCCGGTGCCAAGACCGAGGAGGATGTCAAGGCCTGCCTGCACTTCCTTGACAAGATGTGCGACCCCGAGATGATGGCCCTGGCCGACTACGGCCTGAAGGACATCTGCTATGACATCAACGCCGACGGCAAGATTGTTCCCAACGGCAAGTACGACACCACCAACTGCCCGCACGCAGGTCTGAATCAGGCTGTGCCCTATGTCCCCTACCTGACTGAGCAGAACCCCGATTACCAGCTGGAAAAGGCTGACTATCAGCTGGCTTACGAGGAGAGCATTGCCAACAATGTGCAGTATGCCGTGTTCAACCCCGCGCTGGGCTACCTGACCCAGTCCGACACCTACGCCGAGTGCGGCAACGACCTTGTCCAGATTCTGGACGACGCCCGCACCCAGTATATCTGCGGCCAGATCGACGAGGCCGGTCTGCAGGCTGCCTTCGACCAGTGGAATGCCCGCGGCGGCACGCAGGTCATTGAGGAAGTCAACGCCCTGTACGCAGCAGATAAAGCCTAATTGAATGTGAGCGCCGCAGCGGATGTTGCGACGCTCTTTTATGATGGAGGGAAAGTCCATGCAAATCTCTGTGCGCAGCCAGACGGCTGCGGAAACCACCCTTAGCTGGCAGCCGGTGGCCGGGGCCGCCCGCTACCGCATTTTGTGGAGCGACCGCCCTGGCGAGACCGTGCGGTTCAAAACGGCGGGCGAGAGCGGGGAAAGCCTTTTCACCTTCTGCCGCTCGACGCATATCCCCTATTACATCAAGGTGCAGGCGCTGGCAGAAAACGGAGCCCTGCTGGAGGAAAGCACACCCGTGCAGACCCCCGTGGGCCGCGTGCTGCAGCAGCAGCTGGAGGCGCTGTCCCGCGGACTGGTGGCTGTCACGGCAAACACCGGTGTGTTTATCAGCTGGCGGCTCTTCAAAAGCGAGGTCACCGGCCACAACGCCACCGGCCTGACCGGCACCGACTTTGTGCTCTATAAAAACGGGGTCAGGCTGGCTACCGTGACCGACAGTACAAACTATCTGGACGCGCAGGGCACAAGCGGGGATAGCTACGCCGTGGCCCCGCTGGTAAACGGTGTAGAAGGGCCCGCCTGCAGGGGCGTAAAGCCGTGGCAGAAGGGGTACTATGAGCTGCCCCTGCAAAAGCCGGCGGACGGCGTGACCCCGGCGGGGGAGCCCTTTGCCTACCATGCCAACGATATGAGTGTGGGTGATATTGACAACGACGGCGAGTACGAGTATTTTGTAAAATGGGACCCTGACAATTCCCACGATGTGTCGATCAAGGGCTACACCGGGCGGTGCTTTATCGACTGCTATAAGCTGGACGGCACGCTGGTCTGGCGGCTGGACATGGGGCAGAACATCCGCGCCGGAGCGCACTACACCCAGTTTATGGTGTACGACTTTAACGGGGACGGCAGGGCCGAGATGGCTGTCAAGACCGCGCCCGGCACCGTGATGACCCGCTTTGCGCCGGACGGCACCGTGCTGTCCCGCCGGTATATCACGATGCCGCAGAAGGATCTGGACGCCGGGTACAGCCACGCGGACAACTATGTCTGCACGGCGCAGGATTACCGCCTGCATATGGCCGAGGTGTTCCGCCACTGGCACACCCACCCCGAGGTCGTAAACGGCCGCTGGCCCGCCACGGTGGAGCAGTGCTTCGGCCTTGCGCCGCAGTACGCCTACCCCCTGTGCGAGGCCGATGCCCTTGCGCTGGCCGACTATTTCCTTGATGTGTACGCGCCGAGCCGCAGCCCTAAAAACGAGCTGCGCAAGTTCGAGGGCTTTGTCTATGACGGCCCCGAGTACCTGACGATGTTCGGCGGGGACGGCGCCGAGCTGGACACGATCGACTACCCCTACCCCCGCGTGGATGACGGCCTTTTGTGGGGCGATTATGCAATGCCCCGCATCGAGCCGTGCAACCGCGTGGACCGCTTTAACGCAGGGTGGCCTATCTGGACGGCGAGCGCCCCTATCTGATCGCCTGCCGCGGTTACTACACCCGCGCCACGCTGGCGGCCTACGACTTTTTGAGAACCGCTTTCACAAGGTATGGGGCATCGACTCCGGCTTTGTGCCGATGGCGAACCCCTTCAACGACAGCGGCTGCCACCTTGCTGTCGGCACCGACCCTGTGTACGGCATTCTGGCCGGGCAGGGCAACCACAGCATTTCGACTGCTGACATTGATGGGGACGGCTGCATGGAAATTGCGTACGGCGCAGCAGCCATCGACCATGACGGAAGCCTGCTCTACTCCCAATACGGCACCCTGCCGGACGGCAGGACCCGCGCCAAGTTCGGCCATGGCGATGCGATGCATGTGGCTGACATCGACCCCGACAGCCCCGGTCTGGAGATATTCAATGTGTACGAGGAGGGTGAGCGCGCCCCCTACGGCTGGGCACTGCGCGATGCCGAGACCGGCGATGTCCGCTTTGGCGAATACGCCGAGGAGGATCTGGGCCGCTGCATGATCGGCAAAATCGACCCGAACACCCGCGGCCTGCAGGTCTGGGTCAAGGATGTGTACGATGTAAACGGCCGCACGCTGGAGCTGCCCACCCCCGGCACCAACATGAAAATCTACTGGGCGGGAGATCTTTCGACCCAGATCACCGACGGCGCGGACTATCTGCACGGCGATCAATACGGCGTCATTAACGATCTGACCCACGGCGTTATGCTGCAGCCCGCGGGCACCGCCACCAACAACGGCACCAAGGGCAACCCCTGCCTGGTGGCCGATGTGCTGGGCGATTTCCGTGAGGAGCTGCTGGTGCGCACGGCGGACGACACCGCCATCCGCATCTACACCACCACCGATCTTACCCCCCACAAGCTGTTTACCCTGATGCACGATGCACAGTACCGCTGCGGCGTGGCATGGCAGAACAACTGCTACAACCAGCCGTGCTACCCGTCCTTTTACTATGCGAACGACATGGATTTTGGCAATGTGCTGCCGCAGCTGAACGCCAAGCCTACCCTGTGGATGGCGGGCGATTCCATCATGCAGAGCTACGCCCCCGGCGATAAGCCGGTGACGGGCTGGGGCGAGATGCTCCACACGCTGGCGCAGGGGGATGCTGTATGCCGCGCTGCCCACCGCGCGGACTGCCCCTTCCCGCAGGAGATGCGCTACGAGCTGCCGGGCCTTGTCATTGACAACTGCGCCATGGCGGGCCGCAGCAGCAAGACCTTCCGCGAGGAGGGGCGGCTGGACGACATTGCCGCGCATATCCGCCCCGGTGATCTGCTGGTGGTCAGCTTCGGCCATAACGATGCCAACCGCGCAAAGGCCGAGCGCTATGTCCCGGCGGATGCCTTCGGTGAGAGCCTGCGCCCCTTCTGGGACGCTGCCCGCAGCCACGGCGCGGTGTGCATCTTTGCCTCCCCCGTGGCGATGCGCGAGTTTGACGAGGCCGGTGTCTGCCACCCCTCGTTTGCCGCCTACCGCGAGGCGATGCGCGCCTTTGCCGCCGAGGTCGGCGCGCCGTTTATCGACCTTGGCGCCGCTACCGCCGCCGCCAACACCGCCTTTGGCGCTGAGCGCTGCAAGGCCCGCTATATGTGGGTGGGCGCAAAGCAGGACAACGCCCACCAGCAAAACGCCGGCGCCTGCCGCACGGCACAGGCCTTTGTGCAGCAGCTTTTGCAGGATACCACCCCGGCACTGGATGTGCTGCGGGCGAATTTCAGATAAATTTTGACAAAAAAGAAGGTTTTGTTTATGAACTACACCGAACCGAAGGTCATTTACACCTGCTTCCCCGGCGGCAAGCATAAGGTGCTGACGATGAGCTATGATGACGGCCGTTTGGAGGACCGCTGCCTTGTCGAGCTGTTCAACCGCTACGGCATCCGGGGCACCTTCAACCTGAATGGCGGCCTGCCCCCGCCCCGAGCGCATCCCGGAGAGCGAGTGGGTCGAGCTGTACAAGGGCCATGAGGTCGCCTGTCACACCTACCACCACCCCACCATCTTCCGCAGCCCGCTGGACCAGACCGCCCGGCAGGTGCTGGCCGACCGTATGCAGCTTGAGGGCGTCATGGGCTACCCCGTGCGCGGCCTTGCC
>ENA-OQDA01000365-OQDA01000365.1-human-gut-metagenome-genome-assembly--contig:-NODE-365-length-19127-cov-14.878947_pt1 | contig 19127 bp, 23 predicted proteins | sample MGYA00242771_ERZ504603 | MGnify/ENA primary metagenome ERZ504603 (study PRJEB26092, sample SAMD00036328) | human gut metagenome | host: Homo sapiens | study: EMG produced TPA metagenomics assembly of...
AATGGAACTCACTGTACCCATCTGTGGCTCGTTCGGTGTCTCAAACTCCATGAACTCTGCGACCATATTACCCCCAATACGCAAACTGATAACAAACCAACAGGCATCCGACAATGACGATGCCCACACCTGCACGTGCTGCGCGTATGTTCTTGCGCTCACGTCTCCAACATGTGTTGCAATCCGTGTTTGTCAACGAACAATAGACTAGCGCGGTACCGAACAGAATCACGGCTATGCAGACTAGCATTTCTCCCCCGTCACCGTTGAAACGTACTCTAAGAACTCGTTCACATCCCTGTCCATGTCGAACATGATTCCGCTCAACGGTTCGCTGGTTTTCGGCTTAACCCTAGTGGTGAAGCCGCTCTCCTTCCCGTCCATGTACTCGACAATCTCGAACAGTTCCTTGCTGGCGTACATCAGCAGCCCGTCACCACCAGCTTGCTCTTCCATGAGAAGTTCCAACGGGCAACACTTGTGGAGTATGTACACCTCTCCGTCACGGTAGGAATAGAACAACTTACCCATAGCACAGTCCTTTCAATCGGTTTTGCCTGCAATAGTATAGTATCAAAAACCACTTGCCTTGTCAAGAAGAAAAGCAGCCCTCTTTCGAGGGCTGCAAGCTAGATGCCGTAATACACACGGTTCACATAGTCCTGCACGGTCTGATAGTCATAACCAGCAGCCGTAAGGCGGTCGTACCTGTCCTGACCGTTTCCGTAGTTGCCAAGGTACACGTCGTATGCAACGTCGGCAATCCAATCGGAACCAGTTGAACCGCCGCCGATGCCGTAATACACACGGTTCACATAGTCCTGCACGGTCTGATAGTCATAACCAGCAGCTTCAAGATTGTACTGTCGCTCTGGCTGGTTTCCGTACCATCCCTGCATCACACCGTATGCGGCTTCCTCGATGCTGCCAGAAACAGGCGCTTCTGGCGTATCGGGTGCGGAACCCTCGCCATCGTCATAGGTCATAGCAGACGGGTTGTCGAGGTAATACTGAACAAGGTTCTCGAAATCGCCCCAAGTCTTTCCCCATTTTGCGAAGTATGGGATGGGATCAACATGGTCGGTTCCGCCCCAAATATAGCGGGCTTCGTTGTGGGACACCATTCTGTCGATTCCCCAGCCATGCTGATTGAGGTACACGGCGCACCACTGTGATGCCGTATCGAAAACCACCTCAAAATCATGCTGGTTAGTCGCTTCGCAAATCTCGATGCCGACGCTGTACGAGTTCCCGTTTCCAACATGCCAAGCAATGGAATTATCGCTCATAGTCTGGTAAACGGTGCCGCCGTCAGTCCAGTCGACGACCCAATGAGCCATAGGCGCATCATTGCCCATTCGCTGCCAATACTGAACATGGTTCCAAGCTGTCGCACCCTCGTTAGCAGTGGAATGCACCACAAGGTTCTGCGGTTGGAACCAACCGTGGCCGTCCGCAATGATGTTGTCGTATTCCGTCCATGCGTACGCTGGTGTCGCTGTGATTACCAGCATAGCGATTGCTGCAAGCGCTGTGATTGCACTCACCTTAACGCGCTTCATAAATGTGTCACCCATTCTAACCATCCATCTTATCCACATGGTCATCGAACTTCGTGGTGAGCGCGGTAATGGCAAGCGTGAGGTCTTTCAGCGTGTCGTTCATCTTCACGTAAAGCCACCCCATGAAGCAGCAAGCCACGATAGGGAACCCCACGCTGCCGATAGCCGTAATCACCATATCGAACGTAGCAGTGTCCATTTCAACCTCCTTCCTAAAATCCCAGATAGTCGAAAACGTTGTTGAAGAACTCTCGCGTCTCGATCGTATCGAAGAACACGCTTCCCTGCATATACAGCTTGCGAACGCTTCTCAACACGACGCTAGACTTCTCTATCATAAGCAGGTTAGGCTGCATATCCGATTTTGTCAAGACGTAAACAAGAGCATCCTTCGGGTACCTGCGCGACACGTAGTAAACACCCTCCGTGTAGTCCACCCAAACACCGACCGTCCTGTTGTCGAACCGCAACGCGAAGTAGAATCTCGCTTCCTCCGATTTCTTGGCGATGAACTTGTCGTTGTCATCGTAGAACATGTTTCCCACTGCGTAATCGTAATAGGACGTTCCACGTATCATCTGACCGAATCTTGTCGTGTCCACGTGCGCCCTGAATCTTTCGCTCTGCACAATCTCTACACACATGTACCCTTTGTGCGCCATAAGAAAGCGCTTTCCCTTCCTCGGCTTCAACCTCCATCCGATGAAGTACGGGTTGGTGAGTGCCACGGCGTTAGCCATGAACATAACCTTAACCCTGTCCTGAAATCGGTCAACCGTGTTGTAGAAGTCTTGGAACTGCTTCAACTCGTTTTGCAAGTAATGCAGCGAACCCTTGTCAATGATGAACTCGTCAAATCCTATCATATCAACGTCGGGATAGGGTACAGACTTTTTGGTCAGCGCGTTTGCCAACGTGATGAAGAAACATAGCACGCGCCATTTCTCTGGCTTTTCATCACCTATCGCAACCTTTCTGATGTACCCTTTCATTCCCTCAACTTTGAACTCCCACGATGGGAAGCGGTCAACAATATCCTGAAAGAACTCCTGCTTGTCATCGAACTCCGACTTGTATCTGCGCAAGTATATGAACTGCTTGCCAGTCTTTATGAAATGCCTGATTCGTTTGTACTTGAAATCATACGTCTTGCCAGTGCCACGCCCGCCGATAACGAAATTGAACATAGCGTTGCGCGTCATAATGTCGTGAGAATCGTAATACATGCTGTCGCTCATAGGTACCGTCTCACCTCCCAATAATACATGTACCGTGGATAGTTCCTAGCATCGGTTGTGGTTTGGTCTGGTCCGTAATCGGGTCCACCATGTCCCCAAAGTTCATTGTTGCCCATGTACAGTTCAACGTGGTCAAATGAGCCGTTCCAACCATTCCACATAATCAGCACCAAATCGGCTGGCTCCATATCCTCGATGGGTAGGTTGTCACCAGAATAGCCGCTTGCTATCTTCGTCCCCTTGCCCGCCATAGCGCCCGTCCACGTGCCAACGTCGATTCCAGCAACCTGCTGGTACGCGAACCACACCGTAGAAGAACAGTCACCATATCCGCTGCTTATGGGGTCAAGCCGTCCAGCACCCTGCGAGTACGCGAACCTGTCAAGCCATGAGCGGTACAATTCGCATATGGCGTTCTGCGCTTCGCTTCCGCTCTCCGAACCGCCGCCCTCGTTGCCGCCGCCAATGTCAGTTCCGTTCGCGTTGTACCCGTTAACCCAAACCTGTCCAGATGCGGGATAGAATATAACGCCTTTTTCGTACTCGTCTCTGCCATATAATATGAGTGTATCGCCATTTTGAATTATGTACCCCAACTTGCTTTCTTCTGTGCTAATCCCAGGGTTGTTGCCCCCCGGCGTTGTGTCAACGTCTCCGCTCTGACCGAAATCAGGCGGGTTGCTCTCACCGTCCCAATCCTTCAATCTCTGGTACACGGTGTTGTAGCGATTCCTGTACTGCCCAAGAACTCCGTGGTTCATGCAAACGGTGTAAATCCTATCGAGGTCGGCGCTGCCGCCCGCCGTTGCAATGACCTGTCCAGCGCTTGCTGGCGATTGATGGTACATGCTCATTGCGAAAATCAACGGTTTAGGATTGGACTTACTCATGCCCCAATTTTCAAGCGTTGTGATGTACCCCTCGAAATCGGCGATAGCCTGATTCTCCTGAATCACATGGTTTTCCTCGTCTTGGAAAACAGTTATGATGCTGTTCCCCTCGTCCCTGTTCAGGTAACGGCTAGTCCACCACGCACTACCAGCATCATGCGATTCAATATCAGAACGCAACGAAGCAGCCAACTGCCCGTAGGCAGTTGGCATCTCGTTTTTGATGCGGTTGAGCAGCGCAGCAGCCCGTGTACCATACCACTGCATCATCCCTATCGTGATAGGGTCGTTGTAGTTCACGGCAGTCCAATTCCAGTTGGATTCTACCTCGCCGATAACGTACATGGCATAATAGCATATGGTTCTGGTACTTGGCATGGCGCATCCTTACCACTTGCTGTAATCGATCATAACCTGAACGCTCGTAATCTCCGTCCAATCAATACGCGAACCGCCAACGGTGTTATACCCATCAACTCTAATGTTGCCGTTCGTCTGCACGTCGATATGGCCGACGAACGTCTGCGCGTTCGAACCGGTACGGTATGCACGGACTCCTGCGAAAATAGTCCTTTGCGACGATGGATTGGGGATGCCGAGCGCAGAGCATGTGGCGATAGTCACGTAATCGGCGTTGTTCGAGCCGGTTAGGTTAAGCTGGAACGTGAACTTTATCATCTTCCATTTCTTATACACCGCGCATTGCCTCAAGCCCTGACCCCATGAACCCGAACTTGGATTGGGGAGCTGAACAATCGTAGGGGTCAGCCATTCCTTAATGGCGTTCTGCACGCCCGTAGGGGATGCCGCCGTGCCAGTTGATGCATCAGTCGCACCCACCGTGTCCGTCACTTTGACATGCCCGAAGTTCGTAGAAGAACCCTGACCGTAGGTGTTCGCAGTGCTCGCATGATTGGTCGGTGCTTTCCCGTCCACGGCAGTCTGCAATCCGTCAATGTCGTTCTGCGCTTCCGTGATGTCGCCCTCTGCAACTCCAACGCGCGTATCAATAGACGCAATATCGGTCTTGTTCTTATTGGCTGTTCCCTCGACTGCGACAACACGTGAAGTCAACGAAGTAACGGTGTCTTGCGTGGTCTCAATTTCGCTCTCATTCGTCTGCGCAAGCGAAAGCGCGTCATTAGCCGTCTTTTGAACGTTCGTAATCTCCGTTCCATGCTCATCAACCGTGGATTCAAGCTCGGCAATATCCTTCTGCGCTTCGGTCATCTGCGTTTGCAGCGTGAGAACGTTGGCGTTGGCGTTGGTAACGTCATCCGCGCTCTTCTTCATCTGCGTGTCAATCTTGCCCATAGCGGCGTTGTACTGGTCACGCAGGTTCGGCTTGTCAGCCGAAGCGTACAGGTCAAGATTGTAGTTCGGCGTGTATTCCGTAGCCATCATTCACTCCCTTCTACGATGCGGGCTTGAAGTACACAATGCCCGCTTTGGTCACTTTTGCTTCCGATAGCTGCTGAACTGTGAGTACAGCGTCATCGTCGGCTGGCGAGAACGAACCGCCTTCCAAATTGTCCACCCTGCCCGTGATCGCGGTGATTGCCGCTTTGTTCGCGTTAGCCGTTTCCAACGCGCTGTCTGCGGTGGACTTAGCCGTACCTGCCGCCGACGTTGCGGATGCCGCTTCGTCGGAATTGGTTTTCATCTGCGTGTCGATTTTCTCCATCGCCTGATTGTACGCACCCGTAAGGTCTGGCGCGTCCGTGTCGGCGTAAGTCGGCAACTGGTAGTTAGTCGTTGGCGTTCCTGCCATCATTTGCTCCCTTCTACGAAGTACCCGTCCCGCACCTCACCGTTAGCGAGAATCGAGCAGGTCAGCTTCCCATCGAGCGGCGGTGCGCCGTCGTATGTGATGCCCTCTGGCACGAAATCGTCCCCCATGAGGTACCCGCTGAAAACCGCCAATCCGCGAACGTTCAACCCGCATTCCGCAAGCTGGTCAACGGTCAAGTCAAGCTGCGCGAGCGTGTCAACGGTGATTGCATGTACCGTAACGTCGTTGAAGAAATCTCGCATTGCGCGAACGTTGCCCGTGTACCTGCCAACCGTGACGTTCCAGATAAGCAAGCCAACCTGCGAACCTGCAATCAGGTCGCGCAACTCCTTGTCCAGATTGGCAATCTCCGAATCCGTGTACCCTTCAAGCTGTTCAGTCTGCGCTACCTGCTCCGCATGAATCTGGCTCTTGAAGTCATCGAACTCAACCGTGGTCACAAAATCGCTGTCGATGTTGGCAATCTTGCCGAACAGACAAGCAATCTGCTGCTCCACGGATAGCGATTCGTCGTACACTAGCGGGGTTGTAATCTGGTTGCACGTTCGCCCGCCGCCAAGAAACGGATAGTAGATTCCCATAAATCTCACCTCCCTAAAGCGCGTTCCAATAATCAGTGTATATACCCATGAAAAGCTCGTTCAAATCGCCTATAACCATCATGTCGATGTTCAGGAACGTCTCACGGAACTGCATGAGGGCTTGTGCCTTGGTGATACCCGATATGCCGCTCACGTGCGTGACGTAATCCTCCAACGTCTTTGAACTCGCCTTCGTGGTGTCGCTTGCTTCGCTTTCCGCATTGCTGTCCTGCTCACTCGTTCCCTTCGCAGTCGTGTTGCTCGTGCTGTCAGTGAGGTTGGTCGCGTAGTCCTCGTTCCCAGAAAGCTGCATCTGCGGTGTCGTGCTTACCACGGTTCGCGCCGTGCTGTCGGTGTCGTTCACCGTCTCGCTCGTTGCCTTGGTAGCCGTGTTCTCGGTACGCGAATAGTCCCTAGACTGGTCAGACGTTCCGCTCGTGCTTCCCTCCGTGCGCATGTCATAGTTGCTGAACGGGTCGAAATCCTGCAACGCGCTCTTGTACAGTTGATTGTAGAACGGCATAATCTCGTTCATCTTGCGGTTCAGAAAACGCCTGAAAAGCGCGGGAGTCTCCTGCCCAATCTCTCGAAAGAAGAAATGCTCAACAATCTTCGCGTTCAGCGGCGCACGGTATTCTTCATCGAAAATGGGGTATTTGTCAAGCCCCAAATCGAATCCGTTTTCGACAAGCGAACCCAACTCCACCGTGAAGATTGCCCCACGATGATAGGGAACGCCGCACTCTCCGTCCTCGTACAAACTCATAACCCAGCACCTCCATCCGTCTGAACCTCGGGGTCAGCCATGAGAAGCACGTTCATGTTCTGGCTAGAAACGTCCTTGTTCATGTCGCACCAAACCTCAAGCCCATACTTGCGGTTAATCTGCCTGCACGCTTCGCGTCTGCAATTCAGGCGAATAAGGCGGTTCGCTTCAATCTGACCGTTGTTCGCTTCAACCTCGGCGCTCTGAACTCGCTCCGCTTTGCTGATGTTCGTGTTCTCGATGCCGAAGTACGTCATAATCTCTGCCCAAACCGTCTGCTTTGCTTTGAGCAGTTCGGGCGTGATGAACGGCGCACCAGAACTAAGGTAGGTAATCTGCGACGGGTCGAACATTCCGTCAGCGCCCACGATGATAGGCTCGTTGCCCACATACTGCTTCATAAGGTTCTGAATGGTCAACCGCTGCGATTCAGGGACAACCGCGAATATTGGCATCTTCTGGCTCATAAGGTTCACGTCCACGGTTCTGTCAATGTCCGCAAGCCTACGCGCGTAGATTCGCATTGCGTTAATGTCTGGTCTGCGAAGATAGTTGTTCCAGATGGGTACACATTCGGTAGACTTCAACCGACGATGAAAGCCGTTAGTGCCGTATGCGATATACGCAAGCGGATTCTGGTACATGTTAATCTGCCCAGACGGTGCGCCCATCGTAGAGAAATAAGCATCGTACCCGTCATCCCAGAAAAACACGCTCATTCCGCGATTGAAAAGTGTCAGTTCGAGAAAGCGCTGGTCAATCTCCGTCGGCAATCCCTCCCAACGGTATATCGCGCAAGCCATCTGCTCCAACATTTCATAGTACATGCGGTACTGCAAGTTGTTCATTTCAGCAGACTGCCACGTGTTGCGCTTGCCCTTGCGATTCCTTCCCATCAGTAACGCACCCCCTTCACAGGCTCGTTGTCGGCTAGGTCAATCTTGTACATTTTATCAGGGTCGCTCCAAACTGTCACGCCCTTTTCAAAAATGCCCCTGATGCTCTCCTTGAACAGTTCGGGAACCTCGCTTGTCGAAAGCGAAACGCTCTGCATCTTCCAATACGTGAAGTTCTCCATGCACTTCAAGTCGGCGGGCGGCACAATCCAACGGTTCACGTAGTAGCCGTAGCGCAGCCAGAAATCGCCAACCTGACGCAGGAAGTTCAGCTTCAACCTCTTGAACTTCAACCGCACGCCCATGTACCCCTTGCAGAAGTTGAACGCATCGCCGCCGTTCTGTCCCGAAGTGGACGGCTGCGTGAGCCGCGCATCCTGAACCTTTGCCTGAATGCCCTGAATAGCCGTCTCGTAGTCCCCGTTCGCGGCGTACACGGCATAGTCATAGTTCGTGTCCCTCATGTACCCCTGCAAGCCGATGTTGTTCTGCGTGGTCGCGGTAGCCGCGCCAACCTGCGTCGCGGTAGTCCTGTTAATCCAGTCGGCGTTCAGCGCGGTGTTCGCACCAGCGAGCGCCATGTTGCCAACGTCCGCGGCGGCACCGCCGAAGTTGCCAGATGCAAGGCTGCCAACAGCGCCAACGCCAGACGAAATCATGGACGAAGCGCCGTTCCACAGGTTCTTCTCCTGCGATATTCCGCTCAATGCCCAGTTCGCCTGATTGGCTACCTGCTGGTTCGCCCATGCGTTCTGCATGTTCGCCCCGCTCTGGTTGAACGAAAGCTGCGCTGCCGTAAGCGACTTCTGCTGTGACCAATCTGCTGCGGCGAACTGGTACGCAAGCCTGTTTCGGTTCGATGCCATATAATATATGTACTGATTGTTCACAAGCGAGAACTGCGGAAAGTTGCTGAACTGAATGGCTATGTCCAAACCCTCTTGGTTGAACTCCGAATGCGGGAACGATTCGCCGCTAGGAAGATAGTAGTCAGCATCAACGCTGCCGCCAACCCCGTTGGCTGTGTTGTACCCCGTCACATACGAATAGCCTCGAATGTCGGGCGGTGCCACAACCGTCTCCGTGACAATACGTATGCTGTCCTGACCTTGGTACGGGTTAATCTGCAAGCATTCGGGCTTCAGCACAATCTCGCCGCCGTTGTACGCCGTCATTTCAATAACGCAGTACGGTGACGTGTAGAACTTCAAAAGGTTCTTGTACCGCTCGGGAATATGGAACATGTCCATAACGTGCATCAGGTGCAACGATGTGATGTTCTCGGCTGGTGTTTCTGGCATACGAAGCATAGGGATTCCCGCAACGGTTGTTTCCGTGGCGTTCTGAACGAAACGTGCAGGAACCACCGTAACCATGCTGATGCCCTGCGAAACCCACGGCGCATCTTGCAGCTTCTTCATCAACTCCAAGAAGTTCCCGCTGTTGCAAGCGTACACCGCCGAACCAGACGGCATACCGTCGTTGACGGAACCAGTAGCCGTTTTGAGCGTCGGGTTTGACACGCTGCCGAACCCAGCAGTTAAATCAGCGGTACACATGATAACGATGTACGGCGGTTCATTGAGAAAGTTGTCGATTACGAGGTCTGTAATCTCGTACTCGTCACCTATGTTCAAACCCTCCGCATCTGTCATGTACTCCGAAAGGTTGTAGATGGTGCTGTTCTCGTTGGCGATTCCGATGTGACCCTTGTTCACGTAGCAAAGGTCGAAGCTGATTCTGTCGTAGTATGTCATCCACACGTCAAGCTGCACATTCACCTGCGTGGTGTTCGGCGCTATGTACTTCGCGTCGTTCACGAAGTAGTAGAAAACGTCTGGCTGTCTGCCGCCAGACGGAGGTACGGGTTGCAGCGGGTTCTTCACAACCATGTAGTTGCAACGTGTAACCATGTCAAAGGGCGCGTTCACGCGGATAGGCTCGCCGTATCGAAGATATACAAGCCCGTTCAGCGTGAACGCATACCCGTCAACGGAGCGGGACGCGAAATAAGCGTCCCGCTCCTTGTCGGAATCAAAGCGCACCACGTCACGGTACGAAGAATCCCACGGCACGTTGCACATGAGAATAGACGTGTTCGGTGTCCATACCGAATAGTTAAACCTATTCTCATACTCATAGATGTTCTCTGGCAACCCAGGGAAATCTTGTGCCATGTCATACTCCTTAACCTGCGGGCGTGTACGCCTTGTCAATGCCGATAATCAAATCCTTGTGCTGGTACACCTGCTCGCCCATCGCAACCGTCGGGTCGATATAGGTGCTGGTCGCGGTAACAGTCACGTTCTCCGCAACTTCATCCTCGGCTACGTGCAGCACGCCCTCGGCATCCACGAACGTGCCCAGCTTCAACCGAACGCCGCCGCTCTCAACACCCGTGTTGTTCGCGGTGATTGCGAACGTGCAGCCCTGCGGAACCGTGTATCCCTCCGTCTCGGGCGTTACGGTGCCCTGAACAGTGGCGATAAGGCGCGTCTTTCCACCGCGCTCTGCGTAAGCGGGTTTCACTCCGTCAACCTCCGCATAATCAAGCGTAACACCAGTTGCCTTAATGGCGGGAACAGTCACGCTGGTGCCATCTTCCGTGGTGAACATGACTGCGTTCACGAAACGGGACACGGAATAGATGCCGTGGTGATGCAGCCAGTAGTTCCACGAAATCGCCTTGGGATTGCGGATGCTCTCGAAGTCGATAAGCGTGTCCGCACACATGAAGAAATCGCGGTCGCACAGAATGGCTTGGCAACCGTCGATGCCGAAATCGTCAATCTCGATAACGCGCATCTTGAAGTCGGCTGCGGATGCGTTGAACGCGAACGCGATAACGTTAACGTCGAGCATAGCCACGAACTCGGGAGTTGCGAACAGAACAAGGTCGTTGTTGTTCGTGAACGTCGGCGCACCTGCGGCGTTGTACTGTCCAGAAAGAAAGCGCATCTTGCCCGCCATCGAGCGCACGGCTTCCGTAATCGCCATAGCATCGTCCTGCTTCTCCGCACGGGTGGACGCAGCCGAAGCATCGGGAACGTTCACCTTGTAGAAGCCGTCGATTCGCTCGTACTCTGCGAAAAGGTTGCGCATGATAAGGTACTCGTCCCAGTAGTCGGACGTGTACGGCGTTTCCATGATGCGCCCCACGAGGTCTTGCAGCCCGTAGTCGTTCAGGAACGCACGACGCAGAAGCATGTCGTTGATGGTCAACTCGTAGTAGTCCTGACGGTTGATGCTGTGAAAGTTGCTCATAACGTCGGGCGCGTGGCAAGCGAACACGTCATCATAGCACTTGTTCGGGTCGTAGCGCTTAGCCTGAATCAGCGTGGTGGCAAGTTCCTCGATAGTCTCGCCGTACTGCATCATGCCGCGCTTGAACTGCGCGAGCGGGTTAGTCCAAACCTTGCTCTTGATGACGACGTCTCCGATGCGGTTCACAAGCGCGTCGATGAACTCGTTCATCATCGGGCGGTATTCGAGCAGGTTGTTCACCGTCTCGGTAATGTCACCCTGCGTCGCAGCAGGAATGCGCTGCTGGTACGCGAACGAAGCATCGGTGCGAATCGCGTTCAAAATCTGCGCGTTCGTCGCGTTCAGCGTCTTGATAGTCTTAGTTGCCATTGTTGCTGTCCTCCTTGTCATCGGTGAAAAGGTTGTCGATGTGGTACACGGTGCCGTCATCGTCCACGTCCTCAACGACAACACCGTCACCGTCGTTGTCCCCGCTGTTGTCGGCGGGAATCTGCATCAGCAGGTCATAGTTGCGAGCCTTCAAACTCTGAATGTCAGCCTTCATGGCTTCCTCGTTCGACGCATACTCTCTCATGCGGGCTTCCGCAGAACTTCGGTACTCGTCGGCATCCGCTCCCCGCTTAGCCATGTCCGTGAGGAACGTCTCTGCGGTCGCGTACTCGCCATCCTCCATCCTCTCACGGAGCCAAGCGAGCAAATCCTCTAGGTTCATGTTCTTCTCCTTCCAACAAAATAGCCCCCGCCATCTGGTTGTGACCGTGGCGAGGGCTGACTGTGCTGGTGATATTGCCATTCCCGAAACGCCGCCGCTGCTAATGCGGCTCGCACTCGTGCGGGCGGTATCACCCGTAGCAACCCCGCATCGGTCATCGTCCAGACGGATTGGGTATCACCATAGCCAACATAACCCACTTCGCAAGCACTGTCAAGCACTCGCGTTCATTTTCACCAGATCAATCGAATCGGAGTAGGCGTTCAAAAACTGCGAGATTGCGACGCGCACCAGATACGATATGGGCAGGTTCTCCCTCTCGCCAATCTCCTTCAACTGCTCGTACATGGATTCGTCAATCCTGAAACTGCGCTCAATCATTGCTGTACCTCCTATCAGGTGAGCGTGAACGTTATGGGTTCGAGCACTATACCACCCCTAACGTGCCTTGGCTTCAACTTCCCGTGAAGCTGCAAGCCCCTCTTGAAACTGTCGAACGTCACCATGCGCTTCAACTCCTCTGGCATACCAGCGCACTTAACGTCATCGAACGGCTGAACGTCAACCATCCTGTATTCGCCATCAACCATCTTGCCAACCTGATAGATTCTCTCCATGTACGTCTTAGCCCTGATATATTTAGCCATGCTGAAATTGCTCTCATGCTTCCACGCGCCCAAACGTGTAGGATGCACCTCCAAACCCTCGGGAATGTCTGTGCCGCAAATGTGTATGCTGTCCGTGTCACAGTACATGAACCTATCGTATACGCTTTGCGCTGCATTGATGGTCTTGTACCTAGCCCATGCGGTAATGAAGCAACCCATAGGCGTGTACACGGGGTCGCGCGTCTCTTTCTCTCCCAATCTGTACCCAACTGAACCGTCCTCTTTCAAGTAAGGCAGTTTCGGAGTAACGTCGGGGTTCGTGGCGAACTTGCCATAAAGTGAGTTCAACATGAGCTTCGCAAGCTGTCGCAAACCGCCCGTGGTAGTTTCTTTAATGTGCATCCAATGGTCTATGTAATCTTTGAACAGTCCAGTGGCTTGCTCAAACATGTACCCGCCGTTGTACGAAAACACCGTCACGTCGTACTGCTGCATGAGTATTTCCAAGTCTATGTTGGTCAAAGCCAACTCAACTGTTCCCTCCGTGTCATGGATGTACTCCGTTTCGGAGTAGAACGGGTTGTTCTTAATCTGCAACGTGGGGAGGTGGTCGGGCTTCAACTTGCAATGGCAGGTGAGGAATTGAATGTACAGGGGATATTGGGGGTTGTCCTTGTACTCTCCGTGGAAATATATCGGCTGCCCGATTGGCAACGGTCTGTTGTACATAACGTCGGGGTACAACGAGTTAACGTCAAACGCAGCCCCGTAGCCCTGCAACCTGTCCTCGTGTTCCTCGTCAGCCTGAAACCTAGGGTTCGCGTATGTGTAGCCGCCGCGATAAGCCTTGCGTATCATCGCGTCCATTTCCAGATGAATCTTAGGGAACCAGTCATCCCACTTCGAGCCTATTATGTCCTTGTACCCGTTGAGCGCGTCGCTTCCGATGGTAAGTCTGTCAAGCCCCTTGCCGAACTGCTGATGCAGCGCCCTAGCGACAATCTGAACGTCGTTCCTGATGTAGTCTCGTTCCTGCGCTGTCAACTCGTGACCCATGGGGCGGTACTCCGTATAGTCAATCTCCAACTTGGATATGGGGAGGTCGAAAGCCTTTGCAATCTGCGATACCTTCATGGGGAGTTTCTTCAAGCTGTCTTTGAATGTGCAGGTTAGTGCTTTCTTCTTGCCCTTCTTCTCAAAGCACACCTTCATCTGATAGAACTTTCCCATGTTTGATATGAGCGTTTTGAAAGTCTTTGTCCTCGCCTTTTCGCTGTACTCAAATCCGTTGGTCAGCAGGTACCATATAATGAACTCGCAATCGAATGCAGCATTGTGGAAATAATATGTACCGCCGTGAACCTTGCAGAAATCAAGAAACGTGACAATGTCCGTGCCATAGCTTAGTGCGTCGGGGTTGTCAATCTCGCACACGCACCACGCCCAAACGCGACAATCATTTATATCTGTGGTTGTCTCGAAGTCTGCGGCGTACTCCATAGCTACCTACGTTTTTTGCTTTTACGCTTGCGTTTTCTGGTCTGCTTCTTGGGGTACTGGTTCTGAACCTGTTGAATGGTCAGTATCATATGCTCTTTCTGCGCTTCATCGTCCATAGCGTCAGCCTGTGCGCCCATCACGTTATCGCGGTCGGTGTTTATGTATCTGTAATAAAGGGGAACAAAGTTTGTGAAGTTCTGCAACGCAAACAGTTGTTCGTTGCTCAACTTCCTAATCATGTTTGGTATTCGCGGGTCGTTGAACGTCGCGGCGTGTTCCAAAAGGTTCTTGCGAAGCTGTGTTATCCGCTTGCGCTGGTACGTCGGGGATAGTTCGCGCTTCAAAATCTGCGCTCGCTTCCGCAAATCCGCTTCGCTGCGTATCTGTTCGGGGAGTAGTTGGCGCTGATAGTCTATGTTGCCGAACGGCAAGCCCTTAACATGAGCCATAGCCGAACGCATCCCCAATGTTGTATCGCTCTCGCCGTAGGCGGTTAGGAACGGATGCGCGGCGAACTTCTGCCAATATCTGTTATGTTCCCTGTTCCATTGCCTTTCAAGCCGTTTGTAATCCCTATAAGCCGTGTACGGTATCGGGGTGCCGTCGCGCCCCGCAACGAAACGGGTCGAACGTGATATGAACTTTTCCAACTGGTTGGCGTATGAGTTTAGCGCCCTCGTGTTCGACGGGTCAACCGTCCTGAACGGCTCTACGCTGCCCGTCCTTACGCCCTTGTTCTGCAATCTCTTGATTTTGCGCCGCGCCCTCCGTTCTGCATCCGCAACACGGGCGCGGGCGTTCTCGTTAGCCTTGGTCATCGGCTCACCTCCTTAACAGAAAGGGCGGGCATTTCGCCCGCCCTCGCGTTCCGCTCTGCTTCGGGGTGTTTACTTGTGGCGCTGCAAGCTGGTGAACTTGTACCCGTTGCGCCCCTGCTTCTTCACAACTTCGAACTTGATCGCGGGATTCCACGGCGGGCAACCTACGATGCTGAAAAGGTTTTTCATCGAGGTTTCAACGCCTGTGCTAGTGCATCCGTAGGCATCGCCCTTCGGGGTGATAAGCACGATGCGATTGCGCTGCGTAATCTCACCCGTCGCATTGTCGGTCATTTCCACGGGCTGAATAATGACGTTCTCAACCTCCACAACCTTTCCCACCATGTCATCGAGGGAGAGGGAGTTAGAAACAGCCTCGTAAATGTCCAGCCTGTCCTCTTGCGTCTCCGCATGGATTGAGCAGTACATGCCCTTAACCATGTCGGGCGCGTCGTTCGTGATGGTCGCAAGTTCGGTGTTCTCCATGTCTTTTCCTTTCGTTCATGGGCGGCGTTTTCGCCGCCCGCTCTACCGTGTTAGTCCTCGTCCGCTTCTGTCGCGTCGCAAGGGGTGCCGTACTTCTTGAAGTCCTCAAAAGTCATCTTGTAAAGCTGCTCATGCTCCACAACCTCAACGGCTGCAAAACTAGGCTCCTGCTTGCGAATGAGCGCCTGCGCGGTGTTCAGTCCGCACTTCTTGTCAAGCTGATAGGCAACCTGCACGGGCTGATTATTGTAGCGTATTTTGGTGCAATGTGTATAACAGGATCTGAAAATATTATTAGATATGCAACATGGCAATTTGTTTGTGTTGGAATTGCTTTAATAATTCCAAGCATCATAGGTGCTATTGCATCCTTTTACTATTTTATACGTTGTAAGAATGATAAGATATGGTCGCATTTGATTTCGGTAGCAGCAATCTGGGGAATTATCCGAATTGTAATCAATAATTATCAGGTGATTAGGTATGCAGAACAGTATTTGTCAATGAACACCACAGTAAGATTAGTATTACAAATGGCCATATATGGATTGATTCTATATCAAACATTTACGTTGACCAAGAAGCGAAAGAATGCTATAGTCTAAGTAGAAACTGATGGTAAGGTTGTTCCCTATGTTGCAGTGGATTTCTATGAGAAATTGGGCAAGACTGAGGAGGTCCGTGTATGGCTGCGGAAGGCACTTGCCGAACTACTTCAACAAAAAACCTAACTTTTGGTTAATGGTTATCCGAAAGAATCCACTGTACAATGATTGTACGGTGGATTCTTTTTATGCAGAGGGGAGAAAATCAAATGAAGCGGTTGGGAAAAATCGGTAGGATGCTCCTTTTGCCGACCCTCTGCCTGCCGATTGTTTTGCTTGCGGGCTGTGGTCAGAAGTCAGCGGAGATGAATACAATCGAGGTTTGGCGCTCGAACCTTGCGGAGGATGACTGCATTCTTGTGATCCCACCTTCGGACAGCGACTATGATACCCGGATCATTTTTGCGCCGGGCACAGAGGTGGAAGTGGCAAAAGAATCTGTACTGGCAGCTATTCCTGCGGTTGATGATGAGAAGTCGGAAGATACACTGACTTCCAAGGAAGCTGAGGCGGCTGTCAGAAAGTTGGGATTTGATTCTCTCACAGAGATGCGTATGCAGGAACACCGCACCCTGTAACCGTCCCGCAATTTAAGAATTCTAAGATGTGGACAAGCGACAATTACAAACAGTAAAAATGAGGAGAGAGAAGCATGAGAAAGATTATTTCTTTTGTGCTGGCGTTGATCCTGATGATATGGATGAAATCTATCAAAACTTTTTTTCCGAATTCCATCGGAGCGGCGCGGAACGGAGCAAAAAGAAGGAGGAACAACATGAAGAAGCAACTACATTTTCTGGTGGTTTTCCTGCTGGTGCTGAGCCTAAGTCTGGTGGCTTGCGGCGGCACCGATACCATTCCTGAAAGCATTGAAAATCTGGTGATTGACGATTCTGTCGAATACGATTACAGCAATTTTTGGGGGACATGGCTGGGTGAAGATGGCAGCGTACTGATTATGGAGCATATCGAGGATATAACGAATAGCGAGCGTTTCATGCTGTCCGATACCAATAACGAGCTGCTTGCCAGCGGCGACATCCAATATGTAGAGGAATATGACCATGTGTATGCCCATAACGAGCATGACGGCATTGCCCACAGATGCTGGTTTGATGAGGATAATGCGTTGCATATTGACTCCGTTGGCATTTTCAGCAAGGTGAGCGGCGACACGCCAGGAGAGACAGTGGGTGACAATTCGGATGAGTTTTCTTCGGTTGACAGTGGTTATGCAGATGATGGCCGGGGCGACCTGATCTGGAAGGACGGAGATGTTGCTACGGTTCTGATGGGCGGCGCACTTCCCTTTACCAATATGCAAACCCTGCAATCCGAAAACAACGAAGATGGTACTTATTATTATGCGGATGCCACGGAAGATGGACAAATCATCGTGGTAAATACAGTGTTTCAAAGCTACTGGGGAAATTTTGATCAGACTTTTGAGGACTACATGACCGACTGTGCTCTGACCTTGGCAGATACAAATATCTTTGCAGTACAGAACGTCGAGCAAAATGAAACATACAGTGAAAATATGAGCTACCCGGTATATGTTGTGACCTACACATCAGGCGAAAACGAGGACACGCGTAAATGGACCGTTTTGCCATGGATACGGACAGCTATACCTATCTCTACGGCTTCTGCTCCACACTGGACGCGGCAGATGATATGGAGTCCGTTTATCAGGATATTTTCGCAGGCTTGTATCTATCTGACGGAGAATAGGAGGATATTATGAAAAGGAAAACGACAGGAATTTTTCTGGTGATGATGGTGCTGCTGTGCTTCCTTTGTACGGCCTGCGGCAGCTCCGATGATGTGGCGGGAGAGGACTGGCGTACCACCGGCGTGGTGGTCGGCAGCGGCACCATTACCCATACCGGAGAGGGAAGCGTAGATGTGCTGGTCACTGTGGATGAGAACAGCGCAGCCTTCTACAGAGATGAGCAGAATCAGATTTTGTTTGACAGTGTTGCTTTTCCTATGACGATTTCGGATGCCAAGGAATCCTTCAACGACATTTCCTTTGATGACATAAACGGCGATGGGGAAAGCGATGTATGCGTCAGCTTTGTCCACACCCCCGGCGAGAGTACGCAGATGGTTTGGGTCTGGGATGCAGAGGAGCGCTATGTGTTTCGCGAGGATCTGTCTATGATTACCACCGGCAGCGGTGACCTCATTGACAGTGTAAACGACACTGTTCTTTTTCCCTGTGGAAGAAATTCAGTCCAGCGTTCCATATTTTACACGCAATGGTCTGGAGATCAATGCTGCGATGGATAAGGGTACTTTCCTGCTGAAGAACGGCGTTTGCAGCTATTCAGGGCTTGGTAATGGCTACAATACCGATGACTGCTATTGGGAGATCATAAAGAACGGCGACTACACCCACGACGGCATCCGCGAGCTGCACTTCGACGCCGTCTGCTACATCCCGGAGGGCTCTATCCCCTATTTTGACGGGCAGTATATTACCAATACCAACAGCGAACTGTACGATTTCTACACCGGCATGTGGCTCACCACCGCAACGGCCTACGGCAACAGCCAGCGCGGGGACAACTATTATCTCCACACTGTCAGCTGGCAGGGAAACAGCTATCTCATTGAATTCGCCTACTCAACCAACTGGCAGTACAACGTGGGCGACTGGGCGCAGGTTTTGACCAAGAGCTATTCCGTCTATCTCCCGGAGGAGTATAACGGGCTCGTCTTTGCCGCCGAGGCACAGCCGGGCAGCTACAAGGACACTGCCAAACGTATGCAGCTCGACAGCATTTCGCCCGAAGCTGCCATCATGGATATCGACACCGTTGACCCTTACAGCAGCCTATATTTCAGCCTTTGCTACTAATGAGGGGGGACAGCTATGAGAAAGAAACGCAATGACTTTGACGCGGTGGGCGCCGAGCGCATGACCGACACGGAGCTGTCAAAAAAGCTGGGAAGCTATCAGAGAACGGAGAGCATCGGCATATTGCTGGGCGTTATTCTGGTAATCACCGGGTGCATCATGACGTTTGTGTATCGCAATATCATTGTGATCTGCATTCTGGTCTTTGCCGGTGTGGCGCTGTTCCTGCTGGTGGCACAGCCCGCCCAGAAAAAGAAAAAAGCCCATGATGCAGCAGCAGCTGGGCGGCTTCTTCCGCACGGAACTGACAAAAGCCTTCGGTCCGGAGCGGAGCCGGCCACGCTGCCCATCGACTGGGCGTACCGTGGAGGCGGCAAGCTATCGGTGGCTCTCCTTTCATCGGGAGTGTACTGTGACGGACTTCCACGAGGGCGAGCACAAGGGGCTGCGGTTCTCTGCGGCTAACGTGGAGCTGCGCCGCACCGTGGAGGAAAAGTCCGGTCCCAACAACGACAACTGGATAACCCGGACCGAGACGCTGTT
>ENA-OQDA01000367-OQDA01000367.1-human-gut-metagenome-genome-assembly--contig:-NODE-367-length-19072-cov-5.213513_pt1 | contig 19072 bp, 13 predicted proteins | sample MGYA00242771_ERZ504603 | MGnify/ENA primary metagenome ERZ504603 (study PRJEB26092, sample SAMD00036328) | human gut metagenome | host: Homo sapiens | study: EMG produced TPA metagenomics assembly of...
CCCAAACACTCGCACTGGCTTCTTATATTCCCCTGATTCCCCCCGTGATGAGCAGGTTTATGACGATCCAATCGCTTATGCAAAACAAATCCATGCCGACGCCCTGCATCCCCTGATCGCCTATGTAGACGAGGATTATTTAGATGATTGTCATAAATCTGGAATCATTGTAAACCCATGGACAGTCAATCTGGAGGAAGCCATGCGTCTATGCAGCGAGTGGGGATCAGATGGTATTATCACCGACACGCCGGATGTGGCAGTGAGCGTTATTCGATAAAGGTTATTGTTACCCGTCTTTTTATGATTCGGAACCAAACGCCTGGGAAGAGGTTTTCCAGGCGTTTTATTTTTATGCTTGCTATGCAGTATAAAAAGCCGTATAATAAAGCTGTAAATAACGTTTGACGTGCAATATAGATGGAGGTTTTTAGAATGTCCGATCTAAAAGATGAAACACTGCGCCGTGCTCAGGAGTTGGCGGATTTCAAGCTGCTCTCTTCCGGAGATATCCCCAAAATAGATCTCTATATGGAGCAGGTGACTTCCTTGCTGGAGCAGGAAATGGGGCCGAGCCTGCGCCGCAAGGATGAGAGCGTTTTCACTAACACGATGATTAACAACTATAGCAAGGAGGGTGTGCTCCCCCGCCCGGAAAAACAAACGCTACAACCGCCGCCATATCATTACGCTGATTTATATCTTTTTGCTCAAGCAGAATCTGCCGATGCCGGAAATCAAACGTTTCACCTCCCATATTGAAAATACCGAGCAGCTCGACAACATGTACGGCATATTTTATGACCTTGTTGGCGGCTATGAAAAGGCCTACCGGAAGGATATCGAAGAGAAACTTTCCAGAATCGAGCACCAGTGCAAGGACCAGGGTGTGACAGATGAGAGCAGCATCGCGCTAACGCTGATTGCTCTGCTCTCCTTTGAGGCCGCTTTAAACACAATGCTCAGCAGCCAGCTGCTTGATTATTGTAAGGAGAAAAAAGAGGAACGTCTCCAGCAGGAAGAGGAAGCGAGCAAAGCCCATAAACAGGAGGAAAGCAACCCGGAAGAGCAGGGAGAATAGGGGTCGCTTCCCCTTGTGTGAGTCAGGGTGGCCAGAATTCCATATCACCAAATGCGCAGGCCGCATCCATAGCCTGTGTAATAATAGAATAAAAAACAAAGGCTCTGCTTTTGCCAAACAGAGCCTTTGTTTTTTCATTCATGCACTTTTCGAGCCTGTCCACGCCTAAAAACAGGCGCCCATCCTAGACAGGGCTGAAAGAAAACGGTCGGTTTTCTCCGAAAGATTACTCCGCGAAACCAGATTCCACAAGCTTGATCAGCCCTTCCACCGCCTGCTCCTCATCGGGGCCGCCGGCAATGATCCGGATATTCGTTCCGCCCATAATGCCGAGGGAAAGAACGCCAAGCAAGCTCTTTGCATTCACGCGGCGCTCCTCTTTTTCCACCCAAATGGAGGATTTGTACTCATTTGCCTTCTGGATAAAAAAGGTTGCCGGACGAGCGTGCAGGCCGACCTGATTCTGAACCGTTACGTCTTTCACATACATAATGATATATCTCCCACACAATCAAATTTCATGTCTGCTTCGCTACATATTATATCACAAAACTTGTCTCCGTCAACGACTTATGGCGAGTTATAGACCATTTTGCGAAAATTCAGCTTGTATCCCAAGCGAAACCGTTTTCAAGGTCTGATGTTTGTGTAAATTGCATATTGCGTTTTTTGTGCAATATATAGAAAAATGCCATGGATTTGTAGTCAAACGTTCTAAAGGAAGGCCATTATACTTCCCTTATCACATTAAAGTAAGCCGATAAAGCGTCTCTTCACGCAGATGGGGGCAATTCTCATCATATGCCCGTTTTTCACGCTTGCTGCCAAATGCGTATAAAAAATAACCAACCCTTACTGCCTTTGCCGCGACTAGAGGGGGAAGCAAACCAACCAATCACATGGAAAAAAGCACAGCGCAGTGTTTTTTCTTCTTCTGCGGCCTTATAGCCTCCGATCCTTCTCCAGCGCTGCGTCAACCGATTTTCGTACCCCTGCTTCAAACCCGGCGTCCTGCAATGCAGCAATCCCCTCAATCGTTGTGCCGCCCGGGGAACAAACTTGATCAATCAGCGCCCACGGATGCTCTCCGCCCTCCAAAATCAGCTTTGCACTGCCTAGAACCGTCTGCGCCGCAATTTCCAAAGCCACTTGTTTCTGCATCCCATTCTTTACCGCCGCACGGGCCAGTGAATCGATGAAGAGATAGGCAAACGCGGGCGCACTGCCTGCAATTACGCCAAACAGAGGAAAAAATGCCTCATCAAGCTCTTTGACCTGCCCAATGGCATAAAACAAACGCGCCACAAGCTTTTTTTGCTCCTGTGTTACCTGCTGATTCGCACAGAATGCGCTCATTGCCGCCCCTACCTTCGCGTTAATATTGGGCATCACCCGCACAAGCGCGGGTGAAAAGCCAAGTACTTCTTCAATAAAACCAAGCGTTTTTCCAGCCGCGATGGAAATCACCAGCGGATTTTTTTCTTGCAAGTAGGGGGCAATGCTCGGCAACAAGGAAGGGAACACCCCGGGCTTCACAGCCAGCACCACTGTGTCGGCATGCTCAATGAGCGCTTCGGCAGTATCCGCTGCTGCCACGCCAAGCCGTTTCGCACAGTCTTTGGAGCGCTCCGGTGTAATATCCGTCACGAAAACCTCCTCCGGACGGTAAAGGGAAGCAGCGAGCAGGCCTTTGATGATTGCGCCAGCCATATTGCCGCCGCCAATGAATCCAATTGTCATAGAACAGCCTTCCTTCCAAGCAGATGATACAAAAAATCATATCATATTTTTATTCTATTTACAATGCCATCTTATTTCTAATATATCATATTAAATTTTTGTGAATATCTCGTTTAAAAGATTGACGATTCGTCAGTTTAGTGTTATCGTTGCCTCTTGAAAAGATAAATGACGATTCGTCATTCCTGATTGTTGGAAAAAGAATGCCTTTGCTGCAACACCACACTTTTTTGAGCAAAGGCAACCACGAAAACGCCACCTACAGCCCTATTGGAAGCGCTGGAGCTACCGCACATATGATGATTATTGTGTGAAAGGAGGATTGGACTGCGTTGTTTATCATTTATTATATACGGTTTTAAAGCTGTTTTATCTAGAAATAATGAACACGATTCAAATGAAGCGCTATTAGAACGGCGGCCCTTGGAAGGAGGAAAAAATGTGGAAACCCAGGGAACATCAAAACCGGCATTGGAGAATAAAAAAAGCGCAAAGCGTATTCGAATGATTGAGGAAGCCTATAATCTCTTTGTTAGCAAAGGCGTGCACGCTACCGCAATTGACGAAGTGGTTAAAAAGGCAGGCGTGGCAAAGGGCACCTTCTACCTCTATTTCCATGATAAATATGATCTGCTTGACCAGATCGTTCTGTATAAAAGCACCGTGCTCGTCCGTGCGGCCCTGCGGGAGCTTGGAGAAAAATATCAAACTGAGCAGCCTGAGTTGGAAGAGGGCATTCTTTTTTTTCGCCTCCCGGCTCATCGAATTCTCTTGAGAAAAAACCATGATCTGGTGCTGCTGATCCACAAAAGTTATCCGCCAGCCTTTCCGTTATGGAATATTTGAGGGATGGCGAGCTTGGCCCGATAGTAGACTCTGTGATAGAGCGCCTGATGCAGCGGGGCAAGTCACGCGAACAGGCAGAGCAGACGCTTTACATCATCATCGAAATGACCGGCTCCGTTTGCAGCGACGCTATTTTGTACCAAAAGCCCTACAAGCTTTCTGAAATAAAGCCGGCGCTCTATGACGCCATACGCAGAATGATTCGTTAACTTGATTTTGTATAGAAAACGAGGTGTTGCCGCATGATCGACCGGTTTTCGCGGTGGCTGACCCATCACACAAAGCTGATTCTTGTGATTGCCTTCCTATTGCTGATCCCCAGTGCAATCGGCTATTTGAACACATATGTCAATTATGATATTCTCTCTTATCTGCCGGATGACCTTGATTCGGTAAAAGGCCAGCAGGTGCTGGACGAAACCTTTCACAATTCCGCAAGCACCGTCCTGATCGTGGAGAATATGCCCGCCAAGGACGTTGCCGCCCTAAAGGAAAAAGTGTCGAAGGTGGAAGGAGTGCATCAGGTCACCTGGATCGATGATATTCTCGACATCGGCGTGCCGGAGGATATCCTTCCGGATGAAATTAAAAACGTTTTTTACAGCCAAAAAACAAACGCCACCATGATGCTCGTCCAATACGACCACTCCAGTGCATCGGAGGAGACGATGAAGGCCATCGGTGAAATCCGAAGCCTGATGAACAAGCAGTGCTTTTTAAGCGGCCTTTCCACGATATCACTGGATACGAAAGAATTGGCCGATAGCGAAGCGCCCATCTACATTGCCATCGCCATCGCGCTTGCCATGGTTGCCATGACGCTCTCGCTAAAATCCTGGATTCTCCCGTGGGTATTGTTATTGGGGCTGAGCCTGGCGGTTGTCTATAACTTTGGCACGAATATTTTCTTCGGCCAGATTTCCTATATCACACAGTGCATCGCCGCCATTCTTCAATTGGGTGTTACGATGGACTACTCGGTTTTCCTCGTGGATCGGTATGAAGAGGAGCGTGAAAAAGGCGGCGACCACCGGGACGCCATGGCGCGCGCCGTATCAAATACCTTCCTCTCCCTGTCAGGCAGCTCGCTTACCACGATCTTCGGCTTCCTGGCGCTGTGCTTCATGCGGCTGACCCTCGGCCGTGATATCGGCCTCGTCATGGCAAAGGGAGTCGTGCTCGGCGTTATCACGGTTGTCATCGTCCTGCCTGCTTTGATTCTTGCATTTGATAAACCAATTCACCGATTCACGCACAGGAGCCTGATCCCAAGCTTTAATAGAATGAACAGTTTCATTCTCAAGCACCGCCGTGTGCTAATCGCAGTTGGGCTTCTCATTGCAATTCCTGCCTGCATCGGCCAAAATAATGTAACAAAATATTATAACATCGACCGCGGGCTGCCGCAGGATCTTCCCTCCATCGTATCACTCAACAAGATGAAGGATGCGTTCAATATGGCAACGACGCACTTTGTGATTGTTGACGATACCCTTCCCGCCAGCAAGCTAACCGAAATGTCGGCAAAGCTGGAGCAAGTGGATGGAATCGAAACGGTTCTTTCCTATAATAAATTCCTGGGCCCCGCGATCGAAGATTCCTTTGTTCCGGAGGAAATCAAGGAGATTTGCAAAAAAGACGGCAAGCAGCTGCTCATGATCAACTCAAGCTTCAGCGCCGCCACCGAGGAAGAAAACGAACAGATTGATGAGATGACGGCAATCGTTAAATCCTATGACAGCGGCGGTATGATTACGGGCGAAGGCCCGCTGACAAAGGATTTGACCACAATCGCGGATAAGGATTTTATCGTTACCAGCATCCTTTCCACGCTGGCGATCTTTATCATCGTTGCGATCTGTTTTAAATCGTTCACGATCCCCATCGTCGTCGTAGGCAGCATTGAGCTCGCTATTTTCATCAACGAGGCGATTCCCTTTTTTACCGGCACCGTCATCCCCTTCATTGCACCTACCGTGATCAGCTGTGTGCAGCTGGGTGCAACGGTGGACTATGCCATCCTGTTGACCACTCGCTTCCGGGAGGAACTGCAACGCGGGCACGACCGCATGAATGCCATGCGCATTGCAGCCAATGCCGCCGACCGCTCCATTATGTCGAGCGCGCTGGTTTTCTTCTGCGCCACCTTCGGTGTGTATCTGACCTGCAACATCGAAATGATCAAGAGCATTTGCTCTATGCTCGCTCGCGGCTCGGTGATCAGTGCAATTGTCATTTTCTTCTTCCTGACGCCTTTGCTGCTTGTTTGCGAAAGGATCATCTCCAAAACCAGCCTCAGCTGGAGTGGCACAAAGCCAAATGGCCGCAGCAAAAAAGCAAACGGCCGGCCCTCGCCAGTCGATTCTTCTGGCGGCAATCAATCTGAATCAAAAAAAACGAAGTGATTTTGCATATGGCTGCAAGCCATGAAAGGAGTGGCGATTCCCATGAAAACAAAGCATCTGATACAAAAATTAACCTGTGCCGTGCTCGTACCCTCCATCCTCCTGATGAGCGCATGCAGCGCGCAGGGGCAGCCGGAGGAAAGCACAAACGACACGACGCAGCCCCCTGCCATAGAGCGGCAAGGTCTACAAACGTATGCCCCCTATACTGGAAAAACCCGCAAATCTGAAACGGTCTATGTTACAATGGATGCAAAAGGTAACGTTTCTAAAAAAATTGTGACAGATTGGCTCCATACGGAGCAGGCAGGCGTGCAGGTGGCCGACCAGAGCGATCTAGACGGAATTCAAAATATCAAAAGCGATGTAAAACCTGTGCAAAAAGGAAATCAGATCGCTTGGAACATGGATTCCACCGATCTCTATTATAAAGGCGAATCTCAAAAGGATCTGCCCGTCGATATCTCGATCCGCTACTATCTGGACGGCGCCGAGATTGAGCCTTCGGATCTTGCGGGTAAGAGCGGCAAGGTGAAGATTGAAATCCAGATGAAAAACACCCAGCCGCATACCGTCAATATCAATGGGCGGGAGGCCGTCATCTATACACCGGTCGCCACGTTGGGCGGCATGCTCCTTCCGGAAGAGAAGTTCCAAAATATCAAGATGGAAAATGGCGCTACCCTGGGCGACGGCAGCAAGCAGCTTGCCGTATTCATCGCCCTGCCAGGCCTTCATGACAGCCTGGATCTTGCCTCCATGCCCATAGAGGAGCTCAAAAGCCTCACTTTCCCGGAAACCTTTACTCTAACGGCAGACGTTAAGGATTTTGAGCTGGATAATATGTATTTTGCCATGACGACCGACATTCCCGCTCTTGATTTGAGCAAGGCCTCCGGCCAGCTCAGCGAAATCAAAAAGAGCCTGTATGCCCTGAACGATATGCAAAATGCGGTGGAGCAGCTCGACCCAGATCATGTGCTGCGCTCCCTGTTAACCGACGGCGACAATATGCGGGAGATGCGCTCACTCATGGAAGAGCTCACCTCTATCTATGAGAAAGAGAAAGCACTGCTTGATCTTCTTCCGCAGTATTTTACCAAAGAGAATCTTGCCCTGGTCGGCAAGCTTGCCAAGGATGCGGACGCCGCGGAGCTTACGCAGCTGCTAGGGGACACAAAGCTCCTCTCCTGCGCAAATCAGCTGCTTGACAGCAGCCTGATCAAAAATATTCAGAAGCTGCTCATCGATGTTGTTGCCCTGCAATCGATCGATTTGGAGCCGCTCGATCAGATCCTTTCCGCGGCGGGGAATCTCGACAGCCTCAGCGGTGTGCTGGATTCCTCCAGCGGGTTACTGAGCAAGCTCGCCTCCTCCCAGGAGGAGCTTCAAACCCTCACCGAGCTGATGGGCAGCAGCACGGATGCCGTCAAGCTGCTCAAAGAGGTTTCTTCCCTGCTTGATTCCCTCAAAAAGCAGGGCATCACACTCACAGAGGATGATATCCGCGTGATGGTCGATGCGCTGGTGGATAAAAAGGCCATGGAGATCGCGGCGGAAAAAACAGGGGTTTCCGCGCAACGCGTGCAGGCAATCCTCGATGCCAGTGCAAACGATCTGATCGCCGCCAACGGCGCCATTGCAAAGGGGAACCGGCAAACCGTTCAGGATTGCATCGAAATTGCCGCTCGAAACGACCAGACCGCGGCAAAGCTGAAAGATACGCTCCTGCCAAAGGTAGAAAAAGGCTCCGTCGGCGTGCTGCTCGCCTCCCCCACCCGCCTGATCGTCACCACGGTGCAGAAAACGATCCGCAAGGAGCTTGCCCAGAAAGATGAGATTGCCGATTCCGTCACCAAGCAGCTTTCCGCACTGCTCAAAGAAGCTGAGGCGCTGAGTACTAGAGTGGAGCAAATCGGCCCTGACCGGGTGGAAAGCCTGTTGACCTTTGCCACCGGCGTTCTGCCGGATTTGCAAACGCTGGCGGGCGAGCTTGCCAAAAACAAGGATCAGCTCGCCTCCCTCAACGATCTGCTCTCTGATACAAGCACCATGCAGTACCTGCAAAAAACCGCAAAGCAGCTCATGCAGATGAAACAGGATTTTGAGGCAAACGCAGGCCAGCTCACTCTGCTGGCACAGGTGATGCAGGCGGCCTCCAACCCACATCTAAAGGCATTCGCAAAGATGCTGCCCACGCTTGCGCAGGATTTGAAGGATGCAGCCCCAATCCTCGAATCCCTCTCGGGCGACCTCAATGATCCAGCCGTGCGCGCTTCTCTTGAAAACATGCCGAAAACAGTCGCCGCTCTGATGCGCATCCAGGCGGATCTCTCCTCCGGCAGCGAGATCATGAAGGCGCTGCAAAATGCGGCGCAGCCGGAAACGCTCAGCACGGCTTCCGGCATTGTAAAAACGCTCGATCAAATCGAGCAGCAAGGCCTGCTCTCCAAATACACCGATGCGGCCGACGCGGCCTCCTCCCTACTCGGGCGCGTGCAGGCATGGCTCAATCTCTCCAAGGAGTACGGCCTTTATACGCAGGCCGCGGATGGAATGGATACAGATGTAAAATTCATTCTGAAAACAGATGGCATCAAGGCAGAAAGCCAACAGCCGGCACAGGCACCGGCGCAGGAGGAATCCGGCGTTGTCGCCTGGTTCAAGGGGCTGTTTGATAGAAAAGGCTAAAACTCTGAATCATAGAAAAAACACGAAGAGGCTGCTGCAAACGCATGTTGCAGCAGCCTCTCATACCAGAAGCACCGTTTCTATCCGGCTGATAGAAACGGTGCTTTCTTTCACAACCGTGTTATGCCTGCTCCAGCGCCTGCCGGAGATCCGCGATGATATCGTCGACATACTCAATGCCCACGGATAGCCGGATTAGATCCGGCCCCACGCCCGCCGCATCAAGCTGCTCGTCGGTGAGCTGGCGGTGCGTCGTGCTCGCGGGGTGCAGCACACAGGTGCGCGCGTCCGCCACATGGGTGACGATGGCGGCAAGCTCCAAATGATCCATGAAGCGGGTTGCGGCTTCCCTGCCGCCCTTTACGCCGAAGGAGACCACGCCGCTCGTGCCGTGCGGCATATATTTCTGCGCGAGCGCAAAACCCTTGTTGCTCGGAAGACCCGGGTAGTTGACCCATGCGACCTTTTCGTTCTCCTCCAGGAATTCCGCCACCTTCTGCGCATTTTCACAGTGCCGCTGCACACGCAGGAAGAGCGTTTCCAGCCCGATCCCCAGCAGGAACGCATTGTGTGGGGAGGGGATGGAGCCGAGGTCGCGCATGAGCTGTGCGGTGGCCTTGGTAATATAAGCGCCTTTGCCAAAGCGCTCCGTGTAGGTCACGCCATGATAGCTCTCATCCGGCGTGGTGAGGCCGGGGAACTTATCGTTCTGCGTCCAGTCGAAATTGCCGCTGTCAATGATCGCGCCGCCGACACTGGTGGCATGACCATCCATATATTTCGTGGTGGAATGAGTGACAATATCCGCGCCAAATTCGAAGGGACGGCAGTTGATCGGGGTGGGGAAGGTGTTATCCACAATCAGCGGCACGCCGTGCGCATGTGCGGCCTTCGCAAACTTCTCAATATCCAGCACGTCGAGGGAGGGGTTGGAGAGCGTCTCCGCAAACACCGCCTTTGTGTTGGGGCGGAAGGCTGCGTTTAATTCCTCTTCGCTCACATCGGGGCGCACGAAGGTGAAATCGATGCCAAGCTTTTTCATCGTGACGGAAAAGAGGTTGAATGTGCCGCCGTAGATCGCGGTGGAGCTGACGATGTGGTCGCCCGCAGAAGCCACGTTGAAGGTGGCGTAAAAGTTTGCCGCCTGGCCGGAGGAGGTGAGCATCCCGGCCACGCCGCCCTCCAGCGCCGTGATGCGCGCCGCAACCGCGTCGTTGGTGGGGTTTTGCAGGCGGGTGTAAAAGTAGCCGTTTTCCTCCAGGTCGAAGAGCCGGCCCATCTGCTCGCTCGATTCATATTTATAGGTCGTGCTCTGCACGATCGGCAGCACGCGCGGCTCGCCGTTTTTAGGCGAATAGCCGGCCTGGACGCAGTTGGTGTTGATGTGGTAGTTCTTTTCCATCACAGTTCAGTCCTTTCGGGTTATCGTTTAATTGCCGTTTTAATCCTCTGTCAGGAATTTTTGCATGATGCCGGAGCCATATTCAATGAAATTGCCCGTTGCCTTGGCAGATTCTTCATTGATAGAATCAACTCCGCTGGATTTTTCCTTGTTTTTATGATAGATCATGTATGGAACCGGGTCGCCCGCATGCGTGCGCGTAACAATCGGCGTGGGGTGGTCAGGCAGGATCATCACTTTATAGTCGCCATACTGTTCGAGCGCAGGCAGGAGGACGGAGAGCACTTGCTCGTCGATCAGCTCAATAGCGCGCACTTTATTCTCCGGTTCGTTGCGGTGGCCGCACTCATCAGGGGCTTCGATGTGGATATAGACAAAGTCCTTCCCGCTCGCTAACGCATCCACGGCGGCCTGGGCCTTGCCCTTGAAATTCGTGTCGATATAGCCCGTGGCACCCGGCACCTCCGGCGTATCCATCCCCGCGCATTTGCCGATACCCTTGAGCAAATCGACTGCGGAGATCACGCTACCCTTCACGCCGTAGGTCGCTTCAAAGGAGGGAAGCATGGGCTTGCTGCCTTGGCCCCAAAGCCAGATGCTGTTAGCAGGGCGTTTGCCCGCGGCGATGCGGGCAAGGTTGACGGGGTGATCTTTAAGTAGCGCATAGCTCTCCTCCATCATGGCGATGAGACGGACGGTGTCCGGATGCCGGGAGAGGTGCTCGCCCACCACGCGGCCGGAGATATCATGCGGCGGCGTCATGTGGCCAAGCTCCAATTTACCGCCGTGCCAGACCATGCAGTGGCGGTAGCTCACGCCAGGATGGAAAGCAAACTCCGCGTTGCCGAAATGTGCCTGTACGGTTTTGATGATCTCAGCGGCCTCTTCACTTGAAATATCGCCCGCGCAGTAATCTACCATGGTTTTCTCCGCATAGTCCGCTTCGTCTGACAAGGTGACGAGATTGCAGCGGAAGGCGACATCCGTATCGCCAAGATTTACGCCCATGCTGACGGCCTCAAGCGGAGAGCGGCCGGTATAATATTTTTTCGGGTCATAGCCCATCACACTGAGGTTTGCAACGTCGCTGCCCGGGGTCAGGCCCTCGGCAACTGTGCGCACGAGCCCCACCTCGCCGCGTTGGGCGAGGGAATCAAATCGCGGTTTTTTCGCTAGCATCATCGGCGTTTTGCCGCCAAGCGCGGGCACAGGATAATCCGCCATGCCGTCATAGAGAACAACTGCGTATTTCATGTTAGAAACCAAGTCCCTTCATTTCATTTGGAATCAAACAGGCAAAGCGCCTTATTTAAAATATGCTACGCCGGAGGCAAAGATCTTCTGATCCTTCTCGCCGGGCACGTTTTTGTAGAGGTGGTCGCCCCTGCGCTCAATGTGCGCCATCTTGCCGAACACGCGGCCATCGGGGCTTGTGACGCCCTCGATCGCACAGATAGAGCCATTGGGGTTAAAGCGGATATCCCCTGAGGGCCGGCCTTCAAGATCAACATACTGCGTGGCAACCTGACCGTTCGCAATCAGGCGACTGAGCGTTTCCTCATCCGCCACAAAGCGGCCCTCGCCGTGGGAAACAGGGGTAGCGAACACTTCGCCCGCCTCCGTGCCTGCCAGCCACGGGGATTTCACGCTCGTCACACGCGTATAAACCATACAGGAGACGTGTCGGCCAATGTTGTTGAAGGTAAGCGTCGGGTCCGTTTCCTGCGTATCGGTGATTTTGCCGTAGGGGACGAGGCCTGTTTTAATCAGCGCCTGGAAGCCGTTGCAGATGCCGAGCATCAGGCCGTCGCGGTGGTCGAGCAGCTCAGTCACCGCGTCGCGCACGCGGGGGCTGCGCAGGGTGGTGGCAATAAATTTGCCGGAGCCATCCGGCTCGTCGCCGCCGCTGAAGCCGCCGGGCAACATAACGATCTGTGCCTGCTTTATGAGCTTTGCCAGTGCCTCGGTGGATTCATCAATCGCCTGCGGCGTGAGGTTGCGCATCACGATCACCTGGGCTTCGCCGCCTGCGCGCTCAAAAGCGCGGGCCGTATCATACTCGCAGTTGGTGCCCGGGAAGACCGGGATCACCACGCGCGGTTTTGCCATTTTGATCGCGGGCGCTCTGCCGGAGCGCTCCGTATAGAGCGGGATTTCCGCCTGCATGGAGGGCTCCTCCGCCTTGGTCGGGAATACGGGCTCAAGCGTACCCGTCCAAGCGTCGATGAGCGTATCGACTGGGAGCGTCTCCCCGTCGATTGCAAACTGGCCGTCGTCCGCCGTTACGCCCAACTCCGTAAACTGGAAGCCGTCGAGCGAGACGCCGTCGGCCAGCTCCGTCACAATGGAGGCGCATTCCGGCGCAAAGAGGGTTTCGGCGGTCAGGCCGTCCGCAAAGCGGAAGCCCAGCTTGTCGCCGAACGCCATGCGGCACACGTTTGCCGCCGCGCCGCCCTCGCGCACCACGCTGGCGGCGAGGATGCGCCCATCAGACACCATCTCGGAAACGCGGTTGAGGAAGTCTGTAGCATGATCCCAATCGGGCAGGAGCGTTTCTGCATCCACTGGCAGGTGCAGCAGCACAACGCGGGAGCCGCTCTTTTTAAAGATGGAGGAAACGGTTTTGCTCGCCCTTGTCGCCGCGACGGCAAAGCACACAAGCGTGGGCGGTACGTCGAGCTCGTTGAAAGAGCCGGACATGCTGTCCTTCCCGCCGATGGCAGGCACGTTGAAGTGCAGCTGTGCGGTCAGCGCGCCGAGCAAAGCCGCCGCAGGCTTGCCCCAGCGTTCCGGCTGATCATGCAATCGCTCAAAATACTCCTGCATGGTGAGCCTGGCGGTAAAGGGCTTCGCTCCAATCACAGCGAGCTTTGCCAAAGATTCCGTCACCGCGTACGCCGCACCATGGAAGGGGCTCCAGCGGCTCAAAGCCGGAATAAAGCCATAGCTCATGGCAGTGGCGGTGTCCGTTTCCCCCTTTAGAACCGGGATGCGTGCGCACATCGCGTCCTCCGGCGTGAGCTGATATTTGCCCGCGTAGGGCATCAACACCGTGCCCGCGCCGATGGAGGAGTCGAACCGCTCCACCAGCCCCTTCTGCGAGCAGACGGGCAGGCGCGCAAGGTTCTCCCGCAGCGCCTGGGGCTTCGGCTTCCCCGCAAGCTCGGCCGGAACAGCAGAACGATAGTTCTTCTTTGGGTTTACAGCCGCAATTTTCGCCTGCGCGTGCTGGGTAACGCCGTTGGTATCAAGGAAGGCACGGCTGAGGGATACGATGGTATCGCCGCGCCATTTCATCGTTAAGTAGGGTTCGTCTTTGACGACAGCCACCGGAGTTGCCTCCAGGTTTTCTTCTGCGGCAAGGGCGGTGAATGCCTCCACATCCTGCGCAGCGAGCACGACTGCCATACGCTCCTGTGATTCGGAGATGGCGAGCTCTGTGCCGTCAAGGCCGTCATATTTCTTCGGAACGGCGTCGAGGTCGATATCAAGCCCATCCGCCAGCTCGCCGATGGCAACGCATACGCCGCCCGCGCCGAAGTCGTTGCAGCGCTTAATCATGCGCGCCGCGTCGTGGTTGCGAAACAGCCGCTGGAGCTTGCGCTCAGTGGGCGGGTTGCCCTTCTGCACTTCTGCGCCGCAGGTTTCGATAGAGGAGGTGTCATGCGCCTTGGAAGAGCCGGTGGCTCCGCCGCAGCCGTCACGGCCTGTACGGCCGCCAAGCAGAACGATCACATCCCCTGCCTGCGGGCGCTCACGGCGTACATTCTCCTTCGGGGAGGCGCCGATGACCGCGCCAATTTCCATGCGCTTAGCGGTATATCCATCGTCATATAGTTCTACAACCTGCCCGGTGGACAGACCGATCTGGTTACCATAAGAGGAATAGCCTTGCGCTGCGCCGACAGTAATCTTCTTCTGTGGCAATTTTCCAGCCAATGTATCCTCAAACGGAGTCAGCGGATTGCCGCTGCCGGTGACGCGCATGGCCTGATAGACATAGGCACGCCCGGAGAGCGGGTCACGAATCGCGCCGCCCAGGCATGTAGCCGCGCCACCAAAGGGCTCAATCTCTGTGGGATGATTATGCGTCTCGTTTTTAAACTGGACGAGCCAGGTCTCCGTTTTACCATCGATCTCCACGGGCACTTCAATTGAGCAAGCGTTGATCTCCTCGCTCTCGTCGAGATCTGGCACGAGGCCGCGCTTTTTGAGCACCTTGGTGCCAATAGTGGCCATATCCATGAGCGTCATGTCCTTTTTACGCTCCTGATAAACCTCTGTACGGGCGACAACATATTCGAGCCAGGCGGATTCAATGGCGCGTGCCAACGGGCCTTTTTCAATATCCACCGTGTCCAGCTGTGTTAAAAAGGTAGTGTGGCGGCAATGGTCAGACCAATAGGTATCGATTACCTTGAGCTCTGTCACTGCCGGATCGCGCTTTTCCGTATCTCGAAAATAATCGCGGCAAAACACAAGATCGGCAACACTCATGGCAAAGCCCATCTTCGCATGATACCGCGCAATCTCTTCATGCGTCCATTGGATAAAGCCGGCTACCCGCTCAATATCGGCAGGCTTGTCCGCATGAAGCTGCAAGCTCTCCGGCAGTTCCATGGCGGCCTCTCGGGATTCCACAGGGTTAATCAGGTAATTTTTCACCGCTTCAAACTGCTTGTCCGTCAAATCCCCCTTGAGCGCAATCACGCGCGCGGAGAGAACGCTTGGCCGCTCCCCCTGGGTAAGCAGGGCGATGCACTGCGCCGCGGAATCCGCGCGCTGGTCGTATTGGCCGGGGAGATATTCCGTCGCGAAAACTCGCCAGCCGGGCTCTACAGAGAGCGCGGCGGACACGGTATCCACATTCGGCTCGGAGAGAATGGTGCGGGAAGCACGATCAAAATCAGCCTCGTCGACCCCTTCCAGATCATAGCGATTGACGACGCGGACCGCCTCAAGCGCGGCAATCCCCAGATTCTCGCGCAGGTCGGCCAGCATATGGCGAGCCTCCACATCGAATCCGGGCCGCTTTTCCACAAAAAGACGTTTTACGCTGGACATTGGCAAAACTCCTTATCCCTAAATCATTCAGATATCCGTTCTTTGCGGATACCGATACTTAGATTTATCTTACCATATCGGGAAAAAATAAAAAAGGGCAAAATGTGCCCAGCAGAGGAGTAGGGATGAAAAAATTTTGTGGATAGCGCAAAAGCAACCCTTATGGAGAAAAGTCATAGCGGACGCAGCGGCAAATACGCATGAAAGCTTCTCATTTCGTTCATAATAGAAATGGCTGCAAGATCATTGAAAGAGAACGTTTGCAAACTGCCAGGAATCAGAAAGGAATGAGCATCATCATATGCACGAGGCCATGACAAAAATAGAAGCGCGCGCGCTCTTGGTGGGGCATAATGCATCGGCAAACGCCCTATGGCTGCTCTCCGGGCTGATTGTATTCCTGCCCTGGGTGCTGACGCCCTTGGCAAGGCGCGTGATTGCGCTGCCACAGGCACAGGAGGCCTTTCGCAGCATGGGAGGGGAAACAGCCGCGCTCATGATGGTGTTCGTCATATCCCTGCTCGCGCTGGCAGCCTGCGTGCTACTCTGCGCGCCGCTCAAAGCAGGGCGAATGGCCTGGTTTTGGCGGCAGAGCGGCAGAAACGGGCGACATAACGGCATAGGCGCCCTGTTTTCCCCTTTCCGCCCCGCGCGCAGAGCGATGCGGGCTGTAGCGCTATGGCTCGCACTGCTGGTTCGGAAACTAGGCTGGGCGCTTCTTTTTTGCGGGCCTGGGGCTATTTTGCTCGGCATCGCATGGTATAAGCTGGTGAATGGGAGCGAAGCAATCCTATTTTTAATTCCCTGTATTTCAGGCGCTGTTTTTTTGATCACGGGCCTTCTCTTCTTTCTGGTTGTGACACGGCGCTACTTGTTGGCTTTTTACCTGTTTGATGAATCAGACAAGGCCACAGCCTCCGCTGTCATCCGGGAAAGCGAACGGGTGATGGATGGGCAGATGGGCAGGGCGGCCGCCTTTGCGCTCAGCTTTGCGCCATGGATCCTATCCTGCGTTTTCCTGTTCCCTATTTTTTTATGTTTACCCCTACTACCAGCAAGCACACGCTGTTTTTGCCCGTCAAGCACTGAATCTCGCGCCGCGCAGCATTGCACGGGACGCGGAAATTTAACCGATTACATGCTTTTTGATTGGCTCTAGCGCTATTTTTAGATAATTTAACAGAAATCTCTGCGTAAACTTCGCAATTTGTTTACAGTTCATCAACTTTTCTCTTCAAAAATAATGCTATACTCTCGTGTGTAAAGGTTGCAAACCGTGCGTTATGCATGCAGATTTTCACATGGGAGGCTTCCCCTTGGTACTGAACCGTAGGGCCATTAAGGCCAACGCCCGGCAGTTTCTTACAAACGGCCAATGGGTGCATTTGTTTTTAGCCGGCATTATCATCGAGGCCGTCAATTATATCAACTTTGGCACGTCGCTTTACGTCCAGCTGCGCAACACATTTAATGCGATTTATCAAACGCAGTTCATCAACGTATCGTGGAACATGATGTCTCTGATTGCACTGTTGCTGCTGCCGCTTGAAGTTTCAATCGCAGGGTATTATCTGGGCTGCCTGCGTGGAAGAGCGCCGGGCCTCGGCAGTGTGTATGAGGAAGCAGCTGCGCATTACAGCCACTATTTTGGCACCATGCTGCTGCGTAGGATCTACACCGTGCTATGGACGATGCTTTTTATCATCCCCGGGATCGTCAAATCTCTTTCCTATTCCATGGCGGCTTTAATTCAACACGACAATCCAACGCTCACCGCCTCCCAAGTGCTCAATTTGAGCCAGCGGATTACAAAGGGGTACAAAGGGAGCCTCTTCCTCATGGAGCTGAGCTTTTTGGGGTGGTATCTGCTCGGAGCGGTCACCTTTGGCATTGCCTATTTATATGTGCATCCCTATCTTTACACCACACAGGCCATGTATTATGAGCTGCTGCGCCAGAATGCGCTCGACCGTGGAATTGCTTCCCCCTGGGAATTTGGCATGGTGCCGAACAACGCCTTTTCCCCCTATGGCAATGCGAAAAATCAGCCGCCCTATTGGCGGGAAACGCACCAGAGCTGGGATGCAAACCATGGCTGGCATCAAAACGATAACAGCTTCGGTTGGAACGACACGTCTTTCTATTCCCCGGGTGCATGGAAAGATGATGAGGATTTTTGGAATCCAGACCGGTGATCCAGCAAACGAAAATAGGAAACTGAGAAGCGGATTCCAACGAGGAAATCCGCTTCTTTCTATAACACATCAAAAATCGTAATGCTCACAGGCGGGCTGCCCGCCTGCGCCACGATGGCCTCGGCAATCTGCCGTTTACCTGATAGGCTTGCAGTTGCCTGAGATAGGGCTTTCCGCGGCACTGCGTGATCTCCAGACGAATACCATCCGCTTGGAGGGGCTTAGGCAGGAGGGCAAACCGGCAAATGCCAACGGTCGTGCCCTCATAAACTAACCTTTCCCGTCCATTAAGTCGCACGTAGATGCGGAAGGCTTCAATCCGTTGGGAAAACGCACACTGCTCTTTTAAAAGGACTTTATCAATCTTTTGTGCCCGCGCAAACTCCTGAATCACCTCATAGCGCCCGGCAACCTCCGTCGGCGTGTAGAAATCGGCTTCATTTGTGAGCAGATTCTCCGGGCCGTGCCCTGCTTCATGGGGTGCGGCGGAAACTTTGGAAACCAATGCGGGCAATTGGACTCCTTTTTTAATTTCGTCGCCCAGTTCTTTCAGACGCCTGACATCCATTTCATGCAGCAGGCCCTCCGTGTCCGGCGGAACGTTAAGCAAAAGCAGGCTGTTGCCGCCCACGGAGCCATAGTAGATACGCAGAAGGTTCTCCAGGCTGCGCACACGGCGGCTCTCCTTTTTATGATAAAACCAGCCGGGCCGAATAGATACATCCACCTCCGCGGGATACCACATAAAGGAATCGTAGTTCGCAAGGAAAGCGCGGCTTCCGAGATCCTCCAGATGACTATCAGAAGCCTGCTGTTTCATATCCTGCGCATCTGTCTGCTGGGAGTGGGAGGCGATATTCTGCGTTTCGCAGGAAAAGGCCGGCACAACGTTCCACTCGCTTTTTCTGGCGCGGCCGCTCTCGTTGCCCACCCAGCGGATATCGGGGCCGCAGTTTGATATAACCGCATCCGGCTGTAGCTCGCGCACGGTTTTGTAGACGCGATCAAAATCATATGGGTAAGGCTCTTTGCCGTCCATCTTCGCGCCGCACGCCCCATCCAGCCAGATGCAGAAAATTTCGCCGTAGCCGGTCAACAGCTCTGTGAGCTGGCGGACATAAAAATCATTGTATTCCGGCGTGCCGTAGAGAGGGCAGTTACGATCCCAAAGCGAAAGGTAAATACCGAATTTCAGCCCGTATTTTTTACAGGAATCACTAACCTCGCGCACTACGTCGCCGTGCCCCGCGCGGTACGGGCTGTTGCGCACACAGTATTCCGTTGTTTCCGTTGGCCAGAGGCAAAAGCCGTCGTGATGCTTTGCTGTCAGGATTACTCCCTTAGCGCCTGAGGCAGATACGGCTTCCATCCATTGATCCGTGCTTTGCCGGGTTGGGTTAAATAATTGGGCGGGAGCCTTGCCATCTCCCCATTCCTTATTGGTAAATGTATTGATCCCATAGTGAAAAAACACATGGAAACCGCCCTCCTGAAAGGCAGTCTGCCGCGGCGACGGCACAATGGAGGTGTAAAGCTCCAAACTTGATTGGGGCATTGGATTCCCTCTTTTCCTATTCTTATCTTTTTTGATTATAATTGACGTATATTTCTATCACATCCTGGAGGTACTTATGGAATCCTTGCTTAC
>ENA-OQDA01000370-OQDA01000370.1-human-gut-metagenome-genome-assembly--contig:-NODE-370-length-18939-cov-4.333723_pt1 | contig 18939 bp, 16 predicted proteins | sample MGYA00242771_ERZ504603 | MGnify/ENA primary metagenome ERZ504603 (study PRJEB26092, sample SAMD00036328) | human gut metagenome | host: Homo sapiens | study: EMG produced TPA metagenomics assembly of...
GGGTGCTGTCATTACTTATGACCCAAATTACCGTGCAAACCTCTGGAAGAACAAAGAGGATGCCATTGCCCAGATGAAAGCTCCCCTGCCGCTGGTGGATATCCTGAAGGTGTCCGATGAGGAGTTGCCCCTGCTCACCGGAACCACTGACTGCGAAAGCGGCACGGCACAACTGGCACAGAACGGCATCCGGCTGATTTTCGTCACCTTGGGTGCAAACGGCGTATTCTACCGCTTTGGGGACAAGACCGGCCATGTGGCAGGCGTCCCCTGCAAGGTGGGTGATACCAACGGCGCAGGCGATACCTTCTTTGGGGCGGCGCTGTCCAAGCTCTGCAAGGAGAAGCTGGACACCCTGACGGTGGACAAGCTGGAAGGCATTCTGGCTTTTGCCAACAAAGCGGCCAGCATCACCACCAGCCGCCACGGCGCTATCCCCGCCATGCCCACCCTTGCAGAAGTGGAGGGCTGAACCATGGCAGCAAAACAGGAATTTGCATCCCGATTTGCCAAGCACAAGGACGAGCTGGAATGGCTGTTCATGGAACTGTACCACAACCGGGAAGGGCTGGAGGTTCTGGAGCGGGAGATGGCAGAAGCCTACAACGCCCGCAGTGCTGAGCTGAAAGCACTGGACAAGGCACGCACTGCCGACCCGGAGTGGTACAAGCGTGGCAATATGTTCGGCATGACCATGTACACCGACCTCTTTGCCGGAAACCTGAAAGAGCTGGCAAAGAAGCTGCCCTACCTCAAGGAGCAGAAGCTGACCTATCTGCACCTGATGCCCCTTTTGCAGATGCCCCACCCTCACAACGATGGCGGCTATGCGGTGGAGGATTTCGATACCGTAGACCCGGCCCTTGGCACCAATAAAGATCTGGAAAACCTGACCCGGGAGCTGCGGAAAGCCGGCATCAGCCTGTGTCTGGATTTTGTCATGAACCACACCGCCAGCACCCACCGCTGGGCCATGGCGGCAAAAGCTGGCGACCCGTGGTTTCAGGCCTATTACCACCTCTACGAGGACCGCACCATCCCCGACCAGTACGAGCAGACGGTGCCTCAGGTGTTCCCTAACACCGCACCCGGCAACTTTACATGGTGTGAGGAGATGCACAAGTGGGTGCTGACCACCTTCCACGACTACCAGTGGGACCTGAACTACGCAAACCCGGCGGTGTTCGTGGACATGACCAAGAGCATCCTGCACCTCGCCAATCTCGGTGTGGAGGTGTTCCGCATTGATGCAGTGCCTTATATCTGGAAGCAGCTGGGCACCACCTGCCGCAATCTGCCGCAGGTGCACACCATCGTGCGGATGCTGCGCATGGTATTGGAATGCGTCTGCCCGGCGGTCATCCTCAAGGGCGAGGTGGTCATGGCTCCCAAGGAGCTGGCCGCCTATTTCGGCACCCCGGAAAAGCCGGAATGCCACATGCTCTACAACGTGTCCACCATGGTCAACCTGTGGGGTGCCCTTGCCAGCCGAGATACCCGGCTGCTGAAGGCGCAGCTGGATGCCCTCCACGCCCTGCCCGACAACTGCTGGTTCGTGAACTATCTGCGCTGCCACGATGATATCGGCTGGGGTCTGGATGAGGTGGTGGAGAAGCGGCTCGGCATTGACCCGCAGAAACATAAAGAATATCTGTACCACTTCTACGAGGGCAATTTCCCCGGCAGCTGGGCAAAGGGTGAGCTGTACAACTACGACCCTGCCACCGGCGATGCCCGAAGCTGCGGCACCACCGCCAGCCTGTGCGGCGTGGAGCAGGCACTGGAAAAGGACGATAAAACCGCACTGGACTACGCCGTGAAGCGTGACCTTCTGCTGCACACTGCTATGGCGTTTTTTGCAGGGCTTCCCCATGCTGAACTGCGGAGATGAAATCGCACAACTCAACGGCTGGGACTACAAAAACGACCCTGACCGTGTGGAGGACAGCCGCAATCTGCACCGCACAAAATTCAACTGGGAGGACGCAAAGCAGCGCACCCGGAAGGGCACGCTGCAAAACAAGTTGTGGCAGGGCATGGAGCAGCTGCGCCAAATGCGTGCAGACCCCTGCTTTGCCCCGGATGCGTGGGTGACCACATGGGACAGCCACAACCCCGGCGTGCTGGCGCTGGTACGCAAGCGCGGCGAGGAAACACTGGTGGGCCTGTTCAACTTTACCGAGTACCCGGCAGGGGCCAGTCTGGACGCTCTGGGCGGCGAGTATCACACCCCGGAGGGCACTTCCGTCTGGCTGGCGGATGTGGAACTGGAGCCGTATCAGGCACTGCTGGTAAAAACAAATAAGTAAAGCGGAATACTCCGGTAACTTTCTCTTGGTCAGAAAGTTGCCGGAGTATTTTTGTTTCGCGCAAACTGCAAGGTCACTGGATCATTGAAATGTCGGAGATGATTGCCACCGCCAATGCCACGCGTGCCTGCGCAAAAAATCCCCCCGATACCGGGTATCCGGTATCGGGGGGATCTGTCATTCTGAGGCTTTACGGAGGAAGCGCTCAGAGGTTACTTTTTGGGGAACGCCTTGTTCCAGATCTCAATGGTCTTGAACTTGGGCATCCAGCCGTCCGATTCAAACTTGCCTTCCCGTGCATCCAGCAGACCCTGCTCCACGCACCACTGAGCGGCCTTGGCCTGCTCGGCATCGGTGATGTCTGCAAAGGCGGGCTGTGCGGCGGGTTCGGGCTTGCCCTTCTCAGTCCAGATGAGCAGTGCCAGCTGGCCGCGGTTTGCGGGGATGGCTGCACCCTCGGGCAGGAGGCCGTGCAGGATCACGCGGGTGGCGATCTCGTAGCCGCCCCAGATGGCTGCACCGCCCACGGCCACGGCGGCAATGGTGCCGCCTGTGGTATCCATGGGTGCAGGTTCTACGCCGAAGTCTTCATCAATAGGTTCGTCCGGGTCGGCCACCGCGCTGGCCGACCAGTGGGCGATCAGTTTGACCGGGTAAACGGGCATCTCAAACGTCGTGGCCGCGCTCTTGGCATTGTCCAGCTTGAGCTGCAGATTTTCCGGAATGCCACCGGGGAATTTCTCGTAGAAGCTATCGGGGTACTTGATCTCCCATTCCACGAACTCCATGCCGGGGTATTTCTCGGCATCATACGGGGTAGCTGTGATCTCCACCGTGGTGCCGATCTCTGCGGGGATATCGCTGCCCTCGTCCAGAGTGGACTTTGCCGTGCCGCCCGTAACAGTAACGGTACTCCTCAGCACGGAAGCGGGGATGCTGTAAACGGCGGTCAGCTTCACGCCTTCCTGCGGCATGGTAAAGACGATCTTTTCCGTGCCCTTTTCCGTTTCGGAGCCCAGACTACCCTCAATTATGCCAATATTCTTGCTGGAATCTTTTTCCACCTTCCAGTGATGGAACGACTCATTCTCCTTGGCAGGCTCATCGGCTTCGATCGTGACGGTCTGGCCCGGCTGTACGAACACCGTGCCCGTCTGGCTTTCGCCCTCTCCGACGCGGATCGTGCCGCCCTTCACTGTGACCTGCATATCTAATACAGGTGCCGGGAAGCTATAAGAAGCTTTCAGCTCCACCGGGCTGGCCGGCATGGTGAAGGTCATAGTTTTTTCGGTATTTTTCTGCTCTTCGGTCAGTTCAAAGCCTTCCGGGCTGATCACTTTCCAGCCGCCGAACTTTGTAACACTCGGGTTTTTGTTCTTACCGCTCACCGTGACCTTTTCGCCTGCAAAGGCGGTATTCAGGCCGGTGGTGTCGTCGCCCACCTGTGCGGTACCGTTTTTCACGGTAATGCTGTAAGTCTCCCTCGGCTCAATGCGCAGGTAGTTGCTTTCTACCGTATCAGGGAGCGGATGAATGCGCGGGTCGATCAGCTTTGCATCCGGCTCTTCGCTGGTATAGTAGACGTAGTTTTTGCCGCCTGCCTGTGTAAAGGCAACAGTGCCCACACGGCCGCCCTGTGCGTTGTTTTTCAGGGTCACAGTACCGGAAGCGGTGATCTTGGTATCTCCGGAGACTGCTCCTGCGGCATCTCTGATGGAAATGGTGACATTCTCGGCGTTGTTGATGGTCAGTTTTTCCGCCGCTCTGCCAACGGTGCTGTAAATGGCCACGTTACCATTGCTGGTGATATTTGCGCTGCCATTCACAACGTTGCTGCCTGCAGAAAGCGTCACTTCGCTGGAATCATAAATGTTCAGGCTTCCGTTCACAGCCATACTTTTGTCGCTGCGGATATTCACCTTACCGGTGCAGTTGATGTCAGCCTCGCCCTGAATTGCATCATACCGGTCACTGGTAACGGTCACATCGTGTGCACCTACAGCACTCGAATCGCCTTGCTGTCCGATCGTCAAACTACTTCTTGCGCCGATGCCGCCGTTCAAAATGACATCCGTCTCCGGCGCTCTGACCTTCAGCACATAATTGATCCTCTCTTTTGCCGTCAGGGTCTTTTTCTCAATGTCATAGCAGAGGGCACCATCACCTAAGATATCTTTATAGTTTACACCGTTAACAGCTGTCTCATTGACTGTAATATCCCAGTTTGCGGTATTCTCCACATTGCCGTTTTGGTTCACATAGGTACGGCACCGGTCATGGCTGTTCTTTGCTGATTTCGCCATTCGTGCCGCCAATCCAGACACCAGTACCGGATTTTACGGTAACATTGCCGCCGGTGATCTGGATGTTTTCGCCTTTGCCACTCACTCGTCCGCCGCCAATAGCCGCAACAGGGCCGTTTCCGCCGCCGGACTCTGCATATACCGTGCCGCTCTCAATGGTAATGTTTTTGCCGTCACCTTGAAAGCCGCCGCCAATGCCTGCTGCTTCGCCACCGGGTATCGCCGTTACATTACCATCGCGAATCGTAATATTTTGACCCGCCGCGCTTTGACCTCCGCCAATGCCTGCACCCCAGTTACCGCCGTTGGCCTCGATCGTACCACCTTCAATCACAATATTGCTGGCATTTTTATGCCATGCGCCGCCAATGCCCGCGCCGCTCTCGCCGCCGGAAGCATTCAGCGTACCGAAGCCGCTGATGGTCAGGGTCCCGTTGTCGTCGGCCTTTTCCACACCGGCGTGTTTCGGGCCGCTGCGCAGGGTATTCGTGTTCGTGCCTGCAATGATCAACTCCACATTGCCGCTGACCGAGACTGCCGCGCCGGAAGCATTGATCTTGACATTAGACAGTGTGACTTTTGCACCAGTGGTGCCGCCTTCGATGGTAATGGTATTGTCCGTCGGGCTGCCGTTCGTTGTGATAGACAGATTACCCCTTTGCTGAGCTTCATTATTGCCCTGCTTGGCATACTGTTTGCCATCCTCCCCAATATAGACTCTGATGCTGCCGTTCTTGAGATTCATCTGATACGCAGGTTCTTCTTCCATCATACCGTTCTCTTCGTCCAGCACGCTCACCGCGCTTTTGGCGGCGGTGCTCTGCTGGAGCAGGGCATCGGTGCTTGCGGCCAGAGCCGGGGCGGAAAGGCTGAACATCATGCACGCCGCCAGCGCAGCGGAAGCTGCCCGCCGGGCCAAAATATTTCGTTTCATAGGGTTCCTCCTTTGCGAAAATTATTACGGGGGGGTGGATGTATTACGGTACTTTGATTATCTCACACTTTACCGGATTTTGGAAGCAAACCTGCGTGAATCGCCCTAAAAGCAGCGTGAAAAGCATGATTTGTGCCGGTTCTGTTGCAGTTGTCCGGCCCGCAGGCACAGCAAAGCCCCCCGGCAGGTCTTCGTCTGCCGGGGGGCTGTTTGCTGTTTTACTGCTTGGGGAACGCCTTATTCCACACTTCGATCACCTTGAACTTCGGGGTCCAGCCTTCGGGCTCAAAGCGGTCGCCCTTGGCATCCATGGTGCCCTGCTCGGTGCACCACTGTGCGGCCTTGGCCATATCAGGGTCGGTCACATCCGCAAAGGCGGGTGCGCCTGCGGGTTCGGGTCTGCCTGCGGTGTTCCACACCAGCAGTGCCAGCTGGCCGCGGTTTGCGGGGATGGCTGCGCCCTCGGGCAGGAGGCCGTTCAGAATCACGCGGGTGGCGATCTCGTAGCCGCCCCAGATGGCTGCACCGCCCACGGCCACGGCGGCAATTGCACCGCCCGTGGTATCCATGGGTGCAGGTTCTACGCCGAAGTCTTCATCAATAGGTTCGTCCGGGTTAGGCTTGGCCACCGGGCTTGCCGACCAGTGGGCGATCAGTTTGACCGGGTAAACGGGCATCTTAAACGTCGTGGTCGCGCTCTTGGCATTGTCCAGCTTGAGCTGCAGATTTTCCGGAATGCCACCGGGGAATTTCTCGTAGAAGCTATCGGGGTACTTGATCTCCCATTCCACGAACTCCATGCCGGGGTATTTCTCGGCATCATATGGGGTAGCTGTGATCTTCACCTCGGTGCCGATCTCTGCGGGGATATCGCTGCCCTCGCCCAGAGTGGACTTTGCCGTGCCGCCCGTAACAGTAACAGTACTCCTCAGCACGGAAGCGGGGATGCTGTAAACGGCGGTCAGCTTCACATTGCCCTTGGGCATATCAAAGCTGATTTCTGCGGTGCCTGCTTCAGTCGCAGAACCCAAACTGCCCGCAGTCGGGGCAAAGCTGGCGCTTCCCTCTTCCACCTTCCAGTGGTGGAACTTCACGCCCTTGGCGGCATCCTCATCGGTGGGTGCGTTGGCCTTGACGGTGACCGTTTCGCCCTCAAAGGCGGTAGTAATCTGGCCGGTGGTGTCGTCGCCCACCTGCGCGGTGCCGTTCGCAACGGTAATGCTGTAGTAAGTCTCCCTCGGCTCAATGCGCAGGTAGCTGCTTTCTACCGTATCAGGGAGCGGATGGATGCGCGGGTCGATCAGCTTTGCATCCTCGGCTTCGCTGGTATAGTAGACGTATTTTTTGCCGTCTGCCTGTGTAAAGTCAACAGTGCCCACATGGCCGCCCGGTGCATTGTTTTTCAGGATCACAGTACCGGAAGCGGTGATGTCGGTATTTTCGGAGACTGCTCTTTCGTCATCACTGATGGTAATTGTGACATTCTCAGCCTTGTTGATCGTCAGTTTTTGCGCCGCTCTACCATCGGTACTCTCAATGGTCACGTCACCCTTGCTGGTGATAGTCGCATCGTAATTCACCGCAGCTGCACAGTTTGTATAAATGTTTACTTTGCTGGAATTTATAATATTCAGGCTTCCGTTCACGGCCATGAATCCGCCGCTGATATCCACCTCGCCGGTGCAGTCGATCGTGCTGGTATCATTTCTGGCCATAATTGCAGCCAGTTCATTGCTGTTGACCTTCACATTACGTGCCTTCTCCACAATCAACTTTGCAGCCACAGCAATCTGATCTTTACCGTCCAGATTTATATCCTTGCCGGGTGCGTTGATTTTCAGAGACGAGCGCTTTATTCTGCCATCCGACTTCAACGTTTGGGTGGTCGGGTCGTAACTCAGCACACCATTTCCTAAAATGTCTTTACAGTTTTTGCTGGTAACGCGGGTTGGTGTAGTGTTCTCGCTGCCCACCTCAAGGCCATAATCCTGTACAACATTGTAATTCGGGATCAGAGTCACGTCCTCGTCCGGCATGGTAAAGTTGACTTCTTTTGCTGTCAGCTGGTCAGACTTCAGCACGCCGTTCGGGTCAGTCCAGTCGGTAAACTCAGCATTTTCTCTGCCTGCTGCGGTCACGGTGACCTTTTCGCCCGCAAAGGCAGTCTTCAGTTCTGTATTCTGCCCCTGCAGCTTGATGGCTGCATCTTCTGCAGTATTGATGTTGTAGCGCATTTTCGGCGCAATGCGCACATACTTTGCCGTTTCTACTGGGATGGGCATAACATTCGGGTCAATTGCAGTATCTGCTGTATCATCGGTGTAGTAACCATAATCACCAGCGTAGGTAATGCTCTGTGCAATTCTGCCGTTTTGGTTCTTTTTAAAAAAGGTCGCCGGGCAGGCGCATTCAATTATCACATCGCCACCGACCGCAGAATCGCCCTCGCTTTCGATCTGCACACTTGCCGCGCTGTGTACGGTAAGGTTTCTGCCAATAGCCGCCCAAGAACTGTCATTCGTTATAACGGTCAGCTTCCCGGTGCAGGTAACATTTACATCGCTCTGAACCGCTGCAAATTTCTGACTGGAAACCGTCACATCATTCGCATTTTCAATTGTCAGGATACCGTTAAGTCCGCTATCCTGCAATGCAAAATACTTGCCATTCAGCTCTACATCCACGCCCGGTGCATTGATAGACAGGAGTCCGTAGATGGTTCCATTTGAGGTCAGCTTTTTGGCAGCCGGATCATAGCTGAGGGTACTGTCACTACTGTCACCAAGAATATTGTCGCAGTTTGCGCTGGTAACAGGTATTGCCTTTTTGCCGTGTGTAACAGTAATACCGTAGTTAACTATGTCACCATTTTCCGCGTCCAGCACGCTCACGGCGCTGCGGCGGGTCATGCTCAGCTGCATCAGCGCGTCGGTGCTCTCAGCCAGCGCCGGAGCGGAAAAGGTGAACATCATGCATCCGGCCAGCGCCGCCGATACTGCACGCCGGATAAGTTTGCCTTGTTTCATGGTACAACCTCCTTTTTCCCCTCGCATTTTTACGGGGAGGGGGTATATATTACAGTATCTTGATTATCCCACACTTTACCGCATTTTGGAAGCAAACCTGCGTGAATCGCCCTAAAAGCAGCGTGAAAAGCACAATTTGTGCCGGTTTTGTTGCAGTTGCCCGGCCCACAGGCATAGCAAAGCCCCCGGCAGGTCTTCGTCTGCCGGGGGCTTTGTTGTGTTATGAAAGATCAATCCTTCTTCTCTGCTGTGCGGGCAAAGAAGTTGGCGAGGATCGCACCGGAAATGTTATGCCACACGGAGAACACAGCGCCGGGAATGGTAGCCAGCGGATACTGTGCAAAGTGTGCGGCGGCCAGACTGGTTGCAAGGCCGGAGTTCTGCATGCCCACCTCGATGGAGATCGCGCGGCACTTGGTGGAGTCCAGCTTGAGCAGCTTGCCCACGCCAAAGCCGGTGAGGTAGCCCAGCACATTGTGCAGGATGACCACCACAAGGATCAGCAGACCGCTGGTCATGATCTTGGCGCTGTTGGCGGAGACCACGGCGCAGATGATCAGCACGATGGCGGTAGTGGAGACCAGAGGCAGCACGCGGACGGCTTCCTCGGTGAACTTATGGAAGAAGTGATTGACCACAAAGCCCAGTGCGATGGGCACCAGCACCACCTTGACGATGGACATGAACATGCTCATGGGGTTCACGTCAACACGCTGGCCAGCGTACAGCAGGGTGAGCAGCGGAGTGAGGAGAGGAGCCAGCACGGTGGAAACAGCGGTCATGCCAACGGACAGTGCAACGTCGCCCTTGGAAAGGTATGTCATCACGTTGGAAGAGGTGCCGCCGGGGCAGGTGCCAACCAGGATCACGCCAATGGCCAGCTCGGTGGGCAGGTGGAACACCTGCGTGAGCGCCCATGCCAGAAACGGCATGAGGGTGAACTGTGCAACGCAGCCGATAATCACATCCTTCGGGCGGCTGAACACCACCTTGAAGTCCCCCGGCTTCAGGGTAAGGCCCATGCCGAACATCACGATGCCAAGCAGGTTATTGACCCACGCCGTCTTTACCACGCTGAACGGGCCGGGGAAGAACAGGGCACCCGCGGCCACCACAATAACGATGGCGGCCATGTACTTGCCCACAAAGTCGCTTACTTTTTCCAGTGTTTTCATAATTGTTTCTCCTTTTCCTTCTGACATGCTTTGGGACAAAAGCATCCGCAAAATAAAACGCCCTTGTCCCCTACGGTCTGTAAGAGACAAAGGCGTGTAAAATCCTCTGCGGTACCACTCTTATTGCCAGCACAACGCTGACCACTCAGTGCACGTCCAACAACGCGCGGCCCGTGATAACGGGGGCCTGCCGTTCCTGCTTACTGGGGCGCACACCGTCCATTCAGCCGGAAAGCTCGGAGAGGATCTTCCCACGGATGCCCTGCACTGCCTTGCACCAACCGGCAGCTCTCTGCAGCATTCCTTCCGGGTACTTTTTCTCGTCATAGCCGTAATATTCTTGGTGACATGGAGTATACTCCCCTGCAAAGGCAAAGTCAATAGAATGAGGCCTTCTGATTTTTCATGCAGTTCATTTTAGGAGTGAAAGTGGTTCACGCAGCAGACAAAGCAGAATGGCATCGATGCCGACTGCTCCGGCAGGATGACGCGAAGCCATGGTCTAAAGAGTAGGCCGCAATGCCATCCCACCACACAACAAAAGACCGCTCATCTTTTCGGGTGAGCGGTCTTGCTGTTTCTGCGGTTTATTCGCCTTTGGCCTTTGTAAGCAGCATGTGCACGTATTCCGCGCAGGCATCCCAGTCGCGGGCGGCGGCCTTGTCCTTCGGCATCAGGCTGCTGGCAAGGCCCACGCCAAGGCAGCCCGCCTTGCGGAACTCCGGGATGTTCTCCGGCGTTACGCCGCCAATGGCAACATAGTTTGTGTCGTCCTGGAATCCGACAATCTGGGGCAGGAGAAAAACGACCTCTGAGCCGCTTTTTCCTGTCTGATACGCGAAAAAAGATTCCGTTCACCCAGAAGTGGACGGGATCTTTTATTGCTTATGGGGCTTTCCTGCAGCCGATCAGGCTTTGACGAAGGCAGCTGCTTACTTTGCAGCCAGATACTTGCCCAGCTCGCGGCCCAGCGTCAGGCACATACCAATGCTCACACCGGGGATCGGGGTGATATACTCGGGACCGAAGCGCATACCGCAGGTGTTGCCGGAAGCGTACAGGCCCTCGATGGGCTGATAATCCTCGTTCAGCACCTGCTGGTCATTGGTGGTCACAAAGCCGCCGGTGGTCACCAGTGCAAAGCCCAGACTCGGAGTGGTGACATGGGCGTAGAAGGGAGCCTTTGCAACTGCATTCAGGAAGTGCGGGTCCTTGGCAAAGTCGCTGTCGTAGCCCTCGGCGCAAACCTTATTGTACTGCTCCACAGTAGCGGAAAGGGCTGCAGGCTCCACACCGATGTACTCGGCCAGCTGTTCGATGGTGTCGGCGCAGTACCAGCCGTTGGCGCCCTCAGCACCAGCAGTCTTTGCGGCCTCAAAGTTGCCCTTCATGGCTTCCACCACAGCGGGCATGTCGTACTCGAATGCCTGATGGCCGGGGAAGCCGCGCAGGATCTGGGTCTCATAGGTGCTGTCGTAGATGGAGGTGATATTGCCGCGCTTTGCACGTGCCATGAAGAAGCCGTTGATCTCCGGGCCGGCAAAGGCTTCGTTCTGGAAGCGCTGGCCATTCTCGTCCACCCACAAGGGGCCGGGCAGATAGTCGGGCACGGCCATGGAGTCGAAGTTCATGGTGGAGATGTCGCCCTCCAGACGGCCGCCTGCCCACACACCCATCTGGATGGTGGAGCCGTCACGGCCAAAGGGAGCAAAGAAGTCCTCATCCTTGGTGAACAGACGCTTGATGTCCGGCAGCAGATCGTCCATCATTTCCTTGTTGCCGCCAAAGCCGCCGCCTGCCAGCACAACGCCATTCTTAGCGTTGATCTTGAGGTAATTGCCGTCGCTGTCCTGTGCGATCACGCCGGTGACCTTTGCACCGTCCATTACCAGCTGCACACCCTTGGTGCCAAACAGAGCGGTGGCATTGTCAGAGAAATTCTCCTCCACATAATTGTAATTGTCCCAGCTCAGGTCCTTCAGCTCCAGCTGACCGGCGGTGTTGTTGTTCTTCTCGCCGCTGGCGGGGTTCTCCCAGTAGTTCTCCCACCATTCCAGCGTGCCGGTGTAGTAGTGCATGCCGTTGTTCAGCTGGTGCACGGTGTACTCGTTGTCCGGCCAGAACTGGATGCGGGTCTTGGCCAGCGTGTCCGGGTTGATTTTGTCCAGCCACCAGTCCACAGTGCTGCCGCTGTTCTTGGCAAACTTCATCACCAGTGCGGTGTTCGCCTTGCCGTGGGTCTGCATCATCCAGTTGTTCACAAACTCCACTTCGTCCACCTTGGGCACACCGTGGCTCAGCAGGTAGTCCGAGTTGATGTGGCCGATATCGTGGCCGACCGTCCACCAGCTCTCGCGGGGCATGGCTTCCAGCACCAGAACGTTCTTGCCCTCTTCGGCCAGCTCACGGTAGCAGCTCAGGCCGGCATAGCCCATACCGATGATGGCAACGTCAACATCATAGGTCTTGGTGATCTCACTGTCCGGGATGGCTTCCGGGGCGGTGCGCCAGCTGGAAGCCTGCTCAGAAGCTTCCGGGGCAGACACTGCAGTGCCTCCCATAGCCTGTGTGATGCAGTCGTTCATGCACTGCTTCACAGCATCGCTGGTAATGGTTGCACCGGACACGCCGTCGATGGTGCTGTTCTGGGCTTCCAGCAGCTGCTTGATCAGGTCATCCTTTGCGGCCTGACCAATGGAGTCGGTCTCACCGGACAGATCCAGCTGGATGTCGGTAATGGCTGTCTCGCTGAAGGTGGCGGTCATGGTGATATCGCTCATGCCCTTGGCCGTGGCAGTGTAGGTACCCGGGGTGTACTTTGCAGCGGCAGAAGATGCAGCCGTGCTGCCGGAAGCAGCATTGCAGGCAGCCAGTGCACCGGCGGTGATGCCGCTCATGGCAGCAGCAGAAGCCAGCTTCAGAAAGCTTTTGCGCGAGATCTTTTTCATCTTGGTGGTTCCTTTCGTTTTTCTCTTTCTTCTCAATGTGCGGGGTCGTGTGCCCCTTTCGATTGTTAATTCTATCACAATATCTCGCACTTGAAAAATATTGCTTTCTTCTTATAATTAGAAGTAAAAGTTATAAGCAATTTTTTAAGAGAAAAAGGAGCCGGTCATGACCCTGCAGCAGATGCGCTATTTTATTGCGGTGGCACAGAATTTGAGCTTTTCCAAAGCGGCACAGCAGCACTATGTTTCCCAAACGGCGGTCAGCCAGCAGATCAAGCTGCTAGAAGAAGAACTTGAAACCGAGCTGTTCCAGCGCACACGGCACTCGGTGGCGCTTACCAGTGCCGGGCAGGTATTCTACGAGTATGCGGTGCGCATCACCGACCTTGCGGAAGATGCCGCCCGCCGCACCCGCGCCGCTGCTGCCGAGTGCAGCACCCCGCTTGAGATCGGCATGATGAGCGGCATGGAAAACCTGCCCATTCTGGAAAAGCTGCTGCTGTTCAAGGAGCAGCACCCTGCCATTCCGCTGCACTTTCATCTTGGGGATTTTCCCACCCTGAAAAAACGTCTGCAGCAGAAAAAGCTGGACTTTGCCCTGCAGCTGGAGCTGGTCCCGCTGGAGGATGCCTCCTCCCTGCTGCGTGCTCAAGTAGGCCAGCTGCGCCAGTACGTAGTGCTCAACCGCCAGAGCCACCTGTCCAGCTATGCGTCCCTGCACCGCAGCCAGCTTGCCAGCGAACAATATTATGTACCCGCCATGGATCGGGAGCTGTGGAACCAGTTTGCGCAAGTCCTCACCCGCCACGGCAGCGACCCGCAGAACATCAAATTTGCGTATTCCATGGAGGAGTTGATGTTGCAGCTGGCTTTCTACGGCGGCTATACCATCCTTGCCGAACCGGTGCTGGCTCAGCTGCCCGCCAACAAAAACCTCACTTTTATCCCGCTGGAAAACGATACCGTTCCCGCTTGGGCCGTATGGAACCGCGAGAACATCTCGCCCGCCCTCCGGCTGCTTCTGCGTGAGCTGGATATTGACCCGTGACCTGCTGCAGAACGCATTGACGATCTTGCGCAAAAGCGCTGCTCTTTTTTCAGAAATTCAGCAAGAAAGGTCTCTCCGGCGCTGCGTGGAGAAATGCAAAGGTCGATTACATGAATCAAAACGATCCTGTCCCGGACGATTTCACTCTTTCGCCGGCCCTTGTGGATGCACTGCCCGCGCTGTTTTTTTTGCCTGCAACATGGTACTGGTGGCAGGAATTTTGCTTTTATCATGAATATGCAGTGAGCCGGAAGCCTCTGATCTACAGAAGGCTCCCGGCTCATTTGCTATGGACTTTTTACGTGGATGCCATTCGAGTCCTTGATCGAAACAAAAAATTCCACGTCATGCGACTTGGGATTTCCTGGTAGCCTATTCTGTTGCTCAAACACCCCACTGGGGTGTTTGTTGCTGTCGCAAACGCAAACTTTCGATAAACAAAAAACGTACCCGAACCCTTTTCATAAAGAATCGGGTTCGAATACGAACTGTATGGTGGAGAATTAGGGACTCGAACCCCAGACCCCCTGCGTGTGATGCAGGTGCTCTAACCAGCTGAGCTAATCCTCCATATTTTGTTTTGTGCGTTCCGAACTGGAACGTGATTATTATAGCACGGCCTTTTCCAAAATGCAAGCCCTAATTTTAAAAAAATCACACTTTTTGTATCCGCTTTTCGGTTGCCCTTTGATGCCAAATCGTGTATACTGAACACAGAAACTTTCCCACCGGGAAAAGAGGTACAAAAAATGCTGACATTTCGTGGAATCATTACGCTGATCGTTCTGATCGTTCTGTTTGCACTGGCCGTTGTGTGGATCTCCAAGCAGGGCGGCTGGAAGGGCGAGGGCTGCGGCGGCAACTGTGCATCCTGCCACAGCCACTGCGAAAAACAGGACCAGAACAAAAAAGCCTGAGTTCAAAAATGCCCCCGGACATTGCCTGCTGGCAGCGTCCGGGGGCATTCTGCTTTCAGCTTTCCGTCTCGCGGTAAAACACTCCGCGCTCTGCCGCGTACACGGCAATGGTGCTCAGCAGGTCCTGATGGGCTTTCTGGTAAGTAGTGCGGCCGATGTGCAGCTGATCGATCACATCGTCCTCCGTGCGGTGCTGCACATAGCGCAGCTCGAACAGATCCGCACGCAGCGGGTCGTTTTGCCGGTAATAGGCAAGGCCCTCCTCAATGGCGGCGCACCAGCTGCGCTCCACCGGGCTTCGTGCACGCTGCCGCATCCCATACCGGTACAGTGCCAGCCGCGTCTGATTTCTCTGCTCGCTTGTCATGTTCTGCCCTCCTCTTTTCATCCGCGCGGCGTGCCAGCACTTCGCGGCGGTTCTGCTCTTCAAAAAAGCAGAGATCCCGCTCGTACATGCTCAGACCAAGCACCGCGCTCAGCCGTTCTGCTTCGCTCAGCTTGAACTGTGTGCGCCCCTGCAGTTTCAGGTTCAGTGCATTGGGGCTGATCTTCAAGGCTCGTGCCACATACTGCATCTTGTACCCACTGGCGCGGATATAATCCCGGATCATTTCAGTGTTTGCCATATTCCGCTCTCCTTTTTTCGTATCGGCAATGCCGTTCTACAATCTTTGGTTGTAGTATATTCTTTCATTGATTCAGTGTCAACCCATTTTTGCAAATTCGCAGAAAAAAGTTGATTTTAATGCAATTTTTTGGTATACTTCTGGTAACAGCATTCTTTTTACAGAACAACCATACGTTTTTCAGAGAGGTTTCGCATGTCTGAGCTTTCTACCCGTCTGCATCTGCGCCGCAAAGAACTGGGCCTTTCGCAGGAAGAGCTTGCCCAACGCATGGGCTATCGGTCCAAATCCTCCATTACCAAGCTGGAAAAAGGCATCAACGACCTGCCGCAGTCCAAGGTGGAAGAGCTGGCAGCCGCGCTGGAGACCACCCCTGCCTATCTGCTGGGGCTGGACACACCCTGTCCGCCGCCGGGCTTTGAGCCGCTGCCTGCCATGACGCAGGTCCCGCTGATTGGTTCCATTGCCTGCGGCACTCCTATCACGGCAGAGCAGAACATTGAACGCTATATCGGCGTTCCCGCCGCGTGGCACGCCGACTTTGCCCTGACCTGCCACGGTGACAGCATGTCCCCCACCATCTGCGACGGCGACATCGTATGCATTCGCTGCCAGCCGGAGGTAGAGCAGGGCGAGATCGCCGCAGTGCGCATTGGCGGCGAGGCCACCCTCAAGCACTTCCACCGGCAGGGTGATGCTGTGATGCTGCTTGCGGACAATGCCGCCGTCTGTCCACCCATGATCTTTACCGGCCTGCAGCTGGAAGAGCTGCACATTGAGGGCCGCGCTGTCGGCTTCTGCCGGGGGCTGTGAGCCGCCTGCAGTCTTTCAGGCACGTTTCATAAAAGAAGGAGGCTTCTCATGTTTTTCTCCCGCAAAAAGCCTGCCCATTCTTACGACCCCGCCACCCAGCAGCCCGCACTGCGGTGCAGCATCTGCACCGGGGAGCAGGTGGCCGGTTTCATCTCCCCGGATGGCCATTTCGAGGACGTTCAGCTCATCCGCACGCCTCAGGAACTGGACGCATTCCGGGCACAGTACGGCATCCCGCCGGAATGCCCCCTGAAAAAGATCTATTAAAAGGAGTTCACCATGCCCACTGCACCTGAAGAGATGACCCTGAAGGTCATTGCCCATATCCATACTGCCTTTCCCACCAAGTTCGGCATCCCGCGCCAGAGCGGCCTTGTGGACGAGCTGCGCGGCGAGGTGATCTTTACGCCCGAATACCGCAATGCCGATGCCGTGCGCGGTCTGGAAGATTTCAGTCACATCTGGCTGGTGTGGCAGTTCTCCGGCGCGGTGCGGGACAGCTGGTCCCCCACTGTACGCCCGCCGCGCTTGGGCGGCAACACCCGCATGGGCGTGTTCGCCACCCGGTCGCCGTTCCGCCCCAATCCTCTGGGCCTTTCCAGCGTGCGTCTGGAAGGCATCGAGCACCGGCCGGACGTTGGCCCGGTGCTCATCGTGCGCGGTGCCGACCTGATGGATGGCACCCCCATCTACGACATCAAACCTTACATCCCCTATGCCGACTGCCACCCGGATGCCGCCGAGGGCTTTACCGGCCAGACCCAGTTCCACCGTCTGCAGGTACAGTTCCCGCCCGAACTGCTGGCACAGGTGCCGCAGGCTGACCGCGCCGCCCTGACCGGCGTACTGGCAGGTGACCCGCGCCCCTCCTACCAGCACGACCCGCAGCGGGTGTACGGCATGGAGTTCGGCCCGGTAGAGGTGCATTTTACCGTGGATGGCGAGGTGCTCACCGTGACCGGCATCGCCCGCCGCTGAGAGGAAGCGTTTATGGAACTGCGGAACATCAATACCTTTTTGCACATCGCCGAGCTGCACAGCTTTTCCCGCACTGCGCGGCAGCTGGGCTATTCCCAGTCGGCGGTGTCCTCCCAGATCGCACAGCTGGAAGCAGAGCTGGGCGCACCGCTGTTCGACCGCGTGGGCAAGACCGTGCGGCTCACCGATGCGGGCCAGACCTTTTAGGCTATGCACGCACCCTGCTGGCCACGGCCCAGCAGGCGCAGGCTGCCCTGCAGCCCGCCCGGCAGATCAGCGGCAGTCTGCGCATCGCTCTGGCGGATTCGGTGTGTTCCACCTTCCTGCCCGGTCTGCTCAAACGCTACCACGCCCTGTGCCCGCAGGTGGAGCTGGTGTTGTGCACCGCCACTGCCGACGGGATGCTGCAGATGCTGGGCACAAATCAGATCGATCTGGCCTATACGCTGGACCAGCCCCTGCTGCAGCCCAATCTGGTGCTTGCGGCGGATGTGCCGGAGCCGGTGTGTTTTATTGCACCGTCCGCTCACCCGCTTGCCGGGCAGGAAGCCGTTACGCTGGAAGAGCTGCCCCGGCAGGAATTTCTGCTCACTGAGCGCGGCATGAGCTACCGCGACGCTTTGGATCAGTGCCTTGCCGCCCGCGGCCTTGCCATCCACCCTTATCTGGAGCTGGGCAGCGCTGCGCTGCTGTGCCAGATGGTGGAGCAGGGCATGGGTCTTTCCTTCCTGCCGGAGTACATCGTGCGTCCGGCGCTGGCAGCAGGTCGTCTTGCCCGGCTGAATGTGCCGGACTGCACCGTGGAGATGCACCGTCAGCTGTTTTACCACCGTGACAAATGGCTGACCCCTCAGATGAAAGCCTTTATCGAGCTGGTGCACCAGCCCGCGCCCGGCACTGCCAGCAAATGAAAAGAGCACGGGTCCATTGAAGCGTAAAGCTGAACACACAAACGAAAAACCGCCGAAGGTTTCTTTCCTTCGGCGGTTTCTCTTATGATAGGAGGATCAAAAATGATCGTCGCTAAAATGTTTAGTTCAGGATGGTCAGCTCGGTCTCGACGTCGAACAGGTGGACCTTGTGGGGATCGAATGCAACGCGGACGGTGTCTCCGTTGCGAGCCTTGGAGGTGGGAGCCACACGAGCGGTCATCTTGTTGCCCTTGTACTCCAGATACAGGTAGATCTCAGCGCCCATCATTTCGGAGACGTCCACCTGAGCATCCAGCTGGCAGTCAGTGTGCTTTGCCATAAACTCGGGCTCGTCGTCGATATCCTCGGGACGGATGCCCATCTTGATCTTCTTGCCGACGTAAGCATCCAGCTTGCCGTCTGCGGTCTTCTCCTTGGGCAGGGGGATCACGTCGCCGCCCAGGTCAACACCGTACAGGTCGCCCTTCTTGATCAGGGTGCCGTCCAGGAAGTTCATCTGGGGCTGGCCGATGAAGCCGGCAACGAACATGTTGCAGGGCATATCGTACAGGTTCTGCGGGGTATCGACCTGCTGGATGATGCCGTCCTTCATAACAACGATACGGTCGCCCATGGTCATAGCCTCGGTCTGGTCGTGGGTAACGTAGATGAAGGTGGTAGCCAGCTTCTTGTGCAGCTTGATGATCTCGGTGCGCATGCTGGTACGCAGCTTAGCATCCAGGTTGGACAGAGGCTCGTCCAGCAGGAAGACTGCCGGGTTACGAACCATTGCACGGCCCAGAGCAACACGCTGACGCTGACCACCGGACAGAGCCTTGGGCTTGCGGTCCAGCAGGTGCTCGATCTCCAGGATCTTAGCAGCCTCGTGCACGCGCTTGTCGATCTCGTCCTTGGGCATCTTGCGCAGCTCCAGACCGAAGGCCATGTTCT
>ENA-OQDA01000371-OQDA01000371.1-human-gut-metagenome-genome-assembly--contig:-NODE-371-length-18918-cov-3.022883_pt1 | contig 18918 bp, 24 predicted proteins | sample MGYA00242771_ERZ504603 | MGnify/ENA primary metagenome ERZ504603 (study PRJEB26092, sample SAMD00036328) | human gut metagenome | host: Homo sapiens | study: EMG produced TPA metagenomics assembly of...
CCAGGTAGCCCGGATTTCTGCACCAGATCCAGCTTGGCGCCCAGATCCAGGATCTCGCCGATCTTAGAGATACCCTCGCCGTACATGATATCGAACTCCGCCTCCTTGAAGGGAGGAGAGACCTTTGTTCTTGACCACTTTGGCCCGGGTGCGGTTGCCAATGATCTCCGAGCCGCTTTTCAGCGACTCGATGCGCCGCACGTCAATGCGGACGGAGGCATAGAACTTCAGCGCCCGGCCGCCGGTGGTGACCTCCGGGTTGCCGTACATCACGCCTACCTTTTCGCGGAGCTGGTTGATAAAGATGACCACGCAGTTGGTCTTGGCAATGGAGCCGGCCAGCTTGCGCAGGGCCTGGCTCATGAGGCGGGCCAGCAGGCCCACGTGGGAGTCGCCCATGTCGCCCCTCGATCTCGGCCCGGGGTGTGAGGGCGGCCACGGAGTCCACCACCACCACGTCGATGGCGCCGGAGCGCACCAGGGCCTCGCAGATCTCCAGGCCCTGCTCGCCGGTGTCGGGCTGGGAGATCAGCATGGAGTCAATGTCCACCCCCAGGGCCCGGGCATAGTAGGGATCCAGGGCGTGCTCGGCGTCGATGAAGGCCACCTCGCCGCCCCGCTTCTGGGCCTCGGCCACGATGTGGAGGGCCAGGGTGGTCTTACCGGAGGACTCGGGGCCGTAGATTTCGATGATGCGCCCCCGGGGGACGCCGCCGATGCCCAGGGCCAGATCCAGGGACAGGGAGCCGGTGGGGATGGCCTCCACCACGATGTCGGCGTTGTCGCCCAGGCGCATGATGGAACCCTTGCCGTAGGCCTTCTCGATCTGGGCCATGGCGGTCTCCAGGGCCTTCTTCTTATCGGCGGCGGGGGCGGCGGATTCCACCGCGGCCTTCTTCTTGTCTGCCATGTGTGTACTTCTCCTCTCACGGCGGGCGGGCCGCTGCCCGCCCTTATGAATTCAAAACGCCCTCCACCACCCGGCCGATGCCCTGGGTGTCCTGGAAGGTCTGAATCTGCTCAAACTGATTTTGGGCCAGAATGGCCCCCACGTCGCCGGCTTGGCCGATGCCCACCTCAAACAGCAGGGCTCCGCCCAGCCGCAGGGCGGCCCCCCACCGGCGGCGATGGCCCGGTAAAACGTACCAGTCCGTCGGCCCCCGCCGTCCAGGGTGGAGCGGGGCTCGTAGTCCCGCACGCTCACGTCCAGCCCCGCGATGTCCCCGGTGGGGATATAGGGCGGGTTGCAGGCGATCACGTCGAAATCCCACAGGGCCGCGTCGGGCGGCTCCAGGGCGTCGGCCTGAACGCAGGTCACCCGGGCGTGAGCTCGTTGCGGCGGACATTCTGCTTGCACAGCCGGAGGGCCGCCTCGCTCACATCGGCCAGCACCACCCGGCAGCCTGGCACGTTGGCAGCCACCGCCAGACCCACGCAGCCGCTCCCGGCGCACAGATCCAGCACCCTCGCCCCCTCTCCGGCGGCCCGGGCCAGCAGGATGGCCCGCTCGGCCAGCACCTCGGTGTCCATCCGGGGGATCAGCACGTCGGGGGTGATATCCAGGCCCAGGCCATAGAACTCCCACTCCCCGATGAGGTAGGCCACCGGCTCCCCGGCCAGCCGCCGCTCCAGCAGCTCCGCCAGCTTCTCCTCCACCGGGTCGGAGGCATAAAGGGCCATATCCCGGTAAAACTGCTCCCGGCTCTTGCCGGCCGCACAGCAGACCAGCTCCCGCGCCTCCAGCTGGGCGCCCTCCACGCCGGCCTCTCTCAGCCGCTTGCGGGCATCCAGGTAGAGGTTGTTGTACGTGGCCGCCATACAGAAACCACTCCTCTGTCTCTCTCTAATTTCCTCTCTCCAGGGGAATACCAGGCGGTTATCCCCCATTTTCTTCATGGGACAACTATGCATCGCCTCACGTGGGCTCTGCCGTCTGGGCGGCACAGCGGTTTTATTTCTGCTGGTGCCTCATCCCGCCGGTCCCCTTTACCACTGATCCTTCCCCTTCTCCTCCGGCAGCACCAGTGTAAATGCCCGGATGCCCACCTCGATCATGGAGTCGTCCGGCTCAAAGGTGGTCCAGTTCTGGAGCCACATGCCGGGAGCGGACACCAGCCGGGTGAGCCGGTTGTCGTAGCGCCCCACCACACGGTTCAGCTCATAGGTCAGGCTGACAATCACCGGCAACAGCAGCAGGTGCAGCCCCATCCTCGCAAACGTGTTTGTCACCTCCACAAAGGAGAACAGCACGCTGGACAGCAGGATACTCACCACAATCACCACAAAGGAGGAAGCTGGTTCCACAGCGGGGGTGGTGGCGTGGCTGAATACGCACGTTCTCCACCGTCAGGGGCAGGCCGTGTTCATAGCAGAAGATGGTCTTGTGCTCCGCGCCGTGGTACTGGAACACCCGGTGGATGTCCTTCATATGGGAACAGAGCATCAGATAGCCCATGAAGATGACGATACGCACCACGCCCTCCAGCAGGTTGCGCAGCCACATGGGCAGGGGAACGGCCAGGCCCACCAGTCCGGTGAGGGCGGTGGGCAGCAGGATGAACAGCCCCACGGAGAAAACGATGCCCAGCACCACCGCCACGGTGATAAAAAAGGAGGCGGCCTTCTCGCTGCCCAGGTGTCTGTCCAGCCAGAGCTCGAACCGGGAGGGCTCCTCCGGCTCCTCCTCGTCCTCCGGGAAAAAGGAAGCCGAGTACATCAGCGCCTTGACGCCGTTGGCCAGGGAGGAGCAGAAATTGAAGACACCCCGGAGCAGCGGCAGGCCCAGGGCGGGGTGCTTATCCTTGATGAGCACCCGCTCCTCCACCTGTTCCTCCAGCCCACCGTCCGGCTTGCGCACCACAACGGCCTTCTTCTCTGGTCCCAGCATCATGATCCCCTCAATGAGAGCCTGTCCGCCAATCATGGTCTTATAGGCTGTAGCGCAGGATTGCTTTGTTTCATTTGGCATTCGTACACTGTTCTCCTTAACTAATTGGATTCAATCGTTTCGTCTATTGTACCAAACCCGCGCCCCGATTGCAAGGGGCGCGGGTTTGATTTTTAGAACTTTTGTTCGATTACCGCCTGAGCTCGGATTGGCAAATGGATGGTTACAATGCACCCTCCCCCCTCGGCGTTGTCAATATCCAGGGTACCCTCGTGGCGGGTGATAATCTCGTCGCACACCGCCAGTCCAATGCCGGACCCCCTCGCCTTGGAGGACCCCTTATAGAACTTGTACTTCACGTGGGGCAGCTCCTCAGCCGGGATACCGGGGCCGTAGTCCCGGATGGTGATAACCACCTGGTCCTCGTCCCGGGCGATAGCGGTATCAATGCGCTTGCCCGAGCCGCCGTGCTTGGCGGCGTTGTCCAGCAGGTTGCAGAACACCTGCCGCAGCCGCTCCGGGTCCCCCGCGATGGGCGGAAACTCCTCGTCGCAGTCGAAGTGGTTGAGTTCAATGCCCTCCCGCCGGAAGAACTCCCGGTAGGTGTAGACCGCATCCTCCAGTTCCGCCTTGATGTCCATGGGCTCCACTGACAGGGTGAAGCGGCCGTCCTGGATGCGGGAGAACTCCAGCAGCTCCTCCACCATGTTGGTCAGCCGCCGCGCCTCGGAGACGATGATCCCCATCCCCTTCTTCACATCTCCCGCGTCCCGCACCTCGCCGTTCATGATGGTTTCCGCCCAGCCATTGATCGCGGTCAGGGGAGTACGCAGTTCATGGGACACTGACGATATAAACTCGTTTTTCATCTTTTCGCTCTGGTTGATCTTCAGCGACATGTCGTTGATGGTGTCGGTGAGGGCGCCGATTTCGTCATCATAGCGTTTCTCAATCTGTACGCCGTAGGAGCCCGCGGCGATGCGCTTGGCGGTTTCCGTGATGCCCGCCACCGGGTCTACGATGGAGCGGATGAAGTAGAGGTTGGAGAAGTACACCATGCCCAGGATACCCAGACCGATGCCCAGGGCGATGGCCACGATGATGATAATCTGCTTGTCCACCTTATTCAGGGAGGTGACATACCGCATGACCCCAACCACCTCCCCGTCGATCATCAGGGGGCTGGAGGCGGCCATGATGTGCTCGCCGGTGCTGGGGTCGGCGCCGATCCACACCTTGGTGCGCTTCATGCTGATGGCCTCGGCAATGTCCGGCGTTCCGGGGGAGCGAAAGGCCGTCAGGTCGGAGCTGGAAAAGCGGATCTGGCCGTCGGCGTCCAGATACTCTACCTCCAGCTTGTCGCTGTTGGGTTCCCCGGCCACCACCGCCCGGGCATTGTCGTAATACTCGGCTTCTGTGCGGTAGTAGTCAAAGCTGCTGATGGCGTTTTCCGCCTTCTGCTTGAGAGACTCACTCAGGGTGGAATAGTAGTAGCTCCCCATCGCGGCGGAGAAGGCCGCCACCGCCAGCAGCACGATAAACAGCACCACACTGATGGAGTTCACCATCCACCGCTTTCGGATACCTGTGATTTTCTTCATGGATCTTGTTGTCACCACCTGGGTTTGGTTCTAGGTCCCGGCCGCCCGGCCGGCATTAAAAGCCCCACTTATATCCATAGCCCCACACGGTGGTGATATAAGCAGGATTTGTGGGATCGTCATGCCCCGCAAAGCAGAGCTTTGCGGGGACCCCTCTTTTCCCTCTGCCCGGGGCAAGTGAATTGCCCCGGGCCAAGGCTTTTGCCTCCGGCAAAAACGCTTGTACGGCGCTCCGCGCCGCCCCGCCCCAGGGCGGGGCCCATCGAAGACGCCCCGTCCGCCTCTGGCTAAAAGCCCCACTTATACCCGTATCCCCACACGGTGGTGATATAAGCAGGATTTGTGGGGTCGTCTTCGATTTTAATGCGCAGGCGTCGGATGTTTACGTCCACGATCTTCAGCTCGCCGAAGTAGTCCCGTCCCCACACCGAGTCGAGAATTTCCTCCCGGGAGAGGGCTTTCCCCGGGTTGTCCATAAACAGCTTTATGATGGAGTACTCCACCTGTGTAAGCTTGACCCGCTGTCCGTTTTTCTCCAGGGTACGGTTGCGGGTGTTCAGCAGGAAAGGCGGCTGGCTGATCTCGCCGGTATCCACCGGGTCCCCTCCGCCGGTACGGCGGTAGAGGGCATCGATGCGGGCGGTGAGCTCCGCCGGAGAGAAGGGCTTGGTCACATAGTCGTCCGCCCCGGTCATCAGCCCGGTCACCTTGTCCATCTCCTGCGTGCGGGCGGTAAGCATGATAATGCCGATGTTGTTGTCCCCCGCCCGGATACGGCGGCAGACCTCAAATCCGTCCATGTCGGGCAGCATGATGTCCAGCAGCGCCACCTTGATGTCCGGGTTGCGCTTGAGCTGGGCCAGCGCCTCCTCCCCGGTCTCGGCCTCGATGGCCTCATAGCCGGCCCGCTTAAGGTTGATGACCACAAAGCTGCGGATGTTCGCCTCATCCTCCAGCACCAGTACCTTTTTCATCCCGTTTCCTCCTTTCGCACACAGGCGTCCGCCGTGGGCGCTAATCGCTGGTAATTAGGGCGAAATTGGCCTTTACGCCCTCCTCGTCCAAGCCGCAGTCCCAACCACTCTCGATCAGGCGCGCGGCATAAATGGTCTCCTTCTCCTCCCCGGTGTTGGGCAGGAGAAAGCGGTCGGCCATGTTGGCCCGCATTACGCGGTTGTCGCCGGTCAGCTTGTAGATGACCAGGAACGGCACCGGCGCTGTGTCCGCGCTTCCCTCCCAGTAAGAAAAGATTACGGCCCGCTCGCCGCCGCCCGCCAAGTCGCTGCGGGAGAGCGTCACCTTCCCCGACCACGCCTCGGGCAGAACAAAGTACCAGCCGTCCCGGCTGTTGTGGTAGGTGGTATATACCAGATGAGAAACCCCGTTGATGTCGTACTGCCACCAGCGGATGGCCCAGAAGTTGGGGGCCGTCCCCACATTGTTGGGATCGGGGAGCGCATAGGCGGATGGCAGCTCCAGTATGCCGTCATGGTTGATGTCGGTATAGGATACCTTCGTGCTCTCCACCTCGGTGGACCACCGGATGGTGCTGTCGCTCTCGCCGGTGTCCGGCTCCAGGGTCACATTCTCCAGCCCCCCGTTTCCGAGCTTCGGAAACAATGTCGGTGATCTGCCCGTTTTCAGCGTAGGTGGAGGTGACAAACAGCGCCGGCGCCATGTTCTGGAGATAGCCCGTCTTCATGCTGACCAGCTTCTCCACCCCGTTGGACAGTGGTGCGGAGGCGTCCAGCTCCAGGATACCATCCCGGAAGTTATAGACCTCCACTCGGCTGCCCGGCGCGCTGTTGACAAAGCTCTCTGCCTGGCCCACTTCCCCTGCCGCCATCTGGAGCACGAGGATTTCCTTCTGTCCATCCCCGTCAACGTCATAAATCTGGAAGCCGGCGTGGTCGGTGCGCATCAACTCAAGCACCTCATAACGGTCGATGGAGTAAGCCGCCAGGGAGTGCCTCTGCCCCGCTGTCTCCCAGTCCACGATGAGCTCCTTGGAGGGGCTGTCGTCAAGGTTCTCATAGTAGATGGAGTCAATCGCATTTCCTGAGCCCTCAATCACGGCCGCCACCTCGTAGTTCTCCCCCACTTGGCGGTAGATGTAGATCTTCAGCGGCCGCTCATCCGCACTCACCCGGAAAAAGGCAATAGCCTCCTGTACGCCATCCCCGTCCAAATCCTGAAGCTGCACCTTCTGGGTCAGCTCCCCGCTGAGGGGCGCGGCGTACTCGCCCCCTTGCGTGAGCACCTTGTTGATCTCATTGTCCAGCTTCAGATAATCGTCGGGCGCCTTGGGAGGCGCGTAGAATTCCTCCACCGACTGGGAAAAACAGCCGGTCAGAAACATCAGCAGCCCCGCCGCCAAAAGCAGCCTGCATTTTTTCATCGTCGGAACCCCTCCATGGGATAAGTTATAAAATCAAGATTATCATAGCACATCTCTACCGGAAATGGTATGTTAATTAACCGATTATTTTCTGATTTTCCTCCATCGAAAAGACTTGCCAACCGCTTCAATGTCGTGTATAATATTTTGCAGTCCCGTTGCCGGTATGATGGAATTGGTAGACGTGACGGATTCAAAATCCGTTGATGGCAACATCGTGTGGGTTCGAGTCCCACTACCGGCACCATAAAGCCACACCAATCTGGATATTTTAAGCGGAACGCTTAGAGTATCAGAGGGTGTGGCTTTTTTATTTCCCTGAAATTTTGCGTTCTGAAAAAAAGATATTTTCGAGGGTGATCCAGTGGGCGAAGGGGTTTTACAGCGAGTTACCCCAGTGTAACCCCTTCTGGCTCAGAGCGCCCTTTTTGCCGGGGAAAAAGGGCGCTCTGAGTCATAAAAATTATATACAAAAATAGAGATGCTGGTTTGTTGGTTTCGTCACCATCAAGCCAGCATTTTTTATTTCCCCGGCAAGTCGAAAAAGGGCGTTGGTCAATTTGCGCCTGGAGAAGTTTCGGTGCAGCCCAGCTCTTGTTGCTGCTGCTAAAAAGGGCACACGCTTTTTCGTCCGCTTTGCTGAATAGATTTTCCGTGGATAAGATGGCATGATGGAGCTCCCAGGCAAGAGGCCCAGGGGCAGCAAGTGAAGAAGAACGGCTTCCTGCAGCGAAGACGCCACAGAAGCGGAGGCAGGCGGCCCTGGATTAGGAAGGAGGAAGGCTGGCAGTCTGCAGAAAAAATCCCTACAGGTATGTTTCCTAAACAAAAGATTTGATCGGAAAGGCGGCCGCTCCTGCGCGGATGGATGTGGCCCTGTGGCCGCAGACGTGCAGCGGCTGAAATGGTGATGGATATGGACGACCACGAGAGAAATACACCGGAGTCTGAGCCTTCTGAGAATGTGGAAGTGTGCGGAAGCCGGAGGCTGACAGCAGAAGAGATTCAGTTTGCTGATGTGTATCCAATACTGGATGAAGGGCTGCTGGGGTTTTATATGTACTGGCCCGATGATTTCAACCTGGACGAGGTGTTTGGCCTGGTTGGGCAAAGGCGGCATCGGACGCCTATGTGGATGTTTATGCCGTATTTGACGTCAGGAACCAGTGTGTACAAGATACCCTGCTCGTCTATGCGCATGAGCTGAACATTTTTTATGAGGAATACTTTGATTACCGCCGCAGCCCCCATGAACAGGAGATCTTCAAGAAGAAAATGGAGCAGTTCTGCATGGAGGAGACCGGGCTGTCAATGAATGACTATTTTGCGAGGGAACAGGCCCAGGAGGAGGCCTTCCGCGCAGAGCCGAAACAGCAGGGCTTCTGTATCGACAGCATGTGACATACAGATTTACGACAGCAGATGGAGTGAGGGATTGAAATTGGACAGGAACATGTTTTGGGGCGTCATTGACAGCGTCAATGCGGGAGGGACCTATCCGGACCAGGAGATACAGCGGTGCAGGCTGACTGCCGCCCTGGAAAAGCACACCTTGGAGGAGCTCCTGGACTGGCAGCTGATCCTGGAAGAATATATGCAGTCTGCCCGCCGGCAGGATATTCTGGCCGCAGCCGCTGCCCGGGGCGTTCCCTGCCTGGAGGACGGGTTCAGCCAGTTCCGGGCCTGGCTCATCGCTGGAGGGGAGGAGATGTACCGGAACATCCTGCAGGAGCCGGATTGCCTGGCGGACCTCCCCGGTAATGGGGATGCATTTCAGTTCAAGGAGCTTACACTGGCGGCGTATTACGCCTACGAGATACAGCTCCTCCTGGCCTGTCCGGGGGAACTGCGGGATTTATACAGCGATCTGCACGGCCGGACCCTGGGTGCCGGAATCCTGGAAGACATCCGCTCTGGACTGCCGCAGAGGGGGGACATCGCAGACGGCTGGGATGAGCGGGAGCTGCCCGCCCTGTTTCCGCGCATCTGTTCCAGAGGGCATACCCTACCCGACAGGGAGCTGGTCAGGCGGATCAAGCTGAACGAGCTGTTCCAGAGCCCAGACCAGGTGCACGCCTTTGTGGAGCAGGATGGAGGTCGGAGCAGTTACCTGCTGCATGGCACACCCCAAAACATTGCCAGCTTCCTTGCGGGCCATACCCTTGCGGACAGGGTCACCCTGACGGACACCTCCTATGAGCTGATTCTGAGCGCCTCCGGCCCTGTGATTGACCAGTGTCCGGACAAGGCCCTGCTGGAGGAAGTCACGCGCACCCTGCTCCCAATCCAGCGGGGTGAGGCAGCTCCAGCCCATATATTCAGCCCCACCATGGCGGAGATGGCGTTGTGGCTCCAGTCAGAGCAGGGGCATGACCGGGGGCAGATGACACAGACAATGTAATGCAAAATGAACACATAAACGGAAAGGCGGCGATAGTATCATGATTCTCACTATTACGGACTGGGCGGGCGACCGGGTTTCCCTTGAGCCCAGGGTGGAGCTTTACTCTGTCAGGGATTTTATGGGGGAGGAGCTGCCCGGCCTGGCCATTGTGCTGGACGAGGTGGGCAGCACCCCGGATAGGGCAGAAGAATATGCCGTGCTCACGGTGTCCTCGGGATTTCGTTCAGCTGCAAAACAGGGCAGGTATATCGACACCAACAACATGCTATTTTGCTGGCCAGCTACTCCAGCAGGGCATTGCAGAGGACACGGGATTCAGCCGTCACAGCGGTTTCTGCCAGTATCCCCTCTGGCGGTTCAAGGAAGAATTCCTGAAGGAAATCGGCGGGGAGAACTATCAAGAATACCTGCGGTGTTATGACGAATATATGGATTTCAGCGGGCAGGGCAGGAACCAGGGGCAGGAGATGACCATGCAGTGACCCGCCTGCATCGCTCGGACTGATATGGGACATAGGGCGCTAAGCCCAGAGGAGAAATACGAATATGACCAAAGAAACCTATTTCGAGGAACTGTCCTACGCCCTGCGGCGGCGGGAGCTGCTGCCCCGGCCGCTGGAGGAGGACGGCCTGCTCCCGGTGGAGTGGAATGGCCGCATCCTGTGCCGGGTCACGGAGAGCGGCGCCGTCCGGTATGACCCCACCTGGGTGGACACCAGCAGGGCAAAGGCCGCCCTGGCCGAGGCTGTAAAGGCGGCGGGGACGGTGATGGAGTACATGACGCTTCTGGAAAATGCCCCACCTCTGAAGGCGGATGGCCTGGCGGACGGTTACCGGGTGCTGGCAGAGTTCAACGGCACAGTGCTGGCCGGGACAGAGACGCTGCTGGGGGCCCAGTTCGTCACCTGGGCCCGGGACTATGACCGGAGCGGGGTCAACAACGGCCACTACTACATGGAGGACTATCAGGGCGCCAGGGAGGACTTCGCCCTCCGCTCCGGGCTGGTGGCCAGGGAACGGGTCTTTGACCGGGAGCAGCTGGAGGGGCTGCGCCAGGCGGTGCAGGGCTTCCTCTATGGAGAGGGCCCCGCCTCCTACCAGCAGGAGTTCCAATGCCGGCGCCTCCTGGATCAGATCACAGCCCAGCTGCCGGAAAGAACCCAGGATCAGATGCAGAGCGAAAGTCAGGAGCTTGGACAGTCCATATGAGGGCGGTGCCAAATCAGGCGCCGCTTTTTTCTATACAGAAATTGTTGGTATCGCTTGGTTTGCGGCATTTTTTCGTTACGTATGGTGATAGCTTTATCCCGCAAAAGCGAGTTTTGTTGTGGTCAGAAGCCCACCAAAAAATAACGAGGAGGACACACGTATGAAACAGATTGAGAAGCATCCCGCGCCGGAGAAGCTGCTTCAGCAGATAACTGAGGAGGCAATCAATTCTGCTCCTTTCCCCATTCCATTCCTTTCCGGCGGGTTTTCCACAGGGAAAATCCCGCCGAAATTATCTCTGATCGGATTGGAATGGAATGGATATAAATAAAATATTTTTAATCTTTGTATTTCTATATACCGTCCGGTTTCCGTACTTCAAGAGGATTGATTATCGTACTTATCGAGTACGGTTTTCAGCCCTCCGGCGTTCCAAAACCGGATTTCTTGAAGTCGGTGTTTGAAACCGCTTCATAGGATTTTGGGTAAATACAGTTGGGTTTTCCACAGCCCTGTTTCTTAATCTCAATCAACTTCGCATACTGTAACTCCCGCAGGGTGTTGACGGCTTTCTGCCGCCCACAGTGGAGCAGTTCCACCACTTCACAGATGGGATAGTACAGGTAAATGCGCCCGTACTCGTCCGCCCACCCGTTTTTCCGGGATAACTCTGCCCGCCGCAGGATAAAGGCGTACAATAGCTTTGCTTCGTTGGACAAGGGCTGGAATGTAGGTGCTTCAAAAAGGAAATTAGGAAGCCGGGTAAAGCTGAACACCTTTTCCAGCTGATGAATATAAATTGTGCTTGTCATAGCGTGTTTTGTGGACGGTTAGAAGCCCGTTTTCCGGGGAAGATGATACTTGATACCACCTGCCCCGGTTTGGGGCTTGTGAAGGCTTGTAAATCAAGGCTTTTTTCCTGTCTAACTGTCCACAGCAGACCTCCTTTTCCGTTCACTTTCTGTTTTCTGCCGCCTGTGAACTCTGGCGGCGCAGTCCGGGCAGTATTTCCCCCGGTTGGATTTGGGGACGAACACGCCGCCGCAGACCGCACAGCGTTTCAAGTCCCTGTCCCGGTAAATCTCCGCTTCCAGCGTCCCGGCAAGCGGCAAGACCGCCCACCGAAACCATTTACAGCAGACCGAGAAAGAAACCGTCTGCGGACAGGTGCAGGTGTCCCCATCGTCAAGGACAATGCAGTTGCCGTCCTCACAGTTACAGCACTCCCGCCGTATCAGGGCATTGGCCTGTTTCCTCTGCGCTGGTGTCATGCGGTAGGGTGTGCCGTCCGGCTTGCGCTCTAATGGCGGCAGGCGTTTATATGGATTTTCTATCATGTGCCCCTCCGTCTGTTCTCCGTTGCCGTTCTCCCCGAAAAGGCTTCCTGCCCCATTCCTGCGGCGTGTTCCGGCGTTGGCACGCTCCCCACAGCTTCGGGTCATTGTGGCCCGAAGCCACCTATGGACACTTTGTCCAGAAGTCGGCTCTCTGCGTGCTTCCCCCGCCGGATATTCCTTTTCGGACGGTCATTCTGTTTTCAAGGTGCCGTCCATCGATGAACTACCCTAAGTCTACACCTAAATGACCGCCCGTCCCGTATATCCAAGAGGTAGGAAATCCGCCCGAAAAACTCTCTATTTCCACGCTCTCGGAATTGTGGTAGAATGGAAAAAACAGAACGGTAAATTGGAATTATTGAGGAGAAGAAAGAATGGAAGATAAAAAGATATTACTTGATAATATTGACAAAATTCATACAACTGAAATGGGAGTTGATAGAATTAAAAGAAATCTAAAAATAGATACAGTAGATGTTGTTGAGTATTGCAAAAATAAGGTGTTAGATAAAAATTGCAACATATACAAACAAGGGAAAAATTGGTATTGTGAAGTTGAAAATATCAAAAATCACTATCAATTCATATAGTTATACAATTATCACAGCACATATTGTTAAGTAAATCCCAGTTTATAGTACGAGGAGGGGGACATGGAACTATCTATACAAGAACGTCTGAAAGACCTGCGTGTGGAGCGTGGCTTGACGCTGGAACAGCTTGCGGAGCAGACCCATCTCTCCAAGTCTGCGCTGGGAAGTTATGAAGCGGACGACTTCAAGGACATCAGCCATTATGCCCTTATCAAGCTGGCGAAGTTTTACGGCGTGACCGCTGACTACCTGTTGGGGCTGTCCGAAACAAAAAATCACCCAAACACCGATCTTGCAGACCTGCGTTTGAGTGATAATATGATTGCGCTATTGAAAAGCAAGCTGGTAGATAATTCCCTCTTGTGCGAGTTGGCAACACACCCGGATTTTCCCCGGCTTATGGCCGACCTTGAAATCTATGTAAAAGGCATAGCAACCAAACAGGTACAGAGCGCAAACGCCATTGTGGACGCTGTGAGCGCAAGAATTATGAAACAGCACAATCCCGGCTTGACTGACCCGCAGTTACGGCAGCTTATCGCCGCCCATATTGACGATGACAGCTTTTGCCGCTATGTGATACAGCAGGACATAAGCAAGATAGCTCTTGACCTGCGGGAAACACATAAGGACGATTTTTTCAGCGTCCCGGAGGACAATCCACTGGAAGATTTCTTGCAGACCGCCGAGGAAACTGCCAGCCCAGACAGCGACCCGGAGCAAGCGGCTTTGGCGTTTATCTGTAAGCGGCTCAAATTGAATTTGAAGAAGCTGTCCGAGGAAGAAAAGAAGTGGCTGAAAAAGATTGCACAGAAGTCGGACTTGCTGAAAAATCCAAACCCACAGCGGGGGAGAAAGTAAGAGAGCGACAAATTGGAAGTTGTGGAGATGATAGAATGGAATTTAACAAACTAATACCAGAATTAACAGTTAAAGATATAAAAAGAACGAGGGAATTTTACCTTAATATATTACAATTTAAAATTGAATATGAACGAGTAGAAGATAAGTTCATGTTTCTATCATTTGAAGATTCACAGTTTATGTTTGAAGAATTACGAGATGATGGCTGGAATGTTGCTGAAATGGCATATCCTTTTGGTAGAGGAGTTAATTTTTCTATTGAAGTAAATGATATTGATAAAGTATATCAACAGCTTATTCGCTCTCAATATCCGTTGTTTAGAGAAATGATGTTGAATAAATACGAATCTAATGGAGAACTTATTGAACAAAAAGAGTTTTTAGTGCAAGATCCAGATGGTTATTTATTAAGATTTACACACGAATAATACAAATTCTAATTTATCGAGGAGATAGCAAAACCAGCCGAGCCAGTCAACGGTCAAGATGAACGGCGCATTTCATGCGCCGCCGTTGACAGTCCCGCCCGTCTTTGCTGATGGGCAATCAAGGCGGGAAAGCCCTAAAATGGCTTTCCCGCCCATTTCAATTTTTAGAAAAGAAACGCTCCAAAATCAGAAAGAGAGCGGCCAAGCACTTTGAGGGATTGGCCGCCTTGTCCACCCATTCAGTGGGACGGCGGGCGGCGGTCAAGGCCGGGTGTAAACCCGTTCATTTCAGCCTTGACGGTTGCCCGCTGTCCTGCTACTTTTCCGGGAGTGTGGCCACAACTTCGGGACACTTTGTCCACAAGTCGGAGCGTAGGACGAGGGACGGGGGCTTTCATATACGCCCTGTCTGCTGATGAAACAAGTCCTGCGCTTGCGGCTTCACGCCACACAATCACAGCCCTGTTTTCCTGCCGTTTCAAATGCCCTTGCCCTCCCCGGCGGCAACGGCATTTTCACAACAACGCCGACAGAGCGTATAACACACTACACTTTGCAAGCAAAGTCGTGTGCAAGGGGCAAGCCCCTTTGGAAACCCCTGACAACAAAACAGGCTGAATATCTCGCACTTTCCCGGTGCTTGATATTCAGCCTTTATTTGTTGTCAGCAGCCCCCGTTTCGTGGTCTGCGTGTAGTTCCTTGTAAACTGACCTAAGGTGACATTCCAATCCTGCTCTGCGCTCCGTTTACATATCTGCCTGTAGGATCCTTTTACGGTGTGTCCCATTAAATTACGAAGTAAAAACATGCGCCATAGGCCCTTTCGGGAATCTCCATGGCGCATGTTTTTACGTTCGACTTCACTTAAAGCCGCTCAGCTCGATAAATATCCTCCGCTTTGGCCGCCATCAGGCGGGCGGCCATGTCGCGTTTCATTCCGGCAAGCGCACGCTCCTCCGCCTCCGTGCGCCCCTTCTTGCGGGCCAGTTGAATGAATTCCTCCCGCACGTAGCCGGGGCGGAGCGTGACTGCGACGGAACGCCCGCGGTAGCTCAACCGGAAGTAATAGCGCCCGCCGGGACTCTCCAGCTCGTTCGCCGCCTCGGGGAGCTCCTTGTCCACCACATACCTGCCGTCCGTAAGGCAGCGGGTGACTAGCTCAAAGGCATCCCGCGCCCCCGGCCCTGGAAAAGCCGTCACGAACGAGATCTCCCTGCGCTCCAGCAGGTTCGCGTCGTCCAGCAGCGGAAACGCCCTCTGCATGACCTTAAATCCGTGGGCCACGCCACCCGGGAAACCGGGGCCGTGATAGTTCAGCATCTCATCGAATCGGAAGGAGAGAAGCTTCCCCTCCTCCAAAACCTCGATCGACTCCATCTTACCCTCCTATTCATCCGATTTCAAGCGGCCGGGGATACAGACTTTTCTCCCCACCCGCTCCACATAGGTTAAGTAGAGGTCGCTGCGGTAGAGCGCACGAAGCCGCTCCTCCGTCATAACCTCCTCTGCATTGCCGACCAGAAAACGGCCGTCATTCCCCAGAATACCAACCTGCCCGCCCAGCAGAAGCACATGGTCGGGATTGTGGCTGGTCATAATGACGCCGAAGCCCCGCTTCACCAGGGCGCGCACCATGGAGAGTGCCCGGAGCTGATTGCCGTAATCCAGATGGTTGGTGGGCTCGTCCAGCAGGATCAGCTCCGGCTGCTGAACGATTACCCGGGCGATGGTTACCTGCTGGCGTTCCCCGCCGCCTGAGCTCCGTATCAGGGCCGGGCGTTTGGGCCAGCGGGAGCAGGCCCATCTCCTCCAGCGTGGCGTCCACCAGGTCATAGTCCGCACGTCCAGGCTGCTGGAAGGTTCCCAGGTGAGGGGCCCGGCCCATGACTACAAAATCCCGTACTGTATAATCATAAGCGGGGGTGTGGCTCTGGGGAACATAGCCGATGATTCTGGAAATCTCCCGCAGTTCCAGCCGAGAGAGAGGCGTCCCGTGGAGACGGATTTCCCCCTGCTGAGGGAGCAGCAGATTTGCAATACAGTTGAGGAGGGTAGACTTGCCCGCTCCGTTTGCCCCCAGAATAGAGAGAACCTGTCCCTGCTCAAAGGCGAAGCTCACGTCATAAAACAGGGGGCGTTCCGGCCGGTAGGCGAAGGACAGATGTTCTACTTCCAGAATCATGACAGCTTCATCCTTTGTTTCAACAGGAGATAGAAATAAAAAGGGGCCCCGATAAGTCCGGTCAGGATGCTCAATGGGAGCTCCGCGCTGGTGAGCACCCGAGCCAGGGTATCAATCAGCAGAAGGAACGCAGCCCCCAGTACCGCGGATAGGGGGATCAGCTTGCGGTTGTCCGGCCCCACCATCATCCGCCCAAAATGGGGGATTACCAGCCCGATCCAGCCGATCGTTCCGCTGGTGCAGACGGCACAGGCGGTGAGCATCGTGGCACAGAAAATGATGATCCCACGGGCACGCCGAATATCCATGCCAAGCGACTTGGCCTCATTCTCGCCCAGAGAGAGGATGTTGATCCGCCACCGCATCAGCAGGAGAATTATGATTGCAGCCAAAATCGGTGGTCCCATGGTGAACACATCCCGCCACACTGCAGTCGCCAGGCTGCCAAGCTGCCAGTGCGTGATGGAGGCGAGCTGCGTCTCCGGGTCGGCCAGATATTTCAGCAGGCCCAGAATAGCGTTCATCAGCCCGCTGATAATCACGCCTGCCAGCACCAGGGTCATCATGGATTGATTCTTGATGACCTTTGGGATGGCGATGGCCAGCAGCACGGCAGCCAGGCCGCCCAGGAGCGCTCCGGCCTGAATTCCCACTCCGCCGGCGTTCATCAGGATTCCAACCGAGGCACCCACACAGGCGCCAGCCGAAACGCCCAGCATGTCGGGCGCCACCAGGGGGTTTTTAAAGACCCCCTGGTAGGCCGCTCCAGAGAGGGAGAGGGCGCTCCCCACCAGCAGGGCAGCCAGTATGCGGGGCAGACGCAGGGTAAAAATGACGCTCTCCGCCTGTCCCTCCCAGGTGGCCGGGATGGGCAGGAATCTGGAGAGGAGCACCCGCACCACGGTCGCCGGGGAGATGGCATAGCGCCCTACTCCGATGGCCAGGATGGTCAGGATGAGCAGCGCGGCCAGACATCCCAGAAACAGAACCGGAAAGGAGCAGGGCCGGCGGGGTGTTTGCTCCAGGGCCGGGGCTGGGTTACTGGCTGTCCGCATTGGCATCGGCGGCAAAGATCTGGGCCAGATCTTCATCCGTCAGGCTGTAGCCGAAATAGTCCTGGAAAAAGGCCCTGGTGTCCTGCTCGATATCGATCTCGGCAAAAATTTCCGGCTGAATCAGTTGGGCCAGCCAGCGCATCATCAACGGAGTCTCCACGCCCGGGGCGTCCCAGCGGTAGATACCCATGGGGGTCTTATAGACGCGGTGATTGAGTACGGCGGATACCTGGCTCCAGTCCTGTCCATCCAGCCTGTTCTCGTACAGATCCGCCGGTGTAAAGGAGTCGAAATTGCCCATCAGAATGATATCAGGGTCAATGGCCAGGATCTCCTCCATGGTGATGCTGGACAGATCGGCGGCCACATTGTCTGCACCTGCCAGCTCCAGGGCCTCCGCGATAAACATGTCGTTGCCCTGCAGCTTCAGCTCGGCATTGCGCAGATAGAGCACCTTGGGCTTGTCCGTGGCATTCACCTGCTCCTGGAAGGACTGCAGATATTCATACGCCTCGGTATAAAGTGTGTTGAACTGCTCGGCCCGCTCCTCCTTGCCCAACATCTGACCAATGGCGGTAAAGCTGGCCTGGAGATCCTCGATGGTCTCGTTCTTCACCATAACCGGCGTGATGCCCAGCGCCTTGAGCTGTTCCGCTTCCTCGGTCTGATAGTCCCAGATCACCACAGCCTGGACGCCTCGGCTGACCATTTCCTCCATGTTGATGGAGAAGTCGGAGCCGATGCTGGTGGTGTCCAGCTCCGCATAACCGCTGTCCAGCTTGGAGAAAAAACAGTTGGTATAGGCGGTCATGGCGCCGGGGTTGATGGAGACCATGTGCTCAGAGGTGCCGTCGATGGCATAGATCACGGAGGACCAGGGCAGCGGGGTAACCGCGATGCGGCTGAGCTCCGCCGGAACCTCCACCACGTTGCCCGCCGCATCCGTCACGGTGCGGGTTTCCGCCACAGCCTGCTCCGTCTGCTGTGCGGGGGATTCCGGTACAACAGACGGGGTCTCCGCGGTGATCCCCCCTCCACAGGCAGTCAGCAGGGAGGCCAGAAGCGCGCCGGACACGGCGGCCGCCCCGAGGCGGTGTAAATGTCGTTTCATAAGTACCATTCCTTTCCTGTTCCAATTTAAATTCTCTGTCCAGGGGGCCTGAGGCCAGGGCGGACGTCCCGGTCCTGCTCCCCGGCAAAAATAAACACCTTCTCCTGTATCTGAACAAGAGAAGGTGTTCCAAAAGAAGCGTACCGCAAAAAGCGCAGAGCAACCCGCGGCACCCTCATCTAATGGCTCGTTAGATACCAGGTGTCCCGGAGCATTTAAGTATCCTGACTCGACTTCTCCGCATCACCCCGACTTCCCAAAGCCTGTCGGCTCAGTGTCATTGTGGGGGATGCTCCATCTCACAGTGGCGGCACCGTACCGGACTTTCACCGGTTTCCATGAAATGCTCCAATGCCTTTTCTATATTGAACTTTGTGATTACAGTATAGCACGTCGGCCGCCATCCGGCAACCACCGGGAGAAGTGCATTTTTCCATTACCAGGTATGACTTTTTCCAATAGCCGACATCACACACGCCACATCCTCCAGCCACCGTGCGGGCAGTCCACCCCTGCCGCACACTCCGGGCTCTGGACAGGCCAGAAGCTCCGCCCGTGGAAACCACGGCCGCAGGGAGGGGAAAAAGAGGGGATCTGCCAGCAGGACATCGGGCGTCGCCCAAGCGGCCAGCTCCGCCGGATCGCCAAACAGAAGCGTATCTGCGGTGAGAAAGGGCCGGTAAAGCTCCTTTAAAGTCCGGTAGGGGGCATAGAAGGCGCGGAGGATCCGGCAATTCGGATATCCCCCCGGATCGCCCAGGCCAGTCCTTCCGTTGCAATGGGCGCTCCGATCAGGAGAAGGGTGCGGTTCCCTGTTTCATGTTCCACCGGCTTCTCTGGCGGGGCCT
>ENA-OQDA01000373-OQDA01000373.1-human-gut-metagenome-genome-assembly--contig:-NODE-373-length-18823-cov-2.320817_pt1 | contig 18823 bp, 17 predicted proteins | sample MGYA00242771_ERZ504603 | MGnify/ENA primary metagenome ERZ504603 (study PRJEB26092, sample SAMD00036328) | human gut metagenome | host: Homo sapiens | study: EMG produced TPA metagenomics assembly of...
CCCACGTCCGCCACCTTGAAGGCCGAGAAGAGGCTTCCGCAGAAATCGTCCGATCCCGGACAGTCTATGATGTTGAGCTTGCGCTCCATGAATTTCGGTGAAGAGGATGGTCGAATAGATCGAGCGCTTGTACTCGTGCTCGATATCCGTGTTGTCCGAGAGCGTGTTGTTCGCCTCGATACTACCCCTGCGGTCGATGACCTTACCCTCAAAAGCCATCGCTTCGGCAAGGGTAGTTTTTCCCGTGCCGGGAGCGCCGATAAGAACGATGTTCTTGATTTCTTTCGCTGAATAGTTTTCATATTCGTTATCTTTTTATAAGGTTTTTGCGATACCGATTCGTCCTGGCGGAAAGTCCGCCGGCGATTTTCAAACTTCGCCTTATAAATATACGAAAAAATCAATCGGCCAAATTTCCGGACATAAAAAATCGCCCGGAAAAGGGCGATTTTTTCAATTTTTCAAAAATGTCGAAACCCAATCCTACGGCGGGCGTTTGTTCGGGTGTTCCGGTCGGCGGCGGATCATACTTTGACGCCGGTCAGTTCGCGGACGGCCCGGCGTCCCTCGTCGCCCAGGGAGAGCGAATACGAATTGACGAAGAAGTCGATGTGGTGATCGATCACCCGGTCGTCGAGCTCCCGGGCGTGCTCTTTAATATAGGTGCGGGATTCCTCCCGGTGTGCGAAAGCATATTCGATGCTCGTGCGCAGCAATCGTTCGATTTCGCAGCGAAGCTCTTCCGGCAGTGTCCGTCGGGCGACGATGGCTCCCAGCGGGAGTGGCAATCCGGTGCGGGATTCCCACAACTCTCCCAAGTCGGCGATCAGCTCCAGGCCCAGTTTTCGATAGACGAAGCGGCCTTCGTGGATCAACACCCCGGCGTTGTATTCCCCGCGTGCCACGGCGGGTGCGATTTCCGAGAAGAGCACCGGTTCTTTTTGCGTGATCGACGGGTAGAGGCGGCTCATCAGGGCGTTGGCCGTAGTGTGCAGTCCCGGTACCGCGACCCGGCGGATCGAATCGGGAGGTGTTCCCTGCCGTGCGACGAAGACCGGTCCGTTGCCGCGTCCCAAAGCCGAACCGCTGTCCAGCAGGGTATAGCGGGACTGTATTTCCGGCAACAGGGCGTAGCTGATTTTGCTTACGTCGGCTTCGCCTGCTTCGGCACGGCGGTTCAGTTCTTCGATGTCGTAGTAGGCGACTTCGAAGGTTAGCTCCCCGCAGTCGATGCGTCCGTTCACGAGTGCGTCGAACATGAAGGTATCGTTCGGGCACGGAGAAATATGTAGGCGGATCGTGCGTTTCACAACTTCGAATCGCTTAATTGCCGTTGCCTTGCTGCGTCCCGTTTTTCTTGCCTCCGAAGCGTCCCAGCAGCCAGCCGCCGCCGAAAACGGCCGCGAGGAGCAGAATCTTCCACAGCTGGTTCGAGAGCCAGAAATAGATGTTTTTCGAGAAGACGACGATCAGCACGAAGGCCACGACGATCAGCACGATGTAAATAATCCACTTTTTATTCATAATCCGGAAGTATTCGAATGATTGTTTTTGCTAATTTTTCTGCACTTTCCTCGATGCGCCAGGCCGAACGCGGGTCGTCGGTATAGTTCGACACGGCCCGCACCTCGGCGCCGGGCACTCCGAATGCCCGGCAGACGGCCAGGAAAGCGGCTCCTTCCATATTTTCAATTTGCGTGCCGGACGCTGCGACTCCCGTGCGGTTGGTCGTATTGCTTTCGACGGTCCGCAGTCCTGCCGGAATGAAGTCGGCCGCATAGCGGACGGCGTATTTTCCGGGCAGTTCGGCGATTCGCTCCCCTGCGACCGCGACGACTTCGCATACGGCTACCGAACGGTCGGAAGCTCCGGCGATGCCGGCCAGGATCAGCCGGTCGGGGTGTTCCTCCGCGATGATCCGGGCCGTCGCTGCGGCTGTGGCCGCCATGCCGACTCCCGCGATGCGGACCGGCGCATCGGGACATGCGGCCCGCAACGGGGCCGCCTCCGTTTCGGTCGGGATGAGGATCAGCGTTCGCATTTTATTAGGAGGATTAGCGACCGACGACGGCTTCCAGCTCATCGACTGTGATGGGGATGCGCTTGTCGCCTCCGATCATGCGACTGCCCGTTTCGGTGACGATGATGTCGTCCTCGATGCGGATGCCGCCGAAATCGCGGTAGGCGTCCAGCGCTTCGTAATCGACGATTCCCTTGTATTTGCCCTCGGCCCTGCATTTGTCGATCAGCGCCGGGATGAAGTAGATGCCCGGTTCGTCGGTCATCACCGTACCCGGCTCGATGCGCCAGGTCGAACGCTGGATGCAGGTGCCCGACTTGGCGGCCTGCTCCGCGATTTCGGAGAAGTCGAAGCTGCGTTCTCCGATGGCTTCACAGTCGTGCACGTCCAGGCCCATGCCGTGTCCCAGTCCGTGAGGCATGAAGAGGGTCATGGCGCCGGCAGCGACGGCATCTTCCGCCGTGCCGCGCATCAGGCCCAGCGAGATGAGGCCTTCGGCCAGGATGCGGTACGAGGCGTGTGGATATCCATGTACGGCATGTGAGGGGCGATCATGGCGGCCACCCGGTCGTGCGCCGCCAGCACGATGTTGTAAATGTCTTTTTGTTTCTGGGTGAACTTGCCGCTTACGGGGTAAGTACGGGTGTGGTCGGAACAGTAGTAGCTCAATCCCTCGGCTCCGGCGTCGCACAGCAGCAGGCGGCCGTTTTGCAGTACGCCGTCGCTGTGCAGGTTATGCAGCGTTTCGCCGTGCTGCGACACGATCGGCGGGAACGACACGCCCCGCTCCGAATGCTTTGGAAATGCCTTCGATCGTGCCGGCGATTTCGCGCTCGACGATGCGGACGGCACATCTCATTGCCGTAGTGTGCATGGCGTAGCCGATGTGGAACGATTTTCGAGCTCCTCGATCTCCTCGGGACCTTTTCTTTTCCCGCATCTCGGCTACGGCCATCATCAACTCGACCGACTTGTGATCGTGCAGTGCGGCCGGTTTGAGTCCCAGCAGGTCGGCGAGCAGCAGCTTGGTTTCGCCTCGGTAAGGGGGCAGGTAGTGGATGCGGCGTCCCTGGACGATGGCTTTGGTCAGGTGCGTTTTCAGGTCGGCCAGCGGGAAGGTGTTCGAAACGCCTGCTTCGGCCCCTTGTTCGCGCAGCGAAGGCTGCGGCCCCGTCCAGATGATGTCTTCGACCGTGAAGTCGTCGCCGTACAGCGCAACCTCTCCGGAGTCGGCATCGATCAGGCCGACCAGTGCCGGGGTGTTGAGTCCGAAATAATAGAGGAACGAGGAGTCCTGGCGGAAATAATAGGCGTTGTTGAGGTAGTTGTTGGGTGTGAGCATATTGCCCGGAATGAGGATCAGGCCGCTGCCCATCTTGCCGCACAAGGCGCTGCGGCGTCGGATGTAGATTTCTTTTGCAAACATAGTCGTATATTTTTATAATTTTCCGGCGAAACGGTTCGTTCTTCGAGAGGACGGGCCCGGCTTCTGTCCATCCGCGATGCCGGAGCGCACGCCGTCCGAACCTAATTTTGGTAAAGGTAGTGAAAAAATCGGTAATTCGTGTCATAAAACGACTCCTTGTGACGTTTTATTAAAAATAGTGTGTCGAAACGGCTTCGGGAGTCTGTGCCGGTTTTCGCAAATCGCTTCCGATTCCGCCGGACCGAATGGGCGACGGGACGCAGGGAACGGGTTCTGCGGCCGGATCGTCAGTAAAAATGGAGCGGATTTTAGATGACCTATTAAAAAAAATACTATATTTGTCCCATTGGTCTGTTGTCACGAAGAAAATACCCGTTCGTGGCATTTTAATGTAAATTTCAAAATTATTGAACTATGAAAAAAATCTTTTGTCTGACGATTTTGGCTGTCCTGTGCACTTTCGGCGTTGCATCGGCACAGCAGTTTCCCAGTGTGCAGATCGAAACCCAGGATGGCAAGACGATCGACACCAAAACCCTGATCGACGGCAAGACCCCGGTCATCATCTCTTTCTGGTCCACCACCTGCAAGCCCTGCATCAAGGAGTTAGACGCCATCAGCGAGCAGATGATCGACTGGCTGGACGAAGCAGACTTCCGGGTTGTGGCTGTTTCTGTCGATGATTCCCGGTCTATTTCCCGAGCCAAGGCTCTGGCGGCCAGCCGCGGTTGGACTACCGATTTGATGGTGGCCTACGATAAGAACCAGGACTTCAAGCGTGCATTGAACGTGAATGTAACTCCCCACGTGTTCATCTTCGACAAGGACGGAAAGATGGTGTATTCGCACACGAGCTATCTGCCCGGCGGTGAGATGGAGCTGATTCAGAAGATCAAGACCCTGCAGTAGTCCTGTAATTCCAAATTGAGCGACGAATGAAGCGACTTTTACGAATCACGGTCCTGTTCTCCGTAACCTTGTTGTGGTGGGGCGAAAAGGGGTATGCTGCAACTCCGGCGATGGACGCAGCAGAGAAAGAAACGGTTTCCGCAACTGTTGAAGCGGAGGCGGATAAGAAGGACCCGAAATCGGATAAAAAGTCCGACGAGCCCAAACGCAAGCGGAATTTGGGTCATTTGAGCGGCAGTTTTGAAACCAATACGATCTACTATGTGGAGGACAGCAAGACCGGTGCGGTCGTTCCTCACAACAGTTACGGTTCGAACAACTTCCTGAAGCTCGACTACCAGTTGGGGCGTTTTTCGGCCGGCGTGCAGCTCGAGTATTATCCCCATCCGCTGGTCGGGACTCCGATGCAGGGTTATGAATATGTGATGGAAGGTTTCTCGATCAATAACCTGACTGAGAAGTATATCTCGTGGACGGACCGCAACTACTCGGTGACCGTCGGCGACTTTTACGAACAGTTCGGCAGCGGGTTGATCCTCCGTGCTTGGGAAGACCGGGCTTTGGGCTTCAACAATTCGCTGGGCGGTGCACGGGTCACGTTCAATATCAAGGACATCGTGGAAGGTAAGGTGCTGTATGCCTTCCCGCGTTTCAACCTGGGATACCTGTCGACCCAGATTGCCGGCGGCGACCTTTCATTCTCGCTTTCGAATGCCATCGGCTTGCTGGATCACCGGCTTTCGCTCGAGGGCAGCATCGTCAACCGGCATTTCAAGAACCTGCCTTCGTGGTACACCGAGTATCGGGACGATTATGATTTCGACCTTTCGAAGAACGTAATCAGTTATTCGGGGCGTGTCAATTACGAGTACAGGGGACTGTCGGCCAAATTCGAGTATGTAGGCAAAAGCAAGGATGTCTATCTGGACAATATGACCGGTGAAGAGGTGTTCAAGCGCGGTGACGCACAGTTGTTCGAAATCGGTTACACCGGCAGCAATTATGCTGTGATGGCGCAGTTCCGCCGCCTGAACTACATGCAGAGCCAGCTTTACCGGCCCGACGGCGGAAGCGGCAGTTTGGGCCTCCTGCCGGGCAATACGATCAATTACATTCCGGCCCTGAGTCCGCAACATACCTATATGCTGGCCGGATTGGATCCTAACAGTCCCCAGCAAAACGGAGAGATCGGCGGTCAGATCGACGCGTTTTACACGTTCAGGCGCGGTACGGCCATCGGTGGCAAGCGCGGATTGAAGATCCATGCGAATTATGCCCGCTATTATTCCATCAACGGGACGATGAGTAAACCCGGAACCAATTTCTACTACCGGGATTTCTCGTTCGACATCGATAAGAGTTGGAACAGCAAACTGCGCACGGTTCTTTTCGTGTCGTTGCAGAAGAATGCGATGCACGGTGGGGAAGACGTCATCCGCCAGAATGTTTTCGTTGCGGACGTGACCTATAAGTTTACGCCGAAATTCTCGTTGCGGGCCGAGCTTCAATATCTCTATGCGCCTCATGCGGAGGGTTCCAAAGAGGTGGATGGCGACTGGGTGGCCGGATTGCTGGAAGCCAGCTTCGCCCCCAAGTGGAGTATCTTCGTACAGGATATGTACAACCACGGCGGTTCGGAGATCAACTACTACTCGGCGGGCGCCAGCTTCACCCACTCGTTCATTCGCATCGCATTGAGTTACGGACGTAACCGTGCAGGGTATATCTGCTCGGGCGGTGTTTGCCGCGAGATGCCGGCTTATACGGGCGGTAATCTGGCGATGACGCTGACTTTCTGATCGTGAAGATTCTGATCGTCGAAAATTCCCGTATGTTTGAAAACCTAAGAAAGAGAAAAATCAACCAAAATTACTGAAATTATGAAAGGACGAATTAAATTTTTCAACTATTTCATCGCCTGCATTGCGACGCTCTCTCTGGCGACTTTCGCAGCGTGCAGCGACGATGATCCGGAGACTCCGTCCGGCAAATTGGTGCTGACGGCGAGCGCTTCTTCTTTTGTCGCCGGTGAAGGCAACGTGACTTTCATGGTGACGTATGACGGGGAGGATGTGACCTCGCAAGCAGCGATTACCAATGTGACGACCGGTGAACCGGTGGAAAACGCTGCGTGGACCACGACAGAGATCGGCGAGTACAAGTTCCAGGCTGTTTACGACAGCTATACTTCGGATCCCGTTACGGTAAGCGCCATAGACAAAAACAAAGACAAAGAGTTCTATCGCTACGTACTGCTGCTCAAGTTTACGTATATGACGTGCGGGAATTGTGTTACGGCACAAGGATATTTCGATGCGCTGGATGAAGCGGACCGTGACCATTTTCTGGTCGTTGCCGCCCACCAGCCTGAGGGAATGCCAATGGATCCTTATTGGTGTTCGGAGGGGATTAGTTTGAAGAGTAAGATGAAAGTAGGTGTGTATCCTACTTGGTCTTATAATTTCGAGGATTTGGTTGTCGGTATCGGAGCGGGTGCCATTTCCAAAACTTCGATCCGGCAGCAGATCAGCCATGCGGAGAAAACCTATCCGGCCGTTTGCGGTGTGAAAGCGACCTCCACGCTCGAAGGTTCGACGGCTAAGATCGAGGCGACCGTTCAGTTCCAGCAGGCCGGTAATTACAAGATCGCTTGCGTGCTGGTTGAGAATAATATTGAAAACAAGGAGACGTACAATACTTTCGACCATGTTTTGCGTGCGGCCCAGACCGATATGGAGGGCGATGCCGTTACGCCGGCCGTAACTGCTCCGGAGGAGCGTACGTTCAACTTCGAGGCGACGATTGAGGAGGGCTGGAATGCCGAGAACTGTGCCTTCGTGGTTTATGTATTCAAAGAGGAGGCCAATGGCAAGTATATTGTCAATAACGGTGCTGAATGTGCTGTTGATGGTTCTGTGGATTACAGATATGAGTTGTAGGATATAATTTGTAAAAAAAAGAATCCTTTGCTAGCAATAGTAAAGGATTTTTTTTATATCTTGCAATGTGTTAAAACTTTATTATTGCTAGAAGCTTTTTTGAAAATGTTGAATTGTAAGAGAGTATGTATCTTTCAATAGATAATGAGTAACTTATACATTTTTACTTTGATTTTTCATTCAATTTTAACCTTTAATCAATAATAACTATGAAATGGCTAATTTAATTTTTTAGATTTGCTGTCGTATGTGCGGTTTTGTTGCCCTTGCCGGTTTTATGGCTTGTAGCGACGACGATTCCGAATCCGGCTCGGAACTTGTCTTGTCGGCGAGTACCTCTTCGTTAGGCGGGGGGGGCAGCGTGACATTTACGGTGGCTTTTGAGGACAGGGATGTAACCGCCGAGGCCGTGATTAAGAATGTAACCTCTGGCTCTGAAGTTCAGAATGCCACTTGGACGACGAATGTGGCAGGTACCTATGAGTTCCAGGCCGCATACGATGGCATGTTGTCGAACGTCGTTTCGGTGAAGGTAGAATCTGACTCGGAATCCGATGCTTTTTACCGACATGTGTTGTTGACGAAGTTCACGGCGACATGGTGCGGGCCTTGTGCGCAGGCGCAACGGTATTTCGAGCAATTGAAACCGGAAGAATCCGAACGTTTCCTGGTTGTCGCCGCACACCAAGGGGACCGATTGACTGTCCCGGTAGGGAGCGCACTCGGTGCGAAGTTGGGGTATCAGTATGTGCCGACTTGGAATTATGATTTTAGAACAGTCTTTGAAAGTGTAGGTACGGGAGGTATTACGGCGACGTCGATCCGTAACCAGATCAAGAGTGCTATGGAGGAGTATCCGGCCGTTTGCGGTGTGAAGGCCGAGTCGGAACTTGACGGGCAGACAGCAAAGATTCGGGCGACGGTAAGGTTCCAACAGGCCGGTAATTATAAGATCGCCTGTGTGCTTACCGAAAATGATATTCAGAAAACTAACAATGAAACGCTACCCGTTTTCAACCATGTTCTGCGGGCGGCACTTACGAATATGGAAGGTGATCCGATCGCTCCTGCCGTTGCGGAAGCCGGTGAGCGCAGTTTCGATTTCGAGGTCTCCCTGAATAACGGCTGGGATTCTCAGAATTGCGAATTTGTTATCTACGTGTTCAAGGAAGAGGAGGACGCTGCCTTTGTCGTCAATAACGGGGCCGTATGTCCCGTCGGCGGGAAAGTCGATTATAAATATGAGTCCGTCAAAATAGTTGCGGTTGTATATAGAGAAAACAGAAAAGCCGGGATATTCTCGGCTTTTCTGTTGCGGATGCTCTTTCGCATTCCGGATACATGTAAAAAATCCTCGACCGTGTGGCCGAGGATATAATCGCTGCTTTAGTGTAAGCGGTGTTATTTGAGGTCCTTGGCTTTGAGGCGGACGATTTTTTCCATCCCGGACAACGACCAATTCGCCATCTTCTTTTTTGACTTTTTCAATCAAACGCTTACGGGCAAGCAAAATTCCGGCGTTGATTTTCTCCTGCATCTGCTTGATCTCAATTTCGCTCATAATCTGCAATCGTTTTATAGGATAACGTATCTTCGATATGGGTTGTTATGTCTTTTCCTCCCAATGCGATGATTCTGATCTGTTCGTCTGCCGAACTGTTGTCGTAGATCGCCCAATAGTTGCAAAGGGGAATATAGAGAGCGGTCAAATTCTTTATCCCATTGGCATAGCGGCGACGAATCACATCCGAAGGAATATTATGGCCTCCCTCTCGCACACGGGTCGCGACGCGTTCGATAGCCTGTTCGGGGGTCGGCAACCAAAAATAGAGCAGCGTCACGAAGTAACCTTTTGCTTGTGCCCGTTCTATGAACTTTACATAAGAACGCGTGGACAATGTCGTTTCAAAAGCAAAATCCGACCCTTCGGACAGCAAGTCGTCCATCCGTTGAAGCATCAATCGTCCTGCTTCGATCGCCACGCTTTCCGGGTTGAACGGCGACAGGCCTTTCGCTATTTCATCCGCATTGACGAACTCCTTGCAGCCGAGCATTTCGGGCAGTACGGTATAGGACGCAGTCGTTTTTCCTGCACCGTTGCAGCCCGCTATGATATATAGTTTTGGCATATCGTATGGACAAAGATAGCTAATTTTACGATTACAGGCTGTTTTACCATGATAAAATAAGACGAATTAGCTCCAGAGGTATTTAGGTCCTCTGTCAAAGTTTGTTCGTTGGTCGTTCTATGAATTGTTCCGGATATTGCTCGTTGGAGCCAGTCAACGGGAAATGAAACTCTTTTTGTTTGTCTTCTAACGATGTATCGCCGAATATAACCGTATCGCTTTTGATATGAGCTTCGAAAAGATTGAGAGTATGGTTCATCAGTGAGGCCGGGCTATTTTTTAGGCTTGTCAGTTTTTTAATAACTTTGATTTTCATTTGCTTGTGTGTTGCGTAAGCAAGCGAGAAGGCAGATTCGGGGTACAACAATGGATACGACAATACAGCACAAACAGCTTTTCAACCCCTTTTCGCTGTGCAGAAACAAAAAAAGCCAGCAGTTACATTTCTGTAAATTGCTGACTTTTCGAGCCGAAACCGAGATTTGAACTCGGGACCCCTTCATTACGAGTGAAGTGCTCTACCGCTGAGCTATTTCGGCAATAGGGAGTTTTGTGAAACCCTTTCGGGATGCAAATATCGGAAAATTTTTTGAATAAAATCAAATGGTAAGGACTATTTCTTGGAAAAAGTGCGATTTTTTCTCTCATTCTTGCTATCTTCGCCCCGAAATTTCATATCTCCAGGGTTTCGGAGGTCGTACGGACCGGAATCCGAATCCTCGGAAGATAAAAATTACAGAGAGTTAATCCGCTAATAAACAAACAGATCATGCAAGATAAGGCTACGCTCAATCCTACTCCGGATCAGACATTCGAGATCGTTGGTCAGGGGGCGTATGATTTTGTCCGGGTTCTGACCCATTCCAAACAGTTGCAGCGCCAGGGCCGGGTCGAAGAGGCCTGCAACGAACGCTTTCACGCCTTTCAGCGCATTTCCGAATTATTGCCCGAAGACGAGGAGGTGATTCTCGAATGGGAGGATCCCAATACGCGTGCGGCGCTCGAGGTGATTCACGCTTCGGCGATCGACCATTTCCTGATCAACGATTTCGAAATGTCCACCGCCATGCTCGAATTGCTTCTCGAACTGGATCCCGAAGACCATCTGGAGGCGATTATCCTATTGGCGTTCAATTACCTGGCAATGGAGGAGTATGAACTTTTCGACGAGGTGAGCAACGATATTTCCGATAAATACGCCTGCAAGGAGGTATTGACCATGTGGGCTGGCTTTCGGCGCAGCCGGCCGTATCCCGAGGGCGATGCGATCCGTTCAGGACCCGATTCGCACCCTATTTGCCGAATTTACCCTCCGACGAACATCCTGCCGACGGGGCAGTACCTGGAGGATATCGAGAGCGAGCGCCCTTCGGTGCAGGCCCAGGCTCGTGAGCTGTGGCTCCGCACCGAAAATCTCTGGACGCTTTTCCCGATTTATCGCGGCGCTTCGAAGGTAGCCCCTCCCGATTTCTTCGGGGCGAAGTTGCCGGCAAGGGCGCATATGCCGTCTATCGTGCGAGTTGTTATGAGAGGAGGGCGATTTGTGAGGGGATTTCCCCGATTTACGAATCCGACCGGCGTAGTTCGTCACTCCTTTATCCGGTGTGTGCGAGCCTTCCGGATCTTTTGCAAGAGATCGAATCGAAGTTTCGCCCGATCGGAAGCCGATGAATATCGGGGTAATTAAAATGTGTATTTGTAAAAAAGAAACACCGGACTTCATAGTCCGGTGCCTTGTTTCTTATCCGATCGTATCGACCAGTTTGTAGAGCTTGTCGCCCCGGCGGATGAGTTGGACGGTTTTGACCGAGCAGGTCGTTCCCTGGAGTACTGTTTGCACGGGGTGCTCGTCCACAAAGATTTCATCCCCGTGCTGTTCGACCACTCCGGTCGTTTCGCCCATCCAGAGCAGTTCGTCCCCTTCGTGTAGAGGAGCCGCTTCGACGAGCACCTCGGCCACCGAGATTTTTTTGAAGAAATTGGTCACCTTGCCCACATAGACTTTGCGTTTGGTGGCGGCCGATCCGTGGTGGCGGCTGTGCTCCACGATCGGGCGTCCTGCGTAGTATCCCTCCCAGAATCCGCGATTGAATACCGTTGCCAGCCGCTCTTTCAGTGCGGCGGCCAGTTCCGGCGTGTAGTCGCCGTCTTCCATGGCCCGGAGCGCCCGGTCGTAACATTCGACCACGCGTTTGACGTATTCCGCACCCCGCGCACGCCCTTCGATCTTGAGAACCCGCACGCCCGATTCGATGAAGTAGTCGAGAAAGTCGATCGTGCAGAGGTCTTTGGGCGAGAGGATGTAGTTGCCCTCGACGTCGAGTGTTTCGCCCGTTTCGGGGTCCGTAACCAGGTATTTGCGACGGCAGATCTGCCGGCAGGCTCCCCGGTTGGCCGAGAATCCGTCGCTGGTGTGGAGCGACAGGTAGCATTTGCCCGATATGGCCATGCAGAGGGCGCCGTGGGCGAACATTTCGATCCGTACCAGCTCTCCGCCGGGGCCCGTGATCCGCTGCCGTTCGATTTCCCGGCTGATACGGGCGACCTGCACCAGGTCCAGTTCCCGGGCCAGGACCACTACGTCCGCCCATTGGGCGAAGAACCGGACGGCTTCGATGTTGGAGATGTTGCTTTGCGTGGAGATATGTACGGCCATGCCGACGCTGCGGGCATATTGGATGGCGGCCATATCGGTGGCGATGATGGCGTCCACGCCCACCTCGCAGGCACGGTCGATGGTCGCGTGCAGGGTTTCGATCTCTTCGTCGTAAATCACCGTATTGACCGTCAGATAGCTTTTCACGCCGTGTTCACGGGCGATCGAAACGATCTGCCCCATATCTTCCAGGGTGAAGTTGGCGGCGGATTGGGCCCGCATATTGAGCCTTCCCACTCCGAAATAAACGGAGTTGGCTCCGGCGTCGATCGCTGCATGCAGGGATTCGTAACTTCCTGCAGGAGCCATGATCTCTATGTCGCTGCGTTTCATTGGGCCGAGGATTTATTTGTTGCGTCCGATCAGGCTGCCGGCGTACTCCCGCAGGCGGGCCGTGCCTTCCGACTGTACGGATAACGTATCGAGAGTGTTCAACGCCCGCTCGAAGCGGTGGTTGATCTGCTGTTCGGTCAGACGGGCGACGCCCAGTTTGTCGAAAACCTCCCGCACGCGCGCGATCTTCTGCTGATCGGAAAGAGTCGGATCGGAATAGGTCGAAGCGAGGATTCGATGCTCGGCGGCCGACGCCTTGCTGAGGGCCATGACCATCAGGTAGGTCTTTTTGCCTTCGAGGATGTCGCCTCCGATCGCCTTGCCCAGCCGTTCGTCGCCGTAACTGTCCAGCAGGTCATCCTGCAACTGGAACGCCAGTCCCAGTTCGGTGGCGAAACGATAGAGGCGTTGACAGTCTTCTTCGCCCGCCCCGCCGATGATCGCTCCGATGACGGTCGCACCCGACAGTAGGGCCGAAGTTTTGAGTTCGATCATGTGGAGATACTCCTCGACCGAAACCGACTCCCGGGCTTCGAAATCCATATCGTATTGTTGTCCTTCGCAGACTTCGATGGCCATCGTATTGAAGCGGGCGAGGATCTGCGGCAGCACTTGGGGCGGGTATTCGCTCAACAGGCGGTAGGCGCTGATGAGCATCGCGTCGCCCGACAGGATGGCGACGTTCTGTCCCCATTTGGCGAAGACGGAAGGGTTGCCCCGGCGCATCGCCGCGTTGTCCATGATGTCGTCGTGCAGCAACGTGAAGTTGTGGAAGACCTCGACGGCTGCCGCTGCCGGCATGGCCGCCTGGGGCTGGTCGGAGAAGATTCCGCAGGTGAGCATCAGCAACATGGGACGCAACCGTTTCCCGGTCATCGTGAGGGAATAACTGATCGGTGCGTACAACCTGCCGGGTTCTTCGGGGTATCCGATTTGTCCCAGATAATGTTCGATGGCCTCCAGAATTTGGTCGTTGTTTTGCATGCTGAAACTCGCTGGATAAGAATCGTTGAACTTCGTCGTCATTTTCTCTGTCCGGCATAATTCGGGCAAGTTCGTTTTGCCTGTGCCTGGTGGAAATACTCCCCCAAAAGTAGGAAAAAAAGTCGATAGCGTGCAATTATTTTCTAACTTTGACCGGATTAACCTGTAAAATTTATCCTTTTTATGAAAAAATTGGTCATCGGCGTCGATATCGGAGGGATCAATACGGTCCTCGGTTTGGTCGATCGCACGGGTGAAGTCTATGCGCGATCTTCTTTTCGTACAGCGGAGTACCCTTTTTTCGACGACTATCCGGCTTATGTCGAAATGCTCGTACGGACGCTGCGGGAGCTTTGTGCGGCGATGCCTGCCGGGGCTGTACTGTCGGGTATCGGGATCGGTGCTCCGAATGCCAACTATCATACGGGCCGGATCGAGCGTCCGGTCAATCTCTGGAAGTTTCGATCCGGAGAGCCGAATCCGGAGGAAGGGCGGCGGGTTTTTCTCGCTTTGCAAGGAGGTCGGCAACTCTTTTCCCGGGATTCCCGTCCGTATCACCAACGACGCCAATGCCGCCGCTCTCGGGGAGATCGCTTACGGCAATGCCGGGGAATGCGGGATTTCATCATGGTAACGCTTGGAACCGGGTTGGGATCGGGATTCGTTGCCGGCGGTCGGATGATCTACGGGCACGATGGCATGGCCGGAGAGCTGGGGCATGTCGTTGTCGAACCCGGAGGACGGCAATGCGGCTGCGGACGCCGTGGCTGTCTGGAAACCTATGTTTCTGCGACGGGTGCCAAACGGACGGCCTTCGAGTTGATGGCCCGGGAAACGGTGCCGAGCGTTTTACGCGATGTACCTTACGACAAGTTCGACGCCCGGATAATTACCGAAGCGGCGCAAAAGGGTGATTCGCTGCGCTCGAGGTTTTTCGCTGTACGGCGGAGAGGCTGGGAAGGGCCCTTGCGAATGCCGTAGCGATCACCTCGTCCGAAGCCGTGTTCTTCTTCGGCGGCTTGGCCCAAGCCGGGGAGCTCCTGTTGGAACCGACGCGCCGTTACCTGGAGGAGAATTTGCTGCCTGTTTACCGGGGCAACGTGAAGGTGCTGCCCAGCGGCATTCCGGCTCAAAATGCCGCGATCCTCGGCGCTTCCGCTCTGATCTGGAACGAATGATTCTTGCAGGGATCGTTGCGGATTCCAGGTGTAAATATCGTCGCAAACCACTCTGTGACAGAAAGCGTCCGGCCTTGCAAGGCCGGACGCTTTCTGTTGTCTGGGTCGGACGAAGCCTTATTTATCGCATCGGCAGCTCGATCGAGCCGATCAGGAACCCGTCGCAATAGATCTGTACCTGGTAGGTACCGGCGGTGAAGCCGCTGCCGGTGTAGAAGATGCCGATGTTGAGGTCTTCGTTCTGGTAATCCACGTCACGCGATGCGGAGTAGGAGAGTCGTTCGCCCTCGAATTCGAACGTCGGAACGCTTTCGCTCGACAGCACGTATCCGTCGGGCGACAGGATGCGGACGTAGATTGTCTTTTCGCCCGGAGTCGCCAGGGCGTTGGCCGTGAGGGTGAAATCCACGCGCAGACGTTCGGCGTTCTTGATGCGCGACACCTCCTTGCTGCGGGCGTTGAGCGCTACCATGCGGATACCCCGGGCGTTGATAACCGATCCCTGGCGTACTTTGTTGTTGAGCTCCTGGGCCGTTTTCTTCGGCCATCTCGGCACGCATCTGGGCCGTGGTGATCTCCTTGCGGTAGGATACGTTTTCGTCGATCAGCTTTTTGTTGAGCGTGTTGAGCGAGTCGATCTGGTGAAGATAACCCCGCATGATGGTACGCAGCGTGCCGACCTCTTTTTCATATTGCTTGATTTTGGCCAGACTCCACGAACGCTCCTGTTTGAGCCGCTGCATCAGCGAGTCGGCCCGCTGGCGTTCGATGCCCATCTGGAGCGAAAGGGTGTCGTTGGAGAGTTGCAGGTCGTCGAAATCCTGCATCAAGTCGCTCAAGTTGTTCTGGATCGAATCGCGGTCGATGACCAACAGGTCGTAGTCGGCCTGCTGCTGGCGGTGAATGTTGTAATAGAGGACCGTGATGGCAGCCAGGATCACCGCCAGGATGATGATGACGATACGGTAGCCGAGGATCGACTTGTTCGCGCCCTTGCGGGGATCGTCGTTTTCGTATTCGGGTTGGTTGTAACCTTGATAGTTCTCTTCCATGGTGCGAATATTTTATACAAATATAGTAAAAGACGGGGCAATCGCTGCCGGTTTGTGTCCGAAAATCGCAGAACCTCATCCCGTGTTCTGCAAATATAATGGATTTTTATTTGATTTTACTGCTCAACGGATATTTCAGTCCGTGATATCCCGAAATATAGGCCTGAACGCTGCCGATGCGGACCGGTGATTCGATGTAGAGAGGAATGAGGTTTTTGTCGTCCGAAATCCAGACCGTGAACTCCGTTCCGTCCGTAAACGAGTACCCTTCGGAGGTGCCGATCTGACAGGCGAACTTCAGGGTGCGGAACGTGCCCATGTTGCGGATTTTCTTGGTTTCACGCCCCAGAAAGCGGTATCGCAGATGGCGGATCGTATCTTCGAGCAGCATTTCGAGCACCTCCGTTTTTCCTTCCTGGAGCGTTTCCGGGTCGATGCTCCGCAGGTGGAAATAGAGTGACACGGGATCCATGCTACGCGGGGTGAGCGACATCGTTTTGGTGGTATCGCGCACCATGCGGCGTCCCTGCCACCGGGTGTGTACCGTCATTTCGGGCCAGTCGTACACGTAGTTGCTCCAGAACCGGTAGTTGCCTTCGCGTATGTCGCTTTCGAAGCGGCGTGTCTTCAACTCCTCGCGATCGACCAGAATCGTATATTTGTCATCCACGTTCATTACCCAGCGGAAGGCGGGGAGCGTTTTGCCGTGTGCCACGATGCGGTACATCGGCTCTCCTTCATATTCTTCTTCTGCGGTGGTCACGCGTACGCTTCCCACTTCGGTATTGGGAAAGAATTTGGCCTTGTAGCTGGCCCGGTAATCGAGTACTTCGCCCGGCTGGTAGAGCTGGGCGCCAGCAGGCAGGGCTGCCAGGAAAACAGGACGGTGAAAAAACTCTGATTTTTTCATTTGAAAAGTTGCAAAAAAGGTAAATTTAACTTCTGTTTTTTTACGGCTGTTTTATCTGTTTCTGCCGACGTGTTTGCGGATGAATTGCGGAAAGTTTTCCGATTCGGGCTTTACAATCCGCCGGTTCGGGTCGTCGTTCCGGGGCGGATAGGTTGTCCTTGTGCGGAACTTCTTCCGGAGTGGTTCAAATACCCTGCCGTGCGAAAAGCTGCGGAATCGTTTAAAAAAGCAGGGAAAAGCGGTGTGTTTCATCGTGCCGAGGTGAATGAATCAGGATATTTGGGAAAAATCGATCTCTTCACGGCCGGAGTAGCGCTTGCGGAGTTCCCGAAGCCCCTCGTGGCCGTTTTGGCCAGTGTCGGGTCGGCCGTCAGCACTTCGGCAGCCGCTTCCCGGGTGACGGTCAGGATCTGGCTGTCGAGCGTCGGGTTGGCGATCTTCAGGTCGAAGGCCATGCCGCTCTGGAGCGTACCGTTCACGTCGCCCGCACCCCGCAGTTTGAGGTCCAGCTCCGCCAGGCGGAATCCGTCGTTGGTTTCGCACATCGCTTCGAGCCGCAGGCGGGCCTCCTTCGAGAGCTTCTCGCCCGACATGAGGATGCAGTAGGATTGCTGGCTGCCCCGTCCAACGCGGCCGCGCAGCTGGTGAAGCTGCGAGAGGCCGAATCGTTCGGCCGACTCGATCACCATGACGGTGGCGTTGGGTACATCGACGCCGACCTCGATGACCGAAGTGGCGACCATGATATTCGCCTCGCCGCTCTTGAACTGACGCATCGACTCCTCCTTGTCTTCGGGTTTCATCTTGCCGTGGCAGATCGTCGTGACGTATTCCGGCAGCGGGAAGTCGCGCGAGATGGCTTCGTAGCCGTCCTGCAAATCTTTGTAGTCCATCGTTTCGGACTCCTTGATAAGCGGATAGACGACATAAATCTGTCTTCCTTTCTTGATCTCCTGCCGCATGAAACCGAAGAGCCGCAGGCGGGCCGCGTCGGTGTAGTGCACCGTGCGGATCGGCTGACGTCCCGGCGGCAGCTCGTCGATCACAGAAACGTCCAGGTCGCCGTAGAGGGTCATCGCCAACGTGCGGGGAATGGGCGTGGCGGTCATCACCAGGATATGGGGCGGTTGCTCGTTCTTCGTCCAGAGCCGTGCCCGCTGTTCGACGCCGAAGCGATGCTGTTCGTCGATCACCACGAATCCCAGGTTCGAAAACTGTACCCGGTCTTCGATCAGGGCGTGCGTGCCGATCAGCAGGTCGATCGAGCCGTCGGCAATTCCGGCGAGGGCTTCCCGCCGTTCGCGTGCTTTGGATGCTCCGGTAAGGATCGCCACCCGCACGTCCATTCCTTCGAGCATCCTCTGGAAGGTGGCGTAGTGCTGGCGCGCGAGGATTTCGGTCGGAGCCATCATGCAGGCCTGGAAGCCGTTATCGACGGCCAGCAGCATGGACATCAACGCCACGAGGGTCTTGCCGCTGCCCACGTCGCCTTGCAGCAGGCGGTTCATCTGGTAGCCGGAGATCGTGTCCTGCCGGATCTCCTTGACCACGCGCTTCTGCGCCCCGGTCAGCGGGAACGGCAGCCTGGTGTTGAAGAAGGTATTGAATACGCCTCCCACTTTGGGGAAGAGGAATCCGTTGTTTTTCGACAGGCGGGCCGTGCGGCGCGATTGGATACCCAGTTGAATGCCGAGTAGCTCTTCGAACTTCAGCCGGTATTGTGCCTGCCGCAGCAGTTCGGGCGATTGCGGAAAATGGATGTTGTAGAGCGCATCGCGCAGCGACAGCAGACCGTACCGGGTCCGCATTCGGTCGGGCAGCGTTTCGCGGATATGGTCCCGCACCATCGGCCAGAGGTTGCAGACGATCGTGTAGATGCCTTTGGTGCCGAGGACGCTCGAAGCCGCTCGGTCGAGGAGTAAATGCCTTTGCAGACCGCTTTCGGGCCATTGCGGGAAAAGGCTTTCTCGATGGTTTCGATTTCGGGATGTACCACCGACAGTTCGCCCTTGAAGAAGGATGGGCGGCCGAAAATCAGGTATTCGCGCCCCACTTCGATCCGTTTTTCGATCCATTTGATTCCCTGGAACCAGACCAGTTCGGCCACGCCGCTGCCGTCGTTCACGACGGCCGTGAAACGTCGTTTGCGCCCCGCTCCGGCATAGCTGACGCCTGTGATGCGCCCCGGAACTGGATGAGTGCGGAATCCCCTTCCGCGATCTGGTCGATGCGGTAGATCCTCGTACGGTCGATGTAGCGGAACGGATAGTGGCAGAGCATATCGCCC